>OBAR01000194.1_pt1 | contig 87299 bp, 67 predicted proteins | sample 1517911 | NCBI WGS metagenome assembly OBAR01 (sample SAMN04571709, study PRJEB22368) | human gut metagenome | biome: human gut; material: stool | host: Homo sapiens | place: Luxembourg | collected 2012-10-26
CGCAGACATCACCATCCATGAAAGTCGATTGCTCCGCACCTTGTGCTCCCGCAATCGCCGCCAGTATTCGTAATCCGGACTATCGTCCTCCTTACTCATACTGGCTTGCCCGTCCAATATCCATGTCCCTGCGCGTGCAAGCACGCTCCGGGTCATGGCTGCTGTACGGGACTTTCATAGTAAATATACAAATTGGAAAGAGTAAGATTGTGCATTTCTATGAAATTAAACGTTTTACTTGTGAAAATATTGACATATTGTTGTGAAAGTGATATAAAGTAGTTGAGAGCATTGGTAATTACGTTGAAGAACGGGTGGTTTTTTGCTGACGTAATTATTTTTTTATTCAAAAACGGTTAAACGTTTAATGAAAGCTCTGGGCAAAACAAAAATTACGGTAAGTAATTTTCAGGAAAGGAGAGAGGGTATGAGGAAAAAGGGTCTATTTAAGAAAACGGTAGCAGGAACGATGGCATCGGTTATGACATTGGGTTCTCCGGCGATGGCGCAGCTTACATTTGCTGCTTCTGACGGTTCCCCGGCAGCCGTTGAAATCGGGCATCCGGTATTCAAGAACACGGAGCTTCTGGAAGGGGTGTATGATCTGGATGCGTTGGGGGTTTCTACCGGCGAGAAGGACATCATGAAGAAAATTTATGAGCAGGACCTGGCAAATGGGGGAGATTCCTTCTATATGGACCGCGTTCTTGCAAGGGAGGGAGTTGCCAACGGAAGTGCGGGCCGCAATGGTAATGATGATGCAAATACCTTCCTGACCAGAGGGCGTGCACTTTACATGTATACAAGTACTCCGTCCGTAATTGGTTTCGGCGGCAACACTGCCTATCATCAGCCGATGGCAAGCGGTGATATGTACAGTGTAACTTTCCGGCAGAATGGATCTGCACTCAGTGCGCGGGAAAATACAGCAAAGCGTGTGAATTATCCCAGTAACTGGGTCAGCCAGTATACGGTCGGAAGTGATCTGACTGCGGATGTGACTAAGTTTATCAGCGACAATAATGTTGCTGTGACTGCGATCACACTGAATAATACTTCTGGTTCAGACCAGACAGTTACCGTACAGGCAGCTTCTTCTTTTGTGGCAAACCGTTCTGAGGTAGAAATAGGAGGAGAGACTGTACCGGAGTTGGTTGGAACGAAGATGTCTCCTTCTAATCTGACGAAGATTACACCGCGTCTGACCGGAGATGGCTTTACCTATGTAGAAGGAAGCAACAGTGCACTGCAGAGAGAAGTAACGATACCTGCAGGTGAAAGTGTGGATCTGAAGGTTGTTATGGCGTTTACAACAGAAGAAATTCCGGAGTCTACGACTGATTATGTGCGTTTTTCAGAATTAGATAACCTGTCCGCGATCCGTGCGCAGAAGGCAGAATATAACCTGTATTGGGCTGAGAATCTTCCTTACATTGATGTGCCCAATGATGCGGTACAAAAAGCGATCGATTATCGTTGGTGGTCGGAACGCTTTAACTCGTTGGATGCCAACATTCCGGGTTATGATTACCAGTATCCGATTACGATCGAAGGTGTCCTGGGCTATAACAATGCGATTGTTCTGACACAGCCGATGCATCTGCAGGATACCAAGTGGCTGAGAGGCGCATATCTGCCTTTGGGACAGTTGCTTTCCGTAGGTAACTCATCACAGAGCAGCGCGTTTTTGGATAACCCCGGAAACCGTTCCAACTGGAATAACCATTATGGACAGTATATCGGGGAAGCGGGAATGGAGGCCTTTAATGTAATCGGAGGCGGCAGTGAACTTGCGGAGAATCTGGCTTATTACTTTGAGCATGATGCGAAGGGACAGTTGGAACACTATGGAAATCACACAGAGCATAATCTGATTGCATACCGGAATAATTATATGACCGGAAATGATGCCGATACGATCTCAATGAATAGTGCAAGCGGCGTTGGAACCTGGAAGATTCATGGAGAAAATGCATATGTGTGGGCTGCAGCGGATGCGGCTTCCCAGCTTTATGAACTGACTGGAAATACGGAAAAAGCCGGCGAACTGAAAGAACTTGCCGACAGTATTCAGGAAGATGTTCTGAACCTGCTGTGGTGTGAGGAGTGCCAGAAGTTTGAAACCTACGGGGTGAATCCCACCAGGACCTTGCATAATTCCAATCAGCCGAATTTGGTAGAACAGACGGAGTCCAATAACTGGAATTATTTTGCAGTAGGAATGGTGCCTACGGATGAAGCTTCTCTGGCAAAATATAAAGAGGCGTTCAAGGCGTTCAACAATGGTGAAGAATTCCCGATTTTCCCGTTCTATACAGCAGATCAGGTACATAACAAGGTGATTTCGGGATCGAATAACTTCTCCAATATTAACTTTACCGTACAGGCGAGAGTTTATGAGGCGGCTCTCCGCCAGTATGACAAAGAGCAGACCTATATCACAGATGAGATGTTGGCTCTGATGACTGAGTGGATGGCATGGCTGATTTATCCGGATTCCGGTGATATCCGTTATCCGAACAACAGTGAGTTCTATAATATAGACGGAAGAACTCTGGACACATACTATCGTTCCTGGATCTATCACAACATTCTGGGTAACTATAACTATATCTTTATTGAGGATATGGCAGGCATTCAGCCGCGGTCCGATGAGAAACTGGAATTTGATCCGATTGATTTCTCTTACGATCATTTCATGGTAAATAATCTTCGTTATCATGGACAGGATATCAGTATTGTATGGGATAAGCCGGGTGACGGGACGGTGCATTACGAGGGTATTCCGGAAGGGTATTCCGTATATGTGAATGGAGAGCTTCAGTTTACATTGGCAGATCCGGCGCATGTGATTTATAATACGGCAGACGGTACTTTGGAATTCCCGGACGGAGCTGTTGAAGTTTTGAAGGCAGCATCTGCAATCGATATGCCGACGGCAGTTGAGACAAATATTACCGATGAGAAAGTATTGGAGGAGCTGGCAAAATCCGGTATCCATGGTATGGAGAATCTGGCTGAGGGTGCGAAGGTAGAAGCAACCTATACACCGTCCAGCGCAAGAGCAGCATCCTGGGCATCAAAACATCGTGCGGATGGTTCTGACTCTACCTCAAAGGCAGTCAATGAGATGAAACCCGATCCGCAGGCAGTTACGGATGGAATGACGGTAAATATGCCGTTCTGGGGCAATGACGGAAGCAAAAATGATACAGACGCTCTGGTAATTGATCTGGGCAAGACACGGACGGTTGATATGGTAGGTCTGTATTTCTATAATGACAGACAGAATGGCGGATATACAGAACCTGCAAAATATACACTGGAATACTGGGATGGAGAAAGCTGGCAGCATGCAAAGAACCAGAGCAGGACACCTTTAGTGCCGAAGGCAAACTATAATGATGTCAAATTTACAGCAGTACAGACCGATAAACTCCGTGTTACATTTACCAATCAGGCGGGTCATTATACGGCGGTAACTGAGATTCAGGCATACAACGAAGGCGGAGAACGTGATGTGATCGAGAATACTGCTCCTGTTGTAAAGGTTTCCGTAAACAGTCAGAAAGAAGGAAATCTCCAGACCGGACTTGTTGCAGAATGTATTGATGACGGTATCCCATATGACGGAACACTGACTTATAAGTGGGAAGCTGTTGAGAAGCCGGAAGGTGCAACTGTTTTCTTTGGAAATGGTACAGAGCTTGAGACAACGTTGGCAGGATCTGTGGCAGGCAGATATGTTGTAAGATTTACTGCAGATGACGGAGAATTGTCTACTTCAGCAGATTTGACGGTCGAATTGAAAGAGATGGCAGCCGCTGATAATGATGTGGCTCCGGCTGCAACGCCGTCTACAGATTATGTAGCAGGCTGGGAGACCATTTATGGAATCAATAATACAGAATTTGAACCGGGAAGCTCCAATGTAGGAACCGGCAAAGGCTGGGGCAACTGGGGATGTTCCGGCGGAACGGGAAGTACACACTGGGTAGCATATACCTGGAAGGAGCCGGTAACAATCAATAAAGCTGATATTTACTGGTATGATGATAACGGCGGAACCAGAATTCCAAGATCGATTACAATGCAGTATAAAGATGCGGAAGGCAACTGGCAGGATGTCAATATCCAGACACCATATAGCGAGTGCAACAAGCGGAATCGTTATAATACCATCGAATTTGATTCTGTCACAACGACAGAGCTGCGCCTGAACATGGTATTGTCAGCAGCAGGAACCGGTATCTATCGTTTTAAGGTTTACAGTGTGCCGATTCAGGAGATTGACCCTGTTTACATTGCAACAAAGGCAGGCGTAGTTCCGGCACTTCCGGCGTTTGTCAATGCACGTACAACGGAAGGCGAACTGGTAACGACAAATATAACTTGGGATCAGGTGGATGAAAGCCAGTTTGCAAATGACGGTGTGGTAACGATCAACGGTATCAATCTGGCAAGCGGCAAGATGACACAGGCAGTGATCACGGTCAGAAGTGATATGGATGTGGCAACGATTACCGGAGTGAATCCGATGGAACTTACAACAAAGGTAGGTAAGATCCCGGTACTTCCGACCGCAGCGGATGTTTCTTATAACAATGGTGCAAGAGATAATCAGAATGTAAGTGTAACCTGGCAGGAAGTTACCCAGGAGATGGTAAGCAAGGCCGGCGACGTAACAGTGGAAGGTGAAGTAGAGGGAACAGCAACGAAAGCGTCTCTGACGATCCATGTAGTAGCTGAGTCCGTAGACAGAACCGAACTGGTAGCACAGATTGCAGCAGCAGAGGCACTGAGGGCAAAAGATTATACGGCACTGTCTTATGGAGTAGTTGTAGGGGCATTGGAGCCTGCAAAACAGATCGATGCCAATGAAAATGCAACACAGAGTGAGGTAGATGAGGCAGCAGATACTTTGAAAGCAGCGATTGCAGGTCTTGTTGAATTAAAGGGTGCATTGAAAGCAGAGATTTCAGTCGTTGAAGGTATCAGCGGTGACAAATATACGGAAGAATCTTTTGCGGCACTGACAGAGGCACTGAATCAGGCGAAAGCAGTCAGGGATAATGAAGATGCAACAGAAGAGGAAGTAAATGCAGCAGTTACGGCATTGAAAGCAGCAGAAGGAAAATTGGCTCCGGTTAGAGTGAATGCAACTCTGGCATTAGACTTTACAAAACAGGATGAGATCACAAAGCTGGTTGACAAATCCGAGAACAATTTTGCAATTGCATCCGATACGATCACAGAAGACAATTTCACAGAGGGCGTGAACGGAGATGCTATTCTGTTTACAGGAAGTACGTCTTACGATATCCCGGCAGGAGAGAAACTGGCTTCTAAAGATGTGACATTATCCTACTGGATTAAGAGAACCGGAACACTTTCCGGTGACAATCCGATCCTCTGGGCGAAGAAAGATTCTACTTATAATGGTAATGGATTCTATACCAACTATCCGGTTGGAGACAGATATTCTTCCTTCTTTGTAATGGATGGATTTAACGGCTTCTATGTAGCAGAGAATCCAAACGACTTCTTACCGGAAAATGAATGGACCCATGTTGCAGTTACCTGGAATTCTGACACAAAGGTCGGAAAGATTTATAAGAATGGTATTGAACAGGAGGTTCGGGTAACTGGTACTCCGGCAAGTATCACAGGTGAGAGCGATGCTGCAAACCGTATGGGTAATACCGGATATAACAATGGTTTTGCAAATAATATGGCACTTGATGAGTTTAAGGTATTTGACAGTGCTCTGGGTGCTGATCAGATTGCAGAACTGTATCATGAATTTGATGAGGAAGCTTGGTCTTATCAGGATGTTGCAGAGGATGACTGGTTCTATGACGAAGTATACTTTGTAACAGAAAAGAATCTGATGACCGGAGTCGTACCGAAAGAAATTTTCGCACCGTTTGAAACACTTAACCGTGCACAGTTTGCAACAATTCTGTACCGTATGGAAGGTGAACCTGCAGTAGAGACAGACCAGGGATTCCAGGACGTTGTAAAAGGCGAGTGGTATGCAGACGGAGTAAATTGGGCAGCAGAAAAAGGCATTGTAAAAGGTTATGAGGGTGGTGAAAGCTTCGGACCTGCCGATAGGATTACCCGTGAGCAGATGGCAGTAATGTTGTATCGTTATGCACAGTATAAAGGATATGACACTGCAATATCAGCCGACTACGATGCATTCAAAGATGCTGATAAAGTAAGTGCTTATGCGGATGATGCAATGAAGTGGGCAGTTGGAAACGGAATTATCAAAGGTAAGGAAGAGCATACACTCATTGATCCTTTAGGTGATACAATCCGTGGTGAATGTGCAGTGATGCTGACAAGAGTGGTTCGTGAATTTGAAGCCGCAAAGAATGCATAAAAGAAGTATAAGGTAAGCAGCAGGTTTTGTAAAACTATGAGCTGCAGGTAAAGAAAAGGGGCTGTCGGGAAATTGATAGTCCTAAACAGGGGGCAGATGTGACTTGCATGAGTTACATCTGCCCCCTGAAATTTTTCCCCTAAAAAGAGAAAAAGATGGCTAACGATAACCACCTTTCTCTCCGTTACATGTTATAATGTAACTATGCAAAAACAAGATTATTATAACGAATTTTTTAAAATTGGGCAACAGAAAATTAACTTCAGTTTCTTTGAATTGTGTTTAACTGACGATGATCCAGTCTATACCCTGAAAAAAGTGATGGAGGAATTAGATTTTTCTGGCTTGTTAGCCAATTGTTCAGATAAGGGAAGAACCGGGTACAATCCAATTATGATGTATGCTGTAGTTACTTACGCAAATATGCGGGGGATAAGAGCTGTTGACCGTATTGTGGAATTATGCGAAAGAGACCTTGCCCTGAAGCTTCAGAAAAACCTGGAACAGATTGCAGAGAAGGAACAGATTGGGTTTGTTTACGGAAAAGGAAAGAGAAAACCAGAAATCCAGCAGCTTTATGAAGAATTAGAAGTCTGCGGCGAACGCCTTATGGGATACAAAGAGTGCTTTGAGATCATGGGAAAGAACAGGAACAGCTATTCTAAAACAGATTTAGAAGCCACTTTTATGAGAATGAAAGAAGATCACATATCTCCTGTATTTGAAGAAAAATAAAATATCCAGTTACATCAAGCTACAGGACCATAAAAAGCGGAAAACACGCGCTTATACGGAAGATATTGGAAAGTATTACAACATGAAAACACAGATGTTTGAGGATGAACTGTATTATGTTTGTCATGACGGAAGAGAATTGCATCATATCCGCACAGAGACCAAAGAACAGGCTGGTTATACACAGGTTTTTGAAGTGTACGGATGTGCAGAATGTAGTGGTTGCGAACATAAAGCCAAATGCTTGTATAAATATAATGCGGAAAAAGATGCTGAGAAAAACAAAGTCATGAAGATCAATGAACAATGGGAAACATTGAAAGAGGAATCCCATGCAAACATCCAGAGTGAGAAAGGGATCTTAAACCGTCAGATTCGTTCCATTCAGACAGAAGGACATTTTGGAGATATCAAAGAAAATGATCGTTTCCATCGGTTCAATTACCGGACATCAGAAAAAGTATATAAGGAATTCATGCTGTATGCGATTGGAAGAAATATAAATAAATACCATCGTTTTCTTCATGATGAGATCAAACAATTTGAAGGAAAACAGAGGAAAAGACTGCTTGGAAAAAGTGCACTTTCAAAAATGCAGTTCAGTGGTTTTTGTGCGCTAAAATATCTACAGAAAAGGGAAAATAAGAATCTCTCACAGAATATCAGGTATTAAAAACACTGATTTCTATGAGAGATTCTTATTTTAAGATTTAGAGCTTAAAAATCGGTATTAACCGACAGCCTCCTTAAATAATGGAAGTTGTTATTTGATGGTTTCCATAAATCTCTGGACTACAACTGCACACTCTAAACGTGAGGCAGCATCCTGAGGTTTCAGTTTTCCATCAGAGCCAGTGATCAATCCGTTTGCTACAGCCCATGCCATTGCCGGTTTTGCGAATTCGGAAACGTCATCGCTGTCCGGGAACTGCTTCATATCAGATGTGTCAGTTGTGTTATAGCCTTTATAGTTTGCATAGCGGTACAGAATTGTGACCATCTGCTCGCGGGTAAGTGCATCGGCAGGACCAAAGGCACCATGTGCATAGCCCCTGATTACATCAACATCCTTTCCGCTTGCCCAGATGACTGCTTCGGAATAAAATTCGTCTGCTTCCACATCCGGGTAGATCGCTTCAAAGTCTGCGCTTGGTTCGCCTGCCATACGATGTACGATAACAGCCATTTCTGAACGATACAGAGCCTTTTCCGGTCCGAAGATTTCGGGGGTTAAACCTGTCATAATCTTGTTGTCAGCTACGTATTTTACATAAGGATAGAACCAGGAAGATTCCGGTACGTCCTTGAAGAAGGTATCAGACGTTTTCTTATTTACCGTTACGCAGGTACCATATTCCATGGAGAATCCATCTATCTTTGCGGTAACAGTAGTTGTAAGGACAGCGGTTCCGGCTGCGATTGCCTGAACTTTACCGTCTTTATAGGCAGCTACATTTTCGTTATCAGAATGGTAGGTTACCGTTACACAGTTCTCCAGTCCTTCCGGAATTGTAAATAGTACTTCAGAATCACCTGCATTGTAGGAAGCGTCTTCCTTCGGAGCGGCAGCTTCAATCAGATCCCATGGGTCTTTGTATTCCGGAAGATATACAAGCTTGCTGACTGCATTTCTGATCTGATCTTCCAGTGCAAGGGCATCTTCCTGTGTCTTGATTTCGGAAGTCGGATCTTCCGGAAGCCCTTCCAGAATTTTTTTCAATGCAGCGGTGGATTCAGTCTGGAAGGCGTTCAGATCCAGAGCCTTTGCTTCTGCAAGAACTGCCTCCAGAATACTTAAGTCTAATGGCTTCACGGTTACTGTGAATGTTTTCTCCGCACTTAACTGACCATAACTTACACGGGCAGTCAGTGTTACTTGTGTATCTTCTGCAGGATTCACAACTTTTCCGGATGCAGAGATGATTTCCGGGTTGGAAGAGATCCATGTGATATTCAGGTCGTTTAATTTGGCAACCAGATTCATGTTGCAGCAGATCTCATCCAGAGAAGCGTTTTTACTTCCGAGGATGACTTCCTCTGACAGTGCGGCATCCAGAGCGCTTCGAAGTGCCCTGGCGTGATCCGGGTCAGAAACCTGAATTTCATCCTCTGTCAAAGCCTTATCATAAACTTTGAAGGAATCAATCTTACCCAGCAGATTGGCATCTGCAGACCAACAGGATTTTCCGATAAAGCCGAGGATGTTGTTTTCTGTTCCGGCATTTACGATGGATTCCATATTCATGCCGCTTTCCAGACTTGGACCAACGGGGATACCATCAACGTATAATGTGATGGTTCCGTGGTCAAATACCATGGAAACCGTATAATAGGTATCGGTATCTAAGTGACGGCTGGCAGTATACAATTGCTCTGTGCTGCTGTCTTTGATACCGGCACGGATACCGCTGTCATAGAAGAACGGTGAGTAGAACAGGTAGTTCGAACCGGTGCCGGCAGCTTTGGAACCGAAGCAGAACAGCCATGCAGTACTTGCTGACTGGGGCATTCTTGCATATTTTGCTTCGATTGTAAATGCTTCTTTATCTGACAGAGAAGTGTAGATGCCGGATGGAAGCGTGATGTAGCTGTCGGTAGAATTCATCTGAAGTACACTGCGATCACCATCTTTTACGTAAGCAGTATTTCCCGGGTTAACGATCGTTGCATCATTTCCCTTGCCGGAATCATCTGTAATGACAGCGCCGGAGCCGTTATCCATGGTGTAGGATGCTACAACCGGAAGATTGCTGACATCGGAAGAGTCAATAACTGTTACAGTTGTTTTCTGCGCTTTTTCTGTGCTTCCTACTACGACCTTTGTTGTGATAGCTGTAGTTCCTGCAGCAATGCCGGTAACAATACCGTTATCATCAACCGTCGCGATAGCTGTGTTGTCTGATGTGTAAGTAACTGCTGCATCAGAAGAAGCAACACCGGCTGGAAGAACAACGGTTAATTTTGTTGTTATTCCGGTATAAGTGGAGATGCTTTCGTTAACCGTGAATCCTGCTTCTGCAAAGATTTCCTCAGCATCTCTGGTGTCATACAGACTGTATACATCGTCTGCTGTCAGGGCCTGATCGTAGACCTGAACCTCATCCACCAGTCCTTTGTACATGGCGTCCCAATGGGTTGTGCCGATATAGAGGTCATTTCCATCTGCCATAAGCGCACGGGCAGCGGTACCGGAAGCAACCTGTGTACCATTGATATATAAGGCGGCGTTTTTGCCGGACTGTGTGTAGGTAACCAGTGACCACTGGTTATTTTCCAGTGTGACATCAGTAAATGCCTGGGACCAGCCGAAGCCGTCGCCGTTGGACCAGAGTTTGAGTTTTCCGCTGTTATTGCCGGAAAGGGAAGTCCAAAGTTCCGACGCGCCTTTGGGAGCACTGGCAAATAATAAAGCTCCGTGTTCCTTTAAGGCTTCGGATGGATTTACCCACAGAGATACAGAGTAATTTTCTCCGACATTTCCCACGTTTAATTTTAAGCCGTAATCCCCGAGACGAATTGCTTTTCCGGCCTTACCATCTTCGTATACTGCTTCTCCAGTGTATGTACCTGCATTCTGATAGGTCTGCATCGTGCTGCCGTCCAGATCATTTTCAAAGGAAAATGTTTTTAATGGAGACGGTGCAGCGGCTGCGTTTGCCTGAAGTGTGCCGGTGCCCGGCAGTACGGTGACAGTCGTTACGACTGCAGCAAGAAAAGCAGAAAATAATTTCTTACATTTCATAGTAATACCCTCCTTTACCAGGTTTCACTTTTGTCAACGACACGGATTGTTACCGTTTCTTTTACGGTTGTTCCATTCTCGACATAAGTGATAACCAGAGACTTTTTACCTGTTGTACTCATATCAATGGTATCCGCGTTGGTTGTGTACTCCGTGATTCGCTTTGTATCACCGTTTTCGTAGGCAGCAGTGATTCGGATATCATTGGTATTCAGTGTGCTTCCAACGGTATACATCCGTTTGGTCTTCATAACTTTCAGGGAAGAAACAGGCGTATCTGTATCGACTTGGAAGGTACAAGCTTCCGCAGATGGATGGTTATCAAGAACCAGATCCCCGTCTTTGCTTGTCAGGTAATATCCCGGTTTGGATACACTTTCAAAGGTAACGCCGCTTCCTGAGAATCCTTCCAAAGAGCGGAATGTCATCTTCTGGGCAGTTGCAGAACTTCCATCTACATCTTGTGCCAGGACAATATCAGTATCTTCCGCACAGAGGTAAAGACCCGGTTTGTTGTAGGACTGAATCGATACATAAGCTTTGTTATCCGGATTGGATTTGCCTTTTTCCAGTTCCCATTTTGTATCATCCTCTTCGGCATTGCTGCTTACCAGCATTTCACGTGCTTTTGATCCGGACATTGGATAATCTTCATCGTTGATTCTGTTTGTAAAGTTTTCGTGTGCAACATATGCTCCGGATGCATCGGTGATCTTTGTGCTCACTCCTGAAATACCGGTAGATGTCTCAGTGAAAAGATCGATGGAACCGTCTTCCTTTATATTCAGTTCTTCGACACATGCAACACGGCGATATCCGCTTCCATGAGGAAGTGAACCGTTGTGGTATACGAAATAAGTTTTGCCTTTGAAATCAAAAACTGCCATATGGTTTGTGTTGGCTGTAGAAGTTGCTTTCATAATAACTCTGCCGAACGTCCAGTTATTATTAACAAAATCTTCGTAGGTATCTGCCGTAGCATATGCCATCTGTTCTCTCCAGTCACATGCAAAGAACATATAATAAGGTCCAAAATAATTGCCGTCCTCATCTTGCTGGCGATAGTAGTACGGAGCCTCTGTATAGAAATGTGATACGCCGTCCTCGTCATTCCAGCGTGCCTCTCTTCCGGCAACTCCGTCGATCGTTCCCACCGAGATGTCGTAGGTTGATCCGAATCCGCAGGACAGAGTATTGGCGTCTCCGTCACGGTCTTTAATAGAAATCATATCTTCATTCAGCTCACAGTTAAAGAAACGGTTATTTCCCCAGCAAAGAACACGGCGGTCTTCCCCGGTCTCAGGATCGGTCTCCACCCACGCAGTCGGATCGATATCCTCCCAGGTATGAGCAGAAGGAACTCTGGTACCTCCGTTCCATGCATCGCCGGTATCAATATTTCTTACCAGTGGTTTTCCGATATCTACAAATGGTCCCGTAGGGCTGTCAGATACGGCAACACCGATACACTTACCGCGGCCTACGCTGGCATTGCCTTCGGTGGTGTAATAAAAATAATACTTGTCTTTGTATTTCATCACCTGTGCTGCCCAGGCCTCGTGATCGTTGGCAGCCCAGGAAACGTCCCTGTTTTCCATGATGATACTTTCGTATTTCCAGTTCACCATGTCGGTAGAAGAATAGCATCTCCAGTTGGGCATCCAGTAGCTTTCGTTGCTGGAGGTGTCATTTCCTACATAGGCGTATACCGTATCACCATCTACGAGAATGGACGGATCACCGGCATAAAGCATATTTCCATTCTGGTCAAATCCCAGGAAGGGATTTCCTGCCTCGCTTTTTGCGAGTTCTTTCTCGACCGGTATCCGAAGCTGTTTGCCTTCCAGGCTGTCCGCGATGGCAGAAGCTGCCTGCACAGAGAGCGGAAGAAGTGTAACTGCCAAAATCCCGGCCAAAATTTTCTTTCCTTTCATAAAAAGGTCCTCCTTTCATTTTTAGACGGACATGCCTGCTGACGCAGACATCACCATATATGAAACTCAGATGCTCCGTGCTGCGCACTCCCGCATCTGCCGCCGATATTCGTAATTATAGCATAATAGACAAAAAAGTACAGAAACAAAGGGTGAAAAGGAGGTAAAATCAATAAAGTGGATAGAATATTCAAAAAAACATTGAAAAAAATCACCAAAAATAACGCCATAGGACAGTACACTAGGGGGGTGTCCTATGGCGTAATCTGGTGAAGAAGATCAGACCGGATTTGAAGATTGGAGTGTTATGGTCACTGTTTGTTCCTGATAAGAACCGTCCGTTGGAACCTGAAGAAGAAGTTCTACGGATTCGCCTGCTTTATAATACTGCAAAAGTTCCTGCAGAGCAGTGACGCCGGATATGGTCTGACCATCAAAGGTTGTGAGCACACTGCCGGGTCTGATTCCTGCAGCTTCTGCAGCGCTTCCGGAAGTAATTTTTGAGATGTAGATACCCTGTGGAATTTGATAAGCTGTCTGAATTTCGCTTGTAACATCAATCCCCTGAATACCAATCGTACCCTGTTCAGAAGCATCTACTTTTGTGCGTGTGGTCTGATTCATCAGATGCTCAATAATGTCAGATGCTCTGGAAGTAGGAATTGCGTATCCCATGCCCTCAATCTCAGTAGAGGACAATTTTGCGGAGTTGATGCCAATGACTTCACCCTTCATATTTAAGAGAGCGCCGCCGCTGTTGCCGGGGTTGATCGCTGCATCTGTCTGGATATAGGTAAGACTTTCGGATTCATTGCCAGTTTCGGAACTGATGCTGCGGTTTAATGCGCTTACAATGCCGGTAGTGACAGATTGTCCGTAACCCAGTGCGTTACCGATGGCAACGACCTGTTCCCCAACATTCATTTCATCAGAATCTCCGATTGCGGCGATTGCAATTTGATTCATGGTATCATCAGAGATGCTCTCAAGCGGAACGGCAATCACTGCCAGGTCATTTTCCGGATTGGTTCCTTTAGCAACTGCTTCATAAACCTGATTGTCGATAAAGGATGCAGAGAGTGTATCGGCATCTTCGATTACATGATAATTGGTTACGATCAGAAGCTCCGTATCGTTTTTCCCGATGATAATACCGGAACCGCAGCTTTCGGTTTCTTCCAGCTGTGGCTGCATGTATCCATAACCAAATCGACTGAAGTAATTTTGAACTTCCTGAACGGATTTATTGGTGATGGAAACAATGGAAGGCATTGCTGATTTTACGATGGAGGAAACATCCATGGAAGCGGAAGGGTTTGTAGTTTGCTCATTGGATATTGTAGTTGCCTTCAGCAGGTGACCGGAAGATTCGCTGTCTGAGGTTGATGAAGCAGCCAAACGGCTTTCGGTATAGCCGCTTAGTGTATTTACAGCCTGAAAAGCCCCTGCAGACACACTGCCGAATAACAGGGCGCTTAAAGTAAGAGTTCCTACTTTCTTTGCAAGGGGATGATTTCGGCTGCTTTGTCTGTTTTTTCTGGCTTTCCGTCCAGTCCTGTCTGTAGGTTCAACCGGGACATCCGGGAAAGTAAAATTGTTCTCACAATCGTGGTTGCTGGAATTAAAATCATAAAAATCTGACATGACACAGTCCTCCTGTTTTGCTTATTAATATAGGTAGATATTTTGATGTTGGGGTCAAAAGGTATTTTGACCCTGGTATCATATTTTTATAGTTCGGATAAATGATTTTTAAACACGCTCTGGGAGAATCCCAAGTTTTTGTTGATAAGATGCGGGTTCTCTGTGCTGTGTATAGTTTGAGTATAGAGAAAAATTGTGATGAAAATGTTGAAAAGTTGTGTTGAAAGTGGGGAGAGAATGTGAAAAAAATGTGTTTTTGAAAAAAGGAGCTGTTTGAACAGCTCCTCTAATAAAATACATAATTTTTTGACAGTAATAAAATTATCGTTTAATTTTCTAATTTATGTCCAAAAACATCATATCATAGTAAACTTTGAGTGTCAATATTTAGAGTATGTTTGAAAATTATTAAAGTGGAGGTATTACAAATGGAGAATGGTATCACAGATGTAAATTGTCTGAATAAAGACAGTAAATTATGGGAAAACCCTAAATTAAAGGATTTTCTTACATTCTGGTTTTATGAGGTGGAAAAAAATTCTGTCCGGCCCTCTACAGCAGGGACTTTTTATGAATTAATTTTTCGTCATATTGTTCCGCAGTTGGGAGAATACCGGATGTCTGAAATCAACTTATTTTTGCTGCAGTCTTTTTTTAATCAGAAGTATGAAAAAGGCAGGCTGGATCAGAGGGGAGGTTTATCTTATCAGACAATCAGCAGTATTCACACGGTTTTGAATTCTGCGCTGAATTACGCCAAAAGCAATGGAATACTTTTGCGAAATGACTGCACGTCTGTCCGTCTGCCGAAAAAGGAATGGGGAAAGGTAAAGGTATTTTCCAAGGCAGAGCAAAAGCAGATTGAACACGCTGCGCTGCAGTCGAAGAATCCAAACAGGGTAGGAATTATTCTCTGTTTGTATACCGGAATTCGGATTGGGGAATTGTGTGCGTTACATATTGAAGACGTGGATATTGGAAACCAGATGCTTCACGTGCAGCGAACGCTGGAGCGGATTAAATGTCTGGATAACAGCGGGAGAAAAACTATCTTATACGAGGGCAGACCGAAATCTCATGCATCCATCCGGGATATTCCCCTTCCCGGTTTTCTGATAGCATATATTCAAAATTATTTGAATAAAGATAGGAAAACAGCTTTGCCCGATGAGACATTTATCTGCGGAAAATCCGGAAAACCGATTGAACCGAGAGTTTATCAGAAATACTTTAAAAGTATACTGAGAAAAGCAGAAGTGACGAATGCCAATTTTCATTGTCTGCGGCATACCTTTGCCACGCGTGCTCTGGAAGCGGGGGTGGACCCCAAGACACTCAGCGAGCTTCTGGGGCACTCGAATCCATCTATTACAATGAATATCTATGCCCATTCTCTGGCGGAACATAAGATCGAAGCGATGGAACTTCTGGCACCGCTTTATGAGAAAAGTATCATTTAATAGAAAATTAAATGATACAATTATCTGTCCGGGTAAATGCAAAGTATACCAGTTGGGGAAAATCAGGAGGAGAGGATATGAAAAAATATGAAAAGCCCACAATTGAAATCGAACGTTTGTATACCATGAGGGAGAGTCAACAGCTACAGGCTGCGGAGCAGAATATGCTGTCATCTGAAAAAGAAATTTTGGAACAGCCTTTTTCCGTATCTGCAGTAAAGAGGTGCGATGCAGAACATAAACATGATGAAAAAAGATAGTTTAAAGATGGCAGTGATTATCTGTCTGCTGCTGTCGGTGATGCTTCTATTAGATAGATCAGATATTCAGAAAGAGCATGTGGAGGGCACATGGAGATTTCAGAATGTGGATGTTCCTCATGGATTCCCCCAGATGTTTCTTTATATGGACAACATTACTTTGTATGAGGACAATACCTTTATCCAGGTACGTGACGGAGAAGCTTTAGTGACGGGAACTTATTACAGGACGAAAAACTATATACGGTTCACATCTGTAAGAATCAATGGAATTCGAAATGGTAATACGTACAGATTCCGGTACCGCCTGAAAAACAAAGTTCTGATTTTGGAAAAGGACGGAGAAGATTTCATGTGCTTTGAAGAAAATGTCTGAATAGAAAAAAGTGAAAATGTGTGAAATGAATGCTAGATAGTGTGTTTTGATATGAAAAGTGATCAGATTCAAGAAAATTGAATTCGATCACTTTTGGTTTATGTATATTGAGCAAAAAATAAATAAAATAGTAAAGAATTGTAATTTGTAGATCCGAGATAAAGGGTATTGTAAAAAACAGAGGAGGAAAATCCCTGGCGAATTGCTGTATTTTAATTTTCCAACAAAGAGATTAAGGTGCTGGAGAATCATTCCTCCGCCTTGCAGGCTGAAAATCCATTCTGCGTCATTTTGCTGAAAGTGAACGAGACAGTACACTAGAAGGTGTGAGAAATGCGAATAACAGAACAAAATATTGGAGAGTTTTAAATGCGAGAGATGGTCCCCTGAGGCTGTGAATGAAAAACTGATACAATCATTTACGAGCAAGTGGGGATCATTTTTGGTTTCATTTTTAAAAGATTTGGATTGAATGGAAATAGTTCAAAAGGAGCGTAATTTACATTTATAATGTCGTGATTGATGGAGAAACTAAATAGTATAAGAACTGGTTACGAGTTGATTTTTATTGCATAAAATTATATAATAAAACAAAATAATGCTATAGGAGGAAATTATATGGAACAGACTTTGGTAGTTGCAAAAGCATTTTACGATTTATTTTTAGAAAAACATAATGCAACAATGGATCAGATGAGAATGCACAAGTTGATGTATTTTGCACAGAGAGAGTCTCTGATGTATAATAAGGAGCCTCTTTTTGCCGGTGAGTTTGTTGGATGGAAATATGGTCCTGTATTACTGGAAGTTCGGAGTGAGTATTTGAAGGAGCGTCCGTTTAGTGATGTCATGGATAAAGTATGTGATGCAACGATGAAACTGGTAAAAGCAGTTTGTGAGAGATATGATAATGTATCATCTTGGAAATTAAGCACATTATCACATGGAGAAGTTTCGTGGAAACGTTCAAGAAGAGGCTTAGAGCCAGACGAAAATGGTTCTGTTAAATTAAAATTAAATGATATGAAAGTAGATGCAGCCCGCGAACTGGCTAAAAGAAAAAAATACGAGTCTATGGAGAACAACTAAGAAGCGAGGTGTATAGAAATAACTATTCAGGAACAAAAGGAATGGTTAAAGTCTCAATTTGAAATTGAGCCATTAATGATCAAAGAGAAGAATAAAACTCTTATAAAGGATTTCACAGGAAATAAATATGGAAAAAAGCTTGAGATATACTTAAAGGAGGCAGCAATAGATCAAGATAAAGCAGGAATCACAAAGGTTTATCTTGTAAAAGATATTTCATCTGGAAAGATTGTTTTTTATTTTGCTTTGAATTGTGGCCTTCTTATTCGACCGTATGGGCAAAGCGATTTGCCAGAAGAGGAAGAAGAAATAGTTACAATGCTTATAGAGGCTTTAAATGGAAATGGTGATATATCTGTGGATGATATTCTGAGCTGGAGTGAAGAGCCGGTATCAGCTCGATTGTTAAAGATTGCAGAGGAAAGAAGAAATTATAAAGCAGATGTTCAAGCAGATATTGAACATACGCAGGAAGAAAAAAATGCGCTAAGGGTTTTAGAACAGTTTCCAGCTATAGAGCTAAGCCATTTTTGTAAAAATGCCGATTACAGATTATCTATGGAAATAGATATACCGTTAGGATTTTATGTATTTTGGGAAATGGTTGTACCGGAAGTATTAAAAATTGCGACGATGGTTGGTTGCCAATATATATATCTATTTGCTGCGGATAGTTCAGATAATGCGTATTATATTGTGTCCGATTATGATTTGAAATATGGCGATTTTGAAGATGAAATGGCCAAAGAGATTGATACATATGAATTGGTAGAATATTATAAAAATGAACTGAAGTTTCGCGAAGTGCAGAATATGACAATTGTTAAACCAGCTTATGACAATAAATGTTTTAGCCTTGTCCAATCAATTGGGATCTTGGAAAATAATCGTATATTGGCATGGGAAGAACATTCTGATGTTGCAGAGAATTAAAGATATTGTTGAATGATATGGATGAAATTTCCTCCATTTTTATAAAAATGTATCAGAAGAAGTGGTTTTGTATTCTGCATGATATGAAATCTTGCGTAATACGCCTTATGTGAAGAAAAAATTAAAAAATAATATGCTGAATTGAGAAACCGTTTGCTTTAGGTAGACGGTTTTTTTATGCTCAAATTTAGGGAAGATATCCCCATACATGTTTTCAAGCTTTTCCATCAGATCAGAAAATACTACAAAACCCTGAATGTATACGAAAAAATACAAAAATTCTGATTGACACACTTGACAAATTGTGCTATTGTAAAAAATGCACTATTATGGCAAGATATGCCTAGAAGTTTACCCAAATGGCTCTTTTTTCAGACCTTTTCCGGACTTCGAAGCATGAGTTATAATAAATATAAAAACACACAAGGGGTGAAACGTCAATGGAAAAAAACAGAATACGTCCCGTAGCCAGCGGAAAAAGTATGCGAATGAGTTACCAGAGACAAAAAGAAGTTTTGGAGATGCCCAACTTGATCGAAGTGCAGAAAGATTCCTATAACTGGTTTCTTAAGGAAGGTCTCAACGAGGTCTTCGATGACATTTCTCCAATTACTGATTACAGCGGAAAACTAAGTCTGGAATTCGTAGATTTTACTCTGTGCGAAGACGAAGTCAAATATTCCATCGAAGAGTGTAAACAACGTGATGCAACTTTTGCCGCACCGCTGAAGGTGAAGGTAAGACTGCATAATAAAGAAAAAGACGAAATCAGCGAACATGAAATATTCATGGGCGATCTTCCTTTGATGACAGCCACAGGTACCTTCGTAATCAACGGCGCAGAGCGTGTTATTGTAAGCCAGTTAGTACGTTCCCCTGGTATATATTATTCAATCACGCATGATAAAATCGGTAAAAAGCTGTATTCCAGTACAGTGATTCCAAATCGTGGTGCGTGGTTAGAGTACGAAACGGATTCCAATGACGTGTTCTACGTACGTGTGGACAGAACCAGAAAGGTACCGATTACCGTGCTGATTCGTGCTCTGGGCGTTGGATCAAATGCGGAAATCGTAGAACTCTTCGGAGAAGAACCAAAAATTCTGGCAAGTTTTGGAAAAGATACTTCCGAGAATTATCAGGAAGGTCTGCTTGAATTATACAAAAAAATCCGTCCTGGCGAGCCGTTGGCAGTTGAGAGTGCAGAGAGTCTGATTAACGCGATGTTTTTTGATGCGCGCCGTTATGACCTGGCAAAAGTAGGACGCTATAAATTTAATAAGAAACTGGCTCTCAGAAACCGTATCCGCAATCATGTATTGGCTGAGACGGTAGTGAATCCTTCTACCGGTGAGATTATTGCCGAGGAAGGGACCAAGGTGACGAAAGAACTGGCGGATGAGATCCAGTACGCAGCAGTACCATACGTATGGATTCAGACAGAGGAAAGAAAAGTGAAAGTTCTTTCCAATCTGATGGTAGATATTACCCGCTTTGTAGATGTGGATCCGGCCGACCTGCATGTGACGGAGGAAGTTTATTATCCGGAACTGGAAAAGATTTTGAATGAGTATACGGATCTGGACGATATCAAGGATGCAATCCGCCGTGAGATTCATAATCTGATTCCGAAACATATTACGAAAGAAGATATTTTTGCTTCTATTAATTATAATATGCATCTGGAGTACGGTCTGGGAAATGATGACGATATTGACCACCTGGGAAATCGTCGTATCCGTGCTGTAGGTGAGTTGCTGCAGAACCAGTACCGTATCGGTCTTTCCAGATTGGAGCGTGTGGTTCGTGAACGTATGACAACGCAGGACATTGACGGTGTTTCGCCGCAGTCCCTGATTAATATTAAGCCGGTAACTGCGGCAGTGAAGGAGTTCTTCGGATCTTCCCAGTTGTCTCAGTTCATGGATCAGAACAACCCCCTTGGTGAGCTGACCCATAAGAGACGTCTCTCTGCATTGGGACCTGGAGGTCTGTCCAGAGACCGTGCCGGATTCGAGGTTCGAGATGTACATTACTCTCATTACGGAAGAATGTGTCCGATTGAGACTCCTGAGGGACCGAACATTGGTCTGATTAACTCTCTGGCATCTTATGCAAGAATCAATCAGTATGGATTTGTAGAGGCGCCATACCGAAAAATTGATAAAACAGATCCGAAGAATCCACGTGTCACAGATGAGGTAATTTATATGACTGCCGATGAGGAAGACAATTACCATGTGGCGCAGGCGAATGAGCCGTTGGATGAAAACGGCTACTTTATCCATAAGAATGTATCCGGACGTTACCGTGATGAGACACAGGAATACGAGCGTAATACCTTTGAATACATGGACGTATCTCCGAAGATGGTGTTCTCCGTGGCTACTGCATTGATTCCCTTCCTTCAGAATGACGATGCCAACCGCGCGCTGATGGGATCCAACATGCAGCGTCAGGCTGTGCCGCTTCTGACAACGGATGCTCCGGCTGTCGGTACCGGTATGGAAGTAAAGGCAGCAGTAGACTCCGGTGTCTGTGTGGTAGCGAAAAAAGCAGGTACGATTTCCTATTCTGCTTCCAATGAGATCCGTATGAACAATGATGACGGAACAAAGGACGTTTACCATCTGACAAAATTTATGAGAAGTAACCAGAGTAACTGTTACAATCAGAGACCGATCGTCTTCAAGGGCGAGCATGTGGAAAAAGGACAGGTCATTGCAGACGGTCCGTCTACTTCCAACGGGGAACTGGCGCTAGGTAAGAATCCTCTGATCGGATTCATGACCTGGGAAGGTTACAATTACGAGGATGCCGTTCTGTTAAGTGAAAGACTGGTAATGGACGATGTATATACATCTGTTCATATTGAAGAATATGAGGCAGAAGCCCGTGACACCAAGTTGGGACCGGAAGAGATCACAAAAGACGTTCCGGGCGTTGGTGACGAGGCGCTGAAAGATCTGGATGAGCGCGGAATCATCCGCATCGGTGCGGAGGTTCGTGCCGGTGATATTCTGGTTGGTAAGGTAACGCCGAAAGGGGAAACCGAGCTTACCGCTGAAGAGAGACTGCTTCGGGCAATCTTCGGTGAGAAGGCGAGAGAGGTACGTGATACTTCTCTGAAAGTACCTCATGGTGAATACGGTATCGTAGTGGATGCCAAAGTATTTACCAGGGATAACGGTGATGAACTGTCACCGGGTGTAAACCAGGCAGTCCGTATCTATATTGCTCAGAAGAGAAAAATCTCTGTTGGTGATAAGATGGCCGGCCGTCATGGGAACAAGGGTGTCGTTTCCCGTGTGCTTCCTGTGGAAGATATGCCGTTTCTCCCAAATGGCCGTCCGCTGGATATCGTGCTGAATCCTCTGGGTGTGCCGTCCCGTATGAACATCGGACAGGTGCTGGAGATCCATCTTTCTCTGGCAGCAAAGGCGTTGGGATTTAATATCGCAACTCCGGTATTCGATGGAGCCAACGAAGAGGATATCATGGATACCCTGGATCTGGCAAATGATTATGTGAATTTAAGCTGGGAAGAGTTCTCAGAGAAACATAAAGAAGAACTGCTCCCGGAAGTATATGAATATCTGTATGAGAACAGAGCACATCGTGAGTTATGGAAAGGTGTTCCGCTGTCCCGTGACGGTAAGGTAAGACTGCGTGACGGACGTACCGGTGAGTATTTTGACGGTGCAGTAACCATCGGACACATGCATTATCTGAAACTGCATCACCTGGTTGACGATAAGATCCATGCACGTTCTACCGGTCCTTACTCTCTGGTAACACAGCAGCCGCTGGGCGGTAAAGCGCAGTTCGGCGGACAGCGTTTCGGAGAGATGGAGGTTTGGGCATTGGAGGCATACGGTGCATCTTACACACTGCAGGAGATCCTGACAGTAAAATCCGATGATGTTGTCGGACGTGTGAAGACTTACGAAGCAATTATTAAAGGTGAGAATATTCCTGAGCCTGGTATTCCGGAGTCCTTCAAGGTACTCTTAAAAGAGCTGCAGTCCCTGGGACTGGATGTGAGAGTTCTGAACGAAGATCACACAGAGGTAGAAATCATGGAATCCGTGGATTACGGCGAGACCGATATGCGTTCCATCATTGAGGGTGACCGTTACTCCAACCGGGAAGAGGAAGACTTCGGCGCATATGGTTATGGCAAAAAAGAGATCAGCGGAGACGAGATGGTTGACGTCGAAGAAGATGCAGATGAAGAAGAGGATGATTTCTTAGAATTTGATGAGGAACTGGGCGACGAGGAATAAAGTAAGGCATAATCGCGGCTGTCAAGTCGGGCAGCCGTGCACTTCCAAAGCGAGGAAAGGGGTAATCAAATGCCAGAAACAGTAAATAAAGAAACCTATCAACCGATGACATTCGATGCGATCAAGATTGGTCTGGCTTCTCCGGAGAAAATCCGTGAGTGGTCCCATGGTGAGGTGAAGAAACCGGAAACCATCAATTACAGAACGCTGAAACCGGAAAAGGACGGTCTGTTCTGTGAGCGTATCTTCGGACCAAGCAAGGACTGGGAGTGTCATTGCGGTAAATATAAAAAAATCCGTTACAAAGGTGTAGTCTGCGACCGATGCGGTGTCGAGGTAACAAAATCCAGCGTCCGTCGTGAGCGTATGGGACATATCGAGCTTGCAGCTCCGGTATCCCATATCTGGTATTTTAAAGGAATTCCGTCCCGTATGGGACTGATTCTGGATCTTTCTCCAAGAACTCTGGAGAAAGTACTGTATTTTGCAAATTATATCGTACTGGACGGCGGTGATACCAGACTGCAGTACAAGCAGGTATTGACTGAGAAAGAATATCAGGATGCAAGAGAAGAGTACGGCAAAGGATTCCGTGTGGGAATGGGCGCCGAGTCTATTAAAGAATTGTTGGAAGCAATTGATCTGGAGAAGGAATCCGAGGAGCTGAAAAGAGGCTTAAAGGAATCTACAGGGCAGAAGCGTGCACGTATCATCAAACGTCTGGAAGTTGTAGAGGCATTCCGCGAGTCCGGAAACCGTCCGGAATGGATGATTATGGATGCAATTCCGGTAATTCCGCCGGATCTTCGTCCGATGGTACAGTTGGACGGCGGTCGTTTTGCCACCTCCGATCTGAATGACCTGTACCGGAGAATTATCAACCGTAATAACCGTCTGAAAAGACTGCTGGAGCTGGGTGCTCCGGATATTATTGTCCGCAACGAGAAACGTATGCTTCAGGAAGCAGTCGACGCTCTGATCGACAACGGACGCCGTGGTCGTCCGGTAACCGGACCTGGAAACCGTGCGCTGAAGTCGCTGTCTGATATGCTGAAAGGTAAATCCGGACGTTTCCGCCAGAACCTGCTGGGTAAGCGTGTTGACTACTCCGGACGTTCTGTTATCGTCGTAGGACCGGAACTTAAGATTTATCAGTGCGGTCTGCCGAAAGAGATGGCAATCGAGCTGTTTAAACCATTTGTTATGAAGGAACTGGTATCCAACGGTACCGCTCACAATATCAAGAATGCAAAGAAGATGGTGGAGAAGCTGGAAACAGCCGTATGGGATGTACTGGAAGATGTAATCAAAGAACATCCGGTTATGCTGAACCGTGCCCCCACACTGCATCGTCTCGGTATCCAGGCATTTGAACCGATTCTGGTAGAAGGTAAGGCAATCAAACTGCATCCGTTGGTATGTACCGCATTCAATGCCGATTTCGACGGTGACCAGATGGCTGTCCATCTTCCGCTGTCTGTAGAGGCACAGGCAGAGTGCAGATTCCTTTTGCTTTCTCCGAACAACCTGCTGAAGCCATCCGATGGTGGTCCTGTGGCTGTTCCTTCTCAGGATATGGTACTTGGTATCTATTACCTGACCCAGGAAAGACCAGGAGAAAAAGGCGAGGGTATGTTCTTCAAGAGCATCAATGAAGCGATTCTGGCATATGAGAACGGTTATCTGACCCTTCAGACGCGGATTACCGTGCGACGTGAAGGGGAAGATGTACAGGGAAATCCGATTCAGGCAAATGTAAGCTCCACATTGGGCCGTTTCCTGTTTAACGAGATTCTTCCTCAGGATCTGGGCTTTGTGAACCGTACCGTTCCGGGCAATGAGCTGCTTCTGGAAGTAGACTTCCTGGTTGCCAAGAAACAGCTGAAACAGATTCTGGAGAAAGTCATCAATACCCACGGCGCTACCAAGACCGCAGAGGTGTTGGATGATATCAAGGCGACCGGATATAAATATTCCACAAGAGCGGCGATGACCGTATCCATTTCCGATATGACCGTACCTCCGCAGAAACCGGAGATGATCGCCAAGGCTCAGGAGACGGTGGACAGAATTACAAAGAACTACAAACGTGGTCTGATTACAGACGAGGAGCGTTATAAAGAGGTTGTAGAGACCTGGAAAGAGACTGATGATGAACTGACAAAGGCTCTGTTGAACGGTCTTGATAAATATAATAATATCTTCATGATGGCTGACTCCGGAGCCCGTGGTTCCGATAAGCAGATCAAACAGCTTGCAGGTATGCGTGGATTGATGGCCGATACAACCGGTCACACCATTGAACTGCCGATCAAGTCAAACTTCCGTGAAGGTCTGGACGTACTGGAATACTTTATGTCTGCGCATGGTGCTCGTAAAGGTATGTCCGATACAGCGCTGCGTACAGCCGATTCCGGTTACCTGACAAGACGTATGGTTGACGTATCTCAGGATCTGATTATCCGCGAGGTAGACTGCTGTGAAGGCAAGGATATCATTCCGGGTATGTATGTGGAAGAGTTCGCAGACGGAAAAGAAGAGATCGAGAGCCTTCAGGAACGTATCACAGGTCGTTTCTCCTGTGAGACGATTAAAGATAAAGACGGTAATGTCATTGTAAAAGCCAACCACATGATCACGCCGAAGCGCGCGGCACGTGTTATGAGTGAAGGTGTGGATGAGAACGGTCAGCCGTTTACAAAGGTTAAGATCCGTACCATTCTGACCTGTAAGTCTCATATCGGTATCTGTGCGAAATGTTACGGCGCCAACATGGCAAGCGGTGAAGTCGTACAGGTCGGTGAATCTGTAGGTATTATTGCTGCTCAGTCGATTGGTGAGCCTGGTACACAGTTGACCATGCGTACGTTCCACAGCGGCGGTGTTGCCGGCGGAGATATCACACAGGGTCTTCCCCGTGTCGAGGAGCTTTTTGAGGCAAGAAAGCCGAAAGGACTTGCCATTATCACGGAAATTAAAGGTGTTGCGAACATCAAGGATACCAAGAAAAAGCGTGAAGTTACTGTAACAGACAACGAGGAAGGGGTATCCAAGACTTATCTGATTCCGTATGGTTCCAGAATCAAGGTTCAGGAAGGTCAGGTACTGGAAGCCGGTGATGAACTGACGGAAGGTAGCGTAAACCCGCACGATATCTTAAGAATCAAAGGTGTACGTGACGTACAGGATTATATGCTTCGCGAGGTACAGCGTGTATACCGTCTGCAGGGTGTTGAGATCAGTGATAAGCATATCGAGGTGATTGTACGTCAGATGCTGAAGAAAGTTCGTATCGAAGAAAACGGAGATACGGAGTTCCTGCCTGGAACACTGGTAAATGTTCTGGACTATGAAGAAGTGAATGAGAAGATGGTGGAAGAGGGAAAGGAGCCTGCACAAGGACAGCAGGTAATGCTCGGTATCACGAAGGCTTCTCTTGCTACGGATTCCTTCCTGTCAGCAGCATCCTTCCAGGAGACGACCAAGGTTCTGACAGAAGCTGCAATCAAAGGTAAAATCGATAATCTGATTGGTCTGAAAGAGAACGTTCTGATCGGTAAACTGATTCCTGCCGGAACAGGTATGAAGTGTTATGGTAATGTAAAACTGGACACTGATATGTTCATGGAAGAAGAACTGATGCTGGATGAGGAAGAGTTGGAGGTTGAAGAAGAACCAAACAGCGAAGAAACTGCTGAAACAGCGGATGCGCCAGAGGTTGAAGCGGTTACGGAAGCTGAAGCAGAGGCGGATTTCAAAGAGACTGAGGAAGAAGTTGCGGTACTTGAAGAAGAGTAATTTATCCTCATCGAATCAATAGACAAAAGTAAGGAGACGAATGTTGTGTATTGCAACAATCGTCTCCTTATTTCTTTCATAGAGTCATAGGCGATTGCGAAACGCTTCGGGAGTCATCGGGAATCCATGTTGATTTTAGCATTATGATAGATTAGAATAAAAAAGAGGCAAGGTACTATGAGCCATTATAGAAAATGGGATCGTATGATGAAGGAATGGGCTTCCAATCGTACACTTTCGATCGGAAGAAGTTATGCGAAAGAGATCCTGAATTCCATGAGACTTCCGCAAAGTAATCGGTATGCAGTATGTAAGGCCTGCCGGGGATTAAGTCTGGAAGATGCCTATTGGATTCGACAGAGAGACGGTCTCTATCTTCATAAAGTGGGAAAAGCTGTTGGAAAGAAAAGATAAATTGGAACGTATATAGGAGAAAAGACAGAGATGGGAATGGAACGCTTATGTGAAAATCAATTGATCTGCAAGGCATTGGAGTATATAAAGAAGGATGATGAGAGAACCCTGTGTGAGTTGTTGGAGATGTGTCAGATTCCGGCGCCCTCTTATATGGAAAAGAAAAAAGCGGACTACGTCTGGAATAAATTTCAGAAAATAGGGCTTTCGAATGTCCATATGGATGAAATCTGGAATGTTTTTGGAACGATTAAGGGTTCCGGGGACGGTCCCAGAGTGATGCTTGCAGCTCATACAGATACAGTATTTCCGATAGAGACAGATGTAACAGTAAAAAAAGAAGACAATCGATACGTTTGTCCGGGCATCAATGATGATACCCGCGCCGTGGCAGAATTATTTACCATAGCCCGGGCGATGATGGAGACAGGCTTACGCGGAGAAGGTGATATCGTATTTTGTGCAAATGTCTGCGAGGAAGGTCTGGGGGATTTAAAAGGTGTAAAGCGCATTTTCGGGAGTACAGAGCATTACGATGGCTTTGTCTCTATCGACAATCCCTGTACTGGGGGGATTATCTACACAGCCACTGGCAGTATCCGTTATAAGGTGACATTTCGGGGACATGGAGGTCACAGCTTTTCGGATTTCGGTCTTCCGAATCCGATTCATGCACTTGGCAGAGCAATCGGAAAGATTGCAGAATTTCAGATCCCTGAGCTCCCCAAGACAACATTTAATGTGGGGGTTATCGAAGGCGGTACTTCAGTGAATACGATTGCGGCAGAAGCTTCCATGTTGGTGGATATCCGTTCCGACAGTGAAGCTGAATTGGAGCGGCTGTCAGGAGAACTGCAGGAAGTTGTGAAGGAAGCAGCCGATGCAGAAAATGCACGGTGGAAAAGGGAAGAGAAGGTAAGTGTTGAAATTCAGACAATCGGAAGACGTCCGGCAGGGACGCAGAGTCAGGATTGTAAGATCGTTCGGGCAGCATGGGATGCAGCCTGTGTGTTGGGAATCAAACCGGAACTGAGAGATGAATCCAGTACGGACGCCAATATTCCCATCCGTATGGGAATTCCGGCGATTGCTGTGGGAAGAGGCGGAAAAGAGGGGGGAATCCATACGGTTCATGAATGGTTTGAGCCGGCAGATGCCTGGCTTGGTCCCCAGAGGGATCTGCTCCTGATGCTGGCACTGTCGGGCTATGAGGGATTCCGGGAATATCAGTTGTAGTTGTCTGTCATGTCATCTTCTTTTTGCCGCCCATGGCGATCCAGCTGAACATGCGGGTCAGGAGAATACCGATAAGGGCTCCAAAACTGTCGATGCCCACATCCTTGACTGAGGGGCCGCGCCCGGCAACAAAGGACTGGTGATATTCGTCTCCGGCGGCAAGTAAGACACAGGCAGCGCCTGCCGTAAGCATTAACAGGAATCCCCGGAGCCCATAGACATAGAGCGGAAGTGCAATCGTAATCGCCAGAACACAGTATTCCGTCATGTGTCCTGCCTTGCGGACATAATAATGACAGGCTTCTACTTTTTGTTTTTGTTCCGCTTCACTCCAATTAGCATCCAGGAGCTTGTCTGCAATGTGAATCACATGTTCCGTGACCTTTAAACTGAGAGAAGCAGATTCAACACCTGGCTGTGCAGAAAAGCTGAAGATCAGGTAGATCATGCACAAAGCGGGTAAAAATGAAAAGGGCTTAAAGAATGCAATTAAAAAACGTTTCATATATTTATTGATACCTCCGTATTGCATTCTACAGTATCACGTTTTGCGGAAAATGTCCAGAGGTGTTGCGTTTTGGGAAAGGCTTTAGTATACTGGGAAGAGAATGATGGTACAGGCGATTGGAAAACGCTTCGGGAGTCAGTTTAGCATTCGTTCTCACTCCGACATCCGTACAAAATATAGAAAAATGTTCGCCTGCATCGTACATTTTTCTATATTTTGTTCGTCTGTAGTCGCAATCACGAATTTCTAAACTGATTCCCGAAGCATTTTCCAATCGCCTCAATGATAATATGGTAGGAAAGGATTGATATTACATGAGTTATGCAGATCAGTTATTTATAAAAATGTGTCAGGATATTATAGAAAATGGTGTCAGTACGGAGGGAGAAAAGGTTCGTCCAAAGTGGGAGGATGGTTCTTCGGCCTATACGATCAAGCGTTTTGGTGTTGTCAACCGATATGATTTGTCAAAGGAATTTCCGGCGATTACGTTGAGAAGAACGGCATTGAAGAGTGCGATGGATGAAATTTTGTGGATCTGGCAGAAAAAGTCCAACAATATTCATGACCTGAATTCCCACGTATGGGATGAGTGGGCGGATGAAAATGGTTCCATCGGTAAGGCGTATGGTTATCAGATGGGAGTAAAGCACCAGTATAAAGAGGGGATGATGGATCAGGTAGACCGTGTACTTTATGACTTAAAGAACAACCCTTACAGCCGCAGAATTATGACCAACATCTATGTCCACCAGGACCTGCATGAGATGGCGTTATACCCCTGCGCTTACTCCATGACATTTAATGTGACAAAAGAAAAGGACAGTGAGAAACTAACCTTGAATGCTGTACTGAATCAGCGTTCTCAGGACATTCTGACGGCGAATAACTGGAATGTATGTCAGTATGCCCTGCTTTTGATGATGTTTGCCCAGGTTACTGATATGAAGGCAGGAGAGCTGCTTCATGTAATTGCCGATGCCCATATCTATGACCGTCACATACCAGTTGTCAAAGAATTGATTGCCCGACCGACCTATGACGCACCTGTTGTGAAATTAAATCCGGAAGTCAAAGATTTCTACGCATTTACCACAGAGGATCTTATTGTGGGAAATTATGTGACCGGTCCGCAGGTGAAAAATATACCGGTTGCGGTCTGATAAGCTTTTTTGCCTAATAAGAAGAAAAGAGGTACACAGTATGAATGCGATTGTTGCAGCAGATAAGAACTGGGGAATTGGTTATAAGAACAAACTATTGATTAGCATCCCATCTGATATGAAGTTTTTCCGGCAGACCACGATGAACCATGTGGTAGTCATGGGAAGAAAAACGCTGGAGAGTTTTCCCAATGGTCTTCCTTTGGCAAAAAGAACCAATATTGTTCTTACCAGAGATCAGGACTATAAGGTGAAGGGGGCAATTCTGGTTCATTCAGAAGAAGAATTATTGGAGGAACTTAAGAAATATGAAGAGGATGATATCTTCGTAATCGGCGGAGGAAGCGTGTATGAGATGATGCTTCCTTACTGTAACACGGTCTATGTGACGAAAATTGATTTTGCCTATCAGGCGGATACGTATTTTCCCAATCTGGATGAGATGCCTGAATGGGAGATGACGGAAGAAAGCGAAGAACAGACCTGCTTTGATATTGAGTTTGCATTTACAAAATATGAGAGGAAAGCCTGAATTTCCTGTAGATAAGCGGTGCTCTTGAAGGGGCACCGCTTATCTGTGTTCAGCGTGCTGTCAAAGTATTCGGAAGGTTAAAGGTCAGCGCTTTTTTTTGCAGACAGGATTTTCGATCAAAGTGGCAACAATGAATTCGTGGTTGTGTCCGTCAGCGGTGGTTGTGTAGCCTTTTACCAGATGGACATGACGTCCGTCTCCCACATCCACAGCTTTTTCCGAAGTGCCGCAGAATTCATGCTTATGTCCATTACAGCTATCCGTAGTAAATTTCACTTCGTGGACATGGCTGTCTTCGCACGGGATCGCATCACCGGAAACGGTGGCAAATCTATGATTATGGGCATATTCACAGCATCCGGAAATTCTTGTACTGCCAAGAATTTCATGATTGTGTTGCTTCGGGTAACAAGGTTTTCTTTCATTATCATTATTCATAATAAGGTCTTCCTTTCAATCTTTTATATGATGTTCTACAATAATATATTATGCGGAAATTTTGAAAATGGGATAAAAATATGACGGATTTTGTTGTGACATGATGTCGGGCTTTTTTGAAAAGTACTATCATTTTTCTGACAATTTTGCTATAATGAATGAAAAGTGATTCTTTAGATGTTACGGGAAAAGTGATACAAAGGAGGAAGGTTATGGATCAAGGGTTATATGAAGAAGCATTACATTCTGAGGTGTTATCGGGGAAACTTGTGGATACTTTGAAGGAAGGATTAAGTTACAGCAGTATTTCATTTATCAATGATACGATTGATGTGTTGAAGACTATCCGGAAAAGGATCGAACGGGGGGATACGATCCTTCTGGAGGAGAGCGGCGGCAGGCTGAATGCAAAGTCTTTCCAGGAGTTTGTAAAGGAGAATTTTTCCGCTTACATCAGCAGTGAAGTTTTTACAGTGGAAGGACGCCCGGGGAAAGAGAAGGTGTACTTTCGTCTGGAAGCCTGTGAAGGCGGATATAGCCTGATTTTAAATAAGGATGGAAAGGCAAAGACATATGAATGGATTTCCAGTCTCAGTGAGAAATTTTCTCTGGTTTATATGATTTCCACAGGAATCGTGTATGTGAAGGATGTGCGCAAGGGCGTGTATTCTCCATTTATCTCTGAACATGGAAGGTATTGTCGTTATGATAAAGAACTGGGAAAGATACTGGAAGTTTAAGGTGGTTTGGAATGGTCTGAAAACTGCAGGAATGAATTTTCTGATATGCTTTGGCAGGCGCTATTACTATAAAAAAATGTGGCAATCCGCAGGAAAACATGGTAATATAGTAGGATACTAGGAGCATGAAATGCGGAGCAATCCGTGTATCATAGAGGTCAAAATACCTTTTGACCCCAACATCATAGTAGAAGACTGCAGGAATTAATAAGCATATCAAAAGAATAATCAGATAAGAGGTGCAGGGAACGTGTTAGAAGTGACAAAAGAGAAGAAGACGAGTCTTTTAGGGCAGATTATCCGGTTTGGATTTGTGGGAGGTTCTTCCTTTTTGATTGACTATGGGATTATGATTTTGCTGACAGAGTTGTTCGGGGTGAATTATCTGCTGTCTTGTGGTATCTCTTTTTCCATATCCGTCATTTATAATTATGTGATGAGTATTCTGTGGGTATTCGAGGTGGACAAGGAAAAGAGTGGTGTCCTGAATTTTATGATTTTTCTGGTGCTGAGTCTCGGTGGATTGGGAATCAATCAGTTGATTATGTGGGGACTGGTGGACAAAGCAGGTATTTTCTATATGTTCAGCAAAATATTGGCGACTGCCGTGGTTATGGTATATAACTTCATAACACGAAAAATTTTTCTGGAAAAGAAATAAGAAAACAGATCGCAAGAAAAATAAAAGACGAAGTGGAGGATTTCAGGAAATGGAAGAAAAGAAAATTCCATACAAAATTTATCTGGAAGAGGATGAGATGCCGAAACAGTGGTATAATGTGCGGGCGCATATGAAAAATAAACCGGCGCCTCTTCTGAATCCGGGGACATTGCAGCCCATGACGGCGGAGGAACTGGGACATGTGTTTTGTGATGAGTTGGTAAAACAGGAGTTGGATGATCAGAACCCATGGATTGATATTCCCCAGGAGATTCAGGAATTTTATAAGATGTACCGTCCGTCACCGTTAGTACGTGCATATTGTCTGGAGAAAAAGCTGGGCACACCGGCAAAGATTTACTACAAATTCGAAGGAAATAATACCAGTGGAAGCCATAAGCTGAATTCAGCAATTGCACAGGCGTATTATGCAAAACAGCAGGGATTGAAGGGGGTTACTACGGAGACCGGTGCAGGTCAGTGGGGGACAGCGCTGTCTATGGCATGTTCTTACTTTGATCTGGATTGTAAGGTATATATGGTAAAGGTTTCCTATGAGCAGAAGCCATTCCGCCGTGAGGTGATGCGTACCTATGGTGCCAGTGTAACACCGTCTCCGTCAGAGACTACCAATGTGGGAAGGAAGATTCTGGCAGAACATCCGGGAACCACAGGAAGTCTTGGATGTGCAATCTCCGAAGCGGTAGAAGCTGCTACCAGCCAGAAGGGTTACCGTTATGTATTGGGAAGTGTATTGAATCAGGTACTTCTGCATCAATCGGTGATTGGTTTGGAGTCTAAGGCAGCTATGGAGAAGTATGGCATTAAGCCGGATGTGATTATCGGATGTGCCGGCGGCGGTTCCAACCTGGGCGGACTGATTTCTCCGTTTATGGGCGAGAAACTGCGGGGAGAGGCAGATTATCATTTTATCGCTGTGGAGCCGGCATCCTGTCCAAGTTTTACCAGAGGAAAATATGCTTATGATTTCTGTGATACAGGAAAGGTTTGCCCGCTGTCTAAGATGTATACACTGGGATGTGATTTTATCCCATCAGCGAACCATGCAGGAGGACTGCGGTATCATGGTATGAGTTCTACACTGTCCCAGTTGTATGATGATGGGTTGATGGAAGCTCGTTCTGTTGAGCAGACCTCTGTATTCCAGGCGGCAGAAGAATTTGCACGTGTAGAGGGTATCCTGCCGGCACCGGAGAGCAGCCATGCAATTCGTGTTGCCATTGATGAGGCATTGAAGTGCAAAGAAACCGGTGAAGAAAAGACAATTCTGTTTGGTCTTACCGGAACAGGCTATTTTGATATGGTGGCATATGAGAAGTTCCACAATGGTGAGATGAATGATTATATTCCGACGGATGAAGAATTAGCAGCAGGATTTGCAGGTCTGCCAAAAACGGAATAATAGCATACGGAAAAGAAAAAAGCTTTTGCGGAGTCTGAAACTGGACTTCGTAAAAGCTTTTTTCGTTATACGTCAGGTTTACCGGTTTCGCGCTTTTTCAAGGCGTTCATTTCCATGAGCACGAATAGGATGGACAGAGCGGCAGCCATAAAATCTGCAATCGGCGCGGAGTACATGACTCCGTCAATTCCCATAATCAGGGGAAGAATAATCAGCAGCGGAAGCAGGAAGATAATCTGCCGTGTCAGGGACAGAAAGATGCCCCGGACTGGTTTGCCGATAGAAGTAAAGAAGTTGGCTGCCAGCGGCTGCAGGAAATTGACAAAGGTGAAGAACAGGTAGATACGGAAATACTGTTCTGCAAAGTGGTAATATTCTTCGGTTCCGCTTCCGAAGATCTGGATAATCTGCCGTGGAAATGCCTGAAAACAGACAAAAGCCAGAACAGAGATAATCAGACAGATGATAGATGCTTTGCGGAAACTTTCCCGGACACGTCTGTATTTTCCTGCTCCGTAATTAAAGCTGACCAGAGGCTGCAGTCCCTGAGAGGTTCCGATGACCAGAGAGAAGAAAATCATACCTACCTTAGATATGATCCCGGCACAGGCAAGGGGAACTTCACTGCCATAGACAGAGTTTCGTCCATAATAGGTCAACGTGTTATTCATTACAATCTGTACGACCATCATAGCCACCTGATTCAGACATGGAGTCATACCCAGAGAAAGAATCTTCAGCCAGTAGGAAAAATCAGGCCGCAGATCGGAAAAAGACAGCTTCACAGTTTTGAAGTGTGTCAGATATGCAATTACCATGACCGCAGATATAATCTGGCCGATTACGGTAGCATAGGCGGCACCCTGGATACCAAGCTGAAAGCCGAAGATAAACAACGGATCCAGAATCGTATTGATAATTGCTCCCGTAAGGGTGCAGAGCATGGAAAAACGGGGACTTCCATCTGCACGGATCAGATGGGAGCCAGCCGTGGTCAGAATCAGGAAGGGGAAGCCCCAGGAGGTGATTCCGGTGTAGGAAAGTGCATAATCCAGAATATCTGATGTGGCACCAAAGGCGTGCATCATAGGTTCCAGAAAAAGCTGTGTGATGAGGCAGAGCAGGATACCAAGAGAGAGCATCATGTTGACAACATTGCCGACACAGGTTTTGGCTCTCTTTTCCTCGCCTGCACCCATAGCCAGATTAAAATTAGCAGCACCGCCGATTCCGCACAGAAGGGAGATGGCAGTACAGATGATCGTGAGGGGAAAAGCCACGTTGGTTGCGGCATTTCCAAGCATACCGACACTTCGGCCGATGAAAAATTGATCGACGATATTGTAAAGTGCACTGACCAGCATGGCAATGATGCTGGGAATTGCGAATTTTGCCAGTAGGGAATTGATCGGTTCCGTACCCAGCGGGTTGTTCTTTTGGATTTCTGTGTTCATAATTCCTCCTTGTTCAAGGCGTGTCTGAGAATTACCGGAATAGGTGTTCAGACACGTTACCGTATCTATTTTAGTCTGTCTTTTGAACGTAGTCAATCCGATAATAGAGGAAATTCCTCACAAATTGGAACCCACATCTTGTAGAAAGCAATTTTGAGATAGGTTTTGATGCTTTATGAATAAGCGTCTTCTGAATCATTATGAAATATGGTATAATGAGCGAAAGGTTAGTTGGGAGGTTTAGAGTCGTTGGGGAGAGTAGAAGGGAGGAAACGTGTTGCCGGAGATTTGTATGAGAGAAAATTTTGTGCCGAGGGCGGTGGTATTTGACATGGACGGTCTGATGTTTGACAGTGAGCGGGAGGTGCAATATGCCTGGGATGTGACGGGGGAAGAGATGGGGTATGGGAAATTAGGGCACAATATCTATCATACCTTAGGCTTAAATAAACGTGCGCGGGAGGCCTATTTTAAGGAGAAATATGGACAGGATTTTCCCTATGAGGAGTTCCAGGAGCGCTACCGCAGTGTGGTGTATGAACATACAAAGCAACAGGGAAGTCGTGCTAAACCGGGGCTGTATGAATTGTTGGAATCGCTTGCGAAGAGAGGAATTCCTATGGCGGTTGCTACTTCTTCCAGTCCTGAGCACGCAGCTTTGTATCTGGAGAATGGAAAGATCAGCGGCTATTTCCAGACGGTTGTGACTGGAAACATGGTGACGAAGGCAAAACCGGATCCCCAGATTTACCAGATTGCCTGTGAGAAACTTGGGGTGAAACCAGAGGAAGCCTTGGCTCTTGAAGACTCTTATAATGGACTTCGGTCGGCACATAGGGCTGGAATGAAGGCGGTGATGGTGCCGGATTTGCTGAAAGATCCTTCACCGGTGGAGGACATTATCTATGCGAAGGCGGAGACGCTTCTTGAGGTGAAAGAGATGTTTGGGTGGTAGTTGAGCCAGATGGAAACGAAGTATATTTTTCCATTTTTACCCAAATCTCTTGACGCGTAGTTTTGATTTTGTTATAATAATTTTATTAATTTAACGGAGTGAATAGATCCACGCAGCTCTGGATTTGTGTCTGAAGAGACGTATAGCAGAGTGAGCGGATAGAAATGTAATAGCAAAAAACGAAGGAGGTGCTTTATGGAGAATTATTTAGCTTACACACAACTGGGAGATAAGAACAGTGAGAATACTTTGGTATTTTTACATGGATCTACGATGACAAAAGAGGGAATGCTGCCATTAGCAGAAAAATTTGAAGAATATAATTGTATTTCCTTAGATTTGACTGCACATGGGGAGTCTGAAGGGGAACTGCCTGAAAGTATCAGTGACATAGCAGGAGATGTGGAAAGTACAATTGAGAATCTGAAAGAACGGAATATCATACAGGGGAAACTTGTTTTACTGGGTTATTCCATGGGCGGAGCAATTACATGTGAGATAGCATTACGGAAGAATACGAAAGTAGATGGGATTGTGTTTTTAAGCAGCGCTGCTGATTTGAAGCATTATACGCCTGCGGTAGATCAATTGAAAAATATTGCTGTGGAAAACTTCAAAACAGAAGATATTCTGGACTTTTTGTTTGGCAATTTAGTAGGGGAAGCTGAGAAAGAGCGCATTAAAAATGCATTTTTAGAAACCGGTGTAAGAGATGAAATTGGTTATAATGATCTGATGATTTCAAATGCTTATGATTGCCTTGATAAAACCGGAAGTATTGATTGTCCGACATTATTGGTTCATGGATGTGAAGATAGCATAATATTACCTGTTGCTGCTGTTGAAACATGGAAGCAAATTGAAAATAGCCAATTGCTTATGGTACCTTATGGCGGACATGCGTTAATCTATGAAGACACTGCAGTCGTTGCTGAAAAAATTAAGGGTTTTGTGCAGAAGGTATTCTAAATGAAAGGGATTCCCTGCTCAGCTGACAAGATAAAAGAAAAACATCGGGTATTTTAAACCGATGTTTTTTGCGTAGAAAAAGGAGTTGTATGATAATCTTATTTTGTGAGAAAGAGGCAATACTGTCGAAAGGATAGGCGTTATGAGAATTTATGGACTTCAGAAGTTGACGCTGTTGGATTTTCCGGGGAAGGTGGCTTGTACGGTTTTTTTGGGAAATTGTAATTTTCGGTGTCCCTTTTGTCAGAATGGTAATCTGGTGCTGCGGGCGGCGAAGGAGCCGGTTATCAAAGTGGAGGATGTGTTGGCAGTCCTTGAAAGACGCAGGGGGATTTTGGATGGGGTTTGCATTACCGGCGGAGAGCCTACGTTGGAGGCGGAATTATCCTGCTTTATGAAGCAGGTGAAGGAGATGGGGTATCTGGTGAAGTTGGACACCAACGGATATCGTCCTCAGGTTTTGAAGGAGTTGGTTGGAGCCGGATTGGTGGATTATGTGGCGATGGACATTAAAAATGCACCGAACCGGTATGAAGAGACGGCAGGGCTAGAGGGATTGGATTTGCTGAAGATTCAGGAATCTGTGGACTTTTTGATGGATGGTAGGGTTCCGTATGAGTTTCGGACAACAGTGACAAGGGAGCTGCATCGTAAGGAGGAGTTTGAAACAATCGGCAGGTGGCTGAAGGGGTGCAGCAGGTATTACCTCCAGAATTACAGGGAATCGGAATTTGTGATACGTCCGGTATTCAGCGGGTATGCAAAAGAGCAGTTGGAATACTTCCGGGAGATTTTGCTCAGGACAATTCCAGTGGTGGAAATACGGGGAATTGATTAAGCGGGTATCAATTTATTCCAGTGGTGTGCACGTTCCGTTTGCGTGGGATTTGGAACAAATTCCACGCAAACGGGAAGGCACATATGATACACGGATTGCTCCGCATTTCATGCTCCCGCAATCCTAAAAACATTTGAAATCCGCCCCGTTGGGGCTGCTTTCTCATGTTTTACGGGTCCCAAAGTCATGCTTTTTCATGCAAGCATGAAACGCATAACCTTTTGACTCTGGTATCATATCATTTTTAAACATGCTCCAGCGGTCTGTACCAGTAACCTGTTTTACCAGAGAATGTATATTCTTTGGAGAGACGGCCGGGCTTGAAGTAAGCAAAGCCAAACATGGCAGCCATAAATTGTTCATTGGTGTTGTAGATGCCGGGAACGCCGAGAATATAGGCGGCAGCAAGACCGGAGGTTGACTGGCCCAGCAGCAGGTGGTGATAATTCTGGAAACCATGATGAATGAATTGATTACATCCGATGCGGAAGCCGTGGGCACGAAGTTCCGGAAAGTCTTGGACGGAGATACGAACACAGTCGGAAATTTCATCATCATCAAAGGGGCGGATGGCGTTGTAGTTTTGACGAACCCAGATCCAGGGGTTGATGCGGGGGGCTGCCTCAGCGGAGGTCATATGAATACTGCCGGTATTTTTTTGAGCTCCAGGTTCAGGCATAGCTGCTTCGCCGGAAGCGGAGACTGTTTCAGGAACTGTGTCGGCTTCTAGTGAAGTAGCAGAAGCAGGAAGTGTTTTGTCTGAAGAGTCTGCTTCGAAAGTTGACAAAGTTTCGGATGGAGCGTCCATTTCCGTGTTAGATTGTGCTGTGGGCATAGCGTGTGTTTCAGGCAGAGGTTCTGTTTCGGTTATGGTGTCTGCCTGAGCTGCGGTATTCGGGGAGGGAGCAGTTTCGGATTCATAAGGGACATCAGAGTCAGATGTAGCTTCTGATAGAACTGCATCATCAGACGCAGGCGCGGGTCCGTTTCCTTTAGATAGAGCAGCTGTTTTCTGGTCTGCGGAATGTGCAGGTTGGAATTGACTGGGCAGAATGGGAGTTTCGTCCCATTGGGTGCCATAAAATTTCTGATTCGATGCAGTCAGGATCAGTCCGTTAAAATCTGTCACAGTATATGCGGTTCCGGCAATTCTGGAAGGGAATGTCAGAATTCCGGAGATGCCGTTTTTGCCGGAAGTGATCTGTCCGAGAGGAAACCCCTGAAGTTCAGTGCCGATCTGAATAAACCCGTATACAGTAACGGGTGTCTGGGAGGGCAGGGAAAATACATTTAACTGGAATTGCATACGGCAGATGCCGGAACGCAGTTCCACCTTAACAAACCCTCGGTTTTCAGATTTTTTTTCTGCTATGTATTCATAGAGATAAGAGACAAAACGTTTATAATCAGACATAGATAGCCCCCTTTTGTTTGGAAATAGCTGTGTGACGGTCAGGAACTGTTAATAAAGAACTCAGATGAACATTTATACAGCGTCCTTGTCACAAGCTATTTCTGAACAGTTCCTTGCGTCAGATATATCTTACTGAAAAACTATGCGTTCAGGCAGAGAATTATGAGTAGAATAAGAAGAAGGAATGAGGAAAGAGTTACATGGATCATGAGTATTATATGAAAGAAGCAATCCGGCAGGCACGGAAGGCGGAAAAGCTGATGGAGGTGCCGATCGGGTGTGTGATTGTTTACGAAGGAAAAATTATTGCCAGAGGATATAACCGGAGAAACACAGATAAGAATACATTGTCCCACGCGGAGATGAATGCCATACGGAAAGCAAGTAAGAAGTTAGGGGACTGGCGGCTGGAGGGGTGTACGCTGTATGTGACGCTGGAGCCATGTCAGATGTGTTCCGGAGCGATTGTGCAGTCGAGGATTGATGAGGTGGTGATTGGCTGTATGAACCCCAAGGCAGGCTGCGCCGGATCTGTCCTGAATTTGTTAGAGGTGCAGGAATTTAATCATCAGGTAACAATCACGCAGGGGATTCTGGAGGAAGAATGCAGTCAGATGATGAGTAATTTTTTTCGGAGACTCAGAGAAATGAAAAAAGAGAAAAAGTTAGAAACTGCTCAGAAATAACCTGCGCAGGCTGTACAGGTTATTTCTGAACAGTTCCTTAGCCGGGAGGCGTGCGGCAGAGTGTGAAGGAGCCGTACCTGACGGCTCCGGTTCTGTATAGATATGGTTTCTGAATGAACATCAGATAAATCTGGCAAAGAAAATACTATAAAAGAGTATACACCATGGTTTTGCAAAGATAATAATTGCTGTGAACTTCTTTGAGGGCATCGGTGTCAGTCCTGCAAGGAAACAAAGAACGTCGTCGGGAGCCAGAGGGAGAAGAATAGCTGCAAAGAAAATCCAGAGAAAAGATCTTTTTTGCGTCCATCCAAGGTATTTGTGATAGTTTTTCTGACCAATCATGCTTTGCACAACCTGAGAGCCGTATCTTCTGGCGATAAAGAAGGCAATGATGGAACCGGCGCTGATACCGATATAGTTGATCCAGAATCCGCCGGCGGTTCCGTACAGAATTGCCCCAACAGCGCATCCCAGAAAACCGGGAAGCAGTGGGATAACTACCTGAAACAGTTGGATGGTGCCAAGCGCCAGAGGACCAAAAAAACCGAATTGCTGGATATATTCCTGAAATGTTTTTACGGAATGGAAATGTCCGTCAAAGTAGCTTTTGATTAAAAATATAAGAATTGCGCCGCAGGCAGCGAAGCCCAGCAGCCTGGCATACTTTTTCACGTTTGCAGCAGTATCTGACATAGTAGTAATCCTTTCTGTATCCTTCGGGTTTTATGATAGAATATAGTTTACCCTAAATGCATTAATTGCTGATAAAAGATGTCTTAAGAATTTTTGAATTTTGAACTTGTTTTCCTGCGCGATTTGCCCAGCTGCCGAGGAGTCCGTACACAGGCTCTTGTTTCTTGTGAATTTATGGAGTAAAATAAGAAAGAATTGAATAGAATGAATCGATACGGAAAGGAGTATTTACAAGATGAGTTTCAAGGAAATAGATATTAAAAAATTGGAAAAGAACCCCTTTGCCATGATCGGCGATGAGTGGATGTTGGTTACTGCAGAGAAGGAAGGAGCGGTCAATACCATGACTGCATCCTGGGGCGGCGTAGGTATTATGTGGGGAACGACAGTTGCTACCGTCTATCTGCGTCCCCAGCGTTACACCAGGGAGTTTGTGGATGCAGGTGAGTACTTTACGTTGTCTTTCTTTGGAGGAGAACAGAAGAAGGCTATGGGCCATCTGGGCAGTGTGTCAGGACGTGAAGAGCCGGATAAGATTGAGAAAGCAGGTCTTCATATAGCGCAGATTGATGGTCAGCCGACCTTTCAGGAGGCTTCTCTCGTGCTGGTATGTAAAAAGTTATATGTACAGGAGATGAAACAGGAGTGCTTTGTGGGTACGGAAGAGATTGAAAAATGGTATCCCAATAAGGATTTTCATTTTATGTATATGGCAGAGATCGTGAAAGCATATGCGGCTGAGTGAAGACATACGACAGGATAACAGAAAGGAACGAACAAGGAATGTGGGTTGCAGACGGATGGAATGATTATGAGGTACTGGACACTTCCAATGGAGAAAAACTGGAACGGTGGGGAGCGTATATCCTGGTGCGTCCGGATCCCCAGGTGATCTGGGATACGCCCCATGACCACCCGGCATGGAAGAAGAAGAATGGACACTATCACAGAAGCAATAAGGGCGGCGGAGAATGGGAATTCTTCCGGCTGCCCAAGCAGTGGTCCATTCAGTATAAGAAATTGACGTTCAACCTGAAACCATTCAGCTTTAAACATACAGGTTTATTTCCCGAGCAGGCTGCGAACTGGGATTGGTTTGGAGATAGGATCCGTAACGCGGGACGTCCGGTAAAGGTTCTGAATCTTTTTGCCTATACGGGAGGTGCCACATTGGCAGCAGCAGAGGCGGGAGCAGCAGTTACTCATGTGGACGCATCCAAGGGGATGGTAACCTGGGCCAAAGAAAATGCGGTGTCTTCCGGATTAAAAGATGCACCGATCCGTTGGATCGTGGATGACTGTAAGAAATTTGTGGAACGGGAAATCCGCCGCGGCAATCACTATGACGGGATTATCATGGATCCGCCGTCTTATGGACGGGGTCCAAAGGGGGAGGTCTGGAAAATTGAAGAGGCGATTTTTCCATTTATACAACTGTGTGCACAGTTGTTAAGTGAGAAGCCTCTATTCTTTCTGGTAAATTCTTATACGACAGGGTTGGCGCCGTCCGTGTTGACTTATATGATTTCCACGGCATTGAAAGCCCATGGCGGAAGCGTGGAAGCGCAGGAAATCGGCCTTCCGGTTACCTCTTCCGGACTGATTCTGCCCTGCGGTGCTTCCGGACGCTGGGAAAAATAGTTAGAAATGCAAGAAAAGTAACAAAAAGTTGCAAAAAAGAATCGTGCGTCCTATAAGAACTTACAAAATGAAAATAAAATGCAAGAATCTCTTGACAGACGGTCATTTTCGGGCTTAAAATTATGTTCGGTCTATAATGATTAGGAAACAGTTTGTCGAGGAGGAAATTATGAAACCATATGCACAGTTAAGCAAAGAAGAACTGCTTGCGCTGAAAGCAGAATTGGAAGCGGAATATAAGGAGATCCAGGGAAAGGGTCTGGCTTTGGATATGTCCAGAGGAAAGCCGGCAAAAGTTCAGTTAGATTTGTCGGAAAAGATGTTAACCATTATTTCTAAGAATGAAGAAGCGGTTGCTGAAAATGGTCTGGATTGCTGTAATTACGGCGGACCGATTGGTATTCCGGAAGCCAGAAGACTGATGGGAGATCTTGTGGGTGTTCCGGCAGACAATGTGATTATTTGCGGGAATGCCAGCTTAACAATTATGTTTGATACGGTTTCTCGTTCCATGACGCATGGTGTTATGGGGAATACTCCCTGGGCAAAATTAGATAAGGTAAAATTTTTATGTCCGGTACCGGGATATGACCGTCACTTCGGAGTTACGGAGTACTTTGGTATCGAAATGGTGAACGTGCCGATGACAGAGGACGGACCGGATATGGATCTGGTAGAAAAACTGGTTTCTGAAGATGCATCCATCAAAGGAATCTGGTGTGTGCCGAAATATTCCAATCCACAGGGGTATACCTATTCAGATGAAACAGTGAAGAGATTTGCGAATCTGAAGCCGGCAGCAAAGGATTTCCGTATTTTCTGGGATAATGCATATTGCATCCACCATTTATATGAAGGAGAAGAGAATCAGGAGCAGATTCTGGATATTCTTTCCGAATGTGAAAAGGCAGGAAATCCGGATATGGTATATGAGTTTATCTCCACATCCAAAGTAAGCTACGCAGGAGCAGGTATCTCTGCAATTATTTCTTCCAAGGCAAACCTTGAGGACATCAAAAGACATATGAACTATCAGACCATCGGACATGATAAGCTGAATCAGCTGCGCCATGTTAAATTCTTTAAGGACGCAGATGGTGTGAATGCTCATATGATGAAACATGCATCCATCCTTCGCCCCAAGTTTGAGGCTGTTTTAAAGGTGCTTGAGGAGTCTTTGGGAGGACTTGAGATTGCTTCCTGGACCTGTCCGAAAGGCGGATACTTCATCTCTTTTGATGCGATGGAAGGATGTGCAAAGGCAATCGTTGCAAAGGCAAAAGATGCAGGTCTTGTAATGACAGGTGCAGGTGCGACTTATCCGTATGGGAAGGATCCGAAAGATTCCAATATTCGTATTGCTCCGTCACTTCCGACACCGGAAGAATTGGAATTGGCGGGAAAGTTATTCGTGTTAAGTGTAAAACTGGTGAGCATCGACAAATTGCTGGAGAATAGATAAAGATTGGTTTTGAGACTGTGCAGGAAGGAATTCTCGCACAGTCTTTTTTAAAGATTTCTTACATTCACAAAATTCCTTTACCATCCAGATTTCTGGTGCTATACTAAGACTCGTAGACGGAAAGTTTTAGTAGGAGCACAGGATTATGAGAAAACGGAAAACAGTGAAAAAAATATTATTGGTTATTCTTTTGGGAATTGTACTGGTTATGTTGGGAATATATTTGGGGGTCAGCCTTTTCTTTCATTCTCATTTCTTTTCCGGATCACGGATCAATGGAATTGACTGCAGCAGGATGACAGTGGAGCAGGTGAAGGAAGAGATTCAAAAGCATGTGATGGAATATCAGCTTACGCTTAAAGTCCGGGGAGGCGGTACAGAGATCATAACGGCAGAGATGTTGGGACTTACTTATGTGGATGACAAGGGTGTGGAAAAGCTGATGGAAGACCAGAACGGCTTTGCGTGGATGTTTTCTCTGGGGACAGACAAGAATTATGAAATGGCTGCCAATACCACATACGAAAAGGCGGTTGTGGAGGAGATTCTGAATCGTCTGGACTGTTTTCAGACGGAACAGGTGACGGCACCTGCGGATGCATTTATACAGGAGACAGATACAGGATATACCATTGTCCCGGAGAATCAGGGGAATACGCTGAAACGTGAAGAAGTGAAGAACGCCATCATTGATGCGGTAGATACCGGAAAGACAGAAATCAATCTGGAAGAGTTGGATTTGTATGAAAAACCTTCGGTGTTAAGCAGTGATGAGGCGCTGAATGCAGAAGTACAGCAGTTGAATACCCTGACATCTGCCAATATTATTTATGATTTCAAGGACCGTCAGTATACGGTAGACCGTTCCTTAATCAAAGAGTGGCTGGTAAAGGGAGCGGATGGGAATTACAGCCTGGATGAAAGCAAGGTTTCCGAATGGGTTAAAGATATGGCATATGATACGGATACTTTTTCTTTAAAACGGGAATTTAAAACTTCCCTCGGCCCAACGATTACACTGCCCAAGCACAGAGGTGACTATGGCTGGGTAATCAATAAAAATAAGACGACGCAATCATTGATAGAGGCGATTAATGGCGGGATTCAGGAGACAAGAGAACCTGTTTATTTATATAAAGGTGTGGAGCGCGGAGCCAATGACATCGGCGGCACTTATGTGGAAATCTGTATTTCAAAACAGAGGATGTGGTGCTATAAAGACGGGAAATTAGTAGTAGAGACTCCGGTTATTACGGGAAATCACGCCAGCGGCCATGATACACCTTCCGGCGGTGTGTGGGCGATTGATGCAAAGCAAAGAGACCGCCATTTTGACCGGTACAATGCAGATGTGACCTTCTGGCTGCCCTTCAATGAAGATGTGGGGATTCATGATGCGAGCTGGCGTCCGGAAGCAGCGTATGTGCCTGAGACATATGAGACAAGCGGTTCCCATGGATGCGTCAATACGCCGTATGCTGCAGCAGAAAAAATATTTAATACGGTAGACATCGGCTATCCTGTTATAGTATATTATAGTACAGATCAGGTTGTAGGACCTGAGCCGACGCAGGAAAATGGAATATAAGACGGGTTTGAAAATGTAAGGAGTTTATTATGAAGATTGTTGTATTAGCCGGGGGAACCAGTACGGAAAGGGATGTGTCTATCGTTTCCGGAACCATGGTCTGTAAGGCGTTGCGGGAAAAAGGGCATCAGGCAATTCTGATGGATGTATTTTTCGGATTAAAACAGATACCGGAATCATTATTTCCGGAGGAATATGATGTGGAAGGGGCAGCTGAAGAAATCAGGAGTCACAATGATAGTCTCGCAGAGGCGGTAAAAGCACGCCGGGAGTTTTTCGGACCGCATGTGATTGAAATCTGTCAAAAGGCAGATGTTGTATTTATGGCGCTGCATGGTGCCAATGGGGAAGACGGAAAGGTTCAGGCGGCCTTTGATCTGTTTGGAATCCCTTATACCGGAACCGGATATTTAAGTTCTGCGGTTGCCATGGATAAAGGCCTGACAAAGCAGTTTTTTGAGACACACGGCGTACCGGTGCCAAAGGGAATCTCACTGATGAAGAATCAGGCGTTCGTTTCCCTTGAAAAATCCGGTCTGGAATTTCCCGTGGTTGTGAAGCCTTGTTGCGGAGGGTCCAGTGTGGGGGTTTTTATTGCTGGTAATCAGGAGGAGTACGAAGCTGCATTACAGGCAGCGTTTGCCTATGAGGATGAGCTGATTGTAGAGGAGTATGTAAAGGGCCGGGAATTTTCTGTAGGCGTGGTCGACGGGAAGGCATATCCGATTATTGAGATAGCGCCGATTGAAGGATTTTATGATTATACGAATAAGTATAAGGCAGGCTCCACAATCGAGACTTGTCCGGCCGAACTTACCGAAGAACAGACGAGACAGATGCAGGAATATGCCGTACTGGGTGCCGAATCGCTTGGGATTGAAGGATATTGCCGTCTGGATTTTATGATGCGCGGGGATGGACGGATGTATTGCCTGGAGGCCAACACATTGCCGGGGATGACGCCTACCAGTCTGCTGCCCCAGGAGGCGCAGGCAATCGGAATTGACTATCCTTCTCTTTGTGAGGAATTGATCCGGCTTTCCCTTAAAAAATATCAAGGTTAAATGGAGACGAATGAAAATGAAAAATCTGACACTGGAGCATATTGCGGCTGCATGTAATGGAAGTTATGCAGGTCCGGAAGAAAAAAAATCCATGTGTGTGTCCGACATTACGACAGACAGCCGGAAGGTGACCGAAGGCTGTCTTTTCGTGCCTATAAAAGGGGCCCGGGTGGACGCGCACGACTTTATTGAACAGGTGATGGAAGCCGGCGCACTGGCAACGCTGTCGGAAAAAGACCTAGGGCCGACAGAATTTCCATATATACAGGTGGAATCCTCTCTTCAGGCGGTGAAAGATCTGGCAGAATATTATTTAAGTCAGCTTGAGATACCGGTGATCGGGATTACAGGCAGCGTAGGGAAAACCAGTACCAAGGAAATGATTGCGGCGGTACTGGAACAGAAGTACTGTGTACTGAAAACACAGGGGAATTTTAATAATGAGTTAGGGCTGCCTCTTACGGTATTTCGTTTGAGAGAAAACCATGAGATCGCAGTTCTGGAGATGGGAATCAGTGATTTTGGAGAGATGAGCCGTCTGGCAAAGGTGGCACGTCCTGAAACCGGAGTCATCACAAATATCGGATGGTGTCACCTGGAAAATCTGAAATCAAGGGATGGAATCTTCCGGGCAAAGACGGAGATGTTTTCGTATATACGTAAAGGAGGCCATGTGATCCTGAATGGTGACGATGATAAATTATGCCAGGTACAGGAGGTTCATGGAATTCGGCCTCTGAAATTCGGTCTTTCTGCTGAAAATGATGTCTATGGGGATCATATTGTGAGCAAGGGACTGAAAGGTGTGGCGTGTCTCATCCACACACCGCAGGGAAGTTTTGAGACTTTGATTCCTATTCCGGGACAACATATGGTTTACAATGCCCTTGCGGGAACCTGCGTTGGTCTGACGTATGGACTTACCCTGGAGCAGATCCGGGCAGGAATTGAAAGTCTGCAGCCGGTCAGCGGAAGATTTCATATTATTGAGACGGAACGGTTTACGATTATTGATGACTGTTACAATGCCAACCCGGTATCCATGAAAGCGTCCCTGGAGGTATTGCAGGATGGTCTTGGAAGGAAGGTGGCAATTCTGGGAGATATGGGAGAGCTTGGAGCGCGGGAAGCAGAACTTCACGGACAGGTGGGGGCCTTTGCGGGCGGTTTGAAGCTGGATGCGGTATACTGTGCAGGTCCTTTGTGTGAGCAGCTTGCCGGGGAAGCAAAGGCAGCGAATCCGGAATTGGAAGTAAAGCACTTTAAGGACAGAGATGAGATGACAGAGCAGCTTCCCAAACTGCTGCAGTCAGGAGATACGATTCTGGTGAAAGCTTCACATTTTATGCAGTTTGAAAAAATTGTGGAACTTTTGTCAGGAATGCGATAAGAAGGGGGAAAACTTCCATGTTACGTTTTATATTCGTTGTGATTGTTGTGATCGGATACCTGATTTTGTCTATACCGCTTCTTTTGATTGAATGGATTATTGGAAAATTCAACCCGTATGCCAAAGAAATCAGTTCTCTGAGGATTATTCAGACCGTATTTCGGTTTATCCTGTGGCTGACAGGACTGAAACTGGAGGTCATCGGAGAGGAGAATGTACCGAAAGACTGCGCGGTATTGTATATCGGAAACCACAGAAGTTTTTTTGATGTGCTGATTACATATGCCCGCTGTCCCCGGAGAACCGGATATGTGTCAAAGATGGAATTGAAGAAGTTTCCATTACTGCGGGACTGGATGAATAATCTGCATTGCTTGTTTCTGGACCGCACAAATCTGAAAGCCGGGATGCAGATGATTCTGACCGGGATTCAGAAGATTAAGGATGGAATCTCCATCTGTATTTTTCCGGAGGGAACCAGAAGCAAGGGAGAGAAGGAACTGCCGATGTTGGAATTTCACGAAGGTAGTTTTAAGATGGCACAGAAAACCAATTGTCCCATTGTCCCGATGGCGATGGTGAATACCTGCGAGATTTTCGAGGCACATTTTCCGAAGATTAAGCCCACGCATGTGATTTTGGAGTATGGAAAACCGATTATTCCTTCAGAACTGTCTGCCGAGGATAAAAAGCATCTGGGGGCATATACACAGAAAGTCATCACAGAAATGCTCATGAAGAATCAGAAGCTTCTGAAAAAATGAAAATGTATGAATAAAAGACAGAGCTGCTGTACAGATGGATGTTTCACATCTACCTGTGCAGCAGCCTTATTTTTTTGACATAATGAAAAAATGGATAAAAATTTGAACAAAAATAAGAATATATTCGAAAAAAAATAAAATAGGTAAGATTATTTACAAAAACGGGTAAAAAATCCATTGAAGAAATGAATACAAAATAGGAAAATAAACAACAAACGATATAATTATGGAGGAAAAAGGGTGATGGAAAAGAAAACACTAAGGCGAAGGCGTGTCATGGCAGGGATATTGGTGGTATGTATCCTGATGGCAACGATCATGCCGGGAACTGCAGTAAAGACAGAGGCAGCCGAGACTGCCCGGACAGAAACTTTTGTGCATCCGGGAATGCTTCATACGGCAGAAGCATTTGAAAAAGCAAAGGCAAATGTGGAAAATCAGGTTCAGCCAAACCTGGATACCTGGAATGCTTTGTTGGGGGATGGTTATACGAAAGATTCCGGGTGGGCACGTCCGCTGACAACGGTCCTGAGAGGAGGAACAGGACAGAATTCAGCACAGCTTTATATTGATATACTGCGTGCGTATCAGAAAGCACTGGCATGGAAAATCGGGGGCAATGAGGTTTATGGAGACCAGGCATGTTATATCTTAAATGCATGGTCCTCTACGATGACCGGATTGGGCGGTAATGCGGACCGGTTTCTGGCATCCGGGATTTATGGCTATGAGCTTGCCAATGCGGCGGAGATTATGAGGGATCATCCTTCTTTTGATAAGGAAGCTATGGAGCAGTTATTGTTGAATGTATTTTATCCCATGAATAATCATTTCCTGAAAAATCATAATGATGCGCATTTTGGAAATTATTGGGCCAACTGGGATTTGTGCAACATTGCTTCTATGCTTGCAATTGGGATTTTTACGGACAGGCAGGATATCTATGATCAGGCAATCGAATATTACAAATCCGGAATCGGTATGGGTTCCCTTTACAATACGATGCCGTTTGTTTTTGAGGACGGTATGGCACAGTGGCAGGAATCCTGCCGTGATCAGGGACATACTGTGCTGGGAATTGGTCTGTGTTCCGTCATCTGTGAGATGGCATGGAATCAGGGAGATGATTTGTATGGTCTGTCTGATAACCGTTTTCTGAAAGCAGCAGAATATGTGGCGAAATATAATAACTGGGAGGATGATGGTCTCCAGTTTGCACCTTATGAAAGAAATGCCGGGCAGAAGGGAACATCGGAGTGGTACGATGGTATCAGCCCCGCAACGCGCGGACAGATCCGTCCTATATATTCTCTGATTTATAATCATTATGTAAATCGTTAGGGACTTCAGGCTCCAAACATTGGGAAGATTCTTTTTCCCACAGAAGATACCTATGCTGTGGAGACAAACACAAGAAGCGGGGATGAGCTTGGATGGCAGACGTTGACCTTTGCAAATTTAAGTGAATCAGTTCCGGACCAGTTCACGAACGGATACTTTGAAGATGGAATCTATCGGATTCGGTCTGCCTATACCGGAAAATCTCTGGTGGTGAATGAAGAAGGCAAACTTGCTTCTGCAGAAAGAGGAACAAGGGAGGACGAGTGGTGGCAGCTTGAGAACCTCGGTGACGGCGAATATATCATTACCAATACAGTCACGAATCAGGTTATGCAGATTAATGATGATTGTTATACACGCGGTGCTGTGTTTGGCACGGGGGAAAATAAAAAATCATTGAATCAGAGATTCGCTTTTGCAAAAAACAGCAATGGTACATATCGTCTGGTAGCATCGGTGAGTACCTATGTGGCAGGCTTATATGGCGATCAAACGGCGGATGATACTGCTGTTGTCCAGTGGAAAAGCAATCTGACCACAGGTCAGAGCTGGACTCTGGAACGAAAAAAAGAAGTCCTGGCACAGTTTACTTTTGATGATGAACAAACCGGATTTACAGATGGGCATGGTGTGGCAGCAGGAAGTTACAGTCTGCAGGATCATGACGGCGGGAAAGCACTGTATCTGAATGGAACCTCTGATTTTCTGGAGGTAAAGGCAGCGAACGGAAGCAGCCTGCTGAATGGTGTGAAAGAGGTGACCGTTTCTTTTCAGGCAAAACCAGATCAAAAAGGGGCAAACTGGCTGTTCTATGCAGCTCCGGATACACAACCCCAGAATTATGGAAAAGAAAAGTATCTGGGAATTTTGGCGGATGCAGGCGGAAACGTAAAAGTTGAAAGATATAACAACACAAATGGAAGACCGAAGACGGCAGAGACTGTACCGGAAACAAATTCGGACGGATGGTATTATATGACTGTTGTTCAGACGGAGACAGAAACAATTCTCTATGTTGACGGAGAGGAAAAGGCAAGACAGTCCAGTGACTATCCTTTGCCGGATCTTCTGGGGGAGAACAGCATTCTCTACATTGGAAAAGCAAACTGGGGAAATGGAGAATATTATAAGGGGCTTATCGACAACTATACGATCTACGGGCGTGCGCTGACCCCGGCGGAAATTAAGGGAGAGGCAGCAAAATATGGGGAAATGCCGGAAATTCTGGCGGACTTTACCTTTGATAATGAGGAGAACGGTTTCACGAACGGTTATGGTGTGGCGGCTGGAGGACATAGTCTGAAACCTCATGGACAAGGAAATGCACTGTATCTGGACGGAGTCACAAACTGTCTGGAGGTAGAGAATGTATATGGAACCAGTCTTCTGACGGATGTGAAGGAAATGACGGTTTCCTTCCAGGCGAAACCAGACAGCAGGAATACAAACTGGCTGTTCTATGCAGCCCCGGATGCGAATACACAGGTATATGCAAATGAAAAGTACCTGGGTATCGTAACAGATGAAAGTGATAAAGCTACGGCTCAAAGATTTAACAATACGAATGGAAGACCGGAAGTCACAGAAGCAGCAGCGGAAGCAGATGCGGATGGATGGTATTATCTGGCGGTGGTCTATACGGAGCAGGAGACGATTCTATATGTGAATGGAAAAGAAGCTGCAAGGCAGGCCAGTGACTATACACTGCCGGAACTTCTGGGGACAAACAGTGTTCTCTACATTGGCAGGGCGAACTGGGGAAGCGGAGAATACTATAAAGGTCTTATTGATAATTATAAGATTATTGGAAGAGCATTGACTGCAGAAGAGGTGAGGAAAGAGGCTCAAAACTACAATAAAAGAGAAATTGCGCATTTCAGTTTTAACGATATGGAAGAGGGACTGTACGGAAGCGGTGCAAAGGCAGAGATCGCAGGCGCTGCAGGTATTGAAAAAGAGGGTTATGCAGGCGGAGCGTTGTCTTTGCCGGGAACCGGGGAGTCTTATCTGAAAGTGACAAAAGAAGATGGGACAAGTCTGTTGGATGATGTTTACGAAATGACGGTGTCCTATTACAGTAAAGCAGAGGGTAATGGGACAAACTGGGGATTTTATGCCGCTTTGGATGAGCAGGCACAGGTATACCAGAAAGAGCGTTATCTCGGAATTTTTGAAAAGGATGGCGAAATTAAAGCGGAACGCTATCAGGGGGGAAGACAGGAGACGGCCCAGGCAGAAGCGGAAAGCGGCTGGAACCATATTGTTGTTGTGTATGGGGAGAATACGACTTCTTTATATGTGAATGAGGTATTGGTGTCAGAAGTAGAAAATCAGGGAACTGTGGAGGAAATTCTGGGAAGCGGCAGTATTCTTCAGATTGGTAAGGCAAACTGGGGAGGCGGCGAGTATTATAAAGGAATGCTCGATGAATACCGCATCTTTAATTATGCAATGACAATGGAGGAAGTGAAGAACTTAAAAGTGGAGGCTGACCGGAAACCAGATGAAGAGCCGAAACTTCCGTTTTTGGATGTGGATGAAGTTACAGGCGGATGGTATTACAAGGAAGTGGCTTATTGCTATAAGCAGGGAATGATGCGCGGTGTAGATGCAGAAGGTCTGTATTTTGCGCCGAATGACGCGATTTCGAGAGCACAGTTTGCTGTTATACTCTATCGTATGGAGGGAGAACCGGAGGTATCCCATGATAGAAAATTCATGGATGTTGAGACAGATACGTGGTACACAGATGCTGTGGCCTGGGCAAGTGCTGCAGGCGTAGTGACCGGGTATTCTGACGGATGCTTTGGACCAGCAGATATGATTACACGGGAGCAGATGGCTACCATGATGTATCGGTATGCACAATACAAAAAACAGGATGTCAGTCAGCGGGCAGACATCGGCAGATTTGCAGATGTATCCCAGATAAGTGGGTTTTCTTTGGAGGCAATGCAGTGGGCAGTGGGAAGCAGCATCATCCGGGGAAAGGGTGATGGAAGTCTGCTTGATCCTCAGGGCAGAACAAGCCGTGCGGAAAGTGCAGTTATTTTATATCGATTTAGGATGCGTGAATTACAGGATTAAGTCATAGGAGTATGGTATCGTCCCGGAAATAGTCAGATTATTTTCGGGACGATGCACGGTTTTCTGTTATGTTGAAAATGGACCTGGATAATGATAAAATATTATAAAAGGATTTCAAGGCAGCCAAACGGATGATATAGATGAGATCATACCAGATATTTTCTGATTCTGATTAAAATATGATACCAGGGTCTTTTGACCCTAACAAAGTGGGGCGCGCAGATCGCGGGAATGAATTTTCAAACACGCTCTGGCATCTAAAGTATGGAAAAACTGTGATTGGGGTGAAGGAAAATGATAAAGGTATTTCTGGTTGAGGATGAAATTGTTATGCGGGAGGGAATTAAGAAAAAGATTCCCTGGGAAACAGAAGGGTATGAGTTTGCAGGCGAGGCCAGTGACGGGGAGCTGGCATATCCGCTGATTAAGAAAGTCCGGCCGGACATTATTATTACAGATATCAAGATGCCTTTTATGGATGGTCTTGAATTGAGCAAATTGGTAAAAAAGGAAATGCCGAAGACAAAAATCATTGTTTTGAGCGGTTATAATGATTTTGAATATGCGCAGAAGGCGATTCGTCTTGGAGTTGCTGCTTATCTTTTAAAACCAATCACACCCGGAGCACTTTTAAAGACGGTATCCGAGGTGGCGGAGCAAATCCGAAGAGAACGTGAAGAAGAAGAAATGATGGAAACCTATAAAAGGGAGCTGGAAGAGAATACGGAGCGTGAAAGGAAGAAGCTGTTTGATGATATTGTAAAAAACCGTATTAACTGGGAGGAAGCACAGGAACGGGGGAGAAGTCTTGGAATAGAACTTTCGGCTTCGCGTTATCAGGTAATGCTCTTGAAACTGCTTCAGGAGGGCTCTGCAAAGGAATATTCGGAGGAGGATGTAACCTGTCAGTTGAATGTGCAGAAAATGTTGGAGCAGGAAGAGCATATCATAAGTTTTATCAGAGGTGTAGAAGGCTGGGGGATCATTCTTCTGGCGGAGAGCAGAAAAGAGCTCGATACCATGCGGGAGCAGGTGGAGAAAAAGCTTCAGAGAATCGTGGGTGAATATGAACATATCAATTGGTTCGGAGGCTGCGGCAGTATTGTAGAAAGTCTGGAGGGACTTTCGGGTTCCTACCATGATGCGGAGAAGGCTTTTGCAGGACGTTTTTTTGCGGAGAGAAACAGAATACTCTCTAATCAGGAACTAGATCGCACACTTGCCGTATCCCATGCAGATATGAAGGTCCGGGCGGTAAATCCATCTAAGATCAGTCAGAGTGCAGTAGGCGATTTTTTGAAAAATGGAACAAGAGACGAAGTTGACAATTTTGTGAAAGGGTATATGGAAAGTGTGGGAAGCCAGAATCTACAGTCACTTCTGTTCCGGCAATATATTGTTATGAACTGTTACTTTACAGTCCGAAATTATCTCCAGGAGCTGAAAGTTGATATTGAGGAATTGTCCGACGGACAGCCGGATGTCTCCAGAATTGCGAAAAGTCACAATTCTATCGAGTATATTTCCTCATATTTAAAAGGGCTGTTTGCAGAAGTGATAGATATCAGAGAGCGGCAATCGGACAGTCAGTATGAGGATTTTCTGAAGATGGCGAAGGAGTATATCCATGAGAACTATGCCAACGATAAGCTTTCCTTAAATATGGTGGCGAAACAAGTGAATGTAAGTCCCAATTATTTCAGCAGGATTTTCAGCCGGGAGACGGGATGTACCTTTACGGAGTATCTGACAAAGATTCGTATGGAAAAGGCAAAGGAACGTCTGATGTGTACCAATCATAAGGCTACGGAAATCGCATATGAGGTAGGCTATAAGGATTCTCATTATTTTAGTTATCTTTTTAAGAAAACAGTGGGATGCACTCCAAGAGAATACCGGATGAGAGACAGGATGAGATGAACAGGAAAGTCAGATGCGAAAAAAGTGTACAAAATAGAAAAGAATGTCGGTAGTTTGTTTGTGGGAAAATGATATAATGAGACTGTATACTGTACTGGATGCAAAATAGAAGGTAAAGGAGGGTTTATTTTGAGAAAAGGCAGAAAAGTAATGTCCGGGATTCTGGCTGGTACGATGGTTGCAGGAAGTCTTGCACCTTATACAGGTACAGCGGTGATCCAGGCAAAAGCAGAGGAAGTATCTCAAGTCTCACTGGCTTCGGAAGATGCGGATTATCTGGCGTATTATCCTCTGAGGCAGGATTACAGCGATGTATCAGGGAATAACCAGAACGGTGAGGGAAAAGGAAATGGTGCCTCTTTTGACGCAGGGTATCTGCAGCTTCCGGGAGGGGCGAATAACAGCGGGGCAGGGTATGTACAGCTTCCAACCGGAATGATGGATGGTCAGAATACGGTAAGTATTTCCGTATGGCTGAAAAATGAGACAGGCTCCGGGAATTATTCCGCACTTTATTTCGGAACAGCAAAGCAGGGTAATTATCCCCTGTCTTACTGGCTGTTGAATCCGGCGAATCCCGACGGAAGATTGAAATCAGTATTTACCAATTCCGTAAATGCCGGCGCTCCATGGGGAACCGAGTATGGAATCAGCGCAACCAACGTATCCCAGGGAACGGCAGGACCGGTGACCGACAATGGATGGAACATGTATACGACTGTAATCACAGCGAATCAGATTGAGGCATTTTATAATCTGGATTCTTGCGGAACGGCAAATTTGAGCAGAACAGTCAGTGATTTTGGAAGCGATCTTTTAGCCTATATCGGAAGATCTTCTTATGATGATATCTTTTATAAAGGCGGAGTAAAAGAACTGAAGATTTATAACGGCGTGATAAGCCAGGAACAGATGAACGACAACTATTACAGTGAAGTGGTTGACATGGCAAAGGATTCTCTGACGCTGGATGCGGATGCGCCGCTGACAGATAATCTGGATCTGCCGGCATCCGTGCAGGCAGGAAAAGCAGCGCTTTCTGTTACCTGGGTAAGTAATGATGAAGAGGTAATTACAAATAAGGGCGCAGTAAACAGAGGTGCAGAGGATAAGACTGCAAAGCTGACCGCGACCATCTCTGCGGAAGCAGGAGGAAAGACTTACAGTGCCCGGAAAGAATTTGACATTACTGTGGCAGCAGTAAATAGCGATACGGCACTTCAGGAGGCTTATGATGCATTGAACCTGTGCAGTGTGACCGGAGAGGATTTGAAACTTCCTGCCACAGGAAAGAATGGTACACAGATTACCTGGACTTCTTCCGACACTGCAGTTATGGGAAATGACGGAACCATACAGGCAAGACCCAAAGCAGGAGAGGGAAATAAAGAGGTAACACTGAAAGCGGTCATTACATATGGCGGTGCGGCAAAGGAAAAAGTTTTCAAGGTTACCATTCTGGAGGAATATTATGGTTATGTTATGGGTTATGTGACCGGTAACAATGACCTTACAGGCAGTCTGCATCTGGCAGTCAGTACAGATGGCAAGACATTTACTGCACTGAATTCCAATTCCGGAATCTTATTCCCAACGATTGATGCAAGTAATGGGAACAGGAATCTTTCTACCGGCATTCGCTTCAGCAGTCCCTGGATTTTCCGTAAAACAGACGGAACATTCGGCGTGACGTCAGCAATCGGAGGCGGAAGCAAAGAGGTTTATCTGTACGATTCCGAAGATTTGATTACTTATACAGGTGAGCGTCGGATTTCTACAAATACCGATATTGGTAATGTAACAGATACACAGTGTTACTATGATACAGAAGCGGATGCTTACCGTCTGAACTGGACCAGCAATGGTGTTGGTTACAGTAATCTTTCCACAGATCTGGCCACTTTAAGAAATCCGGGTCAGAGAGTCTTCGAAAAACCTGATTTCACCGGAATCTCCATGCCGAAGGATGCAGTACCGGGCAATATTCTTCCTCTGACAAAAGCAGAGTATGAGAAGCTGACTGCAAAATTTACCAGAGTGACCAATACAGGGGTATCTGAACTGTCTGCAATTACAACGAAGTCTGCGGAAACACTGGAAGCAGATCTGCCGAAGAGTCTGGAAGCCGCTTACAGCGATGGTACTACCGGCGAATTGGGAATCACATGGAATCTGGATGATTACGATCTGGAAGAAGCTGGTACTTATACAATCGAGGGAACGGTAGATGCCACAGAATATCAGAATCCTCTGATCGAGCAAAGGGCAGATCCACATATTAAATACGATGAGGACAGCGGTTATTATTATTTTACAGCGTCCTACCCGGCTTTTTATGACATTGATCATGGTTATGACCGGATTATCCTGAGAAGATCCAAAACGATTGAAGGACTGGCAGCTGCGGAAGAGATTACAATCTGGAATGCGCCTTCTACAGGTCAGATGGCAAAGCATGTATGGGCACCGGAAATACATAAGATCAACGGCAGATGGTACGTATTCTTTGCAGCAGGAAATTCCAATGCCCATTGGGCAATCAGGCCATATGTCCTGGTATGTCAGGGAGATGATCCATATAATGTGGAAAATTGGAAGCAGGCAGATGGAACAGCGGAGATTCATGCAGCTACCAGCGAAGAAGCCGCTTATTTTAAGAACATGTCTCTCGACATGACCTATTTTGAGCATAATGGAAAGCATTATGTCATCTGGGCAGATATCATCGGACAGTCTACACTCTACATGCAGGAGATTGATCCGGATCAGCCATGGACAGGAAAAGGAAAGGTACTCAAACTGACTGAGCCTGTCTACGCCTGGGAGCGTAATGTGGAGCGTGTAAACGAGGGCGCTACGATTCTGAAGAGTGATGACAGAATCTTTATCACCTTCTCAGCAGCAGGAACAGGACCAGAATATTGTATCGGTATGCTGTATGCAGATACGAATGCGGATCTGATGGATGCGGCTTCCTGGACAAAACTGGATTATCCGGTACTGACTTCCGCAGATGTACCAGGTGAATACGGACCGGGACATAACTCCTTTACAGTAGATGAAGAAGGAAATGCAATCTTTGTATACCATGCACGTTCAGAAGAATGTTACAATAATCAGTGCCAGTGGGCAAGTGCCGGTTCTCTGTATGACCCATGCCGTCATGCAAGAGTAAAACGAGTACATTGGAGCGAGGATGGATTCCCGATCCTGAATACAGAAGAACGTTCTTCTGCAAACAGGAAGGTAAGCATTCAGGTAACAATCCAGGAAAATACTGCAGTTGATGCGCTGCCGGAAACCATTCTGGAGTATCGGTTTGACGAGAAGCTGGATGGAACTACAGTGAAAGATACCGCAGGAAATAATAATGCAACGCTTTCCGGCGGAGCTTCCTATGCGGAAGATAAGGAAAAAGGACAGGTATTGTATCTGGATGGCAATGCAGGCTATCTGGAGTTCCCGAAAGGATTCTTTGATAACCGCAATGAGATGACGGTCTCCATGGATATCAATGCAGTGACGAGAAACGGAAACTTTTTCACATTCACTTACGGAAAGAGTGATCAGGTTTATTCCTTCCTGAAAACTTTGCCAAAGAGTATGCGGATGTCTGTTACAACATCCAGCTGGGGAGCAGAGCAGACGGCTACCGCAACATTTGACAACAGCAACAACAGCAGACGTTGGATGAACGTTACAATGGTTGTTTCACCAAGTAAGATCAGCCTGTATCAGGACGGTAAATTGTTGGCAGAGAAAGATGTCACCATTAAGACCTCTGATCTTGGATCTGATTTGCTGGCTTACCTTGGAAAATCCTTCTATAGCGGCGATAAGTACTTCAAAGGATATTTTGACAATGTAAAGGTATACGATCAGGCACTGGATGCAAAACAGGTACGCAGAGCTTATCAGAAGGCACAGGCAGAAGCGGAAGCAGAGAAGAGTTCACTGAAGAATGTTTCCGAAACATTTGCTATCCCGAACAGTGAGAATATTAAAGAAAATATTACACTGCCGGGTGAGATTAACGGAGTCAGCGTAAGTTGGAGTTCGTCTGATGAAAAAGTAATTTCTACTGTTGAAAAGAAAAATGCAGATTATGATCCGATGCCTGCAGGCGTTGTAACCAGACAGACAGAAGATCAGGAAGTTACCCTCACAGCCGTATTCACAAAGGGGGATGAGAAGGTAACGAAGACTTATAAGGTAACGGTAAAAGCAAAACCGGAAGAACTTACAGAGGATGACTACGTGGGATATCTGTTCGTACATTTTACAGGTCATGAATCAAGTATTAATGATGAGCAGGTATACTTCTCAATCAGCCAGGATGGCATGAATTGGGAAAAACTGAATAATGGACAGCCGGTACTCAAAAGCGTACTGGGCGAGGGCGGCGTCCGTGACCATTATATCTTAAGGGCACCGGAAGGCGATAAGTTCTATATGATCGCTACAGACCTCAGTATCTATACCAATCCGGTATGGATGGAGGCTGGTTCCAATGGAAGTACTGGTATCATCGTATGGGAGTCTGAGGATCTGGTGAACTGGAGTGAGCCGAGACTGGAAGTCATTGCTCCTGACAATGCAGGTTGTACCTGGGCACCGGAAATCATCTATGATGAGCTGACCGGAGAGTATGTAGTTTATTGGTCTTCCACAAATCTGGAGACCGATGAGAATGGAACGATTACCCAGAATTATGAGAATCATAAGATCTGGTATGCAAAAACCAGAGATTTCCACACCTTTACGGAACCGAAGGTTTTCCATGAAGGCGGAAGAGATGCAAACGGAACCATCGTTAAAGTGATTGATTCCACTATGATTAAAGATGGAGACACTTATTATCGTTACACAAAGAACGAGAGTCAGGGTATCATTGAGATCGACAAGAGCAGTCAGATTCTTGGAACATACACAAAGGTTCCGTCCGGTGTACTGGATAATCTGAAGAGTTCTATCGGAGCGGTAGAGGGACCGATCATCTTCAAGTTCAATAAAAAAGATACCCAGGGTGAAGACAAGTGGTGTCTGATGGTTGATCGATTCGCACAGGGAAAAGGTTATTGCCCGTTGATCACAAGCGATCTTGAATCCGGTGAATTTACGATGCCGGCTGAATCTGAGTACAGTATGCCGGGTACATCCAGACATGGATATGTAATCTCCATTACCGGAAAAGAGTATAAAGCACTTCAGAGTAAATGGAATACCTCTTATACAGCGCCGGATACATCGAAGCTGGAAGCAGTGATTGCAGAAGCCGAGGCTGTAGATGCAGATGCGTATACAAAGGAAAGTTATGATGCACTTCAGACTATATGGAAGGAAGCAAAGAAGGTTTGTGAAAATGCTTTGGAGCAGCAGGAGATTGATGCAGCACAGGCAGATCTGGAAGCAGCATTGGCAGCATTAGTGAAAGCAGATAGAAAACTTCCGTACAAGGATGTAGAGGAAAGTGACTGGTTCTATGATGCGGTTGCCTATAATTATTATAGCGGTCTGATGACAGGTGTGAACGAAGTGACGTTTGCTCCGGGTGCGGCATTGAACAGAGCACAGGCAGTTGTAATTCTCTGGAGAATTGCCGGAAAGCAGGAAGCGCAGGCAGATCCTGAATTCCCGGATGTTTCAGAGAATGAGTGGTATACAGATGCTGTTGCCTGGGCAGTGAAAGAAGGTGTTGTCAGCGGCTACAGCGATGGACGGTTCGGACCGGAGGATGCGGTTACCCGTGAGCAGATGGCTGTTATGCTGTGGCGGTTTGCAAAGAGTCAGGGATACGATGTCAGCCAGTCCGCAGATCTTGACTCCTACAAGGATGCAGATCAGGTATCAGAGTTTGCAGTAACTTCCATGCAGTGGGCAATTGGAAATGAAATGATACAGGGAAAAGCTGAGAAAACGATGCTTGATCCTCAGGGCAGCACAAACCGTTCGGAGTGTGCAGTTATGATTCAAAGATTTATGAATGTATATGCAAAGTAATAAATAAAACTAATACATTAGTTAATTACGGAACGATGTACTAAAAAATGAAAAAAGCGGCTTTTGAATCTCAGGATTCTAAAGCCGTTTTTTTGCGCATACAATATCTATAAAGAGCGGGGCGAGGCTTTCAACATGAAAAAGCGGATAGGGTGGCTGATGTTGTTGGCAGCAATGTGTACCGCCATATGGGTGGGCTGCGGTATCTCAGAGAAAAAAGAAGGAACATATCAGGAAGTTGCTTATACAGTGGTAAAGTCAGGGGAAATTCCGGAAGAAGTCAAAAAGCTGATTGCAGATCAGCAGGAAAAAGCATTTCAGATGGTTTATAAAAGTGATGGGTATCTTTATGTGATGCGTGGATATGGCCGGCAGAAAACCGGCGGCTATTCCATACGTATTCTGGATGTAGGGACTTGTGGGGAGCGTCTGTTGGTAAGAAGTGAACTGATTGGACCGCAGACCAAAGAGGAACAAAAAGGTGACGGTTCCTGCCCATATTTTGTAATAAAACTTGAAGATCCGGGGTATCCGGTAGCATTTGAAGAATCAGGAGGGAAAGAAGATGGAATTGACAAAGAAAAATCTGCATCAGATTTGCAGAAAGAGTGAAGCAGAGACACAGATTACCTTTGATGAGGATTACAATGTACCGGATACAAAGCCAGATGTGGGACGTATGATTCAGAAAAAAGGGGAAGTGGTACTGAAGGAGGTACAGGTCAGCGAAGGGCGTGCCAGAATTACAGGAACACTGGAATTTCACCTGTTGTATGTATCAGATGGCCAGGTGCGTAGAATTTATCATATGGACGGAGCATTGAATATTGATGAAAATATTAATCTGGATGGACTGACCAGCGGAGATAAAATCTGCCTGAAATGGGATATGGAGGATTTAAGTATTCATCTGATCAATTCCCGAAAGCTGAATATTCGCGCCCTGGTGACCTTTCATGCCTATGTGGAGGAGATACAGGATGTTCTCCTGCCCCAGGAGCTGAAGGATTCGGAGGGGACTTCTGTAAAGATGGAAGAAGTTGCTGTTCTGGAATTGGGGGTACATAAAAAGGATACCATGCGTATCAAGAAGGAACTTACACTGGCTTCCAACAAACCGAACATTCACACCATACTCTGGAAAGATATGCAGGTCCGGGCACTGGATATCCGGGGGATGGAGGGAAAGATCGCGGTCAAAGGCGAGCTTTTTGTATTCACCTTGTATTCCGGGGACGATGAGGACCAGCCGCTGCAGTATCTTGAGCAGGCGATTCCCTGGCAGCAGGAGGTGGATTGTCCGGGATGTACGTTGGAAATGATCCCGAATATTGAAGTTACCATGCTTCAGAATACATTGGAGGTGGCACCGGATGCAGACGGTGAAGAGCGGGTGCTGCAGATGGATATGGTTCTGGAGCTGGATATGAAGCTTTACCGGGAAACCAGCAGTAATTTGATTCAGGATGTATACGCGCCGAATAAAAACTATGTGTTGACAAAAGCACCGAAAACGCTGGAAAGTTTGTTGGTCAAGAACTTTTCCAAATGCAGAGTCAACGACAGGATTAATGTGCCGGAGCCGTCCAATAAGATTCTTCAGCTCTGTCACAGTGAGGGAACCGTAAAAATTGATTTCATGAAGGTCGTGGAAAATGGGATTCAGGTCGAGGGCATTGTAAAACTCAGAATCCTGTATATTATCAGTGATGATGAGATGCCTTTTTATTCCATGGAGACGGCAATTCCATTTACCCATGTGGTGGAGGCGCCGGGAATTAATCAGATGTGTAAATATTATCTGCGCGGCGATATTGAACAGTTGTCTGCTACCATGATTGACAGCAACGATATCGAAGTGAAAGCGGTGATTAATCTGAATGCCATCGTGATGAGGGAGCATACGATGGAGATTGTAAGTGAAATCAGGGAAGAACCCCTTGATATGGAAGAAGTTCGCAATATGCCGGGGATCGTCTGCTATCTGGTGCAGGATGGGGATACACTGTGGGATATTGCAAAGCGGTTTTATACCACAGTAGATGAAATCTGTGAATTAAATGAGCTGAAATCGGAGATTGTAAAACCGATGGATTCTTTGCTTCTGGTGAAAAAGGTGGAATAACCGGGTTGCTTTTTGGGCATAAATCAGTTAAGATATATTGTATACAAAAAACGTAAAAATACATTTGATATTGAGTGGTTGCAAAAGAGAATGGATGATTGAGGTACGAGTATGAGATTACGGGCGATGGCCAAGATTAATTTGGGGTTAGATGTAGTAGGGAAGCGGGAAGACGGATATCACGAGGTCCGCATGATTATGCAGACGATTCATATGTATGACCAGATTGATATTGCAAAAAGTGAGGAGCCGGGGATCAGAATCAAGACGAATCTGCCCTATCTGCCCTGCAATGAGAATAATCTGGTACACAAGGCGGCTAAGCTTTTGATGGATGAATTTCACATTACGAAGGGACTGGATATCCGTCTCAGAAAGTTTATACCGGTAGCTGCAGGTATGGCAGGGGGGAGTTCAGACGCGGCCGCAGTCATGGTGGGAGTGAACCGGATGTTTCATCTGGATCTGTCCATGGAAGAGCTTGCAAAACGCGGTGTTGCGATTGGTGCAGATGTGCCTTATTGTATTATGCGGGGGACAGCGCTTGCGGAGGGAATCGGGGAGATATTGACCCCATTGCCGCCGATGCCGCCTTGTTATATCCTGGTGGGTAAACCGGGAATCAATGTTTCAACAAAGAATGTTTATAAAAGCCTGCGTGTCGATGAGATTGAGAACCACCCGGACATTGACGGGATTATGGATGCCATCAGCCAGGGTTCTTTGGAGGGCGTGACGGCACGCATGGCAAATGTTCTGGAAGATGTGACAATCAGGGATTATCCCGTGATTGCTGAAATTAAGCAACATATGATAGAGAATGGAGCTTTAAACGCGCTGATGAGCGGAAGCGGTCCTACAGTATTCGGGATTTTTGATGATAGAAGAAAGGCGGAGCACGCTTATCAGAAGCTGCAGGATACCAATCTGGTGAAACAGATCTATTTGACAAAACCATTTGGTCATAATCATTCAGTTGCTGTCGGTTTGTGAGGCAGTTATATTTGGAGATAGAGGACAGTAAGAGATGGGAAAAGATGAATTGACTTTGAGTATGAGTAATTATCAGTATATGCCGCTTCGGGATGTTGTGTTTCACACACTTCGCGAAGCAATTCTGCGTGGAGACTTAAAACCGGGAGAGCGGTTGATGGAGATTAAGCTTGCGAATCGTCTGGGGGTATCCAGAACCCCGATTCGTGAAGCAATCCGGATGTTGGAATTGGATGGGCTGGTCATCATGGTGCCGCGGAAAGGCGCACAGGTGGCACAGATTACCGAAAAAGATCTGAATGATGTGCTGGAGGTTCGCTTAGGCCTGGAGGAACTGGCTGTAAAGTTTGCCTGTGAACGTATGACAGAGGAACAGATTCAGGAGCTTGAGGCTGCCGCAGGGGAGTTTGAGAAACAGGTAAATTCCGTGAAGGAAGGAGACATTACGGCATTGGCGCAGGCGGACGTGCATTTCCATGAGCTGATTTATCAGGCCACGGATAATCAAAGGCTGGTTCAGTTAATCAGCAACTTGCGTGAGCAGATGTATCGGTACCGGATTGAATATCTGAAGGATGTGGAGATTCGGGATTCTCTGGTGGAAGAACATTATGCAATTTGTGAGGCATTGAAGAGGCGGGACGCACAGGGTGCCTATCAGCATACATTTGTTCATATCAGCAGGCAGCAGGATCGAATTATGAAAATGATGAAGCAATAGAAGCATTTTCATCCAGATGAAAATAAAATCGTTCAAATAGAGACGAAATTGAAAGGTATCTATCAAATAGAAGGATAGATGCCTTTTTTTCGTGTATGAAGTGCCAGAATTGGGAAATACTGTTTATTAAGTGTGACAGGAATGGAGGGGATTTCAGAAAATGAAGGGCAATAAAAGCGATGGAGCGGTCAGGAAGATCAGTAAGGATATACGAGAGAATGAAGCGTACATTAAGGAACGGTGTACGGGGTGCAGTGATATTATCATTCGGCCGATGATGTTGGGAAACGGGAAGAAAGTTCGGTGCCTGGTGGTTTATATTGAAGCGGCGGTCAGCAATATGGTTTTGGAAGACTCGGTGATCGGAAAGTTGATTAATCATCTTTGGGAGATTCCGGGTGATGAGATTGCCTCTTTTGTGGCGGAAAACGGGGTTGGAATCTCGGATACGGCGGAGTTTACGGAGATGGAGGGGGCATTTCAGGCAATGTTGGCTGGAAATGCCATTTTCTTTCTGGACGGCTATGACAAGGCAGTTAAGATTGGAAGTAAGGGGTATCCCAATATGGGGGTATCCAGGGTGGAATCGGAGAAGGTTCTACGCGGCTCCAATGAGGGATTTACAGACTCGGTGAAGACAAATACGGCTCTGATTCGGAAACGGGTCCGCAGTACGAATCTGAAAGTGGAAGAGATCAAGGTGGGTGTTCGTTCAGATACGGTAGTAGCGCTTGTATATATGGAAGAATTGATGTATCCGGAGGTATTGGAAAAACTGAAAGAAAGGCTGGAGCAGTTTGAAATTGATGGGGTGTTGGATTCGGGGATGTTAGAGCAGTTGGCAGAAGAGGACTGGAAGTCACCGTTTCCGCAGTTTGAGACGACAGAGCGCCCCGATCGGGCGGCGATGGAGGTGCTGGATGGGCGTCTGGTGGTGATCTGCGACAATTCACCGGTCGCAATCATGCTTCCGGCCACCTTTTCCGGGTTTATGAAGTCCAGTGAGGATCGCTATAACCGGTTTGAAATGGTGTCTTTTCAGCGGCTGATCCGCTATAGTGCAGCATTTATTGCATTGATGATTTCCGGCATCTATCTGGCAGTCATTCGGTTTCATACGCAGGTACTTCCTACAAATCTGCTGTTGTCCTTTGCAGAGGCAAGGAGAGGGGTGCCGTTTCCAAGTATTGTGGAGATTCTGTTGATGGAACTGGCTTTTGAACTGATTCGGGAGGCGGGTGTGCGGATGCCGGGCCCCCTTGGCGGTACGATTGGGATTGTCGGCGGTCTGATTATCGGAGATGCGGCAGTCAGCGCCAATTTGGTCAGCCCTATGACTGTGGTGGTGGTAGCTTTAAGTGCATTATCCTCGTTTGCTATACCAAATGAGGAATTTTCCGCTCCTTTCCGATTGCTAAAATACGGATTTATTCTGCTTGGCGGGCTGTTTGGAATTTTCGGACTTGTATTGGGATGGTTCCTGTTTCTGGGGCATCTTGCGGGACTTACCAGTTTCCAGATTCCGTATCTGATGCCTTATGTGGGTCAGGATGTACCGGAGTATGAGGATGAACGGGACAGTCTGCTTCGGGCGCCATTTCGCATGATGAGAAGGAGACCGATTTTCACAAAACGCAGTCAGAGAGTTCGTTTGAAAGAAAAGGAGAAGGGTAAATAAAATGTTTGCAGATAATCAAAGAATTTCACACCGGCAATTGAAACGGCAGATGTTGCTTTCCTTCGGCGGGGTGTTGATACTGCTGATGTCCGGAGAGATGGCAGGCGGCGGAAGAGCCGGTATCCTGGGTGCATTCCTGGGATACGGTGCACTGCTGATTTACTTTTTCTTTCTGGTGAGAAATGCATCGGCCTTTCAACATCTTTCGGTTATTTTTGGTGGGATCGTAAAATGGCTTGTATACCTGGTTTATGGAAGTTTTCTGGTGTTGACCGGGGGATTTTTACTTGAGCGGATCGGTCATATCAGTAATTTGTATCTTTTGCCGGATGTCAGCGGAGAGCTTTTGAAATTTCTGATTCTGGCTGTGGCGCTTCTTGGGATGGGAGGCGATATCCAGAAGCGGGGCAGAATGGGAGAAGCAGCATTTCCATGGGTATTTTGGGGATTTATACTGCTTCTGATCCTGGCGGCAGTTCATATGCGGGTACCGGATGGGGGACAGATGCCGGAATTGGAGGGAGGTTCTCTGATGTTGTGGGGATATCGATATTTTGCGGTAGGATGCACGGTGGGGCTTTTTCCGCTGGCTTGTGCGCGGACAGAAGGGCGTGGCAGCCAGATGTGGGAGTTGGGTAAATCATGGCTGATCCTGACTTTGATGGTTGCAGCCGCAGCCCTGATTTTGCTGGGAACTTACGGATATTCAGGAGTGAATACCATAGAGCTTCCTGTGCTTAGTCTGATGGCGGGGACCACTCTGCCCGGCGGATTTCTGGACCGGTTTGATATCATCTGGATGGCAATTTTGTTATTTTCTCTGATCTTTTCTCTGGGAAGTTTATTGTTCTACAGTGTACGCCTGGCAGTGTCCGGAAGTATGACGGAACCAGAGAAGGAGAAGAAAATGTCTTGTGGAGTTCTGATTGCGTCAGCACTTCTGATGTGGATCATATCTGCGGTCAGATATGGAAACAGCGTAGGAATTGAGACGGTTTATATGCGGCTGCTGGAGTGCTTTTATGCGCCGCTGTTTGTAATAATCACACCCCTGGCGGGATGGGGATATAGGAGGATGCGTCATGAAAATCAGGAAAAGTATAAGAAGAATCATTAGCCTTACCGCTTTCGCACTTTTCTTTGGCGGCTGCGGGGGGATTGAGCCGGAAAAAAGGGATTATCCGCTTTCGTTGGCCTGGGATTATCAGGAGGGGAGCTATACGCTCATTTACGGAATGGCAGAACTTTCGGAGATGACTGAACAGCAGAAAGGAGATGAAAATACTCCGCCTGGTCTGATGGTTCAGGGGGCTTCTCTGGATGAGCTGCGGGCAGAATATGTGAAAAGTCAGCAATATTATCTGGATCTTGGACATGTTCAGGCTGTGATCTTCAGTCAGAGACTTCTGGAACAGCCGGATGCTTATGGGATCGTTGTGGAGGGGATGCAAAAGAATCCGATATTAGGAAAGAATGCATATGTATTTGCTGTGGATGCGCCGGAAGAGGTGATGAAGCTGGGCGGACAAAAGGAGGATACGATAGGAGAATATCTGACCGGAATCTATGAAAATCATATGCAGACACAAAAGGATGGAGTTACCCTGGAGGAACTTTATTATGATTGGAATAATGAGGGAAAAATAACCAGTCTTCCGAGACTGATTGCGGAGAAAGGGCAGGTGGTCTTGTGCGAAGAGGTATAATTGCGTGGGGGGGAGCATTGGTTTTGGGATTAGGCGCTGCCCTGTGGTCCGGTCACGTGGAAGGGCGTGCAGCCGCCATCCAGCGGGAAATTGCAGGACAAGTGGTCCGGTTTCATGTACTTGCCGACAGTGACAGGATCAAAGATCAGGAAATCAAACTCTTTGTAAAAGAGCGGCTGTTGGAAAAGATAGAGATTCTGTTGGAAGAGGCAGATTCTCTGGAGTGCACCAAAGAAATTTTGAAACAGAATACGGAGTATCTGCAAAAGGAGGCAAAATGTTGTCTGGCGGAGGCGGGGAGTAGCGATGATGTGACAGTAAGTTATGAGACAGACTACTTTCCGGTGAAATCATACGGGGATTATACGTTTCCGGCCGGGGAGTATGAGGCACTCCGCGTGAAAATCGGCAGGGCACAGGGGCAGAACTGGTGGTGCATGTTGTATCCGTCTCTTTGCTTTGAGGATGCACTGCATCCCGTTCTGGAGGAGAAAGAAAACAATCTGAAACATGTGCTTAGTGATGAAGCTTATGATGAAATCTGGAAAAAAGAAAAGATACATTTTACATTTCGGTGGTTTTGACTTGAAATTCCCGGGTTTACAGGGTATCATAGTTAGCAGGTATGTAAAACATAGCGAAAAGTCGGTTGTTCTGTGAGTAGACGGCTATGTTACAAGGAGAACAGAATATGAATTTTGATAAATATGCACCAATCGGAGTGTTTGATTCCGGTGTCGGCGGGCTTACGGTGGTGCGGGAGATTATGCGGAATCTGCCGAATGAGCGGATTGTATATTTTGGTGATACTGCACGTGTTCCTTATGGAACAAAATCCAGAGATACGGTTCTTCGATATTCCCGGCAGATTGTACGTTTTTTGCAGACAAAACAGGTAAAGGCGATTGTAATCGCCTGTAATACGGCCAGTGCCCTTGCTTTAGATGCGATTGAACAGGAGATTGATATCCCCATTATTGGTGTGGTAAAGCCGGGAGCACGTATGGCTGTAAAGGCCACGAAGAATAAGCGTATTGGTGTAATTGCCACAGAAAGTACCATTCAAAGTAATTTATATCCCGCATTGATTCAGGAAGCGGATCCGGAGATTATGGTATTGGGGAAATCTTGTCCGTTGTTTGTTTCCCTCGTAGAAGAGGGATGGATCAAGGATCCGATTACATATGAAGTTGCCAGGCGGTATCTGAAAGAGTTGCTGGACAAAGATATTGATACCCTGATTATGGGCTGTACCCATTATCCGCTTCTGCGTTCCCTGCTGAGGGATGTTGTAGGAGAGAAAGTAACGCTGATCAATCCGGCGTACGAAACATCTCAGGCATTAAAACGTCTGTTGGCGGAGCTGGAATTAGAGAATCCGGATGATTATTGGAGTAAACAGGAATCCAACGATGAGAAATACAGATTTTACAGCAGCGACGCGGTGGAACGATTTAATACATTTGCAAATTCCGTGCTGCCTTATGAGATTCGTTCCACTTCATTGGTACAGATCGAGAACTATTAGCGTGTGCCTGACGGCAGGTACACCGGATGGGAGATAAGATGACAAAAGATGTAATGATAAGTATTTCCGGACTGCAGTATATAGTCGGAGCAGGAGAAGAGGAACCTGTTCCGGTTGAGGTCGTGATGGGAGGACAATACTATAAAAAGAATGGACAGCATTATCTGATTTATGATGAAACGGTGGACGGATTTGAAGGAACCACCCACAATATCGTGAAATTTGATGAGAAGAAGATGGAAGTTCATAAGAAAGGACTGATCAATGTCCAGATGATTTTTGAGGAGAATAAAAAGAATCTGTCTTTTTATCAGACTCCTTTTGGCATGATGAATATGGGAGTGGCAGCCACCAGGATTTCAGTGAGGGAAGAAGAAGATTCCATGGATGTGGTGGTTGATTATGCATTGGATATGAATGAGTCTTATGTGGCGGACTGCACAATTGCGATGACGGTTCGGGCGAAAAAGGACGCAGAAGGATGAGGACGGACGAGGACGGACGAAAAACCGGGAGGGAGGTGTCCCTACGCGGCGGCGGTGTCCGGAATGGGAGCCGTTTCTCTTAGAACATCTACACCAGTCTGCAAATGCTCCCATTCCGGGCACCGCCGCCGCGCAGGGACACCTCCCTCCCGGTTTTTCTGGCTGTGGGCTGATTTCTATATGGAGACAGACGATTTCAAGGTTGACGGAAGGCAGAAATCTGGGAATGTCAGCAGAACAGGCAATGACCGCTTTGGGAGTATCAGAATCTGAGAGAGGTATTCTCTCAAAGAGAATCTAATAGATAATAAAAGAAAGCCGGTAAAAGCAGTGATTTGCTTTTGCTGGCTTTCCTGTGTGTACTATAGTAAAAATCTTCCTTATGCTTCGCCGCGTGCTTTGCTCATCATGCGTTTCCAGAAACCTTGTTTCTTCTTAGGGGCTTCCAGAGAACCGCGCAGACCTTTTACACCGGTGATGTAGATACCGCTTACCGTGGCTTTTACTTCCTTCTTCACCGGAATTAAATCATAGACACGTTCATCTGCTACCAGAGTCATGATCCTCGGTCCGATCTTTGCTTTTACGATGGGCAGTTTTGCACGCCGCATCATCTTTGGAGTCTGGTCAATGACCATCTGGGGGAGACCGGATTCTTTTAGTTTCATGCGCTTTTTATCTATGATCAACATGGAGACTGTTTGCTTTGCTGCTTCAATCTGCTCCTGCTGAGATTCCTGCTTCTTCTGCATTCTCCTTCCAAGAAAATAGAGAATAGCTACGATAGCGACCAGCACTATCAAAATAATTAATAAAACCTGCCACACTTTCATACCTGTACCTCCTGATAGTTACAATGAAAGTCCCGGACAGCGGCCATGAGGAGCGCATGCTCGCATGCGGCGAGTCATGGATATTGGACGGGCAAGCCAGTATGAATAAGTAGGGAGACAACCCGGATTACGAATACTGGCGGCGATTGCGGGAGCACAAAGTGCGGAGCAATCGACTTTCATATTACGTAGTAATTCTATCATTGTTTGATTTAAAAGGCAAATACATTTTCAAAAAAAGTCGGGAAATGCGGTGTCAAAAAGGAAAGACTGTGTTATTATAGAAATAACTGTGCAGACACGAAAGTTTTCAGAGGAAGGCTGTCGGATTTTCGTTGATACACAAAGAAGAGTGTCAGGTAAGGAGACAAAGTATGAGTGATCATAAAAGGCAGGCTAGCCGGGAAGAGGAGGCACGCCGCCGAAGGAGGGCACAGCGCCTGAGAGAAGAGCGGAGAAGAAAGAAAAGAAGAATTGCAATTATGATACGTATCGGCTGTGTTGCAGTATTTGTCCTGTTTATTATCGGAGTTATTTTCGGTGCCAGGAGCTGCAGCAGGCGCAGGGAGGAGAAGGAGGCACGGGAGAAAGCCCGGCAGGAAGCGTTGGCAAGAAAAGAGGAAGAGAAAAGGCAGCAGAACCAGAACGTCCTTGCGCAGGCAGAAGCATTGGCGGTTCAGTATGATTATGACGGTGCGATTGCATTGTTAAAAAATGTGGAAGGTTACGAGGAAGATACAAGTTTAACGGCTAAAATCACGGCGTATGAAAAAGATAAATCTGCGTTGGTGGAATGGGATGTGAATCAGGTGGAACATATTTTTTTCAGACATCTGATTGTGGATCAGGAACGGGCCGGGGCTTCTGAGGACCCGGCAGTACAGGCTGCAAATCAAAACACCATGACCGTGGAAGCTTTTTTGCAGACCTTGGAGCAGATGTATGAAGAGGGATATATTCTGGTCAGTATCCGGGATCTGGTAACAGAGGAGAGAGACGAGGAAGGGAATGTAGCTTACAAAAAGGCAGAACTTAAGTTACCTTCCGGGAAAAAGCCGTTTGTTTTGTCTCAGGAAGATGTGAGTTATCCGTTTGCACTGACGGCGGCAGGCTATGGAGCAAGAATCGTGGCCGGCGAGGATGGAAAACCGGCGGTGGAATACAGACAGGCGGATGGAAGCGTTGTGATTGGTGATTATGATGTGGTTCCATGTCTGGATACATTTATCGAGGAACATCCGGAATTTTCCTATCGGGGTGCCAGGGGCATTTTGGGAGTATCCGGATATAATGGCGTTCTGGGGTACCGCACAGACGAGGTGTTGGGAAAAAGTGCGGAAGCTGGAAATCCCTATGCAGATTACGGCGTTTATGATACGGCGGCCGAGACAGATGCCTGTAAGACAGTGGTTCAGTTATTGAAAGAGGAAGGTTGGGAATTTGCAAGTAATGGTTACGGCGGTCTGAGTTATGCCAGTACCCTTGACCGTGTACAGGCGGATGCGCAGAAGTGGAGTGAACGGGTCGGAAGCCTGATCGGAGGAACAGACCTTTTGTTTTATCCGGAAGGAACAGATATCGGGAGCTGGACAGATTATGATTCGGAAAATCAAAAATTCATGTATCTGAAATCCATGGGCTTTTCCTTTTTCTTTAATCGGGATGACGAGAATACGTTCTGGGTACAGGTTCGTCCGTCCTATGTGAGGCAGGCCAGGAGAAAATTGTAGGAAGAGACTTTCTTTCTGCGGGAAAATGTGATACGATAACTAAACGGAGATGTCTGCCGATGCGGACATCACCATACAGGAAAGTCTGTTTGAAAATTCATTTGTGAAAAATGATTTCAGGAAAGGGTAAAAGATGAAGAGAAAAATAATTGTGCTGATGCTTTGCCTCAGCGTGGGAACATTGGCATTTACAAGTTGCGGTAAAAAAGATAAAAGTGACAGCAGTTCTGTAAGTACTTCAGAAGACAGCAGTTCGGCATCTGGCGATGATTCTTCGTCCGAAAGTTCTTCGATTCCGGAGGATGACGGAATTCCGATTGAAGATGAAGAAGATGTTTTAGCATGTCTGGAGCTTGGACAGTATCGGGGGTTGGAAGTGGAAAAGACTGTGACGACTGTGACTGATCAGGAGGTGGAGGATGTCATTACCTCCAACTATAGTAATACAACGGTAACAGATGAACCTTGTCAGGAAGGAGACACCGTATATATCTCCTACGAGGGAAAAATGAATGGAGAAGCGTTTGAAGGAGGCAGTACAGAGGGGACTTCGATTACACTGGGAGCCAGCGGGTATATTGATGGTTTTGATGATGGCGTGATTGGAATGAAAACCGGAGAAACAAAGGATCTGAATCTGACCTTCCCGGATCCGTATCCGAACAATGAAGAGTTTTCCGGAAAACCGGTGGTATTTACAGTTACCGTATATAATATTTCCCGCCCATACACAGAGCTGACGGAAGAGTGGGTAAAGAAGTACTCGGATTCTTCCAGCATTGAGGAGTACCGTGCAGCGATCCGGAAAAATCTGGAAGATCAGGCAGCGGCCTCCGATGAATCTGCACTGAAGAGCAACGCCTGGTCTCAGATTATGGAGAGCACTACGATTAAGATGTATCAGCAGTCGGAAATCGATGCAGCGAAAAAAGATATGGAAGATTATATGACCCAGTATGCTCAGATGATGGGAACCGATCTGGCAGGATATATTGAGCAGATGGGTATGAGTGAAGAAGAATATGAGGCTAATCTGCTGGTGACGGCAAAGGCAACGGCAAAGGGAAATATGATTATCAAAGCCATTGCCCAGACCGAAGGGTTCACGAAAGATGATTCTGAGTACAAGGAAATTCTGGCAAAGACAGCAGAGGATTTTGGAATGGCAGAAGATGCGTTGGTGGAAGAATATGGACAGGATCAGGTGGAGCGCTTTATTGACAGTGAACGTGTTATGAATGTAATTCTGGATTCTGCAACCATTAAAGAAGTACCGGCAGAGACAAAGGATAGTGCATCTGCGGAATAAGAATAAAATAATACAAGTGAATAAGTAATTTAGGAACTGTAGAAAAATAGTCTGTGCAGATTGCGCAGGATATTTCTTCGAGGGTGCAAGTCAAGATGCATGAGTTATTTTCTTACAGTTCTTTGTAAAAAGCGTGTTTGGAAAATGGCGGAAACCTGATTTTAAACACGCTTAACTTAAAGTTGAAAGAAACAGGTATGAGACATGGAGAAAATTAAGGAAAGTTTAGACAGTATTTTCTCAGAGCATATTAAAAAAGTGGTGTTCAGTAATCAAAAAGATAAGGGATATTCCTATCGGAAGATTACCGTTGAGGAAAAGAAGGAGGGCTATCAGGCAGAGAAACTGACGGAGAAACAGGCATTTCATCAGGCAATATCGGAGAAAGAGCTGAGAACCTATTGTGAAAGCTGTCTGAAAGATGGATTCGGTCAGATGAATGCATGGAGTGAGCATATGGAATACAGTATCAGGATTTCCAAAAAAGGAAAGGTGCTGTTTCAGCAACGGAGACAAACAGTGCCTGTGAAGATCAGTGTTGCTCACAACCGGAAGAAAAAGTATCTTCTGGAAGAGGGAACCATAATTCCGCCGTTGGTGGATATGGGAATTTTCACAAAAGAAGGAAAAATTGTGCGGACCATGTACGATAAGTTCCGTCAGATTAATAAGTTTGTGGAATTTATTGATGAGGCAGTGGAGAAATCCGGTCTGCAGAAATTACATATTATTGACTTTGGCTGTGGAAAGTCGTATCTGACTTTTGTCGTTTACTACTATCTGGTTTTCGTGAAGAAAATTCAGGTGGAGATGGTTGGCCTGGATTTAAAAGCTGACGTGATTGCCAGATGCAATGAGACTGCCGGGAAATACGGTTATGACCATCTGGTATTTGCTGTAGGTGATATCAATGGTTATGAGAGTAACATGCCGGTTGATATGGTAATATCTCTCCATGCCTGTGATACGGCGACGGATTATGCGCTTTTCAATGCTATCCGGTGGAATGCAAAGATGATTATCTCAGTTCCGTGCTGTCAACATGAATTATGCGGGCAGATGGACAGTCAGGAGATTGCAATTCTTCAAAGATATGGGATTGTTAAGGAGAGGACGGCAGCATTGATGACCGATGCGATCCGGGGGAATCTGTTGGAAGCCTGCGGTTATAAGACACAATTGTTAGAATTTGTAGATTTGACACATACACCGAAAAATATTCTGATTCGGGCGGTAAAGTCCAATATCAGGAAGGAGCATAAAGCGCTGATGTTGGAGGAAGTGCACAGGCTTTGTCAATGCTTCCGGCTTGAGCCTACGCTTTTGCGCCTGTTGGAGGAAGAGGAATATCTGGCAGATGAAAAATGCAAATAATAAAAGTACGCTGAAGGAAAATGTTACCCATGGTACGGTCAGTTTTCCATTGGCGACGTATTCACTTGACGGTGAAGAATCCTATGGGGTAAAACCGCACTGGCATGGGGAATTTGAGATTTTATACCTGGAACAAGGGAATATGCAGCTGAAGCTGAATATGACGGAGCAATCCGTGAAGGGACCTGCGATGGTATTTGTGGAGCCCGGGGTTATTCATTCTTTTTGGATGGAAGCGTATCCAAGAGAAAGTGCATTAGTCTTTGATTTGAAGATGCTGAGCTTTGAGTATTTTGACAGTATTCAGCATCAGATGTTTCGGCCTATGTTGGAGGGGAGGCTTCATGTAGCCAATGTGATCACACCAGAAAGCGGGGCATGGGAGGAAGCCCTGGGAGGATACCGGAAAATACAGGAAATTTTAGCGCAGATGGGCACGGAGCAGATCAAGTCCAGGCGGAATCGTATCGCAGATAAGCTGCGGATAAAGGGATATTTGTATCAGATATTTGCAGCTTTGGAAGAACAAGGATGTTTTCAGGAAGAAGCGTATCAGGGAAAAGAAGATCCGTATCCGTTAGAGACAATGAAGAAGGTTCTTCATGAAATACATACGAATTATGCCAGAAAGTTGTCTCTGGATCAGATGGCTTCTATGGTAGGTATGAATCCGCAGTATTTCTGTCGTTTTTTTAAACGGTTGACGGGAAAGACGTTTACCATTTATCTGAATGAGATCCGGATTGACCGGGCAGCAGAGCTTCTGGTGAATACAGAAGATAAAATTATACAAGTTGCCGGGGAATGCGGATTTGAGAATGTAGGGTATTTTATCAGACGTTTTAAGGAGATGAAGGGAAGTACACCTTCAAAGTACCGGGAAACGGCGGGGAATTCATTTGAAATTGCAGATTAGAAATTGTTGTATAGCGGCAGTGAAGGGGGAGATATCGATATGGCAGATGGATTTTTGTCACCGGAAGGGGAATTTTTTGAAAAAACAGAGACCTATCATGCGGAGACGGCCAGAAGAATCCTGGGTGGAGATCAGGAGAATTCGGAACCGGTCAGTGAACTGATTCGGAGAGGGTATTTGGCAATGATTGAATTCCGTGCACCCGACAGCAGGGTCAGTCTGCAGCCTGACCTGGATTATGTGCTTGGAAAACGGGATGGTGTATTGACAGAGATACAGATTGCCTGGCTGAAGGAGCATCTGGAGGAATTGAGCAGACATCAACAGTATACCGTCAATATGGACACTACAGGGATTTTTAAAGATTTGCAGTTGGGCAGGGTAAAGATATATCCGGCATGTAAGGAGTGTGAGGAGTTGGCGGCACGCATGGCGTGGTGTGAAGGACGAAGGGAAGAGGAACCAAAACCGTGCATGAGGTGTGAAAATGGGGAGGGACGGAGGGAGGGACGGAAAAGCGGGCGGTCTGAGGGCTGACCTGCAGCAGTTTGCTTGCTTCTGCGCTTCTCCTCAGCTAACTTGCGTTCGTACTAAGCTCATCGCCAAAGGGCTCTTCGCTAAGTGCTCACAGCAAGTGGATCTTCGGACGCGCTTCGAAGTCAGCGCAAACTGCTGCAGGTCAGCCCTCAGACCGCCCGCTTTTCCTGACTTCTGCGGTTCGGCGTTTTTGTGTTTGGGTTCAGACATGTTGGAGTACTGGAGGAAAGGCGGATTTTGTGGGGGCTGGGGCTCGTCTGTTTGGCGAATATTGTTTTGTAATTGTGCTTGGCGTGATAAAAGTGTGCTTTCCTGTAGTTTTTTGAAACTGCGGGGAAGCATGCTTTTTTTATGTACGAGGTTCAGAGGGGAAAGTGTTCTGCTGAAGAGGATCGTAGATTATATTAGTGAAGTGGTTGTGTCTGTGGCGTTTTGGAACGGGGATATTTTGTCATTTGTGTATAAGGTGGGTGATAAAACAATATATATTTATTGTAATACGATAAAAAATAATTGACATACAATGATTTTGCGGTTATAATAGCATATAAAGTCAGATATAGAAAAAATTTCCTGTGGATAAAGGAGGGAGTTGTTATGAAGCAGGTGGAAATGTCCCGGTATTTAAAGTTTATTACAATTGGGGTGGGAGTGTTGTTCCTGGTGTTTGTGATATGGTTTCTGCCTTCAGTGATGCGTGATTTGGTATATGAGGCGGCGGGGCCTGGGATTTACAGGGGGGCTTGTATTTTTGTGTGGGTGACAGCGATCCCGTGTTTGATGTGTTTATGGAGATTCTGGGGAATTTGTGTAAGGATTGGCAGGGATCAGTCGTTTTCCAGAGAAAATGCAGTAGATTTGAAGAAGATGAGTCATTATATGTTGGTGGATTGTATGCTGTATACGGTGCTGCTGGCAGGTATCTGTGTTGAAAAGTGGTATGAATATCACGTAGGGCTGATTTTTGGAGTTTTATTGATATTGTTTCTCTGCATGGCATTTGTGATTATTTGTGCAGCGCTTTCGCATCTGGTATATAAGGCAAGTGAGATGCAGGATGACCAGGACCTGACGATTTGAGGAGGATGGATATGGCGATTGTTGTGAATGTGGATGTGATGCTGGCAAAGCGTAAGATGAGTGTCACAGAATTGTCGGAGCGGGTAGGGATCACTATGGCAAATATCTCCATTCTGAAAAACGGGAAAGCGAAAGCAATCAAGATGAGTACGTTGAATCAGATTTGCAAGGCACTTCAATGTCAGCCGGGAGATATTCTGGAGTACGTGGAAGATGAGACAGAAGAAGTGTGAGAACGTATAAAGAAAGGAGCAGTAGGAATATGGAAGAACATGGTATAGTTAACGGTCAGAGCGGCTTACCCGGTGGAAATGCTCCCGTTTTTGGGGAAGGGATACAGGAAAAGAAGAAAGTTCCGGTGGTAATTGACAGAAAGGATAAATTATTTGCATGGATTTATCTGGCAGTCGGGTATGGATTTATTTATACATTTTCAAGCGTGGAGTTTCAGCGGAATTTTGCAATCTTTATTGTTGCATATACGATGGTTGTTATGGCGTATCTGTTTTCGAAAGGAAAGAAACCTGCGGCAGAGAGTTATTTTTGGCTGGCAATTCTCTGGGGTATGGGGATTCCCTTTGCATGGTGGAGCGTGATGCCTTTTTTACAGATTCCGGCGGTGATTTTTGTGGCAGCATACTGGACGTTGACGGCAGCGGGTGGGTTGATTGAACATCAAAGGACATCACAATGGGTGATTTGTGACAGCTGGAATGCAGTCTGTATTGTACCGTTTTATAATTTTATGTGTCATATCTGTGCAATTGCCAAAGGGGAAGAAAATGAAACCGGGCAGCAGGCAGGCGCCTGGAATCGGATACTTACAATCGGACTTGGACTTTGTATTGCGATTCCGATTCTTGTGATAGCGCTGCCTTTGCTGGCCAGTGCGGATGAGGCTTTCGGTCAGTTATTGATGGGAGGCGGGGCGTATATCGAACGGTATTTTGGCGCGACGCTGGTTCGCTTTCTGTTTTCTGTTCCAGTGACATTTTATCTTTTTGGATTGATCTATGGGGGAATACAGAAACGTCACACAGACCGGATTATAAAAGAGGATGTGCGGGATGCGGGAAATGCAGTGAAGGTGGTTCCGGACATCGCAATTCAGACTGCGATTTTGGTGGTCTGCCTGGTTTATCTGTTGTTTATCGGTTTGCAGGCAAAGTATCTGTTTTCTGCATTTGCAGGGATTCGGCCGGAAGGATTCACCTATGCCGAATATGCCCGTCGGGGGTTCTTTGAACTTTGTGATATTGCAGTGTTGAACTTGGTGGTTCTGGTGGGCGCCAATTGTTTTTCGAAGACAAGGAGGAGTGAAAATGTCTGGCTGAGGCGTGGAAATGTTCTTCTGGCAGTCCTGACTCTTCTTTTGATTGCAACGGCCATGAGTAAGATGGTACTGTATATCTGTGCCTATGGTTTGACAGAAAAGCGGGTGATAACCATGGTATTTATGATCTGGTTACTGGTGGTATTTCTGATGATGATCATCTGGCAGTATCGAAAGCTTCCGATTGTGCGGATTGCTGTTATGACAGGAGCAGTACTGTTCTGTCTGCTTTGCGTGATTCCGGTATGCGACTGTATAGGGGCATTTAACAGATATTTTCAGTATATATAGTCTGATGCGGCAAAAATTAAGATTTCGTATCTGGTGAAAGCATAGAACGTGAAGGCAGAGATGTGTGCTGTCTTCACGTTCTATGCTTTCTCTTTTGCCGATGCTGTTTTTGGATTTTTATTTTACTGCTTCCTGGGCATATTCCGTTGTTACCAGTTCCTCATAAGGCGCCCGGCTGGAAAGTTCTCCGGCACTGTCCAGAATGTCCTGAAGAAGTTCGAAGCTGTCCTTTTCATAGATCAGATCGCCTTTCCAGGTATCTTGCTCATAGTAACGGGTAACAATGGTTGTAAGGGTGTCAAGATCGGTTTCTTTGAATTGCGGGGCGATTACTTCAGCGATTTCTTCCGGGGTATGCGTCTGAACATAGTCCATACCTTTTTGCAGTGCGTTGGTAAATGCCTGGATAATTTCCGGGTTTTCCTTCATATAGCTGGTTTGAGCGCAGTAAGAAGTGTAGGGAACATAGCCGGAATCTTTTCCGAGAGAAGCCACTACATAGCCGTCTCCTTCTTTTTCAAGAGCAGTGGCCGAAGGCTCAAATTCCACGGTATAATCTGCGGTTCCTCCCGAGAATGCAGCGGCGGTGGAACCAAAGTCGACACTTTGGTTGATGGTCAGATCTTCTGCAGGATCAAGTCCGTTCTGTTTGAGAACATATTCAAATACCATCTCCGGCATTCCACCTGTCACACTCGTAACAATGTAAATAATCGTCCGATAACTGTCTGGCAGTTATTTCTGCAGGTAAATCCGGCAGAAAGTCTTGAATCAGTGCTGTGATTTCTTCCTTTGATTTCATAATGTTGTAAGGCTTCAATGGATTTTCAGTAGCTTCCAGAATCCCCAGTTCTTTCATCAATTCGATATATGGCAGGATGCTCTGCTTTGTCTTCTTAAATCCAAGATCAGTGATATGCTCTGACAAGTATTTTGCTGAAGTATATCCACGTTCATCTTCTGTGATCAGTTTCATCACAACAGCGATAATGGTATTCTCCCGGTGATTCATATCATCGGCAGGGCTGTAGTTAATCAGGTTGGATAATCCATATTTTAATATAATTTCCGGCATACTGTTCTCGTCCACATCAATGCGGTCAATCAACAGTTCGATATCTCTTCGGTCAAGATTTCCGCCTGCGATGATCTTATCTACCACATCCAGAGCATTTTTTAACTTATCCTTCACGTCCGGTGTTTCAATAGCTGTTTCATCCAGTTCTTTCAGCTGCATTTCCAGACCATGGATCTGAGCCATCAAATCCTTCTGCATCGAATCATAAGTCTCATTAATCAGTTCCTCATTCCCGGCAGCGACTGCCAGATCTTTTACTTTCTGCGTAAGAAGCACTTTCAATTGATTTTTGCGTTCACTGATTGCTGTATGAAGTTCCTGGCGCTTTTCTTCTATAGATTTCTTTTCTGCTTCAAAATCCTTTAAATCATAGGTGGCAATTACTTCACATAGCGCATTCCGACACATCTTGATATAGGTCAAAACATCCTCCATCAGATCTTCTTCTTCAATCAGATGAGCCTTGGAGCAGTAGCTTTTCCCTTTAGTATTATAAGTAGTGCAAATATAATATTTCCGCTCCCTGCTTGAAGTCTTTCGCTTAATCGGTGTCAGTCGGCTGCCACAGTCCTTACAAAAGAGACAGCTTCCAAATGGGTTTGGAATTTCTGAACCTAACCACTGTCCACGACTTCCACGATAATTTGTCCGGTTGCGTTTCTCCTTTAATTCCTGTACCAGAGAAAACGTAGCTTTATCAATGATTGCCGGATGATGATTTTCAAAAATGCACTGTTCTTCCTTCGGTACACGCTTGTCCTTGCCATGAACGGTATTCCTTGCCCGTTTCCTTAGGCGAAATGTGCCAATATAAAAATCATTGTCCAGAAGATCCTTCACCATGCTGTCCGTCCATTTTGTTGCAATGCTCCTTTTGGTCATGCGTCCTTCTTCCAGTTTACGTTCATGGCGAACCATAGATGGAGTAGGAATTCCCTGATCGGTAAGGTGGTTTGCAATTTTTCGATAACCAGAACCGGAGATATAAAGTTCATAAATCAGTTTAATGTTTTCCGCTTCTTTCGGAACGATTTCCAGAATCGCTTTATCCTTTTCGTTCCGGCGATAGCCAAAGGGAGGCTGTGTCATCAAAGTACCTTCTTTTTGTCTGGCTCCGATGGCACGTTTAATCTTTTTGCTAGTATCCTTTACATAACGCTCATTGAACCATGTCTTAATGCCAATCGTATCGTCACTGGAGTCCATGGAATCATAATTATCATCAATGACAATCAAATGCTTTCCACGTTCCTGAAACTCATCCAGAAGCAAAAGAACCTTTGCATTATGCCTTCCAAGACGGGAAAAATCTTTGACATAAACGGTATCAATATCTTTATCCAAATCAGCCATCATCTGCTGGAACCCCGGACGGTCAAAGATATAACCGGAAATACCATCGTCTTCGTACCAGCGGTCAATGATTGCACCATGATCAGCTGCGTATTGATTAATGATTAACTTTTGATTTTCGATGGAGACATAGTTTTTATGATCATCGTCCCTTGAGAGACGTACATATCCTGCATTCATAATTTCCCCTTTCTGGTTAATTGAAAATATTATATATGAATAATGTAATTATATAATATATTAGATTTCATCAACTGTGAACAGAAAGATTATGATATGAGGGTGTTTTCTTTCCAATGGTTTCGAACTAAAGCTTTTATTCCTATATGAATGTCCTGATCCTGTTTTCCATCAAGGTATGTGACAACCCGGAAGCCAATTCTTTCAAAACGGTCTTTTGCTGCTTTATATTCTTCCTGTGTGGAAAAATCATTTCGCCAAAGATAATAGGTTGGTTTCTTCATGGTTATCACATCCTTTCTGTTCAGAATTTTGGTTCTTTTCAATCTATGCGGTATCAACTTGTCTGATGCTTGTCCGTTTTCTTTCAGGTGGCTTTTAGCCACGGGAATTCCACCCCTCTGAGGTTCTCTCCAAGCTGCACTCATTGCCGGGGACGCTATTAACGCAAGGACTGTGACTATGCAGGAGTATCATTATCTGTTACCCGAAAGAAAGAGTATTTAATTTTCAAGGTACATATCCAGGGAAAGAGTTGTCTTTATTTGAAGACAATTCCGCCCTTCGACAGTGGCATCATAGCACAACTTTTTTTAAAAACAGCATTTCTTGCAGTGGTGGCAATTCTTCCTATATTCCATAAGAAAAAATTGCAAATCTGCAATTATACCAATTGACGCCGATACCGGTAGAGACTACAATTACATTAGGGAGTTGATAACGATGGCGGAATTACCGGGAAATGTACATGAGAAAATTGGCGATTTACGAATTGAAAAAGGCTTAACTAAAAAACAGGTAAGCGAAGACCTGGGGATACCAGCATCTCAGCTTACCAGAATAGAGAACGAAGATATTAAAAGTATTGGTCATGAACTTGTAATAAAATTTGCTGATTATTTTGGAGTATCTACTGATTATTTGCTTGGGAAAACCAGTATCAGAGCAAAGAAAAATGTAAAACTAGATGATCTGGGGTTATCTCAAAAAGCTCTGGTTACATTAATGTCTGGAAAAGTAAATATGCAGCTGTTCAGTCGGATCATTGAGCATAAATACTTTATTCCCCTCATGGATTATGCCGAAGCCTACTTTGAGAAAGCGCACATGAGGAAGGATTTCTGACAAGAAACAGCGTGATTGATTTGGCTACAGCTGATATTTCGGAGTATATGAAAGCCAATCCTTTACAGGCAAAGGAAGGAAAAAAGATATTCGACAATTGAATGCACAAAAAGTCACTGGTACAGAGGCAGATTTGGAAAAGTTAAAATCACTTTTTCTGCGAATCATGAAAGATGTGAAAGAGGAATATGCCGGGTCGTCTTCTGACATTTCCTGCGAAGAAATGCGTGAACAGATTCAAAAGCTTCACGATGAAGCCATCGGTCAGAAAAAGAATCTGACAGAAGAATCCATGGCTGGAATTACAACACAAATGATTTCTTCTTTGGGATTGAGCAAAGAAAATATGCAGGCATTTCAGGACTTAATGGTTAATATACTGAAAGATAGCGGGAATAAAAACAATGGAAAATAATAATAAACAAGGATATGAAATCGAAAAGCTCTATTCGGATCAGCAGAGTCCACAAATAGCAAAAGATAATGCAATGAAATCTTTAATCAATGTGGAATATCATCCGTTTTTTCCAAGTGATATGGATGATATAACAGAATATATGCGTATTCCATTTACTGGAATTGCTGCATTGGGTGCAGGATTATCCTCATTATTACCAGCTTTTCGTACAGTTACCAAAACAGTGCAAACGAATGCTGGAGAGACATTATATCGAGCTGTTTTTAAGGATGGAGTTTCAGGGAAATTACTGAATTCAAAAGATGGAATTGGCAAATTAGGTACTATTTTAAAAGATGATGGTGGCTTTGCACAGGCAAGATGGGTAGAAGCCAATGGAAGTACAATTACAACAAGTACTGTGATGCCCTTTGACCCAACAATGCTTTTTATGACAGCGGCATTAATGAGCATTGAAAAACGACTTGGGGATATTCAGGAAACACAGCAGGAAATACTTGATTTTCTTCAAGCTAGTAAAAAGGCTGAGCAGAGAGGAAATTTAACTTTTCTTGCAGATATTCTCAATAATTATAAGTATAATTGGAATAATGCCATGTATAAGTCCAATATGCACTTAAAAGTACAGGATATCAAGCAAAAATCCGAAGAGAATATAAAATTCTACCGGGAACAAATACAAAAGACTCTCCAGAAATCCAATATTCTTCTTGGCGATCAGGATATCAAAAACAGGATAAAAAAATTAATTCCAGATTTCAGAGAATATCAGCTTTCGGTATATTTGCATGGCTTTTCTTCTTTCCTGGAAGTGATGTTGCTTGGTAATTATGATAACGGATATCTTGGAAGTATAATTCGGAAAATGGAACAATATTCTTATGAATATCGAGAACTTTATACGGAGTGCTATAACAAACTGGAGAATAATGCAAATTCTTCTGTGCAGTCGTATTTGCGAAATGGATTGGCAAATCTCAGCGAAAATGCAGGAAATGTTATTGCAAAAATACCAGTCATTAATAAATCACCAATTGATGAATTCCTGATTGCTGCCGGAAACACTTTGGAACAGCATAATTCTAAAAAAGCAGGACAAACAATAAAACGTTTAGTAAACAATAAAGATTGTTACACGCATCCATTTATCGAAAATATCAGGATGGTTGACCGACTTTATAATCAACCAACAGAGATTCTTTTTGACAAAGACAATATTTACTTGTGCCAGCTAAAATAAAAATTCTCCAGTAAAAGACTAATAGAATAGAAAGAGGTGACATTAATTTGGATTTAAAAATATATCAAACATTATGCGCAGATTCAAAAATCATCTGGACAAAGCACTGCTTAGAACGAATGCAGGAAAGAGATATCAGCAGAGCAGATGTAAAAAACGGGATTTCTACCGGTGAAATTATTGAAGAATATCCGGAGGATTATCCTAATCCAAGCTGCCTGATTTTTGGGTATACTGTTAATAATCGAATTTTGCATATCGTTGCAGGATGTGATAATATAAATATATACATCATAACGGCTTATTACCCAGATACAAAGAAGTTTGAAAATGATTTGAAAACCAGAAGAAAGGGGAAATAAATATGTGTATGTTTTGTAAAAATACGACTACTATCCAGAGCACCACAACCCACGTTGTGAACTATAAAGACTGCATCATCGTAATCAAGAATGTTCCATGCCTTGAATGTGATCAGTGTGGCGAGAAATATTACACCGATGAAGTCGCTGAAAAACTGGAAATAATCGTGAATATGGCAAAGAAGCTGATGCAGGAGATTGCTGTCATTGATTACAAGCAGGCAGCATAAATTGGTATTACACACTGGAAAAAAATGAATTATTTACAAGAGGTAAAGTGATTGAATATGAATGAAAACACAGAGAACAGTGATGATATCTTTATATCTGAATTTTTTGATTTAAATGATGAATTAGATGAATTGGATGTATTTGATGCCATTATAAACAGTGATAGTAACTTTTTTATCAATTTGTTGCGATTGAAAAATGCAAAAACTCCTGAATTTCAAAAAGCATATAACAGAATAAATGAATTCTTCCGAAAGATTATGTTATTGCTAGATAATTCAAAACAAAAAAATGATAAGTTATATAACTCTGCATTAGAGTTATTTAATTTTCATGGTATAAAAGGTATCAATCTGGGACATTCAAAAACAGGTGTTGATGCTGCATTTGGTCCTATATTGTCGTCAAAAGTAATAAATGATGCTTTTGAAATTGTCAAATCCGGTTCTACACAACCAGAAATATTTCAATTAGTGGGGCTATTTGAAACAGGAGTTGGTGCTGATCTTTTAAGTGATATGATAGCAACAATAATCCTTCCGGATATTAGAGAATATACTCAACGTATCAATAAAGAATTGTGCTTGAATTCGGAACAATATCCTGAAATATCATTTCAAGACGGAATTGCAATAAATCCGTATAAATCTTGTGAACTTCTGTATTTACCAACAGAAATTTTGCACAAAATACCTATCGCACGTTGTTGGGATGACATAGATCGTGTTATTGCAGAAAATCAAGCAATACGAGATGAGGTTAATCAGGCAATTGGAGCAGAATGGTATAAAATGCATTCTAATGAAAAAAAGGAATATTTAAAACGCTATATTTTCAAAGATGCCAAACGATGCAGGCGTTTGATTGATGGATATAGAAAAGAGGAAATTGATGAATATTCATTGATAAACGATTGGGAATATTTCATTGCTGATGCATTTAAGCAGATGAAAAAGAGTGGAGTCTTCGAATTTCTAGAACACTCTGATAAGTCCGAATTAAGTAGTTGGGATGCTTCTATAGAGATACTTAATATTTTCAAAGAGTGGGTAGAATGCAATAAAGGATGGGATGAGATATTATCATCTGCTACTAAGAAAAGAGAAAAATCTGTTCAAAAGATGCTTCAATTAAGCGGAAAGCATTTTTGCGTAAAAAATAATGTTGATATGTCTTTTGAGGCTAATGAAGGACCGGGGCCAGTAGATTTGAAAATTAGTCGAGGTAATGATAAAACAGTTATAGAAATCAAATTATCATCTAATGCTGATTATCTGCATGGATATGAAGAACAAATTGAAGATTATGCTAAAGCAGAAGGAACTGATAACCGTATATTTGTATATGTACAAGTAGGTAACCCCAAAAGAGATGAAACCATACAAAAACGTCATCAAGAGCGCTTAGATAATGGTTCAAATCCACCATTACTTTTTATGATTGATGCACAAAGGCAGACATCTGCAAGTAAAACTTGATTATTATTGAAATGAAACTCGGTCATGAACCTGCATATATTTGTAGATTTCATGACCGATATTATGTGAGTAGACAAAATTATGCATAAATAATTTGTTGAAGTCTTCTAGTACTTCATCCGGTTAGTAACAATACTTTACAGTGCTGAAAAAATTTGCTATA
>OBAR01000197.1_pt1 | contig 87014 bp, 95 predicted proteins | sample 1517911 | NCBI WGS metagenome assembly OBAR01 (sample SAMN04571709, study PRJEB22368) | human gut metagenome | biome: human gut; material: stool | host: Homo sapiens | place: Luxembourg | collected 2012-10-26
TGGCGATGAACTTAGTGAGAACGCAAGTTAGCTGAGGAGAAGCGCAGAAGCAAGCAAACCTCTGACGGCTCCCCGCCGCCCCTTCCCCCTCTTTTCCGTCCCCTCCCCAAAAAAGGCAAAAAAAGAAGCCCCCACATCGTGAAGGCTCTTGTCTATGATGCTTACGCACGCTCAACTTTTCCGGATCTCAAGCAAGAAGTACAAACATACATTTTCTGCGGAATACCGTTAACTTTAACTTTTACAGATTTAACGTTGGATTTCCACATCTTGTTTGATCTTCTATGTGAATGACTTACATTATTACCGAAATGAGCACCTTTTTCACAAACAGCACATTTAGCCATGCCTCGCACCTCCTTGACCGTACAAATTAGTCTGAAAGTATTCAGACTCACAACACAAGTTATTCTAACAGAAAACAGGTAGTTTTGCAAGTACAAAAAATAAATTTTATAAGGTTTTTCATTTTCTTATTTCATTTTTAGATGAAATCGGTTATACTTATATCAAGATGTTGGGGTCAAAAGGTATTTTGCCCCATGATACCTACGGATTGCTACGCACTTTGTGCTCCCGCAATCCTAAAAACATTCGAAATCCGCCCTATTCGGGCTACTTTCTCATGTTTTGCGGGTCTCAAAGTTATGCTTTTTCATGCAAGCATAAAAAAGCATAACCTTTTGACCCTGGTATCATATCAAATCAAAAAGAAATTGGAGGTATCATAAGACATGAAAGGTCGTATGAATACAGGATTGGGCGAAGTTGTGATTAATCCGGATGTCATAGCTACCTATGCGGGAAGTGTTGCAGTCGAGTGCTTCGGTATTGTCGGAATGGCAGCTGTTAATATGAAAGACGGACTTGTAAAACTTTTGCGGAGAGACAGTTTAAAACACGGAATTAACGTTACCATAGAAGACAATAAGATTTCTCTGGAATTCCACGTAATTGTTGCGTACGGTGTCAGCATTTCGGCTGTAACCGATAATTTAATTAATAATGTGAAATATAAAGTCGAAGAATTCACTGGTATGGAGATTGAGAATATCCGTATTCTGGTGGAGGGCGTACGCGTCATTGACTGAGTTTAGAGGAGGAAACTTGTAGTGTCTACAAATAAGATTAATGCCGAATTGCTCGCTAAGATGTTTTTGGCAGGTGCGAAGAATCTTGAAGTAAAAAAAGAATGGATTAATGAATTGAACGTATTTCCGGTTCCGGACGGCGACACAGGAACCAATATGACCATGACGATTATGTCAGCTGTCAAAGAAGTGAACAGTGTGGAAGAGATGAACATGTATCATCTGGCCAAAGCGATTTCGTCCGGCTCTCTGCGCGGTGCGCGGGGAAATTCCGGTGTCATCCTCTCCCAGCTTCTGCGCGGATTCACAAAAGTTGTAAAAGAGCATGAGGAGGTTGACATCTTTGTGTTGGCTTCCGCGATGGAAAAAGCAGTGGAAACTGCATATAAGGCGGTTATGAAGCCGAAGGAAGGTACGATTCTTACCGTTGCTAAAGGTGCAGCGCTGAAAGCACGTGAACTGGCCGATGAGGCAGATGGTACAGAAGAACTCCAGAATTTTATCGAAGATGTGATTACACATGCGGAGAATGTACTGGCTCAGACACCGGAGATGCTTCCGGTACTGAAAGAAGCAGGCGTTGTGGACTCCGGCGGACAGGGGCTTGTCACTGTGCTTCAGGGTGCTTATGACGCATTTATGGGTAAAGAGATTGATTTGACCTTCGAGGCGCCGGAGAAAAGCGGCGGTATTATCAAAGTATCCCCGGAAGCGGAGCAGGAGATTAAGTTCGGATATTGTACGGAATTTATCATTGTTCTGAATCAGCCGATGCCGGAGAAAGAAGAATTATCCTTCAAAGAATTTCTGACATCGATTGGTGATTCTATCGTGTTGGTTGCAGATGATGAGATTGTAAAGGTTCATGTACATACCAATGAACCTGGTGTGGCAATCACAAAGGCGTTGACGTATGGATCACTGACAAAGATGAAAATTGACAATATGCGGGAAGAGCATCAGGAACGTCTGTTTAAGAATGCAGAGAAGCTGGCAGCCAGTCAGGCAGCAGAAGCAGCGGCAAAAAAGCCTGCAAAGGAAGTTGGGTTTATTGCGGTATCTATTGGTGAAGGATTCGGTGAGATTTTCCGTGGTCTGGGTGTGGATTATCTGATCGAAGGCGGACAGACGATGAATCCAAGTACAGAGGATATGCTCAATGCCATTGAAAAAGTAAATGCCAAAAATATTTTTATCTTTCCAAACAATAAGAATATTATTCTGGCAGCAAATCAGGCGCAGTCTTTATGCAAAGATAAGAATATTATCGTAATTCCTACCAAGACTGTACCGCAGGGAATTACTGCAGTGATTAATTATGTGCCGGACAAATCTGTAGAAGAAAATCGTGTCGAGATGGAGGAAGTGATCAAGACCGTAAAGACCGGACAGGTAACGTATGCAGTCCGTGACACTCATATTGATGAAAAAGAGATCCATCAGGGTGATATTATGGGTATCGGTGATCAAGGGATGCTTGCAGTCGGAAAAGATGTGATTGCAGTAACCGAAGCATGTATTCGTGCAATGGCAGATGCAGATTCGGAATTGATCAGTATTTATTATGGAGAAGAATTCTCCGAAGAGGATGCCGGACAAATTGCTGAATGGGCGGAAAAGGAATATCCGGATTGTGATGTGGAAGTAAATGCCGGCGGACAGCCGATTTATTACTGCATTGTATCCGTTGAGTAAAGAAGATGTTGAAAAAAGAAGATTCTATTCGTAATTTAAAAGGAATCGGAGAAAAAACAGAATTATTATTTGCAAAAGTTGGTGTGGCTAGTCTGCAGCAACTTTTGCATTATTATCCAAGAGATTACGATTCCTATGGAGAGCCTGTCACGGTGAAAGAGACAAAAGTCAATCAGAAGCAGGCGGTTCGTGCCACACTTACAAAGTTGCCGGAAGTGAAGGGATTTGCCAATAAGGTTATTATCACAGTGGTACTGGTGGAAGAAAGCAGTCGTCTGCAGCTAACCTGGTTCAATATGCCTTTTTTGCGCAACACATTGAAAAGAGGCGGGACTTATGTGTTCCGGGGAAATATCCGGGAAAAAAAGGGAAGGCTTGTAATGGAGCATCCGGAAATTTTTACCGAGGCATCTTATGAAGGTGTCAGAGGACAACTGATGCCGATCTATGCGCTCACTGCCGGTCTGAGTAACAAGCTGGTTACGAAGACGGTCCGGCAGCTTCTGGAAGAACGTTTTCTGGAACAGGAATATCTGCCGGAAGAGATACGGATGAGATATCATCTGCCGGAAATCAATTATGCCATCGGCCAGGTTCACTTTCCGGAAACCAGGGAGAGTCTGATCACGGCCCGCAGAAGGCTGGTATTTGACGAATTTCTGTTCTTTTTGCTTGCAATCGCAAAGATGAAGGAGAAGAAGGAAAGCCGTCAGAGTGCCTGGCGGATGAAAGCAGTCTGGAAGACAGAAGAAGTGATGGAGTCTCTGCCTTATCAACTGACCCATGCACAGCTGCGGGTATGGAATGAAATTGAAGGAGATTTGAGGGGGCATCTTAGGATGTCACGTCTTGTGCAGGGAGATGTTGGGAGCGGAAAAACAATTCTGGCATTTCTTTCCATGATTATGACGGCTGAAAACGGATTCCAAAGTGCGTTGATGGTTCCTACTGAAGTACTGGCGCGGCAGCATTTTGAGGCAATGCAGAAATTATTGGAAGAGCATGGATTGTCTTCTTATGAACCGGTCCTGCTGACCGGCTCTACGACTCAGAAAGAGCGAAGATCTATTTATGAAAAAATTGCTTCCGGTGAAAGTAAAATGATCATTGGTACACATGCGTTGATTCAGGAGAAGGTGGAGTACCAGAAGTTGGCACTGGTCATCACAGATGAGCAGCATCGGTTCGGTGTGCGGCAAAGGGAGGCACTTTCCAGAAAAGGTCCCTCGCCTCATGTGCTTGTTATGAGTGCAACGCCGATTCCGAGAACCCTGGCGATTATGCTTTACGGAGATCTGGATATTTCACTGGTGGATGAATTGCCTGCAAAACGCCTTCCGATCAAAAACTGTGTGGTAGGCACCAATTATCGAAAAACGGCATACCAGTTTATGCGAAAAGAAATTGCGGCAGGCAGACAGGTTTATATCATCTGTCCGATGGTAGAAGCAAGCGAAGAGTTGGATGCGGAAAATGTCACAGATTATACAATGGATATGCGGAATGTTTTCGGAAGCGGCATACAGGTAGAGATGCTCCATGGACAGATGAAAGCAAAAGAAAAAAATGATATTATGGAACGATTTGCATCGGGAGAGATTCAGGTACTTGTGTCAACGACAGTAGTCGAAGTGGGTGTGAATGTGCCGAATGCCACTGTTATGATGGTGGAAAATGCCGAACGATTTGGATTGGCGCAGCTTCATCAGCTTCGGGGTCGTGTTGGCCGCGGTGAATATCAGTCTTATTGTATCTTTATGCATGGAGATGAAAGTAAGGAGACGGGAAAGCGACTGGAAGTATTAGGAAAGTCCAACGATGGATTTTACATTGCCGAGGAAGATTTGAAACTACGTGGTCCGGGTGATCTCTTCGGTATCCGGCAGAGTGGTCTTATGGATTTCAAACTGGCTGATATTTTTCAGGATGCCTCCATATTAAAAGAGGCAAATCTTGCTGTACAAGATATCATTTTAACGGATGAGGGGCTGGAAATGCCGGAACATTATAAGCTAAAAGTTGCTTTTGATCACTATTTGCAGACAGAAGTAGATGAAATTTCCATATAATTTTTTTGAAATTATGCATTTTTATGATAGATATTCCAAAAATCAGGCATATACTTGAAAAAAAAATTAAAATCATGTATGATATTCTGGAACTTGAAGAGAATGTTAGAAATAGGTAGCTATATGAACGTAGTTACGAAACACCAGCTTGGAGGATTGAATTATGGTAAACAAAAAAACAACCACTGCCAAGAAAGCAGAAGAAGCAACAACTGTTGAAACAGAAGTTGTGAAAGCAGTGAAAGAAGCACCGAAGGCTGAAAAGAAAGACGAGGAAGTATCAAAAGTTGCAGAGGTAGTTGAAGAGGCACCGAAAAAGCCTGCTGCAAAAAAGACAGCAACCAGGAAAACTGCTGAGAAAAAAACTCCGGCAAAGAAACCGGCTGCTAAGAAAACTGCTGCCAAAAAAGAAGCAGTTACAACTGTTGTGTTACAGTATGCAGGCAGAGAAGTATTTGAACAGGACATCATGGCAAGAGCAAAAGCTGACTGGGTTGCTGCTGGACATAAAGAAGGGGATTTAAAAGAAATCACGCTGTATATCAAACCGGAAGAGAATGTTGCATATTATGTAGCAAACGGCATTGATACAGGCAGTTTTTCATATTAATCGTCCGATACAAGAAAAAGGGCTGTCGCAACCAAAATTGCGGCAGCCCTTTTCTGTATCCGACATGTGTCAGATAGTTTGTTTCAGAACGATGCAGGGATTGTTAGAACTGGCTGGAAGATCCGCTGCTCATCTGACGTTCCTGAGCTTCAATCATCTTTTTCACCATATACCCTCCTACAGAACCGTTCTGTTTGGAAGTCAGGTTACCATTGTAGCCATCAGTAAGCGGTACACCAAGTTCGTTGGCAACCTCATATTTGAAACGATCTAAAGCTCCTTTTGCTTCTGGTACTGCAGCCGTATTAGATGAACGATTTGACATAGTTCATACGCCTCCTTTGTTTTTTGATTTTTTTATTTTTTAGTTAAGTTTGTAACACTTTGTTGTTACGCTGATAGTATATGATAATTTCAAAATAATAAACTGGTAGTTTTTTCAAAGTCTGGAAGTTTTTATTTGGGAACATTGTGATTATTAATTGCGCATAAATTTAGAAAAATAATTGCCATTAAATTTGTTATTTGTTATAATTAACATGATAAATTTCAGCGGGGGTATTCCAAAGAAAATATAGAATAATCCAAAAGGGGTGATAATTATGAATATTGGAATCATTGCACACAACAGCAAAAAAACGTTGATTGAGGATTTCTGCATCGCATATAAGGGAATTTTGATGAAACATGAAATTTATGCAACTGGAACTACAGGGCGCAGGATTGAGGAAGTGACAAATCTGCATGTGCATAAATTTTTAGCAGGCAGTATCGGTGGAGATAAGCAATTTATGGAGATGATAGAACGCGGAGATATGGATATGGTTATTTTCTTTTACAACCCGATTATGGTGAATGTAAAAGAACCGGATGTTTATACGATCATTCGCTGTTGCGATCAGTACACGATACCGATCGCAACAAATATTGCCACAGCGGAGTCTCTGATTTTAGGACTTGCCCGCGGGGATCTGGATTGGAGAGAACAGCTTCACAACAGATAAAAAAGAACTGCGGCTGATGATAGCAGCGGCAGAATACGATTGAAGGATATTTTTATGAGAGTAATCGCAGGAACCTGCAAGAGTCTCCCTTTAAAGACCATTGCAGGTATAGAGACAAGACCAACGACAGACCGTATCAAAGAGACATTGTTTAATATGATACAGCCCAGGATTTCGGGATGCCGTTTTCTGGATCTTTTTGCAGGCAGCGGAGGCATTGGAATCGAGGCGTTGAGCCGTGGTGCCAAAGAAGCTTATTTTGTAGAACAGAGCCGAAAAGCGGCATCATGTATCAGAGAAAATCTGATCTTTACAAAATTAACAGAGCGATCGAAAGTTCTGGTGACAGATGTTCGGACAGCCATCAAAACATTTCCGGATGACTGTGTGTTTGACTGCATTTTTATGGATCCGCCTTATGACAGGGGTTTGGAAAAGGAGGTATTAACGCTGCTCTCCGGCAGCAGATGTGTATATTCAGATACATTGATTATTGTTGAAGCTTCTTTGCAGACAGATTTTTCCTATCTGGAAGATCTCGGATATGAGATAGAAAAAGAGAAAAAATATAAGACGAATAAGCATATGTTCTTATATCGCCGCTAGGAGTATGTTATGACAAAAGCTGTATATCCGGGAACGTTCGACCCAATGACCTATGGACATATGGATGTAATCAGACGTGCCACTCAGTTATTCGACGAGGTTATTATCGGTGTTTTACATAATTCTGCAAAAACGCCGTTGTTTTCTGTGGAAGAACGTGTTAATATACTTAAGAAAGCCACAAAAGAAATTCCAAACGTGAAAGTGATGCCTTTTCAGGGGCTGGCTGTGGATTTTGCCAAAGCTTGTGATGCAAAGGTAATTGTCAGAGGACTTCGTGCAATTACCGATTTTGAATACGAACTCCAGATGGCTCAGACAAATCGTGAGTTGGAATCGGGGGTTGATACTACATTTTTGATTACATCACTGCAATATGCATATTTAAGTTCCACTACAGTCAAGGAAGTGGCTGCATTCGGCGGAAATATCTCAAAGTTCGTTCCGGACTTTGTGGCAGAAGAAATTCAAAAGAAGATTATAGAGAAACAAGCACGTATTTCGTGTAAGTGCGAAGATAAGGAGAAAAAACCATGAGCAGTAGAATCGAGCAGATTATTGAAGAAATTGAAGAATATGTGGAGAGCTGCCGTTATCAGCCGCTGTCTACAACAAAAATTGTTGTTAACAAGGAAGAGCTGGAAGAACTGTTGAGAGAACTCCGTATGAAGACACCGGACGAGATCAAGCGCTATCAGAAAATCATCAGCAATAAAGATGCAATTCTTGCAGACGCACAGTCAAAAGCTGATAATATGATCTCTGAAACACAGGCAAAGGTTCAGGAAATGGTGACTCAGAGCGAGATTATGCAGAGAGCCTATGCGCAGGCAAATGAAACCATCAACAACGCTAATATGCAGGCACAGCAGATTATTGATTCTGCTACACAGGATGCCAACAATATCCGTCTCAGTGCGATTTCCTATACAGATGATATGCTGGCAAACCTGTCTCAGATTATGAGCACCACATTATCAGATGCCGGTGAGAAGTATAATGCATTTATCGGCGCTGTTCAGAGTTGCTATGATGTAGTGAATAAGAATCGGAGTGAATTGGCACCTCAGACTGCCGAGGCTGCTTCCGCAACTTCGGAAGAGGATTATGAAGCAGATCTGGATCTTGATTTAGAGGATGAAGAGGAATAAGGTTACCAGCAGAGCGGTAACGGTAGTATTTACCAGTTTTCCGTATAAATAAGTACGGATGGATAAGCCGCTTTCCTGTATGACACAGTTTGTTTGGGCCATTGTCGAGAGTCCGCCGAAAGAGGTACAGCACAGAATCAGAAAAAATTGCAGACCTGCGGGGACAGTACTGTTACGGATACAGGTGATTCCGGTAGTGATCTCTATCAGACCGGAGATGACTGTTAAAAGGAGCGGAAACGGCCGTAACAGTTTCCGAAGCAAGGCACCATAGATGGAAAACAAGATAATATATCCTCCAAGTCGGGTGATTATTTCAAAACCATTCATAATAGAAGTGTCAAGGATTGCTCCCGACGAGCCGGTCATTGACACTTCTTTTTTATGTAAGAAGCCGCTTTCTCGATGTCTGCCCTGACAGATGAAACGAACAATCAGCATGGAAAGGACTGCGGAGCCATATAGAATCCAAAGAACCGGACCCATGAGAGCTTCATTACCAAGTGTCTGGGTGACAATAAAAGTGATAATAAATGAGGGACTGGCATGATTGGAGATCATTAACAGATAGTTGGCTTCCGAACGATCCAGATGTCCGCTGCTATAGAGATCACTGGTCAGTTTTGCCCCCATTGGGAATCCGCAGAGTAATCCCAGAATCCAGACATAGGCTCCGTAAGAGGAGGTGCCCAGCAACCGGCGGCAAATGGGTCCAATCCTGTCAAGCAGAGGAGCCATCAGGTTCGTCTGGATCAACAGATTTGACAGGATAATAAAGGGAAGAAGCGAAGGAAGTACGGTGTTGGACCATAGTACCACGCCATCGCAGGAGGCTTTAAAACTTTCTTTTGGAAACAGGAATAAAAACAGAAGCAGAGGCATAAATAATAAATAGAGCGTTTTTTTGCGCACGGGCACTCCCGTTTATTTTCTTTATTACTATTTTATGCATGTTTTGCATTTTCATAACACCTATGTAACAATTCATAGGTATCATGGGGTCAAACCTAGAAGAACTTAGTAAAAGGAGGCAAAACTATGGCAGTATTAGAAGGGTTGAAACCGGAACGGGTATTTCATTATTTTGAAAAAATTTGTCAGATACCCCATGGTTCCAGGAATACAAAGCAAATCAGTGACTATTTGGTACAATTTGCAAAAGAACATGGATTTTCTTATACACAGGACGAAAGTAACAATGTGATTATCCGAAAGGCTGCTTCTGCCGGATATGAGGATGCTGCCGGTATTATTTTACAGGGACACTGTGACATGGTGTGTGAAAAAAAGGCAGGTTCCGCCCATAATTTTGAAAAAGACCCGCTAAAGCTTTGTATAGATGGAGATTATATCTGTGCAGAGGATACTACGCTCGGCGGTGATGATGGAATCGCGGTGGCATATATGCTTGCGATTCTTGAGGATTCAACTTTAAAGCATCCATCACTTGAGTGTGTGATCACTACGGATGAGGAAATTGGATTATTGGGTGCGTATGCTTTGGATGCTTCTTTATTGAAAGGAAAACGCCTGATTAATCTCGACTCGGAAGAAGAGGGAAGCATCTGGATTTCCTGTGCCGGCGGTATGTCCGCACAGTGTGAAATTCCGGTATCACGCTGTACGGTTTCCGGTCTGCGGTGTGAGGTTGTGATTGAGGGACTTCTGGGTGGACATTCCGGTGCGGAAATTGATAAGAATCGTGCGAATGCCAATCTTCTGTTGGGAAGATTCCTCTATGGTCTGGAACAGAAGATGAACTTTGGGTTGATGGAAGCGGAAGGCGGATTGAAGGATAACGCAATTCCCAGAACATCCCGGGCAGTTCTTGTTGTGGATGAGGCAGATGCACAGACATTAGCAGAACACGCCGCTAAGTTGGAAGCTGAGTTAAAAAAAGAATACGAAGGCACAGACGAGGGCATTACAATTGCAGTGACTATGCAGGATCCTGGAGAATTTGAGGTGCTTTCACCGGTAAGCAGAGAAAAGGTTATCTTTTTCCTGATGAATGTACCAAATGGAATTCAGAAGATGAGCGGTTCCATCGACGGGCTTGTAGAGACTTCCTGTAATCTGGGTATCTTCAGTATGCCTGTCAATGATACTTATATGTTTGCGGTTTCCAGCGTACGTAGTTCGGTGGGGAGTGCAAAAAATGCACTTGGTGACAGAATCTGTTATCTGACGGAATTTCTGGGCGGCGAGTATGGGGTGGAAGGAGATTATCCTGCATGGGAATATCGGGAAGATTCTCCGCTTCGTGATCTTATGGTACGTATTTATGAAAAAATGTATGATAAAAAACCGCAGGTAGTAGCAATCCATGCAGGATTGGAATGTGGATTGTTTTATGACCGTCTGGAAGGTCTGGACTGTGTATCGATTGGACCGGATATGAAGGACATTCACACTTCCGAAGAGAAACTGTCGATTTCGTCGGCAGCAAGAGTGTATGAATATTTGCTGAATGTATTGGCAGCATCGAAGTAAGGAGTAATTTGGGGAATGGATATACAATTATGGCACGAAATACTGGAGCCTTATGAACTTGCAGTGCAGGAGCTCGAAGTAAAGTTCCGGCATGTGATGAAGGAGCACCACGAAAAGGGACTGTACTCACCGATTGAAAATGTCAACGGCCGTGTAAAGACGGTAGCAAGTATCCTTGAGAAGATACAGAGAAAACATATTCCTGTCGAATGTATGGAAGAACAAGTAGAGGATATCGCAGGAATCCGGTTGATATGCCAGTTTGTGGAGGATATAGAGAGGGTAACCGAGCTGATCCGGAAACGTTCGGATATTGAGATCAAAAGTGAGAAAGACTATATCAGACATATGAAAGACAGCGGTTATCGCAGTTATCATCTGATTGTTTATTATACGGTTGAGACATTGGACGGCCCGAAACGGCTTCAGGTGGAGATTCAGATTCGTACGATGGCCATGGATTTCTGGGCTACCATAGAGCACTCCCTTCAGTATAAGTACAAATCAAATATCCCGCATCATATCAGGGAGCGGCTGAGCAACGCTGCAGATGCCATTATCGCACTTGACAATGAAATGTCGACAGTGAGAAGTGAAATTATGGATGCACAGATTTCTTCCCAGATCCAGATTAATCTGGTCAAGGACATTTTAAGTAATATCGAAAATCTTTACCGATTATCGAATAAGCGGGAAGTTGCAAAGATTCAGGATGAATTTTATCGGATTTATGCGTTGAATGATTTGCAGCAGCTAAAGCGTTTCCATACGCAGTTGGATATTATTGCAGAGGGGTATCAGGCGCAGGCTGTAGCTACAGAATTATAGAAAGGGTATGGTCAGAAAAAGGACCGTAAAAGGATACTATGGAGAAACTACCGGTTGCTTATCTGCATGAAATAAAAGAACAGCTTGGAGAAGAATTTGAGGAATATTTGCAGAGTTTTTCCTGTCCCGTACAGTGCGCTCTGCGTATTAATACGGCTAAGATTACTCCGGGGGCTTATCAGACAATTTCTCCCTGGAATCTGAAACCGGTACCGTGGATAACCAATGGCTTTTATTATGAGGATGCCTGCACACCTGCAAAGCATCCTCATTACTATGCAGGTCTTTATTACCTGCAGGAACCCAGTGCCATGACACCGGCTGACAGGCTTTCTGTCGAACCGGGAGATCATGTGCTTGATCTGTGTGCTGCGCCCGGAGGTAAGGCCACGGAGCTGGGTGCAAAACTTGGTGGAAAGGGGTTTCTGCTTGCCAATGATATCAGTAATTCCAGAGCGAAAGCACTGCTTAAAAACCTGGAGCTTCTTGGAATTCCCAATATTTTTGTGACCAGCGAATCTCCGGAAAAACTGGTATCTTATTACCGGGAATCTTTTGATAAAATTTTACTGGATGCGCCCTGTTCCGGTGAGGGCATGTTCCGGAAAGAACCCAAAATGTCAGAACACTGGGAGCAGCATGGACCGGGTTATTACGCACCAATACAGGAGACACTTACCGAACAGGCTTATCAGATGTTGAAACCGGGAGGAAAGATGCTCTACTCAACCTGTACTTTTTCTATACAGGAAAATGAAGCGGTGATTGCAAAATTGTTGGATTGCCATCCGGACTTAAAACTTCTGGAAATCTCGCCGGGATATGAAGGTTTTTCTCCTGGATGTGTGTTGAATGAAAAGGAAGAATTAAAGCGATGCGTCCATATCTATCCTCATCATATGAAGGGGGAAGGCCATTTTCTTGCATTGCTCCTAAAAACCGGAAGTCCGGCCCAGACATCTTCTTTCAAAACCGGACAGGGTGTTATGCCGGAAGAGGCGGCCGATTTTTTGCAGCATTGCAGTTACGATTTTTCCGAGGGTTATTTTTATCAGCAGAAAGATCAACTTTATTATCTGAATCATGAGATGCAGCCACAAAAAGGAATCCGATATCTGAGAACTGGTTTGCTGCTTGGAACTCTTGCGAAGAAGCGTTTTGAGCCAAGTCAGGCATTTGCTATGGCGCTTAAGGCGGAACAGTTTGACTCTGTTCTGGAGTTATCCGGAAAGGACGAACGTGTGATTCGCTATCTGAAGGGAGAAACTTTGGATGTTCACGATATTGCCTCGGCCCGGGACGGCGGATGGCAGCTGGTATGTGCAGACGGATTTCCTCTCGGTTGGGCAAAAAGGATCGGAAATCAATTGAAGAATAAATATTATGCCGGATGGCGCTGGCAATAGGGAAAACAGGATGAAACAGATACGTTTGGATAAATACCTTGCCGATATGGGTGTCGGCACCAGGAGTCAGGTAAAAAACCTGATTCGAAAAGGGAAAATACTGGTAAATGATGAGGTGGTCAAGACACCGGAATACAAAGTGGGGGACGAGGATAAAGTTCTGGCTGGCGGCGTTTTGATTTCCTATCTTACATATGAATATCTGATGCTGAATAAACCTGCGGGCGTGGTATCTGCCACGGAGGATCGCAGGGAACAGACGGTATTGGAGTTGATTACCGATGCCGCCCGGAAAGATTTGTTCCCGGTGGGAAGACTTGATAAGGATACAGAAGGTCTTTTGCTGCTGACCAATGACGGTGCATTGGCGCATGATCTGCTGTCCCCGAAAAAGCATGTGGACAAGTGTTATTATGCAAAAGTCCGCGGCGAGGTAACGGCGGAAGACGTGCAGCGATTTGCGGACGGTCTGGATATTGGAGATGAAAAAAAGACACTTCCGGCGATTCTGGAGATTTTGGACAGCGGCAGCATCAGTGAAGTAAAGATTACCATTTGTGAGGGACGTTACCATCAGATCAAGCGGATGTTTGAGGCAGTGGACAAGGAAGTGTTATATCTGAAACGCTTCTCGATGGGTCCGCTTCTGTTGGATGAAACTTTGAAACCGGGAGCGTACAGACGTCTTACCGACAAAGAGATTGCGCAGTTGAAAGAACGGAGAGATTGATGGAAAACAGAGGATTTTTACCGACAACCAGAGAAGAGATGGATATTCTTGGAATTGAGCAGCTGGATTTTGTCTATATTACGGGAGACGCTTATGTGGATCATTCTTCCTTTGGTACAGCAATCATCAGCAGAGTATTGGAGGCCCACGGATACCGGGTCGGAATTATTGCACAGCCGGACTGGCGGAAAGAAGAAAGTATCGCCATTCTGGGGAAGCCGCGCCTTGGTTTTCTGGTTTCTTCCGGCAATATGGATTCCATGGTAAACCATTATACAGTATCAAAAAAGCATCGGAGTACAGATGCTTATTCTCCCGGCGGACAGATGGGGCTTCGGCCGGACCGGGCGGTGACTGTATACAGTAATCTTATCCGGAAAACCTTTAAGCATACACCGATTATTCTCGGAGGTATTGAGGCCAGCCTTCGCAGGATGGCACACTATGATTACTGGTCGGATTCGCTGAAACGCTCGATACTTTTGGACTCCGGGGCTGATTTGATTTCTTATGGTATGGGAGAGCGTTCGATTGTGGAGATCGCTGATGCACTGAATAGTGGACTGGATATTCATGATATCAGCTTTATTCCCGGTACGGTATATCGGTCAAAAAAGCTGCCGGACAGAGATGATATTCTGATTCTGCCGGATTATGAAGCGCTTTGCAGGGACAAGCTTTGCTATGCCAGAAGTTTTCGGACACAATTTGAAAATACCGATTCCCACACGGGTAAAGTGCTTGCAGAAGGCTACGGAAATCAGGGATATATCATACAAAATCCGCCCTCCCCACCGCTGACAACTCAGGAGATGGACGATGTATATGGCCTTCCCTATATGCGTACCTGGCATCCCAGTTATGATAAAGCCGGCGGGATTCCTGCTATATCGGAGATTAAGTTTTCTCTGACCAGTAACCGGGGTTGTTTCGGCGGCTGCAGTTTCTGTGCCCTGACTTTCCATCAGGGGAGAGTTGTACAGGTCCGAAGCCATGACTCTTTACTGCAGGAAGCACAGCTTATGACCGGGGAACCAGATTTTAAAGGGTATCTTCATGATGTGGGAGGTCCCACTGCTGATTTCAGGGCTCCTGCCTGTGAAAAGCAGTTAAAAAAGGGAGTCTGTACCAACAGGCAATGTCTGTTTCCGACTCCGTGTAAGAACCTGAAGGCAGATCACAGAGATTATGTAAAATTACTTCGGAAGCTTCGGGAACTTCCAAAGGTGAAAAAAGTGTTCATTCGATCGGGAATCCGGTTTGATTATGTGCTGGAAGATCGTGACGATACATTTTTACAGGAATTGGTGGATCATCATATCAGCGGACAATTACGTGTGGCGCCTGAACATGTATCTGACCGGGTTCTTCAGCTGATGGGGAAACCCGGGCACAGTGTCTATCAGACGTTTTTGAAAAAATATGATTCCTATAACAAAAAATCCGGAAAGCAGCAATATGCCCTGCCGTATTTTATGTCCTCCCATCCGGGATGTGGGTTAAAAGAGGCGGTTGAACTGGCGGAATATATTCGGGACATGGGATTTACGCCGGAACAGGCACAGGATTTTTACCCGACACCTTCTACCTTGTCTACCTGTATGTATTATACGGGAGTCCATCCCCTGACTATGGAAAAGGTTTATGTACCGAAAAATCCCCATGAGAAGGCGATGCAGAGGGCATTGATCCAATATAAGAATCCGGCGAATTACCAGCTTGTAAAGGAAGCATTGGAACTGGCAGGAAGAACAGATCTGATCGGTTATGACCGACGCTGTCTCATACGTCCGCAAAATAGCGGCAGTCATGCGTTTCGAAAACCGCAGACCGCAGGAAATGCCGGGCAACAGCATTCGGGAAGAACTGTATTTGAAAGTAAGAAAAAGAAGAAAACCATAAGAAATGTACACAAAAAGAAAACAGGAAGGTAACTGCGGATGAAAAAAGCAAAAAAGGGATCTTATGGATATATCCGTTGGGAGAAGCTACGGAGATTGCTGACAACACTTTTGATGTTGGCTCTGCCGCTTGCATTTTTTACAGTGGGAATGATTCTGAATAAAGGTGACAGAAAAAGCATCTATACGGTCATTGCAATTGTGGGCTGTCTGCCCGCCTGTAAGTCCATGGTCAGTATGATTATGATGTGGATGCAAAAACCCATGGCAAAGGATCATTACGAAGCGATTTCCGGACGCAGCAAAAGTCTGGAAATGGTGTATGAATTGTACATCACTTCTTATGAGAAAAGTATTATGTTGGAGGCAGCCGCCATCTGCGGCGAGGAAGTCGCCTGTTTTGGAGCAGGCATTCAGGATGGAAAGGATATTCAGCAGATGGAAGCGCATATTCAGAAGCTTCTCCGTGCCAACGGATACAAGACTCATGTAAAAATATTCACGGATCTGAAGCATTATCTGGAGCGGCTGGATTCCCTGAATGCTCATTATAAAGAACTGGAACAATCGGCAAATGAGCGGTTTAAACCGGATGAACGTTATCCGGATCTTAGCAGGGATGAGATGGTGAAACATAATCTGATGGCATTAGCTTTATAGGAGAGTTATGAGAGAACTTACGATTACAGACCGGGAAGCCAGGCAGCGTTTGGATAAATACCTGCTGCGCTATCTGAAAAATACGGGAACCGGATTTATCTACCGCATGATGCGGAAAAAGAATATTACATTAAACGGAAAAAAACCGAAAGGCAATGAATTATTACAGGAGGGTGATGTGATCCGCCTGTTTCTGGCGGAAGAAACCATCAGAAAACTTCAGGACAAAGCGTCCAGGACGGAATATCCGGTTTCAGAGAACTTTTCAGTGATTTATGAGGACGAGAAAATTCTTGCGATCAATAAACCCTCCGGAATGCTTTCACAGAAAGCAAAGAATGAAGATCTTTCCGTCAATGAGTATCTGTTAGGTTATCTGATAAATTCCGGGCAGATGTCTGATTCGGATTTTCTTCGGTATCGTCCCGGAGTCTGCAATCGGCTGGACCGTAATACCAGCGGTTTGATTCTGGCAGCAAAGACGCTTCCAGCAGCACAGCAATTGTCTGCTCTGATACAGTCTCACAATCTGGAAAAATATTATCTGACGATTGTCAGCGGTGTTTTAAAAACTTCGAAAGAAGTAAAAGCATATTTGCAAAAAGATGAAAAATGTAATAAAGTAAGAGTGGAGCAAAATCCTTTTGAAGGTGGTGAGCGGATTGAGACCGCTTATGAGCCCCTTGCCTCCAATGGAAAAGAGACACTGCTGAAAGTACAGTTGATTACAGGGCGCACCCACCAGATCAGAAGTCATCTGGCATATCTTGGCTATCCTGTCATCGGGGATGCAAAATACGGAAAAAAAGAGGTCAATTCCTATTATCGTAAAACTTACGGATTAAGACACCAGCTTTTACATGCATGGCACCTCCGTTTCCCTGAACTTGAAGGTACTTTATCCGGGTTATCGGGTATGCAGTTTGAGGCGCCGCTTCCGGAACTTTTTACGAGAATCCTTGCAGACTCTCAATACGTTGGTATAGTATAGGAGAAATATATGGAAGACCATAATGTGAAAGGGAACGAGAAACACAAGTCTGAGACTTCCGCAGCCAAGGAACTTTTTGAATATATCAAATTAATTGTCATCGTTGTGATTGCCATGGTTGCTTTGCAAAAATTTGTACTGATTAATGCACGGATACCATCTGCATCTATGGAAAACAATGTCATGACAGGGGATCGCATCTTCGGAAACCGACTTGCATACATAAACTCTGAGCCAAAACGTTTTGATGTGGTGATTTTTAAGTTCCCGGATAATGAAAGTAAATATTTTATCAAACGGGTGATCGGTCTTCCTGGTGAGACGGTTGATGTGATTGACGGTAAGGTTTATATCAATGGATCAAAAGCTCCGTTGGACGACACATTCTGTAAAGAGCCCCCGAATGGAAAGAAAGACGGACATTTCGAGGTCCCGGAGGGCTGTTATTTTATGTTAGGAGATAACCGGAATGTGTCAAAAGATTCCCGTTCCTGGAAGAATCCCTATGTGGCAAAGGAGAAAATACTTGGGAAAGCATGGTTTCGCTACTGGCCGATTACAAAGATTTCCCTGATTGAGTAAAAGATTCAACGATAGGTAAGTCGAAATGTTAGTATAGGAGAACAATATGGAAGACAATAATGTAAAAGAGAACGAGAAAAAGGAGTCTGAGATCTCCGTGGTAAAAGAACTTTTTGAGTATATTAAATTGGTTGCAATTGTTGTAATTGCCATGATTGCCTTACAAAAGTTTGTGCTGATTAATGCGCAGATTCCATCGGAATCCATGGAAAACAATGTTATGGCAGGGGACCGCATCTTTGGAAACCGTCTTGCTTACATAAATTCCGATCCGAAGCGTTTTGATGTGGTGATTTTCAAATTCCCGGATGACGAAAGCCAGTATTTTATCAAACGGGTCATCGGTCTGCCGGGTGAGACCGTTGATGTGATTGACGGCAAGGTTTATATCAACGGATCGGAAGATCCGCTGGATGACACATTCTGTAAAGAAACGCCGAGGGGCATCAAAGACGGGCACTTTGAGGTTCCGGAGGGATGTTACTTCATGTTAGGGGATAACCGGAATGTTTCAAAGGATTCCCGCTTCTGGAACAACCCTTATGTGGCAAAAGAGAAAATACTGGGGGAGGCAGTGCTTCGCTACTGGCCGATTACAAAAATTTCCCTGATTGAGTAAAAGGAGCAATCGATATGGCGACCTGGAATTCCAGAGGTCTTCGTGGTTCGACGCTGGAGGATCTGATCAACAGGACAATCGAACAATACCGTGAGAAGGGGCTGGCACTGATTCAGAAAGTACCGACCCCCATCACGCCCATTAATATTGACAAGGAAAGCAGGCATATTACACTTGCTTATTTTGAAAAAAAGAGTACCGTAGATTATATCGGAGCTGTCCAGGGGATTCCGGTATGTTTCGATGCCAAAGAATGTGCAGTGGATTCCTTTCCTCTTGCCAATGTGCATGAGCATCAGGTGACTTTTATGGAAGATTTTGAAAAGCAGGGCGGCATTGCCTTTTTTCTGGTTCATTATACGGCGAAAGATCAGTTCTATTATCTCAGATTATGTGAATTAAAGGTTTTCTGGAATCGTGCCAGAGAGGGCGGCCGTAAAAGCTTTACGATCCAGGAATTGAATCCCGGATATTTTCTGAAAAAGAATCACGGATTCTTTGTGCCTTTTCTGGATGGTATTCAGATGGATTTGGAAGATAGGGATTGACAAATGAATTTCCTGTGGTAATATGGTAGCAGGCTAAAGTGAAACGATAAGGAGAGAAACTATGCAGCGATTGATACATACACCAGAAGGTGTTCGTGATATTTACAATTCAGAGTGTGAAAAAAAGCAGTATCTTCAGCGTCAGGTCCAGTCAGTGTTCCGTTCCTACGGTTATGCAAGTATCGAGACACCGACGTTTGAGTATTTTGATGTGTTCAGCAGGGAGGTGGGAACCACACCTTCCAAGGATCTTTACAAATTTTTTGACCGTGAGGGCAACACGCTGGTTCTAAGACCTGATTTTACTCCGTCTATTGCCAGAGCTGTCTCCATGTATTATATGGAAGAGCAGATGCCGATCCGTCTGTGCTATGAGGGAAGTGTTTTTGTCAACAGCAGCAGCTACCGGGGACGTTTGAAAGAAGCGACACAGATGGGTGTGGAATATCTGAATGATGACAGTGCAGCGGCCGATGCGGAAATTATTGCTATGATTGTACAGGTGATGCAGAAAGCCGGTCTGAAAGAATTTCAGATCAGTATCGGTCAGGTGGAATACTTTAAGTCTCTGGTAGAAGAGGCACGTTTGAGTGAAGACGCAGTGATAGAATTACGTCAGATGATTTCCATCAAGAACCATTTTGGTGCGGAAGAGCTTTTGGAAAAGATGCATCTGAGAAAAGATCTGCAAAATGCGTTGGGAAACCTGTCCCAGATGTTCGGCGGACCGGAAGTTCTGGGAATAGCCAAAGCATTGACGCGAAATCCCAAAGCTCTTGCTGCGGTAAAGCGTCTGGAAGATATTTACCGTATTTTGCAGCTATACGGATTGGAACAGTATGTGGTATTTGATTTTGGGATGCTGAGCAAATTCCGCTATTATACAGGAATTATCTTCCAGGCATATACCTACGGGAATGGAGAGGCTCTGGTTACCGGCGGAAGGTATGACCACCTGTTGGAGCATTTCAGTAAGAAGGCGCCTGCGATCGGATTTACGATCGTTATGGATCAGTTAATGAATGCCCTGGATCGACAGGACATCAAATTGCCGGTCCGCAATACGAAAACGATGATTCTATATGCAGATTTTCTTGAGAATATGGCTGTTCGTATGGCATGTGAACACCGGGCAAACGGCATGGAGGTTGCATGTGTGCGTTTTGAACGAGGAAAAGTACTGGAAGAATATAAAGCTTATGGGCGCAGAGCTCATTTTGGCGGGATTGTCTATCTTCAATCGGAAGAAGAAGCTTTTGCCATCAATCTCTGGAATGAAGATGTCCAGACGATCGATGCGAAAAAGTATCTTGTATAGTACGGATTTGGAAGGCAGGGAACAGTTACCTGATATATAGGAGGAAATCATGAGATATTTGACATTTGCACTTGGAAAGGGCCGTCTGGCCGACAAGACCATGCAGTTATTCGAGAAAATCGGCATTACCTGCGAGGAGATGAAAGATAAAGATTCCAGAAAATTAATTTTTGTCAATGAAGAACTGAAACTTCGCTTCTTTCTGGCAAAAGGGCCGGACGTTCCGACTTATGTAGAGTACGGTGCAGCAGACATCGGTATTGTCGGAAAGGACACGATCCTGGAAGAGAACCGGAAACTTTACGAGGTATTGGATCTGGGCTACGGAGCCTGCAGAATGTGCGTATGCGGACCTGAGTCCGCCAGAGGATACCTGCAGCATAATCAGTTGATTCGTGTCGCAACAAAGTACCCGAATATTGCAAAAGATTATTTTTATAATAAAAAACATCAGACGGTGGAGATTATCAAACTGAATGGTTCCATTGAGCTGGCGCCGATTGTAGGTCTGTCCGAGGTCATTGTAGATATTGTGGAGACAGGGAGCACTCTGCGTGAAAACGGTCTGCAGGTTTTGGAAGAGGTCTGCCCGCTGTCTGCACGTATGGTGGTTAATCAGGTCAGCATGAAAATGGAAAGAGAACGTATTACACGATTGATTCAACAGTTGAAGACGGCGATTTCACAAGCCTAGACGGAGGTTCGGATGAGAATTGTAAAGTTAACAAAAGAGACAACAGAAAATATTCTTGAAAATATGTTAAGGAGAAGCCCTACCCAGTACGGACAGCAGGAAGCAGTTGTGGCAGAGATCATCGCTGATGTAAGAGCCAGAAAAGATCAGGCAATCTTTGATTATACGGAAAAATTTGATAAGGCAAAGATCAGTGTTGAAAATATCCGTGTTACAGAAGCGGAGATTCAGGATGCGTATACGCTTGTAGATCCTTCCCTTTTGGAGGTTGTAAAAAAGGCACTTATCAATATCCGGGATTATCACGAAAAGCAGAAGCAGAACAGTTGGTTCAACAGTACACCTCAGGGAACAATTCTCGGCCAGAAAGTAACGCCTATGGAAAAAGTCGGCGTATATGTTCCGGGCGGAAAGGCAGTTTATCCTTCCTCTGTCCTGATGAATGTAGTGCCGGCGAAAGTAGCCGGTGTCGGTAAAATCATCATGACTACACCCTGTAATGCCGAAGGAAAGGTAAATCCGGCGGTTTTGGTAGCTGCGAAGGAAGCAGGTGTGGATGAAATCTATAAAGTCGGCGGTGCGCAGGCAATTGCTGCCCTGGCTTATGGAACAGAAAGCATTCCGAAAGTGGATAAGATTGTAGGTCCAGGCAATATCTTTGTAGCCCTGGCAAAAAAGGCTGTTTATGGAAATGTCAGCATTGATTCTATCGCCGGTCCAAGTGAGATTCTTGTATTGGCAGATGAGAGTGCAAATCCCCGCTATGTGGCTGCGGATCTTTTGTCCCAGGCGGAGCATGATGAACTGGCTTCTTCCATTTTAATCACGACCAGCCAGAAGCTGGCGGAAGAAGTCTCCAAAGAGGTGGATGGATTCCTTCAGGTATTGTCCAGAAAAGCAATCATTGAAAAGTCGTTGGAGAATTTCGGATATATTCTGGTGGCTGAATCGCAGGAAGAAGCAATCGAAACTGCGAACGCAATTGCCTCGGAACATCTGGAAATTGTGATGAAAAATCCTTTTGAGGTTATGACGAAGATTAAGAATGCAGGAGCGATCTTCCTGGGGGAATATAGCTGCGAGCCCCTTGGAGATTACTTTGCAGGTCCTAATCACATCCTGCCGACCAATGGTACCAGCAAGTTCTTCTCTCCGTTGTCTGTGGATGACTTTGTAAAAAAATCCAGTATTATCTATTATTCCAGAGAAGCACTTCAGGCGATTCACACGGATATCGAGCAGTTTGCAGCCTGTGAGCAACTGACTGCACATGCCAACTCGATTGCCGTTCGTTTTGAAGATGATGCTCAGGATTGACAGGGAGGATGGTATGGCAGAGAGAATTGCATCGGTTGAGCGAAATACAAAGGAAACAAAGATAAAAGTAAAGCTTAATCTGGATGGAATCGGAAAGGCAGATATTCATACAGGAATCGGATTCTTTGATCATATGTTGGAAGGCTTTGCACGCCATGGTTTTTTTGACCTTGAGATTCAGGTTCAGGGAGATCTCCATGTGGATGACCATCACACCGTGGAGGATACCGGAATTGTTCTCGGTACAGCAATCAGAGAAGCACTTGGTGACAAAAAGGGGATTCGCCGTTATGGAAGCAGGATTCTGCCTATGGATGAAACACTTGTCTTATGTGCAGTCGATCTGTGCGGTCGCCCGTATTTTGTCTTTGACGGAGCATTTACCCAGGAAAAGGTAGGAGAGATGGAGACGGAGATGATTCGTGAGTTTTTCTACGCCGTGTCTTACAGCAGCGCCATGAATCTGCATCTGCGCATCATTGACGGTTTTAACAATCACCACAAAGCGGAGGCAATGTTTAAAGCATTTGCGAAAGCATTGGACGAGGCGGTCAGTTTTGATCCGCGGATTACAGATGTTCTTTCTACAAAGGGAAGTCTATAAGATTTTGTAATAGCAGAATAGTAGGAAAACGAAAGGAACGAATAAAAATTATGGATAAATTGATCATACCCTGTATTTATCTGGAACAGGAAAAGGCAAAGACAGGATTTGGCTCAAAGGAGGATTTTTCTCAGAGCAATCCCAAGCTTCTGGCAAAGACCTATGGGAACGGAGGTGCGGATGAACTTCTGGTATTCGATTTTTCCATGGAAGATGCAGACCATGAGAAGGCGATTGCAGCAATAAAAGAAATTTGTATGGCAGCAGAAGTACCGGTAATCGGTGCGGGTAATATCCGCAGAATGGAAGATGTAAAAAAACTGATTTATGCGGGATGCGCGAAGACCGTATTGAATTTTGCAAAACCTTCGAATTGTGAATTACTGGAGGAAGTATCGAAGAAATTCGGCAAGGAGAAGATGGTAATCTATCTTCCTTCTTTGGAGATTTACAAAGAATATTCTGGAGCAATTGAATTATATGGAGGAATGCTCTTCTGCGATGCCGGAATAGAAGAAGCACTTCAGGCGGAGAGCAGCCTTCCGGTATTGGTGCTTAGTGATGAGAAAGATGCCTGCTCCATGCTTGCAAAGGATATGGTTCAGGGTGTGACCGGAGCCTGTGTCAGTGATTTAAGTATCGATCTGATGGAGCTGAAAGGAAGATGCAAAGCGGCCGGGATTGCGGTCAATACCTTTGAAAGTAAAATTGCCTGGTCTGACTTTAAATTGAATTCCGATGGTATGATTCCTGTTATTGTGCAGGATTATCAGACGGATGAGGTACTGATGCTTGCTTATATGAACGAGGAGGCATTTCATACGACATTGGCAACCGGAAAGATGACCTACTGGAGCAGGAGCAGAAATGAGTTATGGACGAAAGGATTGACGTCCGGACATCTGCAATATGTAAAATCGTTGGCACTTGATTGCGATAACGATACAATTCTTGCAAAGGTTTCTCAGGTGGGCGCAGCATGTCATACAGGCAGCCGAAGCTGCTTTTTCCAGGAGCTGGTGAAAAAGGAATATGATGACAGTAATCCCCTTCGTGTGTTCCAGGAGGTTTTTGATGTGATTCAGGATCGGAAGGTGCATCCGAAGGATGGTTCCTATACTAATTATCTGTTTGAGAAAGGAATTGATAAAATTCTGAAAAAAGTAGGAGAGGAATGTACGGAGATCGTGATTGCGGCTAAAAATCCGGATAAAGAGGAAATTAAGTACGAGATTTCTGATTTTCTGTATCATGTGATGGTTCTGATGGTGGAAAAAGGGGTGACATGGGAAGAAATCACCCGGGAATTGGCCAGAAGATAGGGTTTAAAATATGAGTAAAACACTTTATTTGGAATGCTATTCCGGAATCAGCGGTGATATGGTGGTTGGCGCTTTGTTGGATCTGGGTGCAGACCAACAGGTGCTTCAAAAAGCTTTAGACAGCCTTCCAGTTTCTGGATTTCAAACAAAGATCAGCAGAGTTTTGAAGGCGGGACTTGATGTCTGTGATTTTGCGGTATGCCTGGATGCACTTCATGAAAACCACGATCATGATATGGAATATCTGCACGGACATTCCCACAATCAGGAAGTTTCCCATCATCACCACGAGCATCGCGGTCTTCCGGAAATTCTGTCAATTATTGATCGCTGCGAGGTAACCCCAGCTGCAGGGGCAACCGCAAAGAAAATTTTCCGGATTTTGGCAGACGCCGAGGCAAAGGCACATGGACTGCCTGTAGAACAGGTACATTTTCACGAGGTGGGGGCCGTAGATTCTATCGTGGATATTGTTGCGGCTGCCGTCTGTCTGGATAATCTGGGGATTACACAGGTTCTTATACCGGAACTTACAGAGGGCTGCGGAACGATTCGGTGTCAGCATGGAATTCTGCCGGTACCGGTACCTGCTGTCATGAATATTGCAGCAGCTTACGGGCTGAAACTGCATCTTACCGATTCGCAGGGAGAGTTCGTCACGCCCACAGGAGCGGCAATTGCGGCGGCAATCCGCACATCAGACCGGCTTCCGAAACATTTTACGATTGAAAAAACAGGACTTGGAGCCGGAAAGAGAAACTATGACAGACCAGGCTTTCTTCGGGCGATTCTGATCCGGGAAGAGCAGGCACAGGCAGATATCATCTGGAAACTGGAGACGAATATTGATGACTGCAGTGGTGAAATCATGGGACTTACCATGGAATTTCTTTTGAAAGCCGGTGCAAAGGATGTCCACTATACTCCTGTGTTTATGAAAAAAAATCGCCCGGCTTATCAGCTCAATGTGATCTGTTCGGCAGAAGATGTGGAGAAGATGGAACAGATCATCTTTGAAAATACGACTACCATTGGTATCCGGCGTATGGAGATGAGCCGGACAGCCTTAAAACGGGAACTGAGAACATGTATGACTTCCTTTGGAGAAGTCCGGTACAAAATCTGTGAAGCGGGAGCGTCTCAAAAGATTTATCCGGAATATGAAAGCGTGGCCGAAGTATGCAGGAAATATCGGTTATCCTATGAGGAAGCATATCAAAGAGTTTTGAATGAATATCATTAATAGCGTATAGATAAATCCTCATTCTGTGTTAAACATAGAATGAGGATTTTTGCACGAAGAAATATTTTTTACCGTTCTATTAATTTCTCTAATCGTTTACTCAGTATAAATGCCAAAGCAATTTTAATGAAATCTGGTATGAGAAAGGGAACTACGCACCATCCAAGGACAGATGCAAGTCCCACTGCTCCGGTATTTCCAGTATAAACAATCATAAACCATGCTGTACCGAATGCGTAGCAGACGACTAGTCCAATGATCATGGAGAGCGCCAATACCCAGAGTTTTCTGCCGAGGATCTTTTCCATGACCCACATAACGAGTGCAGATAATAGAAATCCCATGATATAGCCTCCGGTATTACCTGCCAGAACACCGATTCCACCGGAAAAACCTGCAAATACCGGAATGCCCATAAGTCCCAGTAATATATAAACAAGTACGGCTAAAGTGCCCCGTTTTCCGCCAAGTATACCGATGGAGAGAAAAATTGCAAAAGTCTGCAGGGTAAAGGGGACAACCGTCGGAATTGAGATCCAGGAGCAGATCGCAATCAATACCGCGAAAACAGCGATATAAACCATGTCTAATGTTTTGCTGTGTGTTGTTGTTTGTGATGACATTACATATCCTCCCTGTTGTTTCGGTTTATTTGACAGAAAAATCATATGATGTTGGGGTCAAAAGGTATTTTGCCCCCTATGATACACGGATTGCTCCGCATTTCATGCTCCCGCAATCCTGAAAACATTCGAAATCCGCCCTATTCAGGCTACTTTCTCATGTTTTACGGGTCCCAAAGTCATGCTTTTTTATGCAAGCATGAAAAGCACAACCTTTTGACCCTGGTATCATCATATCATTTATGTTATATAATGTCAACTGTGATTTATGCTTTGGTTAACATTTGGAGGGATGTAGAAAATTAAAGAATATGGTCAGAAAATTATATATACACTGGAAATTCAAACTGGTAGACTTATAACAGGCGGGCGACGATGGAAGAATTTTGTAATCGCCTATTATAGCAAGGAGGAAGGATATGAAAAACGCTAAAAAAGTAGTATCATTTTTGACTGCAGCAGCCCTGGCAGCCGGTAATTTGCTGGCCGTAAGTCCGGAAACCGTAAAAGCCGCTCCCGGAAATATTGGCGGAGAACAGATTATTTATAAGGCTTTCGGCAGCGGAACCATGACGGATGAAGAATTCGGTATCAAAGGGACAAATAATGTGGACGGTTCCCTGAATTCTTCGGTTTCTCCGAGAGTGATTCAGCTGAAGTATCAGGGGCAGGGCGGCATCGGTAATGCGGAAGATAACGGCAAGATGTATGCAACGTTTGAGTGCAACAGGCTTCCCAAGGAAGACGCAGCACTTGTTGCAGAAGCGCAGGAAAATGATGGTTCGAATGTAGATCCATATTCCAGTGTTTTCCCAATCTATGAAAGCCTGGACAACGGACTGACATGGGGGGATCCGGATCATATGGTTGCAAGAGGCGATAACTACCTGCCGGTTGGTTATGTGCAGGATCAGGGAGCTCCCGGAGGAGAAAAAGACGGTGTGACTTATGCCGAGCCTCAGGGAATGAGAAATTGTCCGCAATTGTATGAAATGCCGGAAACCGTGGGGGAACTGAAAAAGGGGACCATCCTCTGTGCCGGTAATGCAACAGAAACAATTAACGTCATGGACGGAGAGGTTACATATCTGGATCTCTGTGTATCCACAGATCTGGGAAGAACCTGGAATTATCAGAGCCGTATTCTGGGACCGATTCCAGGTAAGTGCAGACTTCTGTATGATACCGTATGGGAACCATTCTTCCTCACTCACAACGGAACACTGTACTGCTTCTATTCGGACGAATCCATAGATTCAACCACCGATCAGGATATTGCTTATGTATATACGACCGATGGTGTGAACTGGTCAGAACGGCACCGTGTAATCTATACGGCAGGAAAAAGACCGGGAATGCCGGTAGTGTCTCAGTTAAAAGACGGACGGTTCATGTTGACCTATGAAAGAGACGGCGGAAGTACTTCCGGATATATCTTATCGGAGGTAAATGATCCTACAAAATGGTATGGGGCTGACGGCACCTTAAAGGATACCATGAACGGCGAATGGGTGAACTGGAATGACGGAACATACGTTACCAATGGCGGTTCCCCATATAATCTTGTAACATCTGACGGAACAATCTTATATAATAATCAGGGCACAGGTTCCGGAGATCTCTTAGTAAACAGCAGTAAAAATCCAAAAGAAGACGGGGCTTCCTGGATCAGAATCAAAGGAGGATTTACTGCTGATGCTTATAACAGACAAATCCTTGAGTTAAATGATGGAAGTATTTTTATTATCTCTGGCTGGAACAATACCGGAATCAAATGTACAACCCTTGACTATCGTTTGAATCTTGGATATTTAGAGAGTAAAATCGGATGGTCAGGGCAGACAATTTGTGCAGCAGTAGACGGCGGAAGCAAAAATGAGGGAGCCCGCTTAATTACATGGACAGGTCCGGAAACGAACCAGTATTGGGATTTACAGGAAGCAGAAGACGGTGCTTACTATCTTATGAATGCCCAGAGTGGAAGAGTGATTTCAACTTCCGATTCAAACAGCGGAAGTACTTTGATTCAGAAGGAGAAAACCGGACAGGATAAAAACCAGATGTGGATTTTTGAGGCTGCAGAGGATGGCTATTATATGATTAAAAATGCCGGAACCGGGCTTTATCTTACCACTCTGCGGAAAAGTGTTACTGATGGAAGACTGATGGAACTGGTTCTGTCAGAAGCTTCGGCTGAAAACAGAGATTCACAGTTATGGAAAACAGATATGGATGTCCAGAAAGCGCAGACAGAACATGTTTTCGACATTTTTGAAGATGTGCAGGAAGACGATTGGTTTACGAATGCCATTCAGTATGTCTACGATTATGGAATTATGACTGGAACAGATGAAACACATTTTAAACCTGATATGGAATTAACGCGTTCCCATTTTGCAATAATTCTGTATCGTATGGAGAATGAACCAGAGGTAACATATGAAACGGTATTTCCGGATGTTGCAGATGGACAATGCTATACGAACGCAGTTATGTGGGCAAGCTCAAAAGAGGTAGCAATTATCACCGGATATCAGGGCGGAGAAAATTCAGGTAACTTTGGACCAGACGATAACATTACCCGTGAACAGCTGGTAACAATGCTGTACCGTTATGCAAAATATAAAGGCTATGATATTTCCAGGACTTCTGACATGGCGGACTTTTCAGATAAAGAAGAAGTCGGCGCATTCGCTGAAGAAGCAATGTCCTGGGCAGTAGCAGAAAACCTGTTAAAAGGAAGTAATGGGAAACTGAATCCTCAAAGTAATGCCAACCGTGCAGAGTGTGCGGAAGTGATTCAGAGATTTATGGAAAACATTGTACGATAAATAAAGAACATCCTTGATGGAATCAGTATTTACAAGACTCTGAACATTCCATCAGGGATGTTTTTTATCATGAATTTATTCATTACAGAAAATTTCGCATCAGTATCTGCGGCGGTCAGGTGAATGAAACAGGGAGCGGGTTAAAATTGCAGTATCTGTAAAATTATGTTAATATAATAAGCAGGAAATATAAGAACAAGGAGTAATCGTCGTTCATGTTTGATGCTGACTTTGTCAGCGGACATGTCCGCTTAGAAAGGAGAAGGTTGTATGATTTACAAAGATTTTCAGAATTTAAAATTATCCTCATTGGGAATGGGAACCATGCGGCTGCCGGTAATCGGCGGAGATGATTCCCAAATTGATGAAGAGGCAACAGAGGGAATGGTCGATTATGCCATGGAACATGGAATTAACTATTATGACACTGCATGGGGATACCACGGCGGACAATCGGAAGTTGTTATGGGGAAAGTTCTGAGCAAATATCCACGCGGGAATTTTTATCTCGCAAGCAAATTCCCTGGATATGATCTCTCCAATATGGGAAAAGTGGAAGAAATCTTCGAAAAGCAATTGAAGAGATGCAAGGTAGGGTATTTTGATTTTTACTTGTTCCATAATGTCTGCGAAATGAATATTGACTATTATCTGGATAAAAAATACGGTATTTTTGATTACCTCAGAAAACAGAAAGAAAATGGGCGAATCAGACATCTTGGTTTCTCCGCTCACGGCAGCGTGGAAGTGATGAGACGTTTTCTGGAGGCTTACGGAGAGCATATGGAATTCTGTCAGATTCAGCTGAATTTTTTAGACTGGACGTTTCAGAATGCAAAAGGAAAGGCAGAACTTCTGGAAGAATATCAGATTCCAATTTGGGTTATGGAACCTTTGCGGGGCGGAAAACTGGCAGTTCTTTCAAAAGAGGATACAGAAAAACTGGCGGCACTGCGTCCGGATGAAACAACACCGGCCTGGGCATTTCGATTCCTTCAGTCTATTCCTGGTGTTACTATGGTACTTTCCGGTATGTCGAATTTCGGACAGCTGAAAGAAAATATCCATACGTTTGAAACAACTAAGCCTTTAAGTGAACTTGAAATGGATACGCTTCTTGCTATTGCGGAAAATATGCTTCAGAAGAAGACGCTGCCGTGTACGGCATGTCATTATTGTGTTACGCACTGTCCGCAGGAACTTAATATTCCATGGCTTCTGGAACTGTATAATGAGCATTGCTTTACAGAAGGAGGTTTTATTGCACCGATGGCGTTAATGTCTCTGTCAGAAGAGAAACTTCCTGCTGCGTGTATTGGCTGCCGCAGTTGTGAAGCCGTATGTCCGCAACAGATAAAGATATCAGAAGCTATGTCGGATTTTACCGCAAAACTGAATGCATAAGTGACTGTATCGTCTATAACACCATCTTTTATTCCAACCATTAAAGGAGGAAGGTCTAATTGTGTATGAACTAATCCAAATTTCAGAGCAAAGCTATTATATCCAAAGCCCGGCCAAAATTGGGCTGGTAAAGTTGAATGAACAGGATGTCTGCCTGATTGACAGCGGTAACGACAAAGATGCCGGAAGAAAGGTACGGCAGCTTCTGGCTGCCAACGGGTGGCGGCTCACTGCCATCTATAACACCCATTCCAACGCAGACCACATCGGCGGCAACAAGTATCTGCAGGGGCAGACAGGATGCAAGGTCTATGTTCCGGGAATTGACTGTGCTTTTACCCGCCACCCTGTTCTGGAACCCTCTTTTTTGTATGGCGGCTACCCATGCAAGGAGCTGCGTCACAAGTTTCTCATGGCTCAGGAGAGCGATGCCCAGGAACTGACACAGGAGTGTCTGCCGAAAGGATTTGAGACCATCCCTCTGCCAGGGCATTTCTTTGATATGGTAGGCTTTCGTACAACGGATGATGTGGTCTATCTGGCAGATTGTCTTTCCAGCCGTGAGACGCTGGACAAGTACCAGATCGGCTTTCTCTATGATGTTGCCGCATATCTGAAAACGCTGGAAATGGTAAAGTCTCTGCAGGCCAAAATGTTCATTCCGGCTCATGCAGCAGCATCTGAGAATGTGACTGCTCTTGCACAGTATAACATTGATAAGGTGCTGGAAATCGCGGACAAGATTATCAGTATCTGCCAGGAGCCGCTCTGCTTCGAGACGATCCTGCAAAAACTGTTCACAGACTATGGCCTGACCATGAACTTTGAACAATACGTCCTGGTGGGAAGTACTGTCCGCTCCTATCTGGCGTGGCTGAAGGATACTGGAAGGCTGGGCAGTCTGTTTGAAAACAATATGCTGCTCTGGCAGCGGGCATAGGACGAACGTTTGTTTGCAATCGAAAGCAAGTTTGCAAAGCTCGATACGATTCTGGAAGGCATGCTATGATACTGGCAACAGGCGAGGTGATTCATATAGGACAAAATACAAGCTTTGGGTTACGAAGGTACAGGATAAGGTGAAGAGGAATATGGAGGAAGGTAAAAGATGAACAAATTAAAATGGGTATTTGATTTGAGGCAGCATACGCCTATGATACATTTTCAGCCAACGGATTCCGGAGTATGCCTTCGGGCTACAGAGGTAAAGCCAAAATTTGACCGGTTTTTATTAGCGAATAAGTGTTTTACAAAAGAACAAAACGAAAAGTGGTTTTATATTGCGGAGGATGGGCAGCTAGCTTCAAAAATGAAAATGAGATTTTGTGCCAAAGGAGAAGTGGCGAGGAGTCATGTTTATGAGAGAACGCACGGAGAGTATCATGGAAAAAGAATACCGAAGGAAATCATTACTGAAATTAATCCGTTATATTTTGGAAATCAGGGATGCAAAGAGAGGGAAAATTTTAAAGAGACAATTTTTTACCAAAATGGATTGAAGGGGACAGTTATCTGCTTTGATGCACAATTTCTTGAAATTGTAAAAGAATATATTCCTGTCTTTTTTCTGTTTCATAATTTTGGGACAAGACAGAATAAAGGTTTTGGTTCGTTTAGTGTGTCTGGAGAAAATCGGGTGGAATGTATTCTTGATGTGGTTCAAAAATATATGCCAAATACATATTACCTGGATTATCAAGTGCTAGGAAAAGGTAAGAAAGTATCAGCGGAAGACCGATTAAATGACATTGGTATCATATATGGTCTTATGAAGGGTGGAATTAATATCAATAAAGCAAAATATTATAAAAGCGCATTATTTCGGTATTATCTGGAGAAGGGTATTGTGCATGAGAAAAAAGTGATAAAACAATGCCTTTTTGGTGATGGAAATAAAAAGAACATACGAAATCCATATTTTGTAAGGGCCGTGTTGGGTCTCACAGGTCGCTATTCTTATCGAGATAACATAAGGAAAGGCACAGTTTACGTATCGAATAATGATATTAAACGATATCAGTCCCCGATTTATTTTAAGGTTTTGGGGCGGTATACATTTTTGTTTTTGAGTCCATTGCCGGAGGCTTTAAAGAATGCAGAATTTAAGTTTTCACTTCAAAGAGGAAAAGAAGTGAAGAGCATAAAGCTAGCAGTCCCGGATTTTAATATTGAAGAATTTATGGAGTGGTTTGCAGACGATTTTAATAATAAAGAAGCAATTATTGAGCAGGGCACGGAAAAACTGATTAGAGGAAGTCTGAAAGCGTCAGGTAATGAGGAATTCATAAGAATAGAACAGTTGAATTTACGGAGGTGCAGGGAATGAGATATTACGGCATTACAATTGGGCCAATTGATGTTACGTTAAACTTGGCATCCAAACCGGCAGGTCTTTGGTACGCAAGTTATATGTTCTCAAATATTACTCGTATGCTGTGTAAATATCTTTCGGCAGATGAAAGGATTTCCATTCTTTCTCCGTATTATGAAAAGAATGAACTGGCAGATGGAGTAGGAAGCTATCATGATAGAACTTTATTTTCTTTTGCGGTAGATGATGAGGAAAAAGCGGAAAAATTTGTGCAGGAAGTAATTTACAGGGTAAAAACAGAAGTAGGAAACAGTCTGGCGCAGGATATAAAAGACGGGCTGGGTGATGAACATACAAAGAAGATAGCAGAATATATAAACAGATATTTATGCATCCACTATATATCTGTTTCGGACAAAGAAAAGGGAGAAAAAAGTGTAGGGGAAACGTTGTCTCCTTATCTGGATACTCTGGAATTATATAAAAGTATTCCTGTCTCTGGTGAACAGAATTATTTGCTGACTATGTTTGAAGGGGTGGAGGAAGATTCTAATATATATATCAGAAATTCTTCACTAATAAAAAGTATCATGGATGCTGGTGGACAGAATTTTCAGTTGTTTGTGCAGGGTGAAAAAAAGATCAAAAATCTAGCCTATATTTCCGGTGCAGGGAAAGTAAAAGAGCAGGATGGAGAAATGATTCCGGATACGGATGGATGGAAGAAGTGGAAATATTATGCAGTCGTGCAGGCTGACGGAGATAATCTTGGCAAGGCCGTCAAAAAAATCAGGGATGATCTAGAAGTCTCAAAAGTATGCAAAAAATACACAAAAAGGTGTGCAAAGCTGATTGGAGAGTACGGCGGGATGACTATTTTTGCAGGAGGCGATGACTTATTGTTTCTTGCACCCGTGCAGAACAGAGATGGTAAAACACTTTTTTCTTTGTGTAGTGAAATCAGCGAGGTATACGAAGAGGAATTTAAAGAGATTAACGAAAAATTGCCGGAAGAGATGAAAACTACTCTTTCCGCAGGTATTGCGGTACATTATTGGAAATTTCCTTTGTATGAGACATTGAAAAATGCAAGAAAGCAGTTGTTTTCTTATGCCAAGAAAACCAAAAACACACTTGCAGTCAGGTTGGAGAAATCCAGCGGAAGTAAAATAGAATTGAAATATCCCTTAAAATCAGAGAAGGAAAAAATTATACTGAAATTTCTGGACAGCATTCAAATATCAAAACATGTATGTAAGGATAATGATGGAAAAGAAGGCGAGAGCGAAAGCACAATTTTACGTTCGGTTTTATACCATATAGAAGAATATCAAGGGCTGTTTCAGACAGCAATGGAACAGGGAAAAGAAAAAACAGGTATCTGCCTTGACAATATGCTGGAGGAAAGCAAAGATCTTGCTTATTTCAAAGAAAGCAAAGAAATGATATGGAAACTGGCAGAGACTTCCGAAAAAAGTGGCAACGTTTATGAGGATGTTATTTCTGTATTAAGGCTGGCGCATTTTTTTGCGGAAAAGGAGGAATAAAACAGTGGCAGTTTTTTATGTAACATTAAGTCCATTGGAGCCGTATTTCTTTGGCTCGGAAAGAAAGCTTGGAGATGGTTTTAGTAATACCAGAAGTTCTTATTTTGTTCAATCTGAATTGGTTCCGCAACAGTCAACATTACTTGGAATGCTTCGCTTTTTCCTGTTAAAGCAAGCAGGATATGTACGAGATGATTATCGAACAGACGAAGAATTGATTGGAAAGAACAGTTTTATGATATCTTCCACTAATCAGAGTTCAGCGACTGCTTATACACAGGACTTTGGTGCAATCAAAAGTATCAGTCCCTTGTTTTTAGCAGATCAGGATGATAAGTATTATATCGTAACGCCTAAAAATCATCAAAAGTACAAGCCTGTATTCACACCATATGAAATGGTGAGAATGGATGCGGATGGGCGAAGCGACAGTTATTTACTAAAGGATTATAATGGAAAAACAGGGATAACAGATTCGTATACAAGATTGTCGGACGGCAGTATATTTGAAGTGGATGAGCTGTTTGGCAGAATGGAGAATGTCGGAATCTGTAAAAAAGCCGATGAAGATGGATTTTATAAGAAAGAATACAGATACCTGAAAATGGAAAAGGGGAGATTTCGGTTCACTTTTTTTGTCTCTCTGGATTCCGAAATTTTGTCCCGCAAGCTTCCATATTTTCTGCGGAAAAAGGATACAGTGAAAGATATCGTTTATATGGGACTTGGAAAGTCTGCATTTTCCATAGAGGTAAAAAGGAAAGAAAATGATTTTTACAGTCAGGTCGCAAATATGATGAAAAGGAACCGTACACAGGAATTAACTGCTTATTATACGGTTTCCGATACTTTATTTTGGGATCATCCCGACCTTCCGTTTGCCATGATTGAAACGGGCAGTTTTCGATATCTTATGACTCAAAAAGACAGCAAAAATGAATGGGGTCGAATGAGGGAAAGCTGTTTGTATCAGGTCATAAAGCCAGGCAGTATGTTTTGGGTGAAGAAAGGCAATGAAAATACTTTTGAAAAAAAATTTGACATAGCAAACTGCAAAAAAATTGGAATGAATCAACTGATAAGGAGTGAGGATTATGAAAGCACAGTTAATGAAGATAAGATGTCTGACTAATTTACATATGGGGAGCGGCGATATTCAATTTGGAATTGTCGATGGACAGGTAGAAAAAGACCCAGTTACCGCTTATCCGGTAATATTTTCTTCTGGTGTAAAAGGTGCATTGCGGGAATACGCAGAACTGCATCTGGAAGCATCGGAGGTGGAGGATATATTTGGATCGGAACGTGCCAGTAATAAGGAAAAAAGAGGAAAAGCTGGAAGTGTCAGGTTTTTAACTGCACAGATGATTGCCATGCCCATGAGAGCTTCAGCAGGCAAATCGAGTTATTATATGGTTACAACCAAACAGATGCTGATGCAGTTCTGCAGGATGCAGCATGATATAGAAAATATGGCAGAAGGCTTGCTTGAGGATATAGTGAAACTGGATAATGAAAAAAATTATTATTTAAAAAGTGAAGAGGACGAAGATATTGGGGTGGAAGGATATATAGCCAAGACAAAGATTCCAGGTGAACTGAAGAAATTAATAAGATTTTTTTCTGATACATTTTCTGAAAATGTGATAGTTCTCTCGCAAAAAAACATGAAGGATATCAGCCTTCCGATAGTGGCAAGAAATCATCTTGAAAATGGGAAAAGTGTGAATCTGTGGTATGAAGAGATTGTACCTCATGAGAGTTTGTTCTTCTTATACATGCTGTCAAACGGGACTCCTTCAGGCGACAGAAGTCTTGAAAGACTGCTGAAACTTATTGACGATAATCCTCTGATACAATTTGGTGGAAACATGACAATAGGCAATGGTCTGACAAGGGTAGAAAGGTGGAAATCTCATGAATAAGCACTTGGTAGAAGAATTGATTCCGATTGCCTGTAAGGCGCTGGAGAATAACGAAAAAATTTGTATAAATGGAAAAATTTCAAGTACGTTAAAGGGGAACATTGCGTCTTTTGGAGCCGCTATTCAAATGGGAAGTCTTTTATCGGCAGTTGCATTTTTCAGTCAACAGGGCGGAGCGTCAGAGCCAAGACAGGAATTGTTGAATATTATTCTTGAAGTATTAAAAGAGCACAAGGATGTGCCTGAAGACTGCACTTCTTTATTTACTTATATTTGTGAGAGTAAACGGCAGGAAATGGCGCAAATAAAAAATCTGGTTGTCTCTGCGGCGATAGCAGTGAAACTTGCCATGAATTTGTTTAAGCCGGAGGAAAAGACAGAAGAAAACACACCAAAATAAGAAAAAGCAGGAGTGCGACGTGATGATGAAATCAAAAAATCTTCAATATGCTTTCTATGTGGAATATTATGAAAAACTGCCTGAAATTTTAAAGAAACAGAAAGAATTCAAAGAAAAACCTAAGAAACAAAATAATAGCAAGAAGGAAAAAAATTCGGAAGCTGTGGATTACAGGCAAATGAATCAGGAAATCCTGAATATTGCCCGGGAAACGTCATCTTCCATGCAGAAATTAAGTGAATATAAGGAAGAACTGTCTGTATTGGAATTTACCTCTTCCTATCCGGGAATTTTAGTTGGAACTGGTTACAATCATAAGGTAAAAGGAAAAGGTGAAATCGGAATGGGATTTACCTTTGATTATGTGACAGGACTTCCGTATCTTCCAGGGAGTTCATTAAAAGGTATTCTCCGTTTTGGGTTCAGGCAGGAAGAATATATTCATGAAGTTGTGAAGGATGTATTACATACAGAATTATCGGACGGGGAGATAAATGAGCTGACAAACACAATTTTTGAAGGAGCGGACAGTAGAAAAAAGTTTGTATTTTATGATGCAACCATATCTCATAATGAAAAAGGAAAATCTCTGCTTGCCTTAGATACTATCACACCTCATACAAAAGATGGACTAAAAGAGCCGAATCCGATTACTTTTCTGCGCATATGTCCTGACATAAAAATTCATTTTGAATTTCAGTTATATGAAGTTATTTTGTCTACAGGAAAACATGTCAGTAAAGATAATATAAAAGAAATTTTTAAGAATATTCTCGAGGATTTGGGAATTGGAGCAAAGACAAATGTAGGATATGGTGTACTGGAAAGTGTAGAAAACAAGGAGGATATGTGATGAGTAACGGAATCGGAGAACGTCAGAATGAAGAAAACAATATTGCTTATCTGGCAGCTCAAAGACAGCTGTACAGAGATGCAAAAAACTGGAACAGAGCAGTATGTGTATGTTCTGTTATATTGCCGTTTGCGCTGTCTGTTTTACAAATTTTTATTACACATGTGCATACGTATTTATACATCTTATCTATTACGAGTTGGGCTGTCTCAGGTTTAATTAAAAGGAAGGTTGAGAAAGAAAAAAGAACGGCGGCCTATATTCAGCAAAAATTTGATACAAATGTCTATCAGATGCCGTGGAATAAATATCTGTTTGAGAAGGACAGGAATGTTTCAGGGATTGTAGCAGAAAAATCAGAAAAGATATTACGGGATGAGTCAGAAAAGAGTAAGCTGATGAACTGGTATATGGTAGCGGATAATATAGGGCTAAATAAAGGCATTTTAGCATGTCAAAGGGAAAATATCTCATGGGATATCGGGTTGCGAAGAAGGTACAAGGTTGCAAGTTTAGGGGGCATTTCAATTATGATCATGATTGTTTTTGCAAGCAGCCTAATTTGTCAGGGGGATGTATTTGGCGAACTGTTTTTTGTGATGCCATTGCTTCAATGGGGTTATGATACAGTGGAGGTGCTTAATAGAGATATCGAACGTTTGAATAAATTAGATGAAATGGTTAATTTGTCGGAAGAAAAGACGATGATTGATTTGCAGATAATACAGCGTGAAATCTGTCTTCATCGGGAATCCAGTTATGCAATTCCTGATTTCTTTTATAATTGGTTTAAGAATAATGACGAGGACAGGGCGCGGAGGCAGGCACAGTTGTAGTAGTCCCAGTATTCACAAAATCGCTGTATAATGCGGTAAGGGTGACCTTGAGTTTCCGCAAATTGCAGTGAAAAAATGAATAATGAAAGATATCTACTTGAAGTTCGTCTATAATATGTTTATAATATCTTAAGTTGTATCTAAGAATATCAAAAATACGGTACAAATAAAGATATAAAAGCTTCCTGTTAGAATGTGTTTGAGAACTCATTTTGGAGTTTGTACGTTTCGGGAAGTGAGGAAAGAACAAAAAGGATTAGAACAGCAAAACTAATAAAAAGGAACGAAAAGCATGAGAAAACTAGCTTTAAGCGATGAAATTTTACTGAAAATCGATAAACCCGCCCGCTATATAGGCAATGAGGTAAATTCGATCATGAAAGACCTTGATAAGGTGGACATCCGATTTTGTATGTGCTTCCCGGACGTGTATGAAATTGGTATGTCACATCTTGGCATTCAGATTCTTTATGATATGTTTAATCAAAGAGACAATGTATGGTGTGAACGTGTCTATTCTCCGTGGCCGGATCTGGATGAAATCATGCGGAGAGAACAGATTCCGCTGTTTGCATTGGAATCCCAGAACCCTGTTAAAAATTTTGATTTTCTTGGAATCACCATCCAATACGAAATGTGTTACACCAATATTCTTCAGATTCTTGACTTAAGCGGAATTCCTCTGCGGGCAAAAGACAGAACGAAGGACGATCCGTTCGTAATAGGCGGAGGTCCCTGTACGTATAATCCGGAGCCGTTAGCAGAATTTTTCGATTTATTCTATATTGGGGAAGGTGAAACCGTGTATGATGCACTTCTGGATGCCTTCCTTGCCAATAAAAAAGCAGGAGGCAGCCGGGAGGATTTTCTGATGAAAGCTGCTAAAATCGAAGGAATTTATGTCCCTTCTTTTTATAATGTAACTTATAAAGAAGACGGCACGATTGCTGAATTCCTTCCGAATAAGGAAGGAATTCCATCGGTGATTGAAAAGCAGATCGTGATGGATCTTCCCCATGCACCGTATCCAAAAGCACCTGTTGTACCATTTATTAAGGCAACTCAAGACAGGGTGGTCATGGAGATTCAAAGAGGGTGTATCCGTGGATGCCGTTTCTGCCAGGCCGGTATGCTGTACCGTCCGCTGCGTGAAAGAAACGTGGAAGATTTGAAAGAAATGGCACGTACCATGCTGGATGCAACCGGACATGAGGAAATTTCGTTAAGCTCTCTGAGCTCTTCGGATTATCGGGAACTGCCGGAGCTGTTGGACGATTTGATTGACATGTGTGATGCCCGCGGGGTTAATATCTCCCTTCCCTCTCTGCGTATCGATGCATTCTCTCTGGATGTTATGAGCAAAGTTCAGGATATTAAGAAAAGTTCGCTTACCTTTGCCCCGGAAGCAGGATCGCAGAGAATGCGTGATGTGATTAATAAAGGGCTGACAGAAGAAGATATTCTGAATGGTGCAGGACAGGCATTCGAAGGCGGTTGGAATAAGGTAAAGTTATACTTTATGTTGGGACTGCCGACTGAGACGGAGGAAGATATCAAAGGAATTGCATGGCTCTGCCAGAAGGTTGCCGAACGTTATTATGAAATTCCAAAGGAGCAGAGAAATGGAAAATGTCAGATCACAGCAAGCAGCTCCTTCTTTGTTCCGAAACCGTTTACACCGTTCCAATGGGCTCCGATGAATACGAAAGAAGAATTCCTGGAAAAAGCACACATTGTAAAAGAGGAAGTAAAAGCGCAGGTGAATCAAAAAAGCATCAAATATAATTATCACGAGGCAGATGTGACAGTACTGGAAGGTATTCTTGCCCGTGGGGACCGAAGACTGGCACCGGCGATCCAAAAGGCTTATGAGGCAGGAGCAATCTTTGATGCCTGGAGTGAATCTTTCCGACCGGAATGCTGGGAGCAGGCATTTGCCGAGTGTGGGATTGATACTGATTTTTATACCGTCCGTGACAGAAGCACAGAAGAGATTCTTCCCTGGGATTTTATCAACATCGGTGTGACAAAAGAATTCCTGATTCGCGAATGGAACACCGCCCGTGCAGAGAAAGTGACTCCAAACTGCAGGATGCGTTGTTCCGGGTGCGGAGGAAAAAATTATGGCGGAGGTGTCTGTTATGAAGGTTAGAGTAAAGTTTACGAAAACAGGAGTAATGAAGTTTATCGGTCATCTGGACACCATGCGGTATTTCCAGAAGGCAATCCGCCGTGCAGGTATAGATATTGCTTATTCCAGCGGATTCAGTCCCCATATGATCATGTCATTTGCGGCTCCTCTTGGTGTGGGTGTTACCAGTGACGGAGAGTATTTCGATATGGAACTTCGGACAGCACAGGCCTCTGCAGTCATGGAAAAGCGGCTGAACGATGCGATGGTTGAAGGGATGCAAATTTTAAGTATCCGGAAGATTCCGGATGAAAAATCCTCGAATGCCATGTCTTTGGTATCCGCCGCAGATTATCTGGTTACGTTCCGTCCGGGAAAAGAATTGCCGGATGGGTGGAAAGAGCGTATGGCAGATTACCTGGTACAGGAACAGATTCTCTGTATGAAGCCTGGCAAAAAGGGCGAGAGAGAAGTTGACATCCGGCCGTGGATTTACCAGATGGAGGTAAGGGAGAACGGAATTTTCATGCAGTTATCCAGCGGCAGTGTCAGAAATCTGAAACCAGAGATGGTGATAAAAAGTTTTGCTGCTTATCTGGGCGCCGAGTTGGACGAATTTGCGTTGATGATACATCGGCAGGAGGTATATGCGGATCTGGGCAGCGAGTCCAAGCGGAAGCTGATATCATTGGAAAATCTGGGGGAAGAAATTGAGTAAAAAAATTGTGATTACACAAATGCCCTATGGCGAGGATACGCTTCAGATTTCTGCTCTCTGGGAGGAGAACCGTGTTCTGGACCTATATCTTCAAAGCGTTAAAACACGTTCCATGCTTGGAGATATTTATCTTGGTAAGGTCGAGCGGGTGGCGCATGACCTGAAGGCGGCATTTGTTCGTCTGGATCATAATCAGATGTGTTTTCTGTCTCTCAAAGACTGTACATCTCCAGTCTATAAGCAGCCTCAAAGGCAGGGAATGCCAAAACCCGGCGATGAGCTTCTCGTACAGGTGGTACGGGAAGCCTTAAAGGAAAAGCTTCCGGCAGTCAGTACGAATCTAAGTTTCACTGGCAAGTATCTGGTTTTGACAACGGGAGAACATCAATTAGGAATGTCCTCTAAGTTGGAAAAACGTGACAAAGAGCGTCTGAAGCAATTATTGGAGAGTAAAAAAGAAGAAAACATAGGAGTGATTGTCCGTACAGAAGCTGCATGTGCCACAAACCAGGAGATTCTGGAGGAATATACAGCGCTTACCTGTGAATGCCAAAATGTTTTACAATACGGAATTACCCGTACCTGCTTTAGCTGTATTCGGCAGGCGCAGCCTGAATGGGCAGGGCTTTTGCAGAGGATTCCGGTATCGGAGCTTAATGAGGTTGTTACCGATCTTCCTGCTGTTTATCAGGATGTTGTTCATTATATCGAGCAGACAGGCTTTTTTCAAAAAGAAAAGGTACGGCTTTATGAAGATCCGATGCTTCCCCTGTACAAACTCTATCGTTTTGAGAAGACGCTGGAAGATGGATTACAGGAAAAGGTCTGGCTGAAGTCCGGTGGATTTCTGGTGATTCAACAGACAGAAGCCTTTATCGCCATAGATGTTAATTCCGGAAAATGTGAGACGAAAAAGGACGCGGAAGCGTTATATCGGAAGATTAATCTGGAAGCAGCTCATGAAATTGCTTATCAGCTTCGCCTGCGTCAACTATCTGGTATTATACTGATTGATTTTATTAATCTAAAACAACAAAAGCATCGTGAGGAGATCATGGGTGTACTTTCGAATGTTTTGAAAAAAGATCCTTCTCAGACTGTGGTTGTCGATATGACAAAGCTGCAGATTGTGGAAGTAACCAGAAAGAAAACAAGAAAATCTTTGAAGGAAGTACTTGCTGATGGCAGGAAAGGATCTGACTATGCATGAGTTTGAAAATTCACAAAAAAGGTCATTAAAACCTTATCAGGGGATTGTTTTTATTATCGGGATGTTTGCTGCATATCTGGGACTTTCGCGGATCATTCCCAGTTCCTGGGGAATCTGGGGAACGTTTCTGGTACAGCTTATGTTTATCCTGGTTCCTGTTTTTTATGTACGGATTCTTGGACGGGATTTATCGGTTGTCTTTCCGCGGAAAAAACCTGCCGGAATCGGTATCGGCGGAAGCATTGTGCTATGGCTCGGAAGCTTTCTGATTAATCTGCCGATTTCCATTACTTTAACCTATCTGTTTCCTTCCGCAGGGGTCAATACCAGTATGCGTTTTATGAATATTATTCAGGGCGTTCCAGGCGTGGTTTTGATTCTGATTATTGCCGTTATGCCTGCAATTGGAGAAGAATTGACTTTTCGAGGTGTGTTTTTTCATTCTCTGTCAGGAATTCGTTACCCGTTGCTCTCTGCTTTGATTGTGGGGGTTACATTTGGAATTTTTCATATGGATCCAATGAAGCTTATTTCTACATCTCTCATCGGTTTTCTGATGTGTCTGATGCTGACCAAGAGCGGCAACATGATCTATAATTCCTTTCTGCATTTTCTGAATAATTTTGTATCCGTACTGATGTTGCTTTTACTTAGAGGTTTTTCAGACCGGATGCCGGAATATCAGCAATTCATGGACGCATCCGTACAGCAGGCAGATCAGGAATTGAATTTAAGTATAATTGGAATCTACTGGGTGATGGGAAGCCTTGGCCCCTTCCTGGTGTATCTTGGTTTTTGGATGATAAAAAAAGCAGACAAGACAAAGCGGGTTGAATTCTTTCCCTCAGCCACACAGACACGAAATCTGTGTCTGATTCTCATCCCTTCCATACTGGCGATTGCTGTGGGAATCATCTGCTTTTGCCTGGGACTTTTTGCTGCATTGCAAATTCAATAATTTATGCTATAATGGGTACAGGCTGAGAAAGCATGCTTTAGAGAATTATGTGAAGGAGGTTTTTATGTCGGATATAGTGGTTGTAACCGATAGCAACAGTGGAATGACACAGGAGGAAGCAGAAAAGCTGGGTGTTGTTGTTCTGCCGATGCCTTTTTTTATCAACGATAATGTTCATTATGAAGGAATAGATTTAAGTCAGGAAGAGTTTTTCAGGCTTCTTGCAGAGGATGCCAATGTTTCCACTTCGCAGCCATCTCCGGGAGATGTTATGGATCTATGGAATAAGCTTCTGAAAGAGTATGATGAGATTGTCTATATTCCAATGTCAAGCGGATTATCTGCATCCTGCGCTACGGCTCTGGCTCTGGCAGCGGATTTTGAAGGTTCTGTATTTGTTGTGGATAACAAGCGCATTTCTATCACACAATATCAGTCGGTGTTGGATGCCAGGGCTCTTGCAGGTGCAGGCTATACAGGGGCACAGATAAAAGAAATTCTGGAAAAAGATGCACTGGAAGCCAGTATCTATCTGATGGTAGATACCTTGAAATATCTGAAGAAAGGCGGACGTGTTACTCCCGCCGCAGCCATGATCGGTACCGTACTGAATCTGAAACCTGTATTGACGATCCAGGGGGACAAGCTGGATGCTTTTGCAAAAGTGCGCGGAGTGAAGCAGGCAAAAAAAGTAATGCTGGAAGCAATGAAGAAAGATATGGAAACAAGATTTGCCGAACCCCTGAAAAAAGGGCTGATGAGCCTTATGATTTCCTATACGTACGGACAGGATGAGGCTGTCAGGATTTGGATGGAGGAGGTGCAGGCTGCATTTCCGGATATGAAAATATTCGGTTCCCCACTCTCCTTAAGTGTTGCCTGCCATACAGGCCCTGGTATCATCGCGATCGGATGTTCTAAGATGCCGGAGATTCATTGAAAATTTTGAGTTTGTTATTGACAAATTTATGTAATACTGGTATTATGAATGAGTATGCCGCACAGAGAGGTAGAAGTGTTGTCTCGGACAACCACCGAATCTGGCGAGTAATGATAATAGGAGGTGCCATATGTACGCAATTATTGCAACAGGTGGTAAACAGTACAAAGTAGCCGAAGGCGATATCATTAACGTAGAAAAGCTTGGTGTTGAAGCTGGTGAAACTGTTACATTTGACAATGTACTTGCAGTAAGCAACGACGGTCTGAAAGTCGGAGCAGATGTTGCTGATGCGAACGTAACTGCTTCCGTTGTAAAGAACGGAAAAGCAAAAAAAGTTATCGTTTACAAGTATAAGAGAAAAACCGGTTACCACAAGAAAAACGGTCACAGACAGCAGTACACACAGGTTAAGATTGAGAAAATCAACGCTTAATAGGTGGGTATATGACAAGAGTAACGTTTTATCAGAATTCAAATCATGAATATATTGGTTTTACGGTGGAAGGTCATGCAGGTTACGCGGATGAGGGCGAAGATATTATCTGCGCTGCCATCAGTGCACTGGTGACGAATGCCATTAACTCTATAGAAGCTTTTACAGAAGATGACTTTACCGTGGATGCGGATGAGAATTCGGCATGTATCAAGTTTTCCATTGACGGCACACATTCCAAAGAGGCCGATTTATTGTTGAAATCCTTAAGTCTGGGACTTCAGGGAATTGAAGATGATGAAACAAACAGTGCATTTATTGATATCATTTTCGAGGAGGTGTAAAACCATGTTACAGATGAACCTTCAATTTTTCGCTCATAAAAAGGGAGTTGGTTCTACCAAGAACGGTAGAGATTCCGAATCCAAGAGATTAGGTGCGAAGAGAGCTGATGGCCAGTTTGTAAAAGCTGGAAATATTCTTTACAGACAGCGCGGAACTAAGATCCATCCGGGTGTGAATGTTGGACGCGGTAAAGATGACACTCTGTTTGCAACAGTAGACGGTGTTGTTAGATTCCAGAGAAAAGGCAGAGACAAAAAGCAGGTTTCTGTTATTCCGGTAGCTGAATAATTTGGCATGAGGCGGACTTCAAACTTAAGGGTTTGGGGTCCTCTTTTTTTTAGAGAGTGGATAGATATAGGACGGACGGAAGAGCGGAGCGGGGATGGGAACTGTGGCAGGGCAGACTGCGGTTTCGGGGGACAAGAGGAACTAAGGTTCTGAAGGTTTTGCTGAAAGCGTCCGTAAGAATGACAAACTCGCTTCGCTCAGACAGTGTCATTCTTACGGACAACGCAAAATCTTCAGAGCCTAAGTTCCTTAGTCCCCCTGCAAATGCAGTCTGCCCTGCCGCAGTTCCCATCCCCGCTCCGCTCTTCCTGCATCCTGGCTGTTATACTTTAATTGATTTTAAGATTATCCGCCCGAGTGTGCCTGAAAATGAATATGGGCTATGAAATTATGAATTTCTTTTGGAATTTTAAGGATTATGGTTTGTATTTGTATGGCTTTTTTAGTATAATTAGGAAGATTGGGTAGAATAGAAGGTAGAGGGTGGCTTGGGTTTTGGTAACAACAGGGTGTTGATTGGATGGATGATAGATAGAGTAGGAGGATGTTTATGTTTGCGGACAGAGCCAGAATTATTATCCGGTCCGGTAAGGGCGGGGATGGGCATGTTAGTTTTCGGAGGGAGTTGTTTGTTCCCAATGGTGGTCCGGACGGAGGAGATGGCGGGAAAGGCGGAGATGTCATCTTTGAAGTGGATGAGGGATTGAATACTTTGGTGGATTACCGGTATAAGAGGAAGTTTGCGGCTCAGGATGGAGAGCAGGGCGGTAAGCGCAGGTGTCATGGGAAGAATGGGCAGAGTATTGTGCTAAAGGTTCCAGAGGGGACTGTGATTATGGAGGCGGAAAGCCGGAAGGTGATTGCAGATATGTCCGGGGAGAACAAGAGGCAGGTGGTCCTAAAAGGCGGACAGGGCGGTAATGGGAATATGCACTATGCTACGGCTACGATGCAGGTTCCGAAGTATGCACAGCCCGGAAAGCCGGCGCAGGAGCTGGAGGTTTTGATGGAGCTGAAAGTGATTGCGGATGTGGGATTGGTTGGATTTCCGAATGTGGGAAAATCAACGCTTTTGTCCAGGGTGACCAATGCAGATCCGAAGATTGCCAATTATCATTTTACAACACTCAATCCAAATTTGGGCGTTGTGGATCTGGAAGGGTGCAGAGGATTTGTGATTGCAGATATTCCGGGATTGATTGAGGGTGCATCGGAAGGTGTCGGCCTGGGACATGAGTTTCTGCGTCATATAGAGCGGACAAGGGTTATGATTCATCTGGTGGATGCGGCTTCTACAGAGGGAAGAGACCCGGTGGATGATATCTACAAAATTAATCAGGAACTGGAGGCTTATAATCCGGAGATTGCAAAGCGGCCGCAGGTGATTGCAGCCAATAAGACGGATGCAATTTATACGGAAGAGGGGGCACAGGATCCGATTGAGCGTCTGAAGGAGGAATTTGAACCTCAGGGGATGAAGGTATTCCCGATTTCAGCGGTATCCGGAAAAGGACTCAAAGAACTGTTGTATTATGTGCAGGAAATGCTGGATACAATGCCTCAGGAGAAGATCGTGTTTGAGCAGGAATTCTTCCCGGAGGAGATGCTGATGGTCGAAAATCTGCCGTTTACGGTTGAGCAGTCGGAAGAGGATGAACATCTCTTTATCGTGGAGGGACCGCGGATTGAGAAGATGTTGGGCTATACGAATCTGGATTCGGAGAAGGGATTTGCCTTTTTCCAGAAGTTTTTGAAGGATTCCGGTATTCTGGAACAGTTGGAGTCAGCCGGTATCCAGGAAGGTGACACCGTACAGATGTACGGACTGCAATTTGATTATTATAAATAAAAGAGTGAAAATAGGAGTGGGATATGACAAGTAAACAAAGAGCTTATCTGAAAGGTCTTGCGATGAATCTGGATCCGATTCTTCAGATCGGTAAATCAGCAGTAACGCCAGAATTTACGGCTTCCGTGGCTGAAGCGCTTGAAGCGAGAGAGTTGATTAAAATCAGTGTGCTGCAGAACTGCATGGATGATCCGAAGTTTATGGCGCAGACAATCGCGGATCGTACCGGATCACAGGTCGTACAGGTGATCGGCAAAAAGATTGTTCTGTACAAAGAAGGAAAAAAAGAGAAAAAGAAGATTGAACTGCCAAGATAAGGACAGAGCATATCATGAAAAAAGTAAGAAAAATCGGAATTATGGGCGGTACTTTCGATCCGATTCATATCGGACATCTGATCCTGGGCGAGGCGGCCTATGAACAGTTCGGACTGGATGAGGTGTGGTTTATGCCTGCCGGGAATCCTCCCCATAAGCGAAACAGGATAGGACGCGCCAGTGATGAACAGCGTGTTGAGATGGTAAGGCGTGCCATCTCCTCCAATCCTCATTTTGTCCTGTCTCTGGAAGAAATGAACGAGGATGGTTACAGTTATACCTATCGTACACTGGAACGCTTAAATGCCCAATATACGCGGTCAGAATTCTATTTTATCATCGGAGCTGACTCCTTGTTTGATTTTGACACCTGGAGGGAGCCGCAGAGGATTGCAGATGCCTGTAAGATTGTGGTGGCAACCAGAAATCAGATAAGTCCGGAAGTATTTGAATCCGTATTGAATCAGCGGCGGGAGCAGTTTCACGGCAGTTTCCTGAAACTGGATACGCCGAATCTGGACATCTCTTCCCAGACCATTCGAAGCTGGATCAAGGAACATCAGACCGTTCGCTATTATCTTCCGGAAAGTGTTCGGAACTATATTATAGATCATAGAATATACGAGGATTAACAGAATGGATTCACAGAAATATGATTTGATAAAAATAGCAAAACAGTTAAAAAAAGAACTGGATAAAGACCGCTTCCGTCACACAGAAGGTGTTATGTATACAGCGGCTGCCTTGGCTATGGCGCATGACGTTGATCTATTTGCAGCTCAGACAGCCGGGCTGCTTCATGATTGTGCGAAGTGTATCCCGAACAAGAAAAAACTGGAGATGTGCAGAAAGCATCAGATCCCGATGACTGGATTTGAAGTTGAAAATCCATTCCTTCTTCATGCCAAGCTGGGAGCTTATCTGGCAAAAGCAAAGTATCGGGTAGGGGATACTGAAATCCTCAGTGCAATCGCATGTCATACTACGGGGAAACCGGATATGACCAGACTGGAACAGATTCTCTATATCGCCGATTATATTGAACCCGGCAGAAGTAAGGCACCCAATTTACCGGAAATCCGAAAACTTGCATTTCAGGATCTTGATGAGTGTATGTACCGGATCTTACAGGATACGGTGGAATATCTGAAAGAGAATCCCAAAACGATGGACGTGACAACGGAAGAGGCTTATCTTTATTACAGCAATCACCATAACAGCAAAGAGGAGTAAAAATATATGAACCAATCAAAAGAAATGACACGTATTGCAGTTGCGGCAATGGAAGAAAAAAAGGCTCAGGATGTGAAAATTATTGATATTGAACATATTTCAACGCTTGCCGATTACTTCGTGATTGCAAGCGGAACAAACCGTAATCAGGTACAGGCGATGGCAGATAACGTGGAAGAGATGCTTGGAAAGGCAGGATTTGAGCCGAAACAGATCGAGGGATATCAGAATGCCAACTGGATTTTGATGGATTACGGCGATGTAGTGTTGCATCTGTTTGACGAAGAAAACCGTCTGTTTTACGATCTGGAACGCATCTGGAGAGACGGGAAGTTAATCGGTAAAGAGGAGATCTGATTCGTCGTTGTAAAGTTCAGATTTACAAATTGCGTCTCAGATACACGTTATAAAAAATGGAATCTATGTTGTTCTGCTTCCAGAGAACATAGATTCCGTTTTTTTATTGCAACAGCTTTAAGCTTCAAACAAAGTCGAATTCAAAAATCTGTCAGTCCATGAACCGGAACACACCGATTACTTTACCGAGAATCTGAAGTTCCCCGTATACAATAATCGGATCCATGGTATCATTCTCCGGCTGCAGGCGGTAATAGCCATCTTCTTTATAATAGGTTTTCACCGTAGCAGAATCGGCGACCATAGCTACCACCATGTCACCATCTCTTGCGGTAGAGCGCTGCTCAACGAGTACATAATCTCCATCCAGGATTCCTGCATTAATCATACTTTCCCCCTGCACTTCAAGCATGAACGTCTCAGCATTTGGCAGATGGGAAATGGGAATCGGCATGTACTCTTTAATATTTTCCACAGCCAGCAGCGGTTGTCCGGCAGCAACTTTGCCCAGTATCGGCACTTGTGCCAATTCCAGTTCCGGAGTCGGTTCTCCGCTCTCAAACTGTTCGATACGTCTGCGGTTAAAATCATCGTCCGTAATCTCGATCGCACGGGGAAGGGTGGGATCTCTTCGAATATAACCATTCTTCTCCAGTGTCTCAAGATGTGCGTGTACGGAGGACGTTGATTTCAAATCGACCGCTTTGCAGATTTCCCGTACAGAAGGCGGAAAGCCGCGGTTGATGATGGTCTCTTTCAGATAGTCCAGAATCTCCTGTTGTTTTTTGCTGATTGTTCCATTCGCCATATGTATAAACTCCTCTCAGTAAGTCGCAATCACAAATCTCCAAACCGTTTCACGGAAGATTTCGCAATCGCCCAAAGTTCTTTGTCAAAGATAGGTTATTTTTATTATAGCAGAGGATTCCTCAAATAGCAAACATATTTTCGGAATATCAGTTCGTATGTTGATGTAAATATGGAATAAGAAGGAAGATCCCTTGTTGCATATTTTCTTTTGTATGCTATAATACATGTTGGAGATAGTATTTGTATCAAAACTATACTCAATCTGATTCACTGTTTCATTTCATAGAAGTCAATAAGAAGAGGAAAGGAGCCTGCATCAGAACTGACCGTTTTTCCCTGCAAGAAGCAGGATCGGCAGCGAAACAGCAGGACTTAAAAGCAGAAAGGAGTATGAAATGACAGTAGAGATGTTAAAATCCAAGATTCACCGGGCTGTCGTCAAGCAGGCAGAACTGGATTACGTGGGCAGCATTACAGTGGACGAAGAATTGCTGAATGCAGCCGGGATACTGGAGTATGAGAAGGTCCAGATTGTAGACGTAAACAACGGCAGCCGTTTTGAAACTTACACCATCTGCGGTGAACCGGGCAGCGGTATGATTTGTCTGAACGGTGCAGCGGCAAGATGTGTCAGCGTTGGTGATAAAATTATTATTATGGCATACGGCAATTATGATATGCAGGAAGCAAAAGAACATAAGCCTTCCGTCATTTTTGTGGATGAGGAGAATAAAATCAGCCAAAAGACCAACTATGAAAAACATGGTTTATTGAAAGATATGTAGAATGTGTACATAAGCATTCAGGGCAAGCAGTGAAATCAGAGAAAGGCTATCTTCAAATCCAGAAGAAAGAAAGCAGCCTATGTATAAAAATGGCTGCGGAGGAAGAAGCATTATGAATGTAACAACAACAATTTCAGAAACAAGAGAACAGATTCGTGCATGGAAGAAACAAGGTTATACCATCGGGCTGGTACCTACGATGGGCTTTCTGCACGAGGGGCATGCAAGTCTGATTCAGAGATGCCGAAAGGAAAATGACAAGGTTGTCGTATCCGTCTTTGTCAATCCCACACAATTTGGTCCCAATGAAGATCTGGAAGATTATCCGAGAGATTTTGAACGGGATTGTCGTCTGTGTGAGGATATCGGTGCGGACTTAATTTTTCATCCGGAACCGGAAGAGATGTATCAGAATGCCTGCGCCTATGTAAATATAGAAACACTTTCCGATACACTGTGCGGAAAAACCCGTCCCGTTCATTTTCGGGGAGTCTGCACGGTTGTATCCAAATTATTTCATATTGTAGCACCGGATCAGGCATATTTTGGTCAGAAGGACGCCCAGCAGCTTGCGATTATCCGGAAAATGGTGAACGATCTGAACTTTGATATCCGGATTGTGGGCTGTCCCATCATTCGTGAAGAAGATGGGTTGGCGAAATCTTCCCGTAATACGTATCTGAATCCTCAGGAACGGAAAGCAGCGCTTTGTCTGTACCGTGCGGTGCAAAGAGGGCAGGAAGTGATCGCAGCCGGATGCAGCAGTACAGCAATTTGGCAGGAAATGAAGAAGGTAATTGATGCAGAACCATTGGCAAAGATTGATTATATTTCTGTAGTGGATGCACTTACGATGCAGCCCGTAGAAAAAGTAGAGCGGGACGTATTGGTAGCAATGGCTGTCTATATTGGAAAGACAAGGCTGATTGATAATTTCAGCTACGAGGTGTAGGCTATGAAAAATATAGGAAAAATTGCCTCATTTCTCACTCGATATATCAGTATCATTATTCTGTTTTTTTCCGCAGTTGCATTTTGGAAACCGGAAGGATTTTCCTGGGCGACAAATTACACCTCCATCTTTCTTGGAGTTGCGATGTTCGGCATGGGGCTGACCATTAAGGCAAAAGATTTTAAAATAGTATTTTCAAAGCCAAAAGAAATTCTTGCGGGCTGTATTGCCCAGTATACGGTAATGCCTCTATGTGCATGGCTCTTGTCCGTAGTGTTGGGTCTGGAACCTGATCTGGCAATAGGCGTCATTTTGGTGGGCTGCTGTCCGGGCGGAACAGCAAGTAATGTGATTACCTATATTGCCGGAGGTGATGTGGCATTATCTGTGGGAATGACAATTGTTTCCACATTGATTGCGCCGATCATGACGCCGTTGCTGGTTTATGGATTGGGCGGTGCATGGGTGGAAGTTTCCCTTTGGGCGATGATTTTATCCGTAGTCAAGGTAATCTTGATCCCTGTACTGCTTGGAATTTTACTGCATAAAATCTTCAGCAGGCAGATTGAGAAGATCCATGAGGTTCTTCCCCTGGTTTCCGTAATTTCCATTGTTATGATCATCTCAGGAATTATAGCCAGCAATAAGGAAAAAGTAATTACCAGCGGAGCAGTGGTTCTGGGAGTTGTAATCCTGCATAATCTGCTGGGAATGCTTTTGGGACTTGGAACCGCAAAGGTTTTAAGAATCGAATATCCAAAGGCAACAGCTATCGCCATTGAAGTAGGAATGCAGAACAGCGGTCTTGCAGTTTCTCTTGCAACGGCAAATTTTGCAGCGAATCCTCTGGCAACCTTGCCAGGTGCAATTTTCAGTGTATGGCATAACATTGCAGGATCCATATTTGCAGGAATCCGCAGAAGAAGCATGACCAAAAGCAACTGTGAAATAAAATAGATATCAGAACAGCTTTATAAAGCCGGCGGCAGGAAGGATAACTTCGGCTGCCGGTTTTGCCGTTCAAAAGAAATCCGCAAAAGCAGGCAGCCTTGTGTATTTCTTTTGGAAGAAGTATAATAAAAAAGAAGGCAACGAAAGAAAAGGATGGTACAAATAAATGAAACGGATATTTTTAATTGAGGATGACCGGAAGATCGCCAAGAATCTTGCCACTTTACTTCATTCAGAAGGATTTACGGTTACTCATGCTCCTACGCAGAGGGAGGCGATTTCCCTGCTTGCTGCAAATAAATACGATTTGGCGCTGGTGGACATTTCTCTTCCTGACGGAAACGGCTTTACCGTCTGCACAGAGATTAAACAAACCCAGTCTATTCCCGTGATTTTTCTGACAGCTTCCGGCGATGAAGCAAGTGTTGTTACCGGACTGAATATGGGGGCGGACGACTATATTACCAAGCCCTTTCGCCCGCGTGAATTGATTGCCCGGATCGGAACTGCTCTGAGAAAATTCGGAAGCGCTTCCTCCGCTTTTGAAATCTGCGGACTTTCTGTGGATGCGGCCAGCGGTATTGTGAAAAAAGAAGGCAAAGAGGTTTTTCTCTCTGCATTAGAGTACCGGTTACTGCTGATATTTATCAACAATCCCAAAAACATTCTCACACGGGACAGACTACTTAACGAATTGTGGGACGCAGCAGGTGAGTTTGTCACGGACAATACACTGACTGTATACATCAAGCGTTTGCGGGAGAAGATTGAGGATGATCCTACGAATCCGCAGATTATTTTGACGGTTCGTGGAACGGGCTACCGATTGGGAGGCGGCTATGTTTCGGAATAGAGAGATTCGGCAATTTGTTATCTTATATTCTTTCATCACCGTTACCCTTATCACGTTGGGATTTGCAAGTAATACCGCAGCCGGAATTCTTGCCATTTTATCTGCCGTCTCCTTTGGAACAGCTTTTTTTGTATTTACAAAAGCACGCTATCAAAGCATTGCCCGTATTTCAGAGCAAATTGATCTTGTTCTTCATAACGCTGACCATATATATATCAGTGAATCAGACGAGGGCGAGCTTTCCATTCTGCAAAGTGAAATATCAAAAATGACACTGCGCATCCGGGAGCAGAACAGGGCACTGAAAAACGAAAAGGAACATCTTGCCGACTCCCTCGCTGACATTGCTCATCAACTCCGCACACCGCTTACATCCGCCGCCCTTATTCTGTCATTATTAGAAAAGAATCCTGAAAAAGCGGAACGGATAGCATTACTGCGCGAAACAGAGGAATTGTTTGTACAAATGGAGTGGTTGCTTGACGCCTTATTAAAATTATCCCGTCTGGATGCGGGCATTGTCGTTTTTCAAAGTGTCCCGGTCGATGTGAACTGCCTGCTCAATGCTGCCGTTCGCCCGCTTCTGATTTCTATGGAATTACACAATATTGCTTTACAAAAAGAAGTGCCGGACGGAATGGTCATTCAGGGAGATTCCGGGTGGCTTTCAGAAGCCATTCAAAACATCCTTAAAAATTGTGTACAGAGTGCAGGTGATAACGGCGAGATTAAAATTGTCTGTGAGGATACCCCGCTGTTTGGTGAGATCACTATCCATGACAGTGGAGCAGGCTTTGAAAAAGAAGATTTGCCCCGTTTGTTTGAACGGTTTTATCGTGGAAAAAATGAGGATGCTGTGGGATACGGTATCGGATTAGCGCTCTGCAAGATGATTATAACCCGGCAGGGCGGAACGATTACTGCAAAAAACCACCCGCAAGGCGGTGCGGTTTTTTGCATTCGTTTTCCAAAGTGACGAATCTCTCACTGAAAAGTCACAGAAATGTAAGCTGGAAGTTCTATTATATGGGTGAGTTCAAAGCCGGGCTTTGAACATTTAGAAAAAGGAGGCTCACATAATGGAGTTTTTAAAGATTGAAAATCTATGTAAGGTCTACGGTAAGGGAGAAAACCAGGTTACCGCACTGGACCATGTTTCACTCACAATCGAAAAGGGGGACTTTACCGCAATCATCGGCTCCTCCGGTTCCGGTAAATCCACATTACTTCATGCGATCGCCGGCGTAGATGTGCCCACAAGCGGAAAGATCTACCTGAATGGGCAGGATGTGTATGCAGGAAGCAATGAAAAACTTGCCATTTTCCGCAGAAGGCAGGTGGGGCTGATTTATCAGTTCCACAACCTTATTCCCACTCTGAATGTGGTGGAAAATATCACATTGCCGATTCTGATGGACAAGCGGAAAGTAAACCAGGAACGACTGGATGACCTTCTGAATCTGTTGGGACTGCAGGAACGAAAAAATCACTTGCCAAATCAGCTTTCGGGTGGTCAGCAGCAGCGTGTTGCCATCGGCCGTGCTTTGATGAACGCGCCTGCAGTGATGCTGGCTGATGAACCTACAGGCAGTCTGGACAGTCAAAACGGTCATGAAATCATGAAACTGTTGAAATCCAGTCATGAAAAATATCACCAGACATTGATCATTGTCACCCATGATGAGAATATCGCTTTGCAGGCAGACCGTATTATCTGCATTTCAGACGGCAAGGTGGCACGGGATGAGAGGCGGGTGAAACGGTCATGAATATTTTTAACAAGGTTGCCCTGCAGGGACTGAAAAAGAGCCGCACACGAACGTTTGTAACGATCATCGGAGTTGCTTTATCCGCTGCCCTGATTACGGCAATCGCTACTTTTGGAGTTTCCCTGTTAAACTATATGATAAAGGGCGCGGCTCAGAAAAACGGAGACTGGCATATTGCATTTTTGGATGTCCCTTCTTCTTTTGTACAGGAACGAATTCAGGACAAAGAAGTTGCTGATACCGTAACATTTGATAATATTGGATACGCAGCACTGAATGGAAGTAAAAACCCGGATAAGCCCTACCTTTTTATAGCAGGATTTGGCGAGGAAACGTTTCAAACGTTACCAGTGAAACTGCTTTCCGGCAGGATGCCGGAAAACAGCGGAGAAATTCTTGTTTCAGCGAGCGTTGCCGCAAACGGCGGTGTCAAATTCTCAGTAGGTGATACACTTTCCCTTGATGTAGGAAGCCGTATGAATGGCAGTAAAACGCTTACGCAGCATGACCCATATTCCTATGAAAATGAAGCCCTTGCAGCGCAGGAGAAGAGAACTTATACCGTTGTCGGTATCTGCCAGAGACCCGTATTTGAGGAACGAACTGCGCCTGGATATACCCTGATCACAAAGGCAGATGAACAAAGCAGAACGAACAACTATACGCTGTTTGTCAAATTGGAAAAACCACATACCGCCCGCGTTTATGCCAACAGCACAGCTGAAAACTACGCTTATATCTTTAATGATGATGTGCTGCGTTTTATGGGTATTTCCAATGATAACGTGTTCAATACGTTCCTGTACTCGGTTGCCGGTATTGTAATAATCATTATCATGATCGGCTCTGTTTTCCTGATTCATAACGCATTTCATATTTCATTGAACGAACGTACACATCAGTTTGGAATTCTGATGTCGGTAGGAGCCACGGAAAAGCAACTGCGGAATTCGGTATTGTTTGAAGGACTCTGTGTCGGTGCGGCTGGAATACCAATCGGCGTTATTACAGGAATATTCGGTATCAAGATTGTACTTTCCGTTGTAGCCCGAAATTTTGGAAATATTATGTATGACACCGTACCTTTAACTCTGGTTGTATCCGTCCCCGCAATTGTCGGCGCCTCAGTGATCAGCCTGCTTACCATTTTGATTTCAGCTTATATTCCGGCCCGTAAGGCTGCAGGTATCCCGGTAATGGAATGTATTCGCCAGACAAACGAAGTGAAAACGGAATCGAAAACTGTAAAAACATCAAAATTTACTGAGAAGATTTATGGTCTGGAAGGAACACTTGCATTAAAAAATTTCAAAAGGAATAAACGGCGTTACCGCAGCATTGTATTATCACTTATTTTAAGTGTTGTATTGTTTATTGCAACCAGTGCCTTTGTAGCAGATTTAAAACAGGCAGCAGGGCAGACGGCATCCGTTACTACTTATGACATCGGTTTTGCCACACAGGATATGGAAGAGCATGAAATGTTAGCGCTTTACGATAAATTAAAAACAGCAGACAGTGTTTATGACAGTTCTTATCAGGCACTTATGACTTATTCCTGTACTGCAAAAGCAGGTGACTTTTCAGAGGCTTTCCTTAACCAGACGGATTCTCATTTGCCGGATGAAACCGTTGACCTGACAATGCAAATCCAGTTTATTGATGACAATGCTTATCAAAACCTGCTCAAAGATCTGGGGCTTTCTGCGGAGGAATATACCGGACAAAATGCGAAGCTGTTTGCCTGTGCAAAAATAGAAGACAACAGCAGTCAAGTAAAGAAGTCGGGTGAGTTTGTTAATATGTTCACAAATTCCTCCATGAATTTTGCCATTGTCCCAAAAACAGAAGAGGAGTCGGAGATAGGGGATGAGAAAAATGTAACGATTACATTTGCCGATTTCGTGCCGCCTGATACACTTCCGGTTTTAGAAATAACGGAATCCACCCCCTACATTTTCATGGTGATGGCTCCCTATTCCCTTAAAGATACGTTTGTCTCCCCAGATACCCGTGTGGATGTAAAAGGTTTGACTTTTCAATCAAAAAACCCCACCCGGTCAGCGGAGGAAATGGAAGCGATGATTTTGAGCGAAGGAATTACAGCCGATTACACGTTATATAATACGAGAGAAATGCTTGAGGAAAACAGTAATATGATATTCATTGCCAATGTGTTTTCTTATACTTTTATCGTTATGATTTCTCTGATCGCAGTTGCCAATGTGTTCAATACAATTTCCACAAATATTAAGCTGCGCAAAAGAGAGCTTGCCATGCTCCGGTCGGTGGGAATGTCGGAACGCGATTTTCAGAAGATGATGAACTTTGAGTGCATTTTTTATGGAATGCGGGCACTGTTCGTGGGGCTTCCCATAGGGATTCTTTCTTCCTGGCTGATTTACAAAGGGATGTACAGCGGCGGTGCGGACGCAATTGACTTTGTGATGCCATGGGTCAGTATTGGAATCAGCATAGTTGGTGTACTCTTTATCGTCTTCATTACAATGCTGTACAGCACGAATAAAATAAAAAAAGAAAATATCATCGACGCACTTCGGGATGACATGGCCTGATCATTATTAACGGAAGGCAGGGCAGATGTCCTGCCTGTTTTTAAATTTCTTTTTTGAATGGTTTAAGGAATGAATAATTCACAAAAGTGTAATTGACAAATGTTATAATAAGAGATATATTAGTATATATGTAATTATTCGGAAAACACAGGTTTTTCGAATACTTGAAACTATAAACAGTAAATGAATGATTTTCGGTCCTTTTTTAATTATCAAATTCTGCATTCTACTATTTTTATGGAGAAATTCTAATTATGGAAAAACGAACTACTTATCACGAACAAACAGATATGGAAAACACGCTGAAACTTCGCGAAGTCTTAAAGACATTGCCCGGTATGGCCGGTGATTTTTTCCGTGCCGTCAGTACAACAACCTCGACAAGCACCCGAATCAAGTATGCCTATGACATCCGCATTTTCTTTCAGTTTTTATTAAGTGAAAATCCCGCCTATAAGAATTTTACCATGCAGGATTTCGGTCTGAATGATCTTGATAATGTTACCGCTCTTGATATTGAGGAATACATCGAATACCTAAAGGCTTATAAATCTTCTGAGACGGATGATTATATAACCAATGGAGAAAAAGGTCTGAAACGTAAATTATCATCACTTAGAACCTTTTATTCTTATTATTATAAGCATGAAATGATTCAAACCAATCCAACGCTCCTGGTTGATATGCCCAAACTGCATCAAAAGGAAATCATTCGTCTGGATGCCGATGAAGTTGCCAAATTGCTTGATTTTGTGGAATCCTGCGGTGATGAACTGACACCACATCAGAGAAAATATTATGAAAAAACAAAATATCGTGATCTGGCGATCATTACTCTCCTGCTCGGAACGGGTGTTCGTGTCTCGGAATGTGTGGGGTTAGATGTTGAAGATGTGGACTTTCAGAACAATGGAATTAAAGTCGTCCGAAAAGGGGGCAATGAAATGATTGTGTATTTTGGAAAGGAAGTGGAAACGGCGCTGCGGAATTATCTGGAAATCCGGAAAGGAATCACACCGGTGGCCGGTCATGAACATGCACTCTTCTATTCCTCCCAGCGGAAACGAATTAACGTGAAGACAGTTGAAAATCTGGTGAAAAAATATTCCAGCCGAATCACAACGACAAAAAAAATAACCCCTCATAAGCTGCGCAGCACCTACGGTACAAACCTATATCAGGAAACAGGGGATATCTATCTTGTTGCTGATGTTCTTGGTCATAAGGATGTCAATACGACAAAAAAACATTATGCGGCAATGGATGATTCCAGACGGCGAATGGCGGCGCGTGCAGTCCACCTGCGTACAGAGGAATAAATAGTCAGACCACCGGTTCAGCCCAACATCACTGTACTGCCATTAAAACCTTGTTTTCTTTCCGTAAAATTAGTCAGTGCGTATCCAAACCATCCCGCCATAATTCCAATCTAAACTCCATGTAGGTGCAGCAAAAAATCTGCATTTCCATGGCGAAAAGCCCCAGAGGAAACACAGATTTGACAGTTACAATTTTGAATAACAAAAACCTTTATTGAATCAGTATGATCAACGTGCCAACCACAATAGAAAGGCAGGATTTTTCTCGATTTTTTCTCGAAGGCGGTTGATGTTAAACAGAATACAGGAAATCAATATAAAATAATCAGAAATTCCCCTGCCTATAGCCAAATGGGATACTGCACTATATTGGCTCACTTCTGTCCGGCAATTCTGCCGTCACTTCTTTTGCTCTCTGCAGTACATGGATAAGCCTGTCAAAACTTTTCATATCCGGATCAAAATAATAATAATTTTTCGTTGCTTCCTTCCTGACCTTCAGAATTCCGGCATCTTTCAGGATTTGAAGATGATGTGATACTGCCGGACGTGAAAGATGTGTTCTTTCCGTAATTTCTCCTACCCTTGCCCCAGAACAGTTTTCCATCTTCATCATTTCAAGAATCAGATACTGCCGGTTTTCATCTCCAAGTGCAACCAGCACTTTCCGGCAGTTTTCAAAATCCCCTGCCAACTTTTCTATATCTGCTTTCATGTACATAAACTTCCACCTGCTTTTCCAACTCTTTCTATAACTGCTGTTATTCTACCTTATGGCCTGTCGCAACTTCAAAATGGTATTTTACAATTCCGAGATCCATCTTTGTATAAAACCCTCTTCCTGCCTTGGCAGATACCTTTCCATTTTCAAGCGTGATATAAAATTTCTGCTGATTCATTGCCGTAGGTGCAAGCAACGCCGCCTCCATTCCCTTTGAAAACCAGTCCGGCATACTGGATGCGCAATTACAGAGCTGCTCCACAGGTTTATTTTTATGTGTTACTCCCTGTGTGGTTCCATAACCTAATGCAATGATACATGCCAGCTTTTCATCCTTCTTAATCTCTGCGGTGCTTTTCCCGTGTGTCATTGCAACCCAGCAAGTGTTTAGTCCAAGCTCTTGTGCTTTCAATACAAGCTTCTCACCGTAATATCCTGCTTTTTCATCCAGACCAGCCCCCTTTTTCCCAACAAGCGCAATATAATTCTCCACGCCGCTGAATTTTCCGTAATGCGCCATCATGCTGTCGAAGCATTTTGGCTCATCAAAAATAATCTGAATGTTTAAACCACTCTCTCTGTTGCATTCACTTACCAGCGCAGCCAGTGTTTCTCTTATCCCGCTTTCAATCTTTTTTCCACTATACTGCCGCACACTATGGCGTGCTTTCATAATTTCTAAAATATCCATTCTCTATGCTCCTTCGGTTTAAGTATTTAAACTGATTATATCATACTTTAAATGAGAAAATTCATTTGTAAAGAAAATCGAGATGAATAACAAGGCGATTTTTCAAAGCCGTTTCTGGCTAATCTGACAATCAATATCAAATTAGCCGTCAGCTTTACTTTTACTTACACTTAAATTTTGTGATAATTTTTTGTATGCTTTTTGGTGCCAGATCATATATTTCCGATGAAAGTCCATAAAGATGTTTCCTCCTTCCATAAAAACACAATACTATACTTACCTTACTCCCTTTTGATTCCACGCCATTGTATAGTCCGTTTCTCCCGTATCTTCATCAATTTCTTTTGACACAATAGACAATCCCTCTCTCAAGTAGAAGTTCACTGCACGGCGGTTTTTTTGATAAACGTTCAACGAAAACGCAGGATAATTTTTCTTGACGCACTCCAAAAGACTTTTTCCAATTCCCATAGAACGGCATTTTTTATCAACAAAAATCCCTGCAAGATAATCATCCATCATGCCAACAAATCCTTGTATTTCCTTATCCTGTTCATACACATAAATGTCTGCCTGTAAAATCTGCTTTTGTACTGACTGATACTGTGACAGCCAATACTTACTTGGCACAAAATCATGTGTTTCTATATTCACTTCTAACCAAATTTGCATAACTCGTTCCGTGTCTTTCTTTTCAAATTTTCTAATCATACTTATTAATTCCTCTTTCTATATTTTATTTGATAACAAAATAAAATAATTGCTGTTATCAGCACTATACTGGCACCCGATATGAAAAATCAAATATTTACGCCAACCTTTCTCAGAACACTATAAAAATGAGACTTCAATAGAAGTCTCATTTCGTTCATCCGTTTATACGTAAAGGTTATAGCTTACTGCATCACCCACAAATATATTTTAAATTTTCCTGACATAGGGCCACACGTTAATATGCCAGAATTTCATACCCTTCTGTTGTAACAGCTACCGTAACTTCCCACTGTGCAGAGTCTGAACCATCCTCCGTATAAATCGTCCAGCCATTCTCATCATCCTGCACAATATCTGCCCGGCCGGCGTTCACCATCGGTTCTATGGTAAATACCATTCCCGGTACCATCAGCATTTCCGTACCCTTACGGCTTATATAACTGACAAACGGTTCTTCATGGAACTCCAGTCCCACACCATGACCTCCGATTTCCCGTACGACAGAGTATCCCTTTGATCTGATAAAGTCATGGATCGCCTGCCCCATATCTCCCAGTGTGTTCCAGGGCTTTACCTGTGCTAAACCAATGGAAATAGATTCTTTTGTGGCGTCTACCAGTGCCTGACGCTCGGGGGATACCTGCCCGATGCAGAACATGCGGGAAGAATCGGAATAATAACCGTTGTAAATGGTGGAAACATCCACATTGACAATATCTCCTTCTTTTAGCACATGTTTCGTATCAGGGATTCCGTGGCATACCTCGTCATTAACAGACGTGCATACACTTTTGGGATATCCTTCAAACCCAAGCGGTGCTGCGATGCCGTGAAGTTCTTTGGTTTTAGAGACAACCAGCTGATCAATTTCTTCCGTCGTTATGCCTGCCTTTATATGTTCCGCCACGTAATCAAGCACAGCAATATTGACCTTTCCGCTTTCACGGATACCGTTTATTTGTTCCTGCGTCTTCAAAATAGAATGACTCGGAACAAGAAAGCCTTTTTGACTGTATAACATGACTTTTTCATCCAGCCCCAGATGACATTGTTTATATTTTTTTCCGCTTCCGCACCAGCAGGGATCATTACGATTTATTTTCATATGAGTGAAATCCTTTCTGAAACGCAGACCGCGTTCCGGAATTCATTATAACTTTTCTTTCTGAAAATGTAAACTATTCCGAAGCGAAAAAACACTCTTTTGTCTTTTATTCCTGACAATACTTCCCGGCTTCAACTGATCTCATATTCCAAAACCTGCGTATTGCGTCATATACAAGTCATAATACGTTCCTTTCTTTAGAATCAGTGTATCATGATCTCCGCTTTCCACGATTTCGCCGTGATCCATTACGACAATCATATCCGCATCGCGAATCGTCGAAAGCCGATGTGCAATTATGATGCTCGTGCGGTTCTGCATAACAAGCTGCATGGCGTCCTGAATCGCCTTCTCAGTACGGGTATCTACGTTAGAGGTTGCCTCATCCAAAATCAGAATTTTGGGGTCAGCAACAAAGGCGCGTGCAATAGCAAGAAGTTGCCGTTGTCCCTGGCTGATGTTTGTACCGGAATTAGTCAAGATCGTATTATATCCCTGTGATAACATTTCAATCATTTCTTTACAGCGACTCATTTCCGCTGCTTTTTCAATTTCTTCAAAACCTGCATCCTCATTTCCATACTTTAGATTATTTTGAACCGTATCTGAGAACAAAACCGTATCCTGTAAAACAATGGCTGCATTCCGCCGAATACTCTCCCGCGAAATGTCACTGATATTTTGACCGTTAATAAGAATTTCACCACTGTCAATATCATAAAACCGCATCAACAGATTGACCACAGTCGTTTTTCCGCTGCCTGTCGCACCAACAAGTGCCACTTTCTTACCGGAAGGTACCGTTAATGAAAAATTATGAATAACCGGATGCTCCGGCTCATAAGAAAAACTTACGTCTTTGAATGTAACGGTTGCGCTTTCCCCATCCTTCAAATCTATGCCGGTCTTTTCCTCATTTTCCTCATCCAACACGGTAAACACACGCTCTGCACCGGCAATGGCAGTTTGCAGCTGACCATAAATCTGAGCAATTTCATTGATTGGCCGGCTGAACTGTTTTGCATAGACAATAAAAGCGGAAATAACACCTACCGAAATCAACCCGTTTATGGAAAAATATCCACCGAATGCTGCGATAATAACGAACCCGATATTACCTATGCAGTTCATGACAGGTCCCATAATGCCACTGAATATATCCGTCTTAATTCCGGCTTTTGTAAGAGAATCAGAGGTCGCACAAAAATTCTCTGCTGTGATATCCTGATGATTATAGGCAACCACAGTGCGGTAACCGGAAACCATTTCCTCTACGGTACCATTAAGCTGTCCAAGCAGCATCTGACGTTTGCGTGAAAACCTGCGTACATTCCCCGAAAGAATTTTGGTTGCCAGCAGTGTCAGAAGAACGGTTGCACAACTTAACAGTGCAAGCTGCCAACAGTACCACAGCATAATCGCTGCTGTACCAATGATCGTGAGTATATCCGAAAACAGAGACGGCAAAGACTGTGAAACCGTAGTAGAGATATTTTCAATATCATTGGTCATCCTGCTCATAACATCACCATGTGAATGGGTATCAAGATAGCGAACAGGCAACTCTACAATTTTTCCGAATAATTCTTCCCGCATCCGCCTGACAATCCGCTGACTAAGCCTGGCACTGAAGAAACCCTGCAGCAATTGACTTCCGCTATAAAGTAAATAGACGATTAACATAAAAATCAAGGTGTAAGTAAGACTTCCCTCCCTTGTTCCTGCTATAATATCAATAACATTGCTTTGCAGACCCGGCGCATAAATACCGCAGAGTGTCCCGAAAACTACAATAGCAAGCATACAAATAAGCATTATTTTTTCATGTGCAAAATAAGCAGCTATACGTTTTAATGCCGCACCTACATCATCTGCATGCTGCACCTCGGCAAAGCGCTGATTGCGGTTCATACCTGGAATATTCCGATCTGCCAGCTTCTGATTGTTATTTCCGCCCATCGCTCTCGTTCTCCTCTCCAATTTGCGAATGATAAATGTCCTGATATGCCGCACAAGATTTCATCAATTCCTCATGGGAACCGCAGGCTGAAATTCTGCCGTGTTCCAGAACAACGATTCTGTCAGCTCTTCGCACGGAAGCAATCCTTTGTGCAATGATAATTTTGGTACTTTGCGGGTTTGATTTCTGTAAGGCCTCATAGAAATTCGCCTCTGTTTTTAAATCAAGTGCACTGGTGGAATCATCAAAAATCAGAATTTCAGCTGATTTCAAAACAGCTCTTGCAATTGACAGACGTTGCTTCTGACCTCCGGATAAACTCATACCGCGCTCTGCAACAATTGTATTGTATCCATCAGGTGCAGATGAAATAAAGTCATCCGCCTGCGCAGTTACGGCAGCAGCTTTCACAGCCTCCACCGATGCATCCGGCATCCCCCATGCAATATTTTCGTTTATAGATGCACGAAACAGTTCGCTCTTCTGCATGGCGACAACAACCTTTTCCCGCAATACTTTTTGCTTGTATTCCCGGACATCAATCCCATCCACAAGAACAGCGCCATCTGTAACATCATAAAAACGAGGGATTAAGTTTACCAGTGAAGTTTTTCCGCAGCCGGTTGCGCCCATCACGGCAATGGTTTCTCCTTTATGTACCGTCAGGTTAATATGGTCAAGCACGATCTGACTGCTGCCGGGATAGCGAAAGGATACGTCACGAAATTCGATTTCTCCATGCTGCCCGCTTTCCCCGCTGCAGGTTCCGTCCTTCAGTTCCGGTTCACTGTACAGTACTTCTTTTACACGTTTCCATGAAGCAATACCTCTGGAAATATTCTGAAACAACATAACTAACATTAAAATGCCATTGAGAAGCTGTGTAGTATAAGTGATAGCTGCCATGATATTACCTGGCGTTGTTTCGCCGGTGCCAACTTCAAAAGAACCCACCAGCAAAATTACTGCAACAACAATGTACATCAATGCATTGATGACAGGATTCATAAAAGCAAAAATTATAAGCACCTGCAGTTGTGTCTTGATCAGTTCACCATTAGCCTTTCCAAAACGAATCTTTTCATAAGCTTCCCGCACACAGGCTTTGATGACGCGGATGCCGGATACATCCTCCTGCATAATCGAATTCATAGAATCAAGCTGCATCTGCAATTTAGAAAACAGCGGGTTGGCTTTTGACAGGCAGAAGGCAAGGCATCCAACGATAAACGGAAAAGCGCACAACACGATCAACCCGAAATTCTGATTCAAACGGAACATGCAGTACATACTTCCGAAGGTGAGCAATGATGTACGAATCATACCGCGCACAAACAGTGATACAAAAGTCTGTACCTGTGTAATGTTATTGGTTACTCTTGTTACTAAAGAACCCGTACCAAATTTATCGAGCTGCGGGAAGGAAAAGGTCATAATATTGCAAAAACAATCCTTCCTGATTTCGTTTCCGATATTCTGTGCGGACAGATGTACAAAAACATTGTTAAGTGATCCACAAAGACCGCCAAATAATACGAGACCTATCATGTAGAGGCCAAGTTGCCAGATTAAATTCAGATTACCCACACCACCGTTATTCAATCCAAGCACACCATCATCAACAATCTGACTCATGATCCCAGGCTGAATCAAATCCATCAGAACTTCACCAACCATAAATAAGCCTGCGAGAACAGCAAAATGCAGATACCTTCTTATATAGTTCCACATAGAAAATCCCCTTCTTTTAGTGGTACTTTTGACCACGATGCCCGTGACATCCGCGGCGATGATCGCAGTGTTTGTGCTTCTCTTCCACTTCCTGATAGCGTCCTTTCCAGTCTGTATTTACTTTTTCAAGTAAGGAAAGCAAGGTGTCCTTTTCATCGGCTGACAGACAGGAAAACATTTCCTTATGCCGTCTGTTCCGCTGACCGGCAGCCTCCAACGCTGACACCTTACCTGTTTCAGTAAGTTCAATATCCATTGTCCTTCGATCTGTTTTACTCGGAGTGCGCATAATATACCCTGCATCTTCCAGCTTTGCAATTACTTCGCTGGCGGAACCTGGCTGTATTCCGAGCCGTTCGGTCAGTTCCCGCTGGGTAATAATGCCGACTTCATTCATAATAATCAGTATACGTTTTTGACTTCCTTTACCTTCGTATAAAAAGCGCATAATATGGCTTAGATCACGCAGATTGATAATAAGCTTATCATGAATACCGACGGTTTGATAATGAGCCTGCTGTAATTCATTCTTTTTCATAAAATTGTTTTCCTCCATCTTTTAGGTACCTTGATATTATAACCATACCCAGCAGAAATTGTCAAGGTACCTTGGAGATGACTTTTTTTCTTCGAAATGTAATCCATTCCACAACCAAAAATAAGAATCCCCCCAGAAAACTGACCCAAATTCCAGGTGTCAATCCTTCTGCATGGTAAATAATTTGAACCTGATGCTTCCCTTCTGTTAGTTTACACCCGAGAAACGCCGTATTCACGATCTCTGTCGGAACCTTCCTGCCATCCACAAAAACGGAAAAGTTTTTATCAAAGGGAATGCTTGTAATCAGGTAACTGCCCTCCGAAGCAGTGATGCTGCCCTGGATCTGATCCCCTTTTGATTCCCGCCAATTTATGTGAAAAGGATTCTGATAGAGTCCGTCTTTCTGGATTTGGCTTAAAGAACCTGTATACGCCATGATACGAGAAATCCGATAGTTCCCTTTTCCAAAAGTCAGAGTAACCTGACGTTCATTCGGCTGTTTTGTAATCAGGTACGTAAATTCATCGTTATGATTGGCGTAAACATGTTGACTGGCACTTAAGCGGTTCGTCTGATTTTCCAATTTGATATACATATCCCTGGAGGGATGCAGATTTTCCACCTGAAAATCCAAAGCCAATAACTCATCGGCGTTGTCTGATGCAAGATCCACCGTAACTTTCGATGCCTTCTTGGCAGTAATTTCATAACCGCCTGCAATCGGTTCAATCTTCAAAGCGTCTTGCTCCGTATCCGGTAACGTAAAGGTTATATCTTTGAAACTCTGATTGTTCCTTACAGTTCCAGACTCTTTTACAGGGCTATTTTGACGCTTTGGTACAACGGCAGTTTCTAAAAGTGCCGACTGGTTCTGCGGAAACTTCAACGCCTTATAAAGATTCTCTTCCATAAGCTGATTTGTAGCATAAATAACTGGTGCGGCATACTCGTTTTTCCATACCTTATGCCCGTCTTTCTCCAAAAACAGTTGATATCCCGCCAAAGGCTCATCCGAAATCAGATATTTGACTCCCATAAAGGAAAGAAACATCGGATTATCCGTCACAGACTGCATCATATCATTCCGAAAAGGCTCATTTAATGCCATCGTTTCCTTACGAAACGCTTGATAAAATGGATTGTAAGAAGAAGAATACAGACTACTGACATACTGATTCAAAGTATGAATCCGATTCAGATTCGCTTTATTCTCTGTATTACTTCCAAGTTGCTCCATCCGGTAAAATGCAGAGTCTTTCCCGGCAATTTCCTGCATCAGATCACGGTACACGGTGGACGTAGTCTCCTGATAAAAATCTTTTTCTACCGATACATCTGCAATTGTATTGATTCCATATCCTGTAATCAACAGTACTACACCGGCACAATACGGAAGCAGAACTGTTTTCTGAAAATGAAGCAGAATTACAAATAAAAGAATCATTAGAACGGCTTCACCAAAAGAATAGATCCAGTATTTTGCAAATCCTGATTCCGAGCGGCTTATGCTAATCAGTGCCGGAGTAATCAGATAGGGAAGCACAAATCGCAGCTTTTTTCCATTTTTCCTGAGTTCTTTCAGATAAGGAATGATCAGAGAACAAATTACCGGAAGACAAGGAATAAAAACTTTATCCTTACTATATAGTCCTCCGTTCAGCAAATATCCGAATACCGGAAACAGAAGCAACATCAGCAGCTCCAACGATAACAAACGCTCCTTCCAGCTCTGATAGAATACCCCTGTAAGCAGTACCGTCAATGCAAAGGAAGTAAGTCCCAGACCATGGGGACTGTAGAGAATCCGCATCGGGGAAAAGTCTGGTAAGAACCATGCAGGCTGAAGTTCGATTTTTCCGGTTCTGCCGCCGCCGAGTGCACAGGCTGTTGGAATCAGAAGAACACCGCTCATCAGAATACTGATACCCAGACGGAACAGAAAGCCCGTTCCACAGGCCAAAAATCCCCGCATGGTAAGTGTTTTTGCCTGCTTGCAATATTCTGAGCTTCCATAGAAAATCAGAACCAACATTCCCCCAATGCTGAAATAAAAACTGGTCAGTATCATACAAAAAGTTCCGATCACCAACATTTTACTTCTTTTCTTTTCCAGATAACGGTCGGTTCCCATCAAAGCCAAACAAAGAAACGGCATGTAATTTACAAACATCAATTGATTATAAGCGTGATACAATAGCGGCGTTGCAAGTCCGAACATACAGGCGATTCCTACTGCTTCTACCCTGCTCTCACACTTTTTTCGAATCCACAGGTAAAAAAGGACAACAGAACTTATATAGCAGCAAATGCTGCTGCATATGATATAGTCGCTCATTTTCACAAAGGGTAAAAGATAGGAGATCAGAAGAATAGGACTGTAAAGCCCATAGTAGGAAAAATGATAGATGTTCTGTCCTCCGCCGAGGTTCGGCGCAAAGCTTGGAAACAATTCCTTCGTATCGTAGAAACGTTGACGGAAATAATCCGGCAGAACACTGTGCTGGCTGATCCAGTCAATTTCTGAACCAAAAACGCCCTGCCGCATCACAAACAACCAACACAGAAAGCAGCAGCCTGCCGCCAGAAAAAGTGGAATCTTATCTCTTCGCTGTATCATATTCCACCGCTCCCTTCTGCTGTGCCGAAAGATCTGTACAGTTTGATTCTTTCAAAATGTAGATTGGACGATGCTTCGTCTCAAGATACGTTTTAGACAGATATTCTCCTACAATTCCTGTACAGAAAAGCTGGATACCACTGACAAAAAAGATGATACATGCCATTGAAGGCCATCCCGCGACCGAGTCTTTGAATAATAAAGTCCGAATCACAATAAAAACAATCATTAAAAACGACAACAGACAGAATACAACGCCCATAATAGAGGCCAGGGACAGCGGTGCCACGGAAAACCCGGTAATCCCTTCCAGAGAATACGAGATCAGCTTTCGCATCGGCCACTTTGTTTTCCCTGCACAGCGCTCTGTATGGTCGAATTCCAGCCATTTTGTCCGGAATCCAACCCACTGGAAGATCCCTTTGGAAAAGCGGTTATATTCGCTCATTTCCAACACTGCATCTGTCATCCGCCTGTTCATCATCCGGAAATCTCTGGCGCCGGCGACGATCTCTGTTTTGGAAAGTTTGTTGATTACTTTGTAGAAACAATCGGAGAGCAGAGAACGGAGTTTTGGTTCCCCCTCCCTTGTTGTCCGTCTGGCAGCTACACAATCATAGGGTTCTGTCTTTAAAATCTGATACATGCGCGGCAATAAGTCGGGCGGATCCTGTAGGTCCACATCCATCACAACCGTATAATTCCCAACAGCATTGGAAAGTCCTGCATAGATCGCAGCCTCCTTTCCGAAGTTTCTGGAAAAAGAAAGATATTTGCAGGACATATCTTTTTCTGAAAGTTGTTTTAATATAGCAAAGGTCTGATCCCTGGAACCGTCATCGACAAAGAGAATTTCTGCCGAAACATCCATTGTATGAAGGACTTTTTTTACTGCTGCATAATAGATTGGAATTGTCTCCTGTTCATTATAACAAGGGACAATAATAGAAAGTTCAGTCATGTTTTTCCCCTCCTGTTTCCTGACTGTTTTTTATTCAATCATAGAATAGCAGGTAAAACAGAGGATTTATGAATGGAAAACAGAATTTTTTCTTATGATATATGGAAGAAATTGTAATGTTTACGATGTCTGCATTCTATGTTTTCGGACATCTGTAGCAGGAATATCAGGATCATTTTCTTTCAAAGCAATATTTTCTTTCAGAATACCCTGCCTGTGCTTTTTCCCATTCTTTCATTTTCATCTAACCTCCACATAAACATCAGAAACGGAATATAATGCTGCCTGTCCTCCCAAAATAACTCTGTCATTATCTGTTCTGCAATACAAGATGCCGCCGCGTGCAGACGCCTGATACGCTTTTATTTTTTCTTTTCCCATCTTTTTTGCCCAATAGGGGACAATATGACAATGTCCTGATCCACATACCGGGTCTTCTGTTACATTCAGTTTCGGGGCAAAACTTCTGCTGATACAATCGTAGGCTTTTCCTTTTGCAGTTAAATGCATCAACAGACCATCCAAAGCTCTTACCCTTGTCAGATCCGGTGATGCTTCTAAAACTTGTTGTTCATCCTCCAGAACACAGACAAGGTCTCGCCCCATCCACGCCTCAACCGGACGTATCCCGACAGCCTGCGCTATTTCATTTGTAACTTCTACTCTATTAAGCTCATAAGCCGGGAAATCCATTTCATAAAATTCCCCTTCTTTCTTTACAGTCAGCATACCACTTTTTGTCTGAAAAGAAACTCTGTCCCAACCCGTCTCATAAAACCGGAGAATGACATACGCACACGCCAGCGTTGCGTGTCCGCACAAATCGATCTCTCCGCCAGGTGTAAACCACCGTAAATGATAGATATCCTGTTCTTTTACCGCAAAAGCTGTCTCCGATAAATTATTTTCCTGTGTCATGGACATCATAAGACTTTCTGGGATCCACTGATCCAGAATGCAGATTGCCGCCGGATTGCCGGAAAATACCTGATTGGTAAAAGCGTCTACAATATATTGTTTCATAGTACGAGACTGCTCAGACTCCATAATCCGCTGTTCCATGCGAGCACTTTTAAAATAAGACTTTACATTTTCGTAAGACATAAGGACCTCCTTGCGTTTTTGTTAGCCTTAGTATATACCATAATCTCAAATAAGTAAAATAAATGGTTAATATACAAACATGCAGCTATCAAGCGAGAGGTGGTCTATCATAAGTATATTTTTTATATACTGGCTAATACTATACTATAAAAATAAACGATAAGGATGATCAGTATATGAGTAATAATATGGATTTGGGTTATGAAATGTTCTGTTATCAGTGTGAACAGACAGCAAATGGGAAGGGCTGCACAAAGTTAGGCGTTTGCGGAAAAACACCGGAAATTGCCAATCTGCAGGATTTATTGATTTTTCAAATTAAAGGGATCAGTTGTTACGGAAAATCACTGGCGGAAAATGGACAGGAGATTGATAAAAGCGTGATAAGTTTTATCGAAAATGTTCTTTTTACAACGCTTACAAATGTTAATTTTGATGCAAAGGAACATGTGGAATTACTGAGAAAATCACAGGAAATCAAAGAAAATTTAAGGGATATGGCTGGGGAGATTAAAAATCATACGGCCCACGCCTCCTATAATCTTCCAGAAACAAAAACGGAGATGTTAAAGGATGCGCCTCTGGCAGGAATTATGTATGATAAATCCTTAGATCCAGATATTCGCTCTTTGAGGCAGACGATTTTATATGGACTAAAAGGCATCAGTGCATATGGGCATCAGGCGAGAGAACTAGGCTATTACAGTGACCAGGTAGATGATTTTTATATTCAGGCATTGGAGGCTCTCACAGACGATAGCCTTACAGTAGAAGAACTGATTCGGATGACCATGCGTACCGGAGAAATGGCAATTGCGGTCATGAAAAAGCTGGATGAAGCAAATACGCAAGTTTATGGAAATCCGGTCCCGCACAAGGTCAATATCCACATGAAGAAAGGGCCTTTTATTATTGTTTCAGGCCATGATCTCAAGGATTTGGAAATGCTGCTGGAACAGACAAAGGGGAAGGGAGTCAATATTTATACGCATGGTGAAATGCTGCCATGCCATGGATATGAGGGATTAAAAAAATATCCTCATCTTGTGGGAAATTTCGGAGGGGCATGGCAGGATCAGCAAAAGCAGTTTGACAACCTTCCGGGATGTATTTTGATGACGACGAACTGCCTGATGCGTCCAAGGGAAAGTTATAAAGACCGAATCTACAGCACCAATGTGGTAGGCTGGGAAGGAATAAAGCACATCGGCAGAAAGGAAAACGGTGACAAGGATTTCAGTGAAATCATTCAACAGGCAATCGAACTGGGCGGTTATCCAGAAGATCAGGAGCCGCAAGAGATATTGGTCGGATTTGGGCATCATGCCACATTAAATTACTCTGAAAAAATTGTGGAGGCTGTAAAGGCAGGAAAAATCAGGCATTTCTTCTTGATTGGTGGTTGTGACGGAGCAAGACCCGGACGAAACTATTATACAGAGTTCGCAAAGATGGTTCCAGAAGACTGCATGATTTTAACACTGGCATGCGGAAAATACAGATTTAATAAACTGGAATTTGGAGAAGTAGCGGGCTTGCCCAGGCTCCTGGATGTCGGTCAGTGCAATGATGTATATTCTGCAATACGGATTGCAACAGCCTTGGCAGATGCTTTTGATACTGATGTGAATGGACTGCCGCTGTCATTGATTGTATCATGGTATGAACAAAAGGCGGTTGCTGATTTGCTGGCGTTACTGAGTCTGGGAATAAAAGGGATTTATCTGGGGCCAACTCTGCCGGCATTTTTGAGTCCGAATGTGCTGCAGTATCTGGTGGACACTTTTGATTTGAAGATGATCAGTAATGCAGAGGATGATATAAAGAACTGCCTGAAGCAGAATATTTAAGAAATTAGTAACAGGAGTTGAGGGTTGCCTCTCCAGCTGTTTATGGCGATATATGAAATAGCGTTATTTTCGCAATTATTGAAGGTAATCTTTGAAATTCTGTTTACGCTCTTGACGAATGTGAATATTGTAAGAAAATAATTTATGTCAGATATGTAAAGAAGCATGGATGTTTGTGTAAAAACTGATAACATAGAGGGGCTTTTAAAAAAATGGTTCAAATTTAACGATAGCAGCCATGAAAAAGGTGCTATCGTTAAATTTTTATATAAGCAGTCACAAAAAAGGAATGGTTCTATGTCAAGAAAAAGTATAAATTAAATGTAACCGATATCAACAGTTTATCAATCTCTCGGTGTTTCTTTGCTTTTACCGCAGTCATTTTTGCCGTGTCCCTGTCCAGTCCAAACTCTGTAATCAGATTCCCTTCCCGCTTTCCGGCAGCCATGGGATACAGCGGTTCACCTTTCTGCAATATTCCTCATACTCTCTGTCATACAGATTTTTCAGCCACTTTTCTTCCGTGCATTTCATAAGCACAGTCATAAAAATCCAGTAGAAAAAGAACAATGGGTAAAAAAACAGGTTCCCCGAAATAAACAGCGCACCCGTACAAAAAAGCATAAACGCCGAATAAATCGGGTTGCGGACGAAGGCGTACACTCCTGTGGTGACCAGTTTATTATTTACTATCCCATCATCGACTTTTGCACGAAATACTGCGCCATGCCAGAGGTATGCCCCCAAAATAATCAGCAGCACGCCGATAACAACTGAGGGCATTTTCAGTCCCTGTATGATTCCGTTTTCAAAAAACGCGGTATGGCCTGCAATCACCGCCACAGCCGTCACTGCGATGATCACAGCGACATAAAACGGGCCTACGCCATACATAGGCAGATGCTTCTTGTCTTTCATAATTTCCATTCTTCCTTCCCGGAAATATAGTTTTTCTCCTTCCATTGAAGCAACAACTCCCGAAGGTGTTTCCTTTTCACTGCCTTTCAATATACAATTGACGCTTTATGAGCATAACGACTATATTCACACGGCTTTAAACTCTGTGATATCCCTTGTATAAAAGTCCGGCAAACACAGCACAAAGTATTGCACCGCCAAGCATGATAATCAGGGAAACAATATCTGCTGCATCCACAATAAGAACCCTGCAAAGTAGTCCAGAAAATGCAGTCAGAATTCCTGTAATACCGCCAAGAGCTAACATCCCAAATCCACGCAAAAGACATTTCTCCTATCCCAGCGCCACATCCAGCGCCATCATGACCGTAAAACCTGCCGCAAACAAGACAGTTCCCACGTTGGAGTGCTTCCCCGCCGACATCTCGGGGACCAGTTCCTCCACTACCACATAGACCATGGCTCCGGCCGCAAAACTTAAAAGATACGGCAGGAGCGGAACCACAAATCCCGCCGCGAGTATGGTCAGCGCCGCGCCCACCGGCTCCACAGCACCGGAAAGCGCACCGGAAAGGAACGCTTTTCCCTTGCTGACGCCCTCCGCCCGCAGGGGCATGGAGATGATTGCACCTTCCGGGAAGTTTTGTATGGCGATCCCGATGGAAAGAGCCAGCGCACCTGTGATCGTGATGCCAGAATCCCCAGAAAGCCATCCGGCATAGACTACACCCACCGCCATGCCTTCCGGCAGGTTGTGGAGCGTCACCGCAAGCACCAGCATGGTGGTCTTCTGCAGGCTGCTTTCCGGTCCTTCCGCCTTGTTGCTGTTCATATGCAGATGTGGCACGGTCCGGTCTAAAACCAGCAGGAACAGGATGCCAAGCCAGAATCCGACCGCCGCAGGCACGAACGCCCACTGTCCCATAGACTGCGACTGCTCCATAGCAGGTATTAACAGGCTCCATATAGAAGCCGCCACCATGACACCTGCGGCAAATCCGGTCAGTGCCCTCTGTAGCATAGGATTTAAGCTTTTCTTCATGAACAGCACACAGGCAGAACCAAGCGTTGTCCCAAGAAACGGGATCAGGATGCCCTGTAACACTTCCATCTGCATGATGTCACCCCCTGAATGCAGAGAACAGCCCTTTTTTCTCATATGGCTGGCTGTTTACGGATATGACATCGTAACCTGCTTTTGCAACCACGCTTTTCAGTTCCTGCTCCGGGATGTCCTGCTCTGCAAGAATAACCGTCTGCTTTTTTGTATGCGAGCTTGTTATCTTTTTTACCCGGAACGCATTCCTGACTGCCTCGTTGATATGTGCCTCGCACATACCACAGACCATACCCTCTACATGGGCTGTAATCCTCACCATAAAATTCCCTCCGTCTTCTCAGATAATAACAGTTAGCATTGACTGACCTGAATTGCTAATAAAAGCGGCTGCTTTGTGTTAGTAGCCGCTAACTCATTTGTCAGTATACCTCTTTTTCCCTGCTTTTGTCAATAGGTTATAAAATCGTTTGCAGAATTTCCAGACCTTTTCCCACAGAACCCAGGTACAGCATCATACTGCTGTCCAACTGGACAGTCGTATCCTCCAGCTTAATTTCAGTTGTTGCCTCGCTCTGAGCGTCTGCCCTGAACGGGAGCAGTTCTGGGAAAAAGAGGACGATAATCAGACTGGTCGCAATGAGAACCGTTACAATAATACCCGATAGGATCAGTACCAGTCGGTTAGATTTCCGCCTCATGTTCTTTTCCTCTTTCGGCTGCAGCGTTTCAAAAACTCTGCGAAATAATGGCCGACAAACACGAACAGCCCCATAGCTGCCATGTAATCCAGCAGGAAGAAGATCAGCGGTTCTTCAAAATCAAAGAATACAAACTGGATTCTCAAAAACATATAGCCTGCAATATCCCTTTTTACAAAGGCATAAGCACCATAAACCGCAATCACCACGCTTAAAATCCGGAGCGCCCATGTGCGGGCAGGAGATACCTTTGGGAAAGCTTTCCTCGCCATTGCCATCATCATGCTCCAATGAAGCCCAAGATGGAGAGACATCCATACAAAGCCCCAGTAAGCAGAAATCATGTGCAGGCTTCTGGCAAAGGAACGACCGCCGCTGATCGGCAAGAAGGAAAGGGCATGACGGGAAAGGATGATGCCGCTAACCATGGAACCAATCATAGCAGCTAACACCAGAAGTACCAATATGGTCTGCCAGATTCGTAACGGCGTGTATTTCCCTTTGAGTGTATTCCGGCCCCATTTCCCATTCAAGATATGGTGAACTATAAAAAGAATGAAAATTCCAATCCCGATCCACTCATGAGCCGCCTGTCCAACCAACTCATAGGGCATCAGCAACAGTAAGGCAATCGTCATGCCGATATCCACACATATCTTCGCAATCATTTTGGGCTTCATTTAAGCTACCTCCTTTCCTGCTTTATCGGACAAAATTTGTGAAAACTGGCGTTTCCTGCTTTGGCAGCGCAACACCCGCTTTTCTCGCCGCTTCCTGACAGCGGAGCAGATACGCCATATTTCTTCCCAGTACCCGCATGGTATACAGTCCTTCCGCATCCTGTTTTACCTGATCGGCACTTGCCCCATGAACCATATTCCAGTAGCGGGAAGATACCACCGGCATCTCTTGAATGGTAAAGTATTTATTGAGCTGGTCGAAAGTTGCTGTAGTTCCGGCCCGTCTGGCAGAAACGACTGCGGCAGCGGGCTTCATATAAAACGCCCGATTGCCATTGCCGCCAAGTTCAGAGTAAAACAGGCGATCCATAAATGCGGTCATATTCCCGCTGGCTCCGGCATAATGTACCGGGCTGCCAAAGATAAAACCGTCCGCTTCATATGCTTTCTCCCGGAACCTGTTTACCACATCATCAAAAACGCATTTTCCGCTTTTTGTACAGGCTTTGCAGGCAATGCAGCCGCCAATGGGCTTGTTCCCAATCCAGAAAATCTCCGTTTCAATTCCTTCCTGTTTCAACGTATTCGCCACTTCACATAAGGCCGTATAGGTACAGCCTTCCTTATGTGGGCTACCGTTTACCAAAAGAACTTTCATTACAAACACTCCTTTCTTAATAACCAAGTCCGTCCAGCCATTCGGCAACATCCTCTGATGCTTCCGCTACATCTCTCTCGCTGACAGTAAATCCATCTTCAACTACTGTTGCATCCGGCTCCAGTTCCTTGATCGTATCAATAGTCCCGGAGAAGCGGCTCCCATTGTGGACATTGAACGGAATGATCGTCTTACCGGAGAAATCATATTCATCAAAAAAGCTGTACAACGCCTGGGGCATATCATACCACCATATTGCGTAATCAAATTGATACAATTTCAAAATCGGAGCTATCGTTTTTTGAATATGCGAAAACGCCCATGGTTAGGGCGTTTTCTGTATGATGGGATGCACCCTCGTAGGTGCTATTATCGTTTTTCGAGTAGGGATTGTACCTTTTTCGTGAGTAAGAAGGCAAAAGTTTAACGATACTATCGTTTTGAGAGTAGGAATCGTTAAATTTGCACCCTTGGAGTTGAAAATGCACCCTATCGTTAAATTATTGATTTGACAGGATTTCCACATTCATAAAATTTCTTTAATGGCTGACAAAGAAATCTATAAATCCATATTGGGTCTGACAAAATTTTATGAACGAAATGAAAATCATAAGGACTTCAATTCTTTCCATCTTTGTATCAGACGGGTGTGCCAGTCCATTCCTCGTTATTCTAGTAAAATTCGCATATACTTGGAAAGCCACCCTATCAACTGATGGCAACATATCTTTAAATTGCTGATCCTGCACGTTATTTTTTATTAGGTCAAAATACTTTTTATAACAACTGAATTTTGCAGATGCCATTCTAATACTAGATATCTCTGTTTGCATTTGTGCATACTCATTTGTGAAATTTCTGGACAAATATCCTAACAGTGCATCTATTTGTTCATCTATTATTTTTTCGCTGGAAAGCCCCAACATTATTACTGCCGCTTCCATGCAATTAGCATTGTAACACTGTAACGCCTCTTTAATATAAAACTTTACCCATTCTGAGATACTGGGTATATTCTTAATCTTTTCAAAATATCCGTCTACATCATATGGCAGTATTTCATGTTCTTCTAAACATTTAAGTCCATATTGCGTAACATGAAAACTTGGTAAATTAGGACCATAATTCCCTATGGCTCCAGGCGCTATAATCCCCTGATTAAGCAATAAATGAAACTGCTCATAAATATTTTGTATGTCGCTATAGCTGAAATTTGTCGTACTATGCGCATGCAGCATAAGACCACTTCCGCCCCACGCAGCTCCATGCAAAGGAATATCTGATTCTATCAGCCCCCTTTTTATTGCCAACCCTTCCATTAGACGATATAAATCTGATTGTGTTCCCTGATATCCATATTTCTTGAATGTTTTTCCTTCAGAATCAATATCATCTGCTTCATATGCCAAAGTATCTAACATTAAATTTCTAATTTCTATCGATGATAAAACTCTCGTTTCTTCCGCCATTAATCTCACGCATCCTCTCAATATTAATGCACTAACTGTAAAATCTCTATGGTTTTCTGATCCCGTTCCCCGTGGAAAAACTTGTCCAATACCTTCTGAAATACTTCACATTCCGGTTTTGCCAAGGCAAATAACGTCATGGAAGATTTCAGTTTCAGATTGTCCGGCCAGCCCATCACCTCAAGTGCATCATTGGATTTTATCTCCAGAAGTGCCTCCGATATTTCTATGAGATTGCGCCCAAGCGTGTAATCTTCCATATAGGCTTTCGCTTCTTCCATATTCTTAATAGCATAATACCGGGCAGTCTCACTATGGCCAAGCCCCGCTATCTGCGGAAAAATAAACCACATCCAATGGCTGCGCTTCTTCCCGGATTTTATCTCCTGCAAGGCAGTTTGATAATAAGTCTGCTGTGCGATTAAAAATCGTTCTAAATCGTTATCCATTCTCTGTTGCCTCCTCTGTTTGCCATTATTCTACCACAGGTCAGGCTTTTTTCCTACCACAAACAAAAAAAGCCCGGAGCCGGACGGTTTCACACCGCACCGAACTCCGGGCTGCCTGGTTTTAATTTATATTAAGAGGTGCCGTTATCCCTCGATGGCAATATATTTCTTTTCTTCAACCTCCGGCTTCCTTGTTTCTGCCTTTGGAATGCTCAGTTTCAATACCCCGCTCTCATATTTCGCATGAATATCTTCCTGCTTTACATCCTCGCCGACATAGAAAGATCGGCTCATGCTGCCTGCATAACGCTCCCGGCGGACAAATCTGCCTGTTTTCTTTTCCTTCTCGTCCTTGTCAAACCCCTTCGCTGCGCTGATTACCAAATAGCCATCTTTCAGTTCCAGGGAAAGTTCGTCTTTCTTAAAGCCTGGCAGATCAATGTCCACCTCATAGTGGTCGTCATGTTCCTGCACATCGGTCTTCATCATATTCGCCGCATGGCGTCCATACAGTTTCCGCTCCGCTTTACGCATCGCCTTATCGTCAAAGGACGGGAAATCAAATAAGTCATCAAAGAAATCGTCAAATAAGTTCTCTCCAAAAATACTAGGTGTCATCATAAGTCATCGCTCCTTTTCCTAATTAAAAACATCATGTTAATTGAAACTGGGGATGATTGGGAAGAAACCGGAACCCTTTTCTGGTTCCTTTCTTTCCTTCTCCTTTGTTCTATCTGTGTTATAGCACTTTTATTAGCGCTCGTCAAGAGTGAGTGCTAATAATTTCTGTGAATTTTCTGTGAACTGTTATTCACACATATGTAATTAACCCAAAAACTATCTGCTTTTATATCCATGCTTTTTCCCACCTATTTCGCATACCGCACTTCTATTTCATAATCTCCCTCGTCATACTCCACCTGCAGTTCATAATCCCCGATCTGCACACTTCCGTCATCCACAGCGTAAAACTTCTGTTCTCCTGCGTCAAAGATCACGAACTCTTCTACCAGCTGGTTTTTAACCGTTTCTAATATCTCCTGGATACAGTCATCACAGAATAACGATTTCATCCTCTGGACGCTGACAATCCCGCGTCCCCTCTGCACCGTCACAGTTCCTTCCTTATTTCCCGGAGTTTTTGTGATATGCAGACTTGTCTGGCTTACCTCATCATATCCAAAACTCATGCTTGTATAGCCATATTCACCTGTGTCCGGATTCTCCCCTTTTTCAAATAAATCCAGTTCATATAGTTCCCCTGTATTGGTACACACAAGATACGCCTGTGACGGGAACTCTTCTCCGCATGTCCGGCAGCCATCTGCCGTATTGGGAATATAACGGATATAGTTCTCTATTTCCTGTCCATATTCAGAAAACACCAGGTCATGCCGTATGGTCTTTGCAATCCCCTCATATTCATCCTCTGTGGCAGAACCCATATAAGTAGCCACCATTTCCATAAGTTCTGCCATATCTTCGCTGTTCTGGCGGCTCACCCGGATGTTACTGAAAGCGATCACGAAACTGCAAAGGGCGACAGCAGACATGCAGACCATAAAAGCTCCATACCACAGTTCCCTTTTATCCGACTGGCTCAAATGCTTCACACAAGGATCATACTCATCATCCCTCCAGAATTTCCTCCATTTTGCCTTTATCCATTGGCCTAATCTTTTCATACTCCACACCTTTTCACTTTCTTCACTCTTAGCACTCCTTTTTTGTTTTAAACTACTCTTACAATATAAAGTGCTATCACTTACCTGTCAAGTGACTGTATATTTTGCATTCGGTTTCGATTACCATTTACCTATACTAAAATGGGAGGACAGGGAATATGGCGACCAACAAAAGAGTATTTACCTTACGTTTGTCAGATGAAGTATTTGACAAAATCGGCATACTGGCTACAAGTGAACACCGCTCCTTAACTAATTACATTGAATATGTCCTCATCAAACATCTGGAAGAGGTGGAAAAGGAACGCGGAGAGATCAAAACAGAAAAATAAGAACTGCCATCTGTGTCTGTTTCTTTGTTTTTTAATGTAAAGTGCTATCACTTAGCTGTCTAGTGAACGTATAAATTTACGGCAAAATGGTATACCATAAATTCATACCCGGAATGGAGGGCAGGAGAAATGGCAACCAACAAACGTGTATTTACTCTGCGTCTGTCGGATGAAGTGTTTGATAAGATCGGTATTCTGGCTACAGAGGAACACCGTTCTATGACCAACTACATTGAATATGTGCTGATCCAGCATCTGGAGCAGATAGAAAAAGAACACGGGGAAATCAAGACAGACCAGATACCATAACAACATTAAGATAACCAGGCTGTTGGAATGCAGTCTGGTTATTTTGGTTGTAAAAAAACCGACAGCCACACCCATAGATGCCTGCTGCCGGCCTTACTTATACTTCAAATTTATATCCGCTTCCAATAACAGTCTTAATATATCTATCTCCAATCTTCTTCCGTATCTGGCTTACCACGTTTGTAACCGCTGCCCCGCCATCCCCGGATTCTTTCCACACTGCTTCATAGATTTGTTCTCTACTGAATACCCAACCCGGATGCCTTGCCAGATAAAGTAGCGTGAAGAACTCATTGTGGGACATCGGAATTAAAGTGTGATTTTGATAGACAACCTGCTTGCGGACATGGATTTTCAGTTCTGGGAAGGTGAGGATATCAGAAATAGTATCCGGTATATATTCTATTGCCAGTTTGCCTTCCAACGCCGCTAACATTTTATTAAGGATCTGTTCTTCTGAATCTGAAATTGCCATCACTACTACTTTTCCCAATATTTCTTCACTCCCTATCTGCCATCAGCAATTGACCATGCCTCATCTGTGCAGATTATCTTATTGCCTTCCTTCTCTACTTTTTAAACGTATTTTCTTCTGAACAATACAATGGATAATATATAAGACAGAGCAAAAATAGCGATTGTGCTCACAAATCCAATGACCATGCTTAGGTCAAAATTATTTACGATAAATCCTATAATTGCATTGTTTGTCATTTTTGACCAAATTCCTAAAATAACCAACAGTATAATCATTATAAACATCGCTGCGAACCCCGCATTGACTCCCATCCAGTAGTTAGACGGAAGAATAAATGCAAGAAACAGTAAAACAGCACAAAACGAAGCAATCGCTATAAACAGATAAAAGCCAAACTGATATGCCGGAAAGAAAACATATGACATCATATTTACTGCCAAGGAGACACAAAATCCGACGCTTGCTGCGATTCCGGCAAAAGCATAACGACTACTTACAATCTGCTTTTTTGAAACAGGTAATGCAACGGCATATTTTCCCCACTTCCATTGTTCATCAGAATTTGCCAAAGTAATCAGCATAGAAGCTACTTCTAACGGCACTAACAAGAAACTGATGTAGATTGCGCCAGCACCCTCCAGAATTATCATCAATGCCGCTATAATGGCAAAATCCATAATAAGCCGAGTCACTCCGTATTTTTTCTTAACTGTCAAGAAGTCCTTTGTCATTAGACCTTTCATTGCATTTCCCCCTTTACATAGAAAAGCATGATTTCTTCAATTGTAACTGGACTTACAATCGCATTGCGATATTGTTTCTCTGCCTTAGCCCTGTTGCTAACCAATACTTTGAACTGATACTCTTCTTTGCGGTACGCTATGATTTCCGATTTATCCAATGTGTCGAACACAGCGGCACCACAGCTTATGACTCCATAATTATCAACCAAGGTATCCTTCTCATGAGTAAAAATTAATTTCCCTTTATGGATAAAGGTAATATAATCTGCCACTTTTTCCAAGTCACTGGTAATGTGGGAAGACACCAATACGGAATGACTTTCATCCTGTACAAATTCAATCAGCATATCTAAAACATCATCTCTGATAATTGGGTCAAGTCCGCTGGTTGCTTCGTCCAAAATCAACAATTCTGCATGATGGGAAAGCGCAACTGCAAAAGCAAGTTTCACTTTCATTCCTTTTGAAAAATCCTTAATTTTCTTATTTTGAGGGAGTGCAAACTTCTCAAGGAACTGGCGGTAAAGCGGCCATTCCCATCCACTGTAAATCCCAGACATAAATTTGCCTACTTCCTCCGGTGTAAATATATCCGGAAAATGGTTTTCGTCAAAAACAACTCCCAATTTGTCTTTAATTCCAATTTCATCTGCCCTGTTATCTTTTCCGAAAATCCGAATTGTTCCTCCGCTTTTTTCTATTTCATTCAGAATACAGTTAATCGTTGTTGATTTTCCTGCTCCGTTTTCCCCAATCAATCCCATGATCACACCGCGAGGAACGGAAAAACTAATTTTATCCAAGACAAAATCCCCGTAGTCTTTTGATAATTCTCTAATTTCCAGAATATTCTCACTCATACATTACTCCTCCTGATACAAAAGTGTTAGTAAATCCGTCAATTTATCCAGAGATATTCCACTCATACGGGAAATTTCAATCGCTTCCATAAACTTTTCTTCAATCTTTTTCTGCTGTTCCTCCAGATAAAAATCTTGATTTTGCACGGATACATAGCAACCTTTTCCGGCCGTTGTCTCAATAAAGCCATCCTCTTGAAGGGTAGCGTATGCCTTCTGAACCGTCAAAATGCTAATATGCAGTGATTTTGCCAACGATCTCACAGATGGAATAGCTTCGCCTGCCTTTAGTTCTCCACTTATAATCGCCGCTTTAATCTGTGATGCAATCTGCTCATATAATGGGCGACTTGTCTTATTGCTTACCACTATCTCCACAATCTCACCGCCATTCTGTTTTATAGTGTATCATTTTAACAAGTACAGTATAAAACACATTAAAGCAGTTGTCAATAGCAACTATCGAAAAAGCAAAGAAAACAGATGCCTTTTATCCTCAACGAAAATAAGCCCCGGAACCAGCATCTCCACACTGAATTCCGGGGCATCCGTCTCCTTTTATATTATTGTTTCGATCTCCATGCCGTTCCTGAATTGGAACACTATCCTTCCATCATGGTACACCGTCGCATAATCCACCAGGCTGTGGAACAGCTTCACATCAAACTCCAGCGGTAACTCCTCCAGCTCACTCAGTTCAAACAGGAATCCGCTGAAAATATCAAACTTGATTTCCCGGCTCTCCCGGTCTTTCTTCAAACTATCCATCCGGCTCTCCAATGCCGCATACTTATTGACATATCCCTCATACTTCCTGCGGTAATCGTTCTGATCCAGTTTCCGGGTTGCGTTCTCCACCACCAGCTTCTGGATCAGCCCGGTGACTACCTCCATCTCGCCGCTGACCGTTTCCAGCTCCTTTTCAATGGAACTGCAATCCCCAAGCACATCCATCACCGCGCGGCAGTCATCAATGACCGTCTCCCGGTTTTCCAGCAACCGCCCTAACGCCTCCAGAAATAACTCCTGTATCCGTTGTTCATACAAATGCGGGGTGGTACACTTGCTCTCGCCCTTAAATTTGGCATTGCACTGCCAGATGGTACGTTTATACTTACTGTTGGAATGCCAGACCTTGGACCCAAAGAATTCCCCGCAGTCCCCGCATTTCAGCTTTGCAGAAAACGGCCCGCAGCAGTTATGGCTCCGCCCCATATTCCTCCTGCGTTCCATCTCCAGCTGTACCATCTGCCACTCTGCAGGTGCGATGATGGCGTCATGGCTGCCTTCCACATAATACTGCGGAACCTCGCCCTCATTCACCTTCCGCTTCTTGGAAAGGAAGTCCACCGTATAGCACTTCTGGAGCCTGGCATCGCCCTTGTACTTTTCATTGGTCAGTATGTTCTCAATCGTCCGGTGCTGCCACCGCTGTTTCCCGGTCGGTGTGGGGATCTTCTTTTCCATCAGGTACTTGGCAATGGCGTAAGGCGTCTTTCCCTGCATGAACATCCGGTAAATAAGCCTTACAATTTCTGCCTCCTCCGGCACGATCTCCATCTGCCCGTCCTCCCCCTTCTGGTAGCCGAGGAAAGAACTGTAGGCGATGCTTACCTTGCCGTCTGCAAACCGTTTTCTTTGTCCCCAGGTCACATTCTCTGAAATGGACCGGGATTCTTCCTGCGCCAGGGAGGACATGATGGTGATCAGCAGTTCCCCTTTGGAGTCAAGGGTGTAGATGTTTTCTTTCTGGAAGTACACCTCCACGCCCTTTTCCTTTAGTTTCCGCACCGTGGTAAGGCTGTCCACCGTATTTCTGGCAAACCGGGATACTGACTTAGTAACGATCAAGTCAATCTTTCCGTCCAGCGCATCCTGTATCATCTGGTTGAAGCCGTCCCGGTGCTTGGTGCCGGTTGCGCTGATACCCTCATCGGTATACACGCCGACAAACTCCCATTCCGGGTTGTTTTTAATGTAGTTGGTGTAATAATCCACCTGCGCCTCGTAGCTGGTCTGCTGCTCCTCACTGTCCGTGCTGACACGGGCATATCCGGCAGTCTTTTTCTGTACCACGGCATCTTTCCTTATTCCGGTATGGAAATTCCTGGTTGCCGGGATCACTGTCACATTAGCCATTGTCCTCCCCCTTTCCGGCTTCCTTCTCCCTTGCCCGCCGCTCTTTTGTCAGGCGGCTCACTGTCTGCCTGTGTGCATCAGAGGCTTCCGGGTCATTCCAATATGCCTTCATTTTTTCGCTCTGCTTTTTACGCCATTCTTCCGGATACTCCCGGTTTTTCCAGTATTCCTTCATCCATTCACTATGCCGTCTGCGCTGTTCCTCTGACGGTTTTCTTCCTGAATTTTTTAGGCTGATTTGCCGCTTCTGTTCCTCCGTGCAGACATATACGACTTCGTGCTCTTTCCACTGTTTAACGATTTCTTTCCCATTCCCCAAACAGAATATCAGGGTGCGGTCTTTCTCCGCCCGGATAACCGTTATTTTATCCCTAACGGCATCCTTCGTGACTTCCCCGCCGAGTACCTCCGCAGTAAGCCGTATCAGTTCTTCCTCCGGGATGATCTCCGCCTCACAATATGCTAATCCCTCTTTTCTCCGTGTCTGGCAGGTCCATGTCCGGTATTTCGCTGAGCCGGAACGGATGTAGCTTTTCCCACACCGGCTGCACTTTACCATGCTGGTAAAAGGATAGGTTTCTGTGGATTTCTTTCCATCCGGGCTTTTATATTTTTCCGCACGGCGTTTGATCTCCGCCTGCACCTGGTTGAAGGTATCCATGTCAATGATCGCCTCATGGGTTCCTTCTGCCAGATACATTGGCTTTTCACCCTGGTTTTTGATGCACTTTTTTGTGATGTGGTTCTCACGGTAGGTCCTCTGCTGGAGAAGGTTTCCGGTATAAGTGTAGTTGCGGAGCAGCTTTAAGATCGGGCTCCTGCTCCATGGATTTCCATGCCTTGTCTTAATCCCCATGGAATTAAGCCGTTTTTGGATGGCCGTTGCCCCAAGTCCCTCCAGATACCAGTCAAAGATCATCCGCACCGTTTCCGCTTCCTCCGGCACGATCTCAAAGCGCCCGTTCACGTTGCGGTAACCAAGAAGCGTACTGCTCCATGGTTTCCCTTCCTCAAAATTCTTCTTGATGCGCCATTTCTGGTTCTCGCTTGCCGACCGGCTCTCCTCCTGTGCGTAGGATGCCAGGATGGTCAGCATGAATTCTCCGTCCGTGCTCATAGAGTGGATGTTCTGCTCTTCAAAATAAACATCCACACCCATCAGCTTCAGTTCCCGCACCGTCTCCAGAAGCGTAACCGTATTCCTGGCAAACCGGGAAATCGACTTGGTCAGTATCATATCGATCTTCCCTGCGCGGCAGTCGGAAAGCAGCCGCACGAAATTTTCCCTGGTATCCTTTGTGCCGGTCTTTGCCTCATCCGCATAGACCCCGGCATACTCCCATTCCCCATGGCTCTGGATCAGTTCACTGTAATAGCTGACCTGCGCCGCCAGCGAATGGAGCATGGCGTCCTTTCCGGATGATACACGGCAGTAAGCCGCTACGTTTTTCTTTTTAGGAATCTCCGGTGCGCCAAATGATTATTATCAAGCTTGGGAGCCACCATTCTTAAGCTTGAGAGCCATTGGAATC
>OBAR01000210.1_pt1 | contig 83695 bp, 72 predicted proteins | sample 1517911 | NCBI WGS metagenome assembly OBAR01 (sample SAMN04571709, study PRJEB22368) | human gut metagenome | biome: human gut; material: stool | host: Homo sapiens | place: Luxembourg | collected 2012-10-26
TCGTAGCCCTGACCGGAGAGATCATGACCATGCCGGGACTTCCGAAACGTCCGGCAGCAGAACGTATCGATGTAGATGAGACAGGAAAGATTACCGGTCTGTTCTAATCAATATGGCTTCCCTGATAAAAATGTGTTAAGATAGAGAGGATGTCGCAGAATTCTGCGGCATCCTCTTTTCACATTTTAAAGATACCAGGGTCAAAAGGTTATGCGTTTCATGCTTGCATGAAAAAGCATGACTTTGGGACCCATAAAACATGAGAAAGTAGCCCGAATAGGGCGGATTTCGAATGTTTTCAGAATTGCAAAACTTTTGAAAGGAACCTGATGATATGAAAAAAGAAACCCTCACCAAAACCTCTGTAGTCTGCCTGCTGGCAACCGTCTGTTGCTTTCTGTGGGGAAGCGCATTTCCTTCTGTCAAAATCGGATACCAACTTTTTTCCATCCCCTCAGATGACTATGCCGGTCAGTTATTATTTGCCGGACTCCGCTTCACTCTCGCAGGCGTACTGGTTGTCCTCTTCGGAAGCCTTCTCCAGAAAAAACCGCTTCTTCCAAATAAAACTTCAATAACTCCGATTATAAGCCTCGCTATGGTGCAGACCTTTCTCCAATACCTGTTTTTCTACATGGGTCTCGCCCACACCACCGGCGTAAAATCTTCAATTATTGTAGCCTCCAACGTCTTCTTCTCCATCCTTCTTGCCAGCCTGATCTTTCACTACGAACAATTTACGCTTCCCAAATGTATCGGCTGTCTTGCAGGATTCACCGGAATTATTATCATCAATCTGTCCGGAGAACACCTGGACGTGAATCTAAGCCTTTCCGGAGAAGGTGCAATCCTGCTCTCCGCACTATCCTCCGGTCTCTCCTCCTCCCTGATGAAAAAATACTCCACCAATCACAACCCCGTACTCTTAAGCGGATACCAGTTTTTCACCGGAGGAATCCTCCTCACCCTCTGTGGCCTGACTACCAAAGCCCGTCTTCATACCACAACTCTGCCCGGACTCCTGCTTCTCCTATACATGGCACTGATCTCCGCCGTAGCCTACACCCTCTGGGGAATTCTCCTAAAATACAATCCCGTAAGCCAGGTTGCCGTCTTCGGATTCATGAACCCCATGTTCGGCGTACTCCTCTCAGCCCTCATCCTCCACGAACGCAACCAGGCGTTCAGCCTGAACGGACTGATCTCCCTCCTCCTTGTCTGCGCCGGAATCTACATTGTAAACCGAAAAACCCCCGCCAACTAACGAAAAGCAACTTAAACCCTCTATAACTATACTCCTTCCCCAAACATTACCCAACGCATCATCTTATAAATAATCGAATAATCCATCAGAATTTTCATAACACTATACAAACATATAAAACGGAACTTATTTTCTTCAAGATGCACATTTGAATTTTAAGAAATTTATTCCAACCAACAGCAGAGGGAGCGGAACCGGGGCTTGGCGGCATCGCAGAGAGGTTTCAGAAGGTCTTAGAGGAAGGCGGTACAGCCTCCAGGGCACCGCCTTCCTCTATCAGACCTTCGAAACCTCTCTGCCTGCCGCCAGGCCCCGGTTCCGCTCCCTCTGCGTCCGTTCCCAAAAAACTAAAAATCAAACCACCCTACATAGATTTCCGTTCCGCAATCTCCGCCATCTTCGCCTCGTTCAATCTGGTATCCCCATGAACCCTGCTGTAAGACAGATACCCATTCATCCGGTCAATTTTGGTCAGATTTCTGGACCCGCAGACCGGACATACATCCATCTCCAATTCCTCATGACCGCAGTCATCACAATAAGCCAGAGAAAGGTTTACGCCTTCATAATATCCCTTCTTCATGGCTCTGCGGATCAGAGTACGGATGGCTCCTTTATTATATCCCACCGGATAACGTACATACTGAATCTTTCCGCCGTTGCAGTATTCCCAGAACCGACCTTCCTTGTCCTGCTTTTCGATCGGCGTAATATCCTCCGTCACATGACAATGAAAGCTGTTGCTGACATACGGACGGTCAGATACATTGTGAACGATTCCGTAAATCTTACGGAACTGCTCTACCTGAAGACCGCACAGAGACTCTGCCGGAGTTCCGTAGATTGCATAAAGAATTCCGTCCTCCTTCTTAAATGCAGTTACTTTCTCATTAATATATTTTAATACTTCCAATGCAAATTCCCCATCCTCTGCGATGGATTTGCCATTATAAAGCTCCTGAAGTTCATTGAGCGCAGTGATTCCAAAGGATGCAGTCATCGGTTTGAGCAACGGCCGAATCTTATCATGGGCATTCAGATTGCCGCCGTAAAAACCACCCTCGCAATATCCCAGAGGATTGGTGGAGGCGCGCATCTCACCCAGATAATCATACGTTCTTCTATGCAGATCCCGGATCATCTCCAGATAAAAATCCAGTATCTCATAGAAATCCCGGTTTTCACTTTTTGCCTTTGCCAGAATCATCGGCAGATGGAGTGATACTGCACCAATATTAAATCGTCCCACAAATACCGGCTTGTCCATTTCATCTGCCGGCTCCATACCACCCCGTTCATACCAGGGACTTAAAAATGCACGGCATCCCATCGGGCTGATGACACGGCCATATTTCCGATACATACTGGAGATATAGCCTTCTCCACTCATAGAAAGCCAGTCCGGATACATGGTCTTAGAGGAACATTCCAATCCTGCCTCGAAAACATCCTCACAGCTTCCGCCGGGACCGTGAATTGCTTCATCATACAGGAATACAATCTTCGGAAACAGCACTGGTTTCTTGCGGCCTTCCCTTCCCTGTCCGCCCTGGTGAACTTCCAGTAAGGATACGGAAATCATCTTTTCAAACATCTCCGTTCCAAGTCCCAGCGTCACTGTCACGAACGGATAATCTCCCCGTGAGGAACCAACCGTATTCAGCTTATATTCAATTCCCTGCCAACCCTGATCACAGTCTCTTCTGACTTTATCCATAGCATATTCTACGGCCTTTTCCTCTCTTCCGGTCCAGGACTCATCGGCATACTTAAGGAATTCTTTCACATACTTTTTATAACTCTTCTCTGCATATGGAGCCAGAATCTTATCTACTTCCGGCACGGTAAATCCGCCGTACTGCTGTGCCGCAGTACTTAAGATGATATCACCCATAACATCAAACGCCGTATCCAGTGTCTTTGGTTCATTGTACCAGACATTTCCCATCTCAAAACCGCCCCTCAGGACATTCGCTACGTCAAAGAGACAGCAATTCATGGTATCCAGCCGTGCAGACTGATCATGGATGTAAATGTAGCCGTCTTTACATGCCTGAAGTTCATTCCGATTCATAAAGAATTTACGATATAACTCTTTATTCAGCTCATTGAAGATCAGACTCCGTTTGGTAGCTACCAATGCACTATCCGTATTGGCATTACTTTTATCACCGATATAACGGATCGACTGACTCTTTGTATAAACTTCATCCATCATGTGGATAAAATCCACTTTATAGTTCCGGTAATCCCGGTAACTTTTTGCTACCGCAGGATTCACTTTCTCCAATGCGCCTTCCACGATATTATGCATATCGGCAATGGCAATCTCCTGTTTTCCCAGAGAATTGGCATGCTCTGTCGCAAATTTGCAGATAAAATCAATCTCCTCCTGGCTGAATGTATATAAGATTCTCTGAGCCGATTTATTCACCGCCCGCACAATCTTACTGGCATCAAACAGCTCTCTGGTTCCGTCCTTTTTAATAATATAAATCATTTTTTCTCCCATTTCCCACAATATCTAGTTTTTATTTTTCTCAAATTGCACAACATATTGTATCACGCTTCTATAGAAAAGGGAAGACCTTATCTTGTACTTTTTATGTATTTCTCATTCCTCAAACCACTGTTCCAGGTCAATACCAACATCTGTCTGCATTTCCTCTATCACACCGGCAACAAATGAAAGTACAAAAAGCAGAATCACAATCCCTATTACCGCCTTTACAGTCTTACCTGTCTTCTTTTTCTCATCACCGGAATGGGATGTATAATTCCGTTTCACTGAATGACCGTTCTGCCCGGATTGATTTCCCTGCTGCTGGCGATTTCCATTTTTTTGCGGGAAAGTCTGCTGCTGTCCCGGCTTCTCATACATTTCCCTTTGTTTCGCCGTTTCACAATGTGCTTTGTGGTCGCGCATATTCTCGTTCAGATGATACCGGTTCCTTTCATCCGGCATCAGCATCCCGCACTCTGCACAACGTCCATTTACCACGTTTCCCTCGCAGATGCTGCATCTCATATCTCATCCCCCTCTACAATGTAATCTCCCCGTCAAATACCGTAGTCGCAGGACCTGTCATATAAACACAATTCTCCTCTCTGTCCCAGGTAATCTGCAAAGTACCGCCTAAAAGATGAACCGTAACCTGATTTCCCTCTGTCAGGCCGTTTAAAATCGTTGCCACTGCCACTGCACAGGCACCTGTTCCGCAGGCAAGGGTCTCCCCGGAGCCACGCTCCCACACGCGCATCTGCACAGTATTCTGGTCTAAAATCTTTACAAATTCTGTATTCACACGGTCCGGAAATGCAGGATGGTTCTCAAACTGAGGACCAATCTTCTCAATCTCCAAATGTTCCACATCATCCAGATAGATGATTGCATGGGGATTTCCCATAGATACGCAAGTCATCCGATATTCTTCTTCACCGACCCGAACAGGCTCGTCAATAACCTGCTTCTTTTCCGATACCACCGGAACCTTCTCTGCTTCCAGGATCGGCGCCCCCATATTGACCCGCACCTGTGAAACCTTTCCCTCTTCCACTGTAAGTTCCAGATACTTAATACCGCTCTTTGTATTGACACTGATACTGGTCTTATCTGTCAAACCATAGTCATAGACATACTTTGCCACACAGCGGATTCCATTTCCGCACATTGCCCCCTGAGAGCCATCCGCATTGTACATCTCCATCTCAAAATCTGCCACATCCGAGGGTTTAATCAGAATCAATCCATCCGATCCAACCCCAAAATGCCGGTCGCTCACCATCTTTGCCACCTCCTGCGGATTCTCTACCTGCTCACTCAGACAATTCACATATACATAATCATTTCCACATCCATGCATCTTCGTAAACTTCATAATAATACTCCTCCTGTATCTTTCTTCTAGAAATTAACGTCCTACAGCATTCTCTCTTCACCATAAAACTACTTATTATCATTTGTATCTATACTACTATTTCTTCTTTCAAAAAACAAGCTGAATTATTGGCAGAGAACAACGATTCTTTCCGGCGTGGTCTGCGGAGGTATACTTCTGGTTGTTGCCGTATAATAGACAAGAAGTGTATGATTACCCGGACTACAGGTAAATGGCTGACCATTTAAAGTCATAATCTCTGTCCGCCTTCCCAGGTTCAGTTTCAGCGACTGATCAGAAGCGGTCAGTTCCCCGTCAAACATATTCAGCATAATATTCTGATTTCTCCCCAGTGTCGTGATCAATTGTGCCTGATACTGAGGCGGAAAAATCAGAGGCACCGGCAAACTACTATCGTAAAATGCGGCAATCCGCATTCCTCTTTCTAGCCGGATACTCTCAATAATTGTGGTTTCCTGCGTAACCATAAAATTTATGATCCCCTGATCTGTGCGAACCGAAACTCTCCTGGTACAACAGTCGCCCCCATTTGATATATTCTGTATAATCCCGATGACCGGGACAAAATTTTCATATGCCATTGTCTGCAAAACTCCTTTTTCTTTTATTTTATGATCTGCAACCATATATGGTGCAATTTTACAGAACCAGAAAAGGTGCTGCCAAATTGCAAACCTCCACAGATTCTTGTTTATTTGTCAGACAGACAAAAACAAGCTTATGTGAATGTTGTACATTTCTGCAACACCCTCTTTTTGTCACTTTTCAGTTGCCCCATAATACCTATGGATTGCTGCACACTTTGTAAGATCATGTTACGCGGTCACCTGCTGTTTCTTTATAAACAAAAATGTAATACCGAAACTAAGCAGACTGAATACTGCCGCCAGGATTATCCAGACATTCCCCGGCACTGCTTTCAGCCATTGTGTAAAGGCATTCCCAACCATCCCCAGAAATGAATCCGGGGCATCCTTCACCGCATCACTGATATACGGAATCCCCAAAAACCCGAACATCCAAAGCCCCCATAGTGCCCAAAACGCTTTCCTCCCATAGCGCATCAATAAAACTCCGCACAAACCCGCTGCCATTGAAAGTGCAAAAGCTGCTGGAAGTCCTACCCTAAAAAGATAGGGAATAAGATTTATCTCATTCTCTCCTCCCGGATATAGTACATGATACAATTGATTCTCACCCAGTCCAATCAACAGAAGCAGCAATACCATCAAAAAATTTCCCACAAAATTCACTGTATAAAAAGATACAAAGAAACGGCTTCTGGTATACCCCATAGAGATCTCCAGATTAAAGCAGATCCCAAGCTGCATCATTGTCCAAAGTCCGGAATACACAACTGCCATCCCGCAGCCCATGATTGCCCCCAAAGAAACATAGGATTCCGCTTCCTGTCCAAACTGCATGACCACATTTGCCATAAGCACTCCAAGCATGCTAACCACCAATACACATAAATATCCCAATACCCAGTCCCGCCACTGTATCGCAAACTGCTTTTTTATCGCCCGCAGCATGACTTTCTCCTCCTCTCACATCCTGATTTCCAGTTTTTTGGTAGATACTCTGGCAAACACACCTGCCAGAAAATAAGCCAGAATCCCAATTCCCAGCACAATCAGCAAGTTAAAATCCTTCTGAAGAAAAGTCATGTCATCAAATACTTTTTCATGAAGAAAAAAAACAGTACTGACACATCCTGCTGCTATCATACATGCACCTATCATAAAGATCGTTCCCAACCTCCCCCATCTTAAGAATATTGTTCCAAGAATAACAACGACTGCACTTTCTATGAACAAAAAACCAGCCAGTATTGGCAATATATTTAAACCGGATAATGCTATATCATCATCCATACCAAACCAGATAAGCGCTGATACTGCTGTAATGCCTGCGATCAGACAACCGATCATAAGCAGCATACCGCGTAAAGCAGCCTTTCTTGTGGAATTCATGGAAATCAGAATCGGCAAATAGAACTGGAAACAACTGCCCGTGACAATCAAAATTATAATTGCCCCTGCCAGACACAGATAATATGGATACAGTGCTGACAGTCCCCGAATCAAATCAACTGTTTCCAGATTACTGTCCTGACTTCTTATTCCCACTATGATAAGACACCCCAGAGCCAACGCCGCTGTTATCCCCATGCTCTCCAACCAGATCCTTCCCCAGTGTTTCATATCTCTCATTACCGTATTCATCCTATGCTTCCTCCCCGCAAAGCGATACAAACACCTTCTGAAGGTTCGGTTTTTGAATACTAATCTCATATTGCTCCGGAAGTCTTTGTCCATGTTTCAGAAGTACCGTAACCCCCTTACTGCGTCCGATTTTTTCTTCATGGTGTTTTTCCAGACCCGCAGTAGCTGCATCTACCTCCTCCGCATGTCCGCTGATATGATAACTCCTCTCCAGTAATTCCTGAGTATTTTCCTTCAGCAGTATCCTCCCCTGATCCACAATGATCACTTCTTCAAAAATATCTGCTGCCTCTTCGATAATATGCGTGGAAATTACAAAGGTTCTCCCGGTCTCCGTAAATTCCTCCAAAAGCAGTTGATAAAAACGTTCACGTGCAACAACATCCAGACCCGCCACCGGCTCATCCATAAACGTAAATTCCGCTTTACTTGCCAGTGCCACAATAATGGTCACCATAGACAACATTCCCTTGGAAAGTTTGCTGATCTTCTTTTTCACATCCAGACCAAATTCTTTCACAAGACGCTCTGCCAGCTCCCTGTCCCAGTACGGAAAACAAGTAGCCGCAATCCTCAGATACTCTTTTACTTTCATAGTATTGCCATTATCTCCTGTCATCTGGTTCAGTTCTCTGGAAAAACAGAGATGTTCCAAAACTGCCGGATTCTCCCAAACCGGCTGCCCTTCAAAAGTTACGGTTCCCTGTGATGCCGGATTCTGTGAGGTCAGAATAGACAGAAGCGTTGTCTTCCCGGCTCCATTTCTTCCAATCAAACCATAAATCTTACCGGATTCCAGTTCCAGATTTATTCCGTGCAATACATCCTTTCCACCATAAGTTTTTGTAATTCCCTGACCGATCAATTTACTCATCTGACATTCCTCCCGTCTTCGACTCTTCAATCATTGCAATCAACTCCTGCTTTGTGATTCCCAGGCTCACCGCCTCTGCCATCAGACTCCTGATATAATGATCATAAAAATCTTCTTTCCGCTTTTCCCTGATTTTACCCTTTGCTCCTGTTGCCACAAACATTCCAATCCCTCTTTTCTTATACAAAATCCCTTCATCTACCAGCAAATTAATTCCTTTTGCCGCTGTCGCCGGATTAATGGAATACAGCTTCGCCAACTCATTCGTACTGGGCGCCCGTTCTTCCTCCAGTAAAATATCCCGAAGGATATCATTCTCTATCATCTCTTTAATTTGAATATAAATCGACTTCTCCTGGGTCAGAATCTCGTTCAAACTATATCACTCCCTTTCTTGAAACACTGCACCTTATCCTGTATCATCAATACAAATCCCTTCACGTTATTTGCTTAAATGGTTCATTACTTATGTAACTAACCATAGCACTTAATCATCCATTTGTCAACTGCAAATAGAAAGTTCTTTAAATTCTAAAACAATTGCCAGGCTTTAAAAAGCCCGGCAATTATTTTTACGGCTGATCTGTACTCCTGTTATCTGAATCTGCTATCTGCCGCCCTTCATGATCCATATGATAATTTTCCCGGATCACCAACTGCGAGAGCGGCACGAACTCATACCCCTGCTCCTTCAGTTTTGTGATGACCATATCCAGGGCATCGGCTGTGTACTTTGCCCCATTGTGCATTAAGATAATCGAACCATTTCCCAGATGATCATGTTCCGTAACGGTCTGAATAATCGAATCCACCCCGTAATCTTTCCAATCCAGAGAATCCACATCCCACTGTACACTATAGTAACCACAGTCCTCTGCATTTTTCACTACATGATTGTCATAATCTCCAAAGGGTGGCCGAAACAAGAACATCTCATATCCGGTCAGTTTTTTTACTTTATTATGTACACTGATAAGCTCCTCCCTGCACTCACTGTCAGAAAGCTGGCTCATATTCTTATGATTCTCACTATGATTTCCCAGATCATGACCCGCTTCATAAATCTTCTTTACATCCTCCGGATAACTGTCCACCCATCCTCCGGTCATGAAAAATGTCACTTTTATTTTATGCTTTGCCAGAACATCCAGGATATTCTGTGTATCTTCATTTCCCCAGGCCGCATCAAATGTCAGTGCAATCTGAGGTTTCTCCGTCTGCACACAATAGATGGGCAGTTTGCGTTCCTCTGCCGCACTGCTGACCGTAATTGTTCCCGGCAGATACCGAATCGCATCCGCCACGCAGCTTGCTACCAACAACATGGCAAATAAAGCAAATGCCACTTTCCGAATCGAATATTGAGGTTTCTGGATTCTCTCATCCACAGACACCACCTCGAAAATAGTGTTGTTACTATTCTATCGCCATAAGAATGTCCCTATGTCAAAAATTCTGACTTTTGGCATGATTTTCAGGTTCTATACTGCCCTTCATGTTCCCGCAGCCAATTCTGCCAAATTTTATAATCCGGCATTATCGATTCCACAACCTGGTAAAATGCTCTGGAATGATTCATTTCCTTTCGATGTGCCAGTTCATGGACAACCACATAATCCAAAACTTCCCGCGGCATAAGGATCAACTTCCAGTTAAAATTCAGATTTCCTTTACTGCTGCAGGAACCCCATCGGGTTTTCTGCTCCCGGATTGTAATTTTTCCGTATGACACTCCCATCTTCTGTGCAAAATAGGCTGCCCTGACCGCAATGGTCTCACCTGCTTTTCTGGCATATGCCTGTCTCTCCTCCTCCGAAAATGTCAATTTTCTCACAGTGCCCCTGCGTTCCTTCATTTCGTTGGATTTTCTTTGTATCCATTCCTGTTTTTCCAACAGAAATAATTCCATTTGCTTCTTCGGAAAACCATAGGGCGCACGTACAACCACATCTCCCTCTTCTGAAATTTGTATCGCCAATGTTTTCCTTGCACTATATATGACTCGATATTCCATCTATGTTTCCTTTCTGACTGCTGCAATAAATCCATACTTATCTTTTCTTTCTATAATCCAAAATCCCGGAAGAAACTTCGGCTCTGCCATCATCTCCTCCGGGACTTGCTTCTTTTATTTCCGTTCTTTCAGATACTTTTTCAAAAACGCAAACAACTGCGCCATCTCTTCTCTCGTACCTACCGTAATTCTCAGATAGTTATCAATCCGCGGCTTATTGAAATACCGCACATAAATATGCGCCTCTCTCAAAGCATCAAAAATCTCTTTTGCCGGTATGGTTTTGTGGGCTGCAAAGATAAAGTTCGCTTTGGAATCAGCAAACTTAAAGCCCAAATCTTTTAATTCCTCCTTCGCCCATTCCCTTGTATCCACAATTTTTTTCAAGGTCTCACGGAAGTATGCATCGTCTTTTACCGCTTCCACCCCAAGCTTCAATGTAATACGATCCATCGTATAAGAGTTGAATGAATATTTCACATCATTCAGATAAGAAATCAGTTTTTCATTACCGATTGCATATCCAATCCGCATTCCCGCCATGGAACGGGATTTGGAAAAGGTCTGAACAACCAGCAGATTTTCATATTTCTCCAAAAGCGGCAGTGCTGACTGCGCACCAAAATCCACATAAGCCTCATCTACAATCACTACTACATCCGGATTATGCTGCAGAATGGACTCAATATCCTCCTGGGACATCTCGACTCCGGTAGGTGCATTTGGATTTGGAAAGACAATGCCGCCGTTTCTGTGATTTTCACGATAGTAATCAGAAGGTCTGATGCAAAATGTCTCATCCAGAGGAATCTGCTGATAGGGAATACGGAACACCTCTGCCCACACATCATAAAAGGAATACGTAATATCCGGAAAAAGGATTGGATCCTCTCCATTGAAAAATGTCAGGAAGGACATCGCCAGTACATCATCAGAACCCACTCCTGCAAAGACCTGCGCAGGACTTACATGGTAATATTCTGCAATCGCCCCAATCAATTCTGCTGTTGTGGGATCCGGATACAGGCGGAGTGCATCCACATCGGTTTCTTTTATTGCCTGTTCCACACCCGGAGCCGGCGGATACGGATTCTCATTGGTATTCAGCTTAATCATATCCGGCTGATCCGGCTGCTCTCCCGGAACATAAGGCTCTACTTTTCTTACCAGTTCTTCCCATTTCATCATAATGTTCTCCTCTCTTTAGCAGCGTCTCTTCCACGTTCCCGGATTCAGCAGCACCATAACCGGGAAAATTTCAAGACGACCTGCCAGCATATCAAATATTAATACCACCTTGGATACAGGACCATAGGCTGCAAAATTACTCATCGGTCCGACACCATCCAGTCCCGGTCCTATATTATTCAAGGTCGCGGCCACCGCAGTAAAGTTTGTCTCAAAACGAAATTCATCAAAGCTGATGGCAAGCAGTGAACATGCAAAAATAATCATATAAGTGATAAAATACACATTCACAGAACGCAGCACTTCATGTCCGATCGGGTGGTTGTCAAATTTAATCCGCTTTACACTTCTGGGATGAATCAGAGATGTCATCTCCTTCTGGATAGTCTTAAGCAGAATCATAATCCGGGACACTTTAATTCCCCCGCCTGTACTTCCCGCACAGGCACCAATAAACATAAGAAGCACCAGAATATATTTTGAAAGCTCCGGCCACCCATTGAAATCGGCAGTGGAATAGCCTGTAGTCGTTATAATACTGCCAACCTGAAATACCGCTGACCGGATTGTTTCACCGATTGTGGGATAAAGCTCATGGATATTCCAGGTAATAATACCGGCGGAAGCCAGAATAATCAACAGATAAATCCGCACTTCATGAGATAAAAATGCCAGCTTAAACCGTTTACACAAAATCAGATAATAAAAGTTAAAGTTCACCCCAAACAAAATCATGAAAACCGCAATGATCCACTGCTGCACTGCTGTATAGGAACCAACACTGTCGTTTCGTATTCCAAAACCACCCGTCCCGGCTGTACCCAGAGTCATACAAACACTGTCAAACCACGGCATACCGGATAACAGAAGAAGTGCAATCTGAACAATCGTCATCACAATATAAATCTTATACAAGATCTTAGCTGTATTCCGAACTCTGGGCACAAACTTTCCCACATCCGGCCCCGGACTTTCCGCTTTCATCAGATTCATAAGTGTCCCGCCCTTGATAGGCAGCAGCATCAGAATAAATACCAAAACTCCCATACCGCCGATCCAATGGGAAAAACTGCGCCAGAACCAACTGGCATGGGACAACGCTTCCACATCCGGCAAGATAGAAGATCCCGTAGTTGTAAAACCTGAAACAATTTCAAACAGTGCATCAATATAAAATGGAATTTCACCGGTTATCACAAAAGGAACGGCCCCAAAAAGACTCATGACAATCCAGGAAAGGGACACGGATACAAGTCCTTCTTTGGTGTAAATTTCTCTCTTCTCCGGCTGCTTCATACTGACAAGAAACCCAATTACCAGACAGCTAAGCGCCATAATCAGATAGGCATATCCCTGCTTTTCCCGGTATCCCAATGCAATCAGACATGGGAACAACAGCAGGATTCCTTCCACCCTCAGAACCCAGCCCATGACATAACGAATCATCTTATAATTCATCACACATCATCCTCCTATTTCTCGAGGATATCATGGATATCCTGTAAGCCGGAGTGTGTTGTGACTACAATCACAGAATCTCCCACCGCTATGCTGTCCTGTCCGCCTGGTATCAGTATCTTGCCATTATGATTAATGCAGGCCAGCAGAATATTTTTCTTAAGCCTCAGATCCTGCAGCTTCACTCCTGTGATCGGCGATTCTTTACGAATCACAAATTCCAGCGCTTCTACACGGTCATCCACTAATTTATATAAAGTCTCAACATTACTGCCTACCGAATTTTCCATCGCCCGCACATACTGAAGAATAATTTCAGCCGTGATATGTTTGGGATAAACGAGAGAATCCAGTTCAAGTGCATGGATCACATCATTGAAATCCAGATGATTAATCTTTGTCACAACTTTACACTTTACCTTATCTTTTGCATACAGAGATAAAATAATATTCTCCTCATCCATATCCGTACAGGCCACAAAGGATTCCATCTGTTCCAAATGCTCCTCGTTCAGCAGCTCCTGATCACTTCCATCCCCATGAATAATGATCGCCTTGGGAAGCAATTCGCTCAGTTCTTCACAGCGTCGTCTGTCTTTCTCAAGGATTTTTACACGAACCCCCATGTTCTGCAGCAGCATTGTAAGATAATATGTAATATCACCGCCGCCTACAATCATGGTATTATGTACCTGATTTGTGTGGATTCCAATCTTACGGAAAAAATCACTGGCGTTCCCCGGTGTTGCAATGATGGACAAAAGATCTCCTTCCTGAACCACATAATTCCCATCCGGAATCAGAATCTGATTACCGTGCTGTGCCACACAAACCAGAATGTCACACTGCATTCTGCCGGAAATGTCTTTCAGCGCAAATCCCGATAATTTGGAACCCTGCGGCACACGGAAACGCAATATCTCAATCCTTCCCTTGGAAAAACTGTCAATTTCAATTGCCGACGGGAATCGGAGAAGACGCGCAATCTCCCGGGCAGCAGCAAATTCAGGATTAATAATCATAGACAACCCCAATTCCTGCTTAATAAATTTCCGCTCCGCACTGTAAATCGGATTCCGTACCCTCGCAATCGTATGGCAATTGGATGCTTTTTTTGCAATTACACAACAAAGTAAATTCAATTCGTCACTTTCCGTCACGGCAATCAGCATATCTGTATGCTCAATATCTGCATCCATCAGTGTCTTGTAACTGGCTCCATTGCCTGCGATCCCCATTACATCGTAAGTTCCTGATACAACCTTTACCGTATCATAATTATTATCAATAATCGTAATATTGTGTTCTTCTCTGCTAAGCTGTTCTGTCAGCGCGATACCGACTTTTCCGCAGCCCACAATGATTATCTGCATGTTATCTCCTTCTGAACCATCATAATCCGGGTCCTTTCAAACATAGTATTCTATAAAGGCAATCCACCCATAGTTTAGCACTGATTATAGCACTTCTCTACTCAAAAGAAAACATGTTTCGAGGTTTTTGTGGGGGAATCTTTTGGAGCTTTTGGAAAATTGTGCGGACGGAAAGAAGCGGGGAGCAAAATAGAAGTGAGATTTGCTTGCTTCTGCGCTTCCCCTCAGCTAACCTGCAGTTCATACTAAGTTCATCGCCAATAGGCTCTTCACTAAGTATTCACAGCAGGTGGATCTTCGGGCGCGCTCCGAAGTCAGCGCAAATCTCACTTCTATTTTGCTCCCCGCTTCTTTCCTGATTTCGGCTGTTTTTGTTTTTATAAACTTTGAGGTCCGATTTTGAGGAATTTTGCTTCAGACTCAGGAAGGTTAGAAGATTGTATTAATTGAACTTAAAACACTTTTTTTCTTAGCTTGGACAAAAATTATGGAGGAGTTATGGCAAGTCAGAAAATTGAGAATTTGTTGAATTTAGCACTTGAGGCTACTCCGCTGGAGAGGCGGGAGTCTTTGAATTTGAATGTAGGATATGAAGAGGCTCGGAATGCCTGGGAGGTAATTGTCCGGTATCAGGGGGATATCGGGTTTTTAGAGGAGGAAGGGATTCAGATTACTTTTTTATTGGGAAACTATGCGATTCTTGTGGTACCAGATGGGATTGTGGATACAGTGGCAGCTCTGCCGCAGATTACTTATATGGAAAAGCCCAAGCGATTGTTTTTTGCAGTTTATCAGGGACGGTCAGTCTCTTGCATCAATCCAGTTCAGAGGGACAGCAGCGGATTGTTTGGGAGGGGGATTTTAGTTGCTTGTATCGATTCAGGGGTGGATTACTCGCATCCGGACTTTCGAAATCCAGATGGCTCTACCCGGATTCTGCGGTTGTGGGATCAGACGCTTGATACGGGAACGCCGCCTGACGGGTATGGGATTGGAAGTGAATACACTTCGGAACAGATCAATGCCGCTCTTGACGGAGATTCTTCCATTGTTCCAAGCAGAGATGGAAGCGGGCATGGCACTGCGGTTCTTGGGATCGCGGCGGGTAATGGAAGTGCTTCTGACGGAGTTTACCGCGGTGTGGCATCGGAGAGCACCCTGGTTGTTGTAAAGCTTGGAACTGCCTCAGCTGCAGACTTTCCCCGTACAACACAGCTTATGCAGGGGATTGACTATGTAATCCGTCTATCCCTGGAGCTTCAAATGCCTATCGCTGTAAATTTAAGTTTCGGCAATAATTATGGGTCTCACAGCGGGGATTCCCTTCTGGAGAGTTATATCGACTACGTCTCCACATTGGGACAAAATGTGTTCTGTATCGGGAGCGGCAATGAAGGAAATGCAGCAATTCATACAGGCGGGATTCTGACTTCTGATACTCCGGTCACCCAGGAATTCAGTGTCGGAACTTATGAACCCTCCTTGAACCTTCAGCTCTGGAAATCCTTTGCCGATGATTTCGATATCTACCTTCAGCATCCGGATGGTACAACTGTGGGTCCTGTCAATCCGGTTTCCGGCACACAACGTCTCTCACTTCCCGGCACGGAACTGCTTTTATTTTATGGAATGCCCTCTCCTTTTGCTGCTTCTCAGGAAATATACTTTGATTTTCTTCCGTCCAGAGGAAATTCTTACCTCAGCTCCGGTATCTGGTCTATTCGGCTGGTTCCTAAGCGTATCATCCACGGAGCTTACGACCTCTGGCTGCCAGGAGGAGGCTCTGTCGGAAGGGATACCCGTTTTCTGACTCCCGTGCCTGCTACCACGCTGACGATTCCGTCAACTTCCTTCCGCGCAGTTACTGTAGGTGCCTATAACTCCCGTCTGCAATCCTATGCTAATTTTTCAGGCCGCGGCTACACCAGGATTCTTCAGACGGTAAAACCAGATTTGGCCGCCCCGGGCGTGGGAATCACCGCACCAAATGCCGGAAGCGGTTCCGCTTACGCTGAGTTCACCGGAACCTCCTTCGCCACCCCGTTCGTGACCGGAAGCGCCGCATTGATGATGGAATGGGGGATCCTGCGGGGAAATGATCCCTTCCTATATGGCGAAAAAATCAAGGCGTACCTGATTCATGGCGCAAAACAATTGCCTGGATTTACAGAATGGCCAAATCCACAGTTGGGATGGGGCGTTTTATGTCTGGCTGACAGCCTTCCCAAATAAAACAAACAAAATCTTCGTAATGGAAAACGAAAGCCCAAATATCAGACACAATGATCCGATATTTGGGATTCGTTTCTGGCTTATTTCAATTTTTCCATATACCGTAAGATAAGCGCAGCGCCAACCGCCCTTGAAACTTTATCCTGCGGTGCGAGTGTCTGATCCAGACCATTTCCCTGAATCAGTCCTGCTCCCACACACCATTTCATCGCATCTTTGGCAAATGCGGACACTTTACCTCCATCCGGGAATTTTTCCAAATCACCTTCTGCCGAAATATCTTTCTTCTGGTACTGTGCATACCGATACAGCAGCGTTGCAATCTGTTCTCTTGTAATACTGTCGGATGGACCGAAATTCCCATCTTCATACCCCTGTATCACCCCGATGCTGTTTGCCCAGATAACAGCATCACTATAGAATTCACCTTCTTTTACATCGGGGAAACGGGCTTCGAAGGTCACTTTCGGAGTTTGCGCCATACGATAAAGTATCGTGGTAAACTCTGCACGGGACAACTTCTGCGATGGAGCAAATATTGTTTCATTTAAGCCAGTCATCCATCCTTTTTCATAAACTCCGCATACATACGTATGATACCATTCCTCTTCATCCACGTCTGTGAACGGAAGTTTTTGCGGCTCTGGCGTCGGCGTAACAACCGGTTCTGTTTCCTTTTGAAAATTCTTATAATTCGTCAGAACACTGGAGCCATTTTTCAAAAACTGACCGGAAGCATCCAACGCACGGATCTGCACGGTATTAGAAAGGTCTTTGTTTCCTCTCAGCGCCTTATCCTCTACCAGCATGTCTGCGCTGCCATCTGTCACCTCCGCTTCTCCTGCCCGGATTCCATTTACATAAAATGCAATCTTCTTGGCATTTCTGTTGCTGACAGTTGCCGTTATTCTGGTTTTTCCTCCCTCCTCAAACCGGATATCGGATATCTGGAGTGTATTGGAACCACGGTATCTGCCCCAGGAAGTCAGCAGGTTATCGACGGAAGTAAATTGCTTATCCATCCATGCCACACGATTCTGAATAAAATACTTCATAGAGCGGACTGCATCATCGTATGTCTCACTTTGCTTATATACAACCTGATTATTGGTAATTCCGTAACCGGAATACTTTCTATAAGTAGATGCCCACTTCGCATCATTTGCCTCAGATGCTGTACGATAAGTTTCCTGAAGCGTGTCAATCTTTCCTCCGGCTTTAATCATATCTTCAATCAATGTCCCTCTGATTTCCTGCCATTTCTCATAAGCCAGGGTAGCAAAATACGGGTCAGAAATCAGATAGCGATTCCAATTTTCTCTCTGATACGATTGTTCACAAAAGCTATCCTGCGTTGTCTGCCAGCCTTCGATGACATAAGGACCAAGCATACTGTACATATTGATATTTCCCCAGCACCAGTCGAAATCCCATGCCGGTCCCATCTTCATCGGTCCTTCCAGATCCTTGTACATCAAGGTACTGTTCTTCATACCGTCCCAGTTCATAGAGTACTCCACAAGGAACCAGTTCTGAAGCAGCGAGTCTATATCATACAGCTCACTGTAATGCATATTCTTTCCATCATAATTGACATAAAAATCATCATTATGAATCGCATCCTCGAAAGCCTGCAGATAATTTTGTCCGAAGTTCATCATCGTCTCACTGGTCTTTGCATATTCCGGAGCCTCAAAAAACATGGGATATCCATACTTTGTACGGAACTTCGATATGTATTTGGAATCATCCAGACGGAAATCCATATCAAATACAAATCCTCCGGTAAATTCCGGAATCTCATCCGTATAATAATCGGAAATTGTATACGTCCTTCCCTGAAATGTAACCTTTCCCGTATCATACCAGCCAAAATCAAGTGTCATCTGCTCTTCCAGATCTGAAGTATCCCCTTTGGAAAGTCCGGCACCATCAGCAATCGCCCCGGCAATTTCCTCCCCCAGACCTTCCCAGTCAAAGACAGGAATCCTCGTCTCTCCTACACGCTTATGCTCACAGAGCTCATAAAATCCGATATATTCCCCGTTCATAACCAGCACAACCGGTTTGGAATCCATAAAACATTCCATCCCGATATCCCGGGCAAACTCATACATCAACTGATTTCTCATATTCGTATGATCAATAACATTGGCAAGAAGCACCCAATGCTTGTTTTTGCCCATCCCAAGAATATCTGTTTTCTTATCTAATTTTAACTTATACGGCTTCTTCAATCCGTTTGCAACCGCATAGTCCCAGGTAGAATTTCCGCGTCCCTTAATCTCTGCGGCGCCATTATAAAGAATGGAAGACTTCTGATATTCGTCATTTCCCTGCAGACGCAGATCGGCATCTTTATAACTGCCTTTCTCCGTGACATCCCTTCCATCCCTGGTATCAATATAAAGAACAGGAAATTCGCTCATATAAGTACTTACTTCCCAGACTGCGTCATAGTTTACAGCCCTGACGACAACCTTGATGAATTTTTCCAGATCCGCTTCTCCCGGTGTATATCTGTTCCCTGTCACACCGACAAGCGTTCTTCCGCCTACGCTCCATGTATAGGTACACTGCAGATCCTCCGGTGCATTCTGAATAACAACAGTTAACGGCGTCCGCGGTTTTGCATAATCCCGATCAAACACTGCCGCAACGTTCGAAACAACAGTCACCGTATAGTTTCTCGTCCTGCCGTCTACAGTGGAAGCCGTAAGTGTCACCTTTACAGGCGCCAATACCCCTGCTACCTTTGCATTTGTTCCCTCTACAGCGATGACATTCGGATGACTGCTTTTCCAGGTTACAGAAACATTCCCTGCCTCTGCCGGAAGCGTAAAATCCTTCGTAACAGAAGATGCATTGTCGCCTTTTGCGAATTGGGGCGCAAGGGACAACAGCCCCAGATAGTCCGCGGCTCCGCCCTCTTTACAGCTGTTGAGCAAAGGATAACTGCCCTCTGCTGCATACCAGTATATTTGGCTTAATCCCTCGGGAAGTACACCCGATTGCAGGACAGATTCCTCCAACTCTTTGCTTCCGTCAGCTCTGCCTGTATCAAACAGAAAATAAGAATTCTTCAGACACGTGCTGCCCGCACCGTTTGCAAACCTGGCAATCCCCATCCCCAAATCACCTTTAAAACTGGTACGCCCGGTATTTACGCACCCTGAAATTTCCCTGCAAGAGGTCAGAGAAACACGTCCGATGATTCCTGCAGCATAATTCAAGTCTGTAGAACTGCCCGCCAACACTTCCGCGCCATTATAAATGTTTCGGATTGTGATCTGCTGGTTTCCCATGGAAGCACTTGTCCGGCACTCACCGATCACACCGGCTGCACCGACCGTATCACTCTGATTCGCGCCATTGACAATTACCACCCCATCCAGGACACCAATATTTTCAATCGCCGCATAACCATTCACCTCTCCGGCAAGCGTCCCTACCGCAGTAAAACCGCCTGAAATATCCGCCGTAACACTTACGTTCGCAAAAAGCAGATTCCGCACTTCCGCATAATCAGCCGCATCTGCCGATGCCACAATACTGAACAGCCCCACCTGCGCATAATCAGACACCTCCTCAGATACCTGGATCGTCAGATTAGAAATCAAATGCCCCTGCCCGTCAAAAGTCCCCGAAAAAACATTACTTCCCGAAACAGCTCCCTTTGCACCATGTGTCCCTCCGATCGGGGTAAAATCAATTCCCGTCATATCCAGATCTTCCGTCAGGACATAATCCCCCGTCATCGGGAACTCACTATCCTTCCCAATCTTAGCCAACTCCTCCGGCGTACCGATCTCAATCACATCCCCCTCAGCCGCCGAAATCTCCAAAACACCCCCCTCAAATACCGGACTAAGGACACCTGAAAGCATTGTACAACTGCAAATGAAACTCAGCGCTTTTCTTATTCGTCTTTTTGCACACTTCAACTCCCGTTTTCCTCCTTTAATATGTAGTTTTTGCTAATAATATCCTACCATCACACAGCAAAACATACAAGTTGTCTTTTGATCTCAACATCTTTTTATTCAAATACAACCTGTTCTTCATAATTTTCACCCGCAAAAAATCCTCTGAAAAGTTTCTGCAAGCCAAAACTTTCCAGAGGACTAAACCTAATCGAAATCTATTCTCCCAACCTCCTCATATGCATTTTTCCTGTCATACGCTGCTACTTTCCGATCGGAAACCAGATAAAAAATATCCCCCGCATAGATTCCCCGAATCGCTTCATCCCGCATGGAGAACTCATCCGCATCTGCCCGGAAAATCCGCTGGAACCCCTGTTCCTCACTATAAGCATAGATAAGATAACTGCGGCCTTCTGCCCCGCTTCCTTTCGCCAGAAATCCTATCATATTTTCCTGCCGGTCAACCAGAACTGTCTTATATTCATAAGTAGCCGGTGTATCATACACTTTCGACAGTACCGCTTTATTTTCTTCCAGAACATTCCCAGGATCCGTAATATCAAACATAGACAGTTTCACTCCCATCTGCTGCCCTGTAACCTCATCTGTTTCATATCCAATGCCCAACAACTGGTTTTCTGACCAGAAATGGAGATAATCGGAAAATCCCGTAATCTTCAGTTCTCCTACGATTTTTGGCTCCTCCGGATCGGAAAAATCCACACTGAACAACGGGTCCGTATTCCGATAAGTGACAAAATATCCGTAATCCCCCAGAAATCTGGCTGCATAAATCTCTTCCCCCGGTGCAAGTCCTTCTACTTTTCCACAGATATCCATTGTCTCATCCAGAACATATACCTGATTTTCCCACTGTTCCTCATAAACGGTAGTCAGCACACGGAGATAACCGTCTTTTTCATTTACTGCAAACGTATCGCGGATACTTCCATCCACAATTGCTCCCCCGCCGGCTGTGATTTTTCCACAATCATAGTCAAACTTTGCGATACTTGTCACTATTTCATCATCATACTTTTCTTCATACAGATAGATGGAATGCTCTGATACATACTCCGTGACATTTCCTGCAAGCAACATCTTGGAATCCTGAATGACCCCCGGATTGTCATCCATGACCGATGACACAAGGTAGGCATCTGTTCCGCCTCCTTCTGCAATCCAGATATCTTCCGCTTCAAAAACTTTCCGGTTCACCCAGGGAAGCCATTCTCCCACCCCATCCTCTTGAATTGCCTGATCACGTTTGGATGGCGCCGAAATCCGCTGGCTGGTGAACAGATAGACATAACCCTCTCTTTTTCTGGAAGACTGGTAATATCCATCCTGCTCCACAACACCCAATAACTCCGGCTTCGTCCGATCACTGATATCATACGTATACAGATAGACCTTATGTTTCTGTTCCACCTCATATCCGCCCAATGTATCATCGCAGACCAATTCCACTTCCTGATTGCTGCAGACAATCTGCAAAAGGTCATTTTCCACATAAATCTCATAAATCCCTTTGATTTCCCGACTCCCGCCTTTTTGCAGCCCCCGCGGCTTTAATTTTCCCACAAGGTTTGGCTTACCGCTGCGAATATCTACAATCTGTACTTCTCCGCCTGATACAACATAGAGATACTTTCCATCTGTCTTGACAAAATCCCCCTCAGCAACACCCTCTGTCTGTACATTTGTTTCTGTATAGCCCCCCTCACTTCCGGTGCTTTCCAAGGGTTCTCCTTTTGCCGTATCCTCTATTCTTTCCATCCCTTTGTCAGTTCCGTCATGTTCTGCCCATGCATCATACTCTCTTTGTACTGCATCATAAACTGCCCCGTAATCCTTTGCCTGTCGATATGGATTCAAACCGTTGGACACCGCATATGCTCCTTTTCCCTCCAAAACTGCTGTACTCTCTGCTGTATCCTCGCTTTTTTCCTCCTGCATCCCACCTGATGCACCATCCGAAGTCTGCTTTGCATCCTCCGCTTTCTTCATATCCTTTGTTCCGATTCCCATACGCCCCAATGTCCACACACCGCTGATAACCAACATACAGACAGCCGCCAGTGCGGCATAATGTCCCAGTTTCCGAAACCGGAACATCTTCTGCTCTTTCTTTCTGTTCCGAAGCCGCTCCTCTATCCGGTCTGCTTCCAGATTTTCCGGAACTGTCACCTCTTCGGCAGACTCTTTCAACATCTGCAATACTTTATTCTCATCCATGTGACCGCCTCCTATTCTTCCAGCATTGCCGCCATTTTTTTAAGCGCTCTACTCTCTTTAGAACGTACGGTGCCGTCATGCATATGTAAAATCTCCCCGATTTCCCGGCTTTTATAACCGCCGAACAGATGCAGGGCAATAATCATGCGCTCTTCGTCCGAAAGCCTGGCAAACGCAGCACGCACCATAGAATCCTCCACAAAATCCTGACCGCCGCTGCCCAGCTCTCCGGGAAACTCTGTTGTCTTATTCACATACTCCTTCAGCTTTCTTCTGCACTTATTGGAAAGAATACGGAATATCCATGCCCGGAACGACTCTTCTTTCTTCAGACCTTTTATCCCTGCATACGCATCCATCACTGTATCACTGACCACATCCTCCGCATCATGAGGATTTTTCAGTGTATACAATGCAAACTTATATAAATCTTTGTAGATTTCCTCATACAGTCTGGCAAATGCAGATGCATCCTGCCTTCTGGCACGCCTTACCAGTTCTAAATATGAATCCATAGACCTCACCCCTCTTTCGCACGTGCTTTCGTATCGGCCTCAAACATATAGTGTCTTATATTCTCATATTTGTTGCGAAAAAATTTATTTCTTTATAAAAAATTCCCGGGAAAACCAGTACCGCCCTTTCCTCTTTTTCGGCGGTCCGATTCTTCCCGGGAACCTGCTGACTCTTGCACATAACCTGCAAACATGCTGCACGCTGCACCACATCACTTATTTTTCTCTATAACTCATAAATATGTTTCCGGCAGCTTCAAACTCTGCTGTGCTGTCGCCTTTGCCTTTTGGAATTAATGTCTGGCTTTCCGTATCATAAACCCAGATATTATACTGGTCGTAACCTGCAATCAACGTACTGCCTCCATCGCCTGTTCTTGCAACGACCGGATAACCGTTACTGATTTGATACAAAATACTGGACAATGTGCAGCCGGACAAATTCATAACGGTATACCCGTCTCCGAGTATGCCCTGCAATGTAGCTTCATCAAGCGGCGCCGTATGAATCGCTTCCGGTATGGTGCTGACATCCAGTTTTCTGGTATCCTGTTGATTTCCTCTCTCCCACACATACGCTTGCTTCCGGTTCAGAACAACGCCCATATATTCATCTGCCATCTGAATCGCCTCTCCGACTTTTGTAGTCACATCCAGAAGCGTCCCTTTTCCATAGACATAGTATTCTTCGCTCTCCCGCTTTGGTACCTCAATACTCAAGGTCGGAGTACGCTCCTCCTGAATTACCTTCGTCTGAAGAGCAAGAAGATTTTTGGTCTTTCCCGCCTTAGTAAATACCAGACTAAGCTGCGTTCCTTTCCGCTCACTGATACTAAGTTTTGTAGTAACCGTTTCTTCATGATCCATCAGATTATTCATGATATGATCATCAGCAGCAGAAACAAATACCTCATTTTCTTTCACAGCACGTTTCAGCTCCAAAAGCCCCTCCTGGATATTCACTTCGGTGACATAAATTCCATCCTGTTGATAGTCCTTAATCACCGTACCATTAAAATTCTGAATATTCAGCTTATTCATGGCAAATATCACATTGCCTGCAGCATCATTTTGAATATCAGCGTCATTTGCCATACCGTAAATAAGATCTTCATTAATAAATCCAAGCGCTTTGATCTTCTGCCCCTCCGGCGCGGAGACACGAAGCGTCTCTCCGCTCTCCAGACTCATAGCGGTAATATGGGAAGAATGGTTCTCATCCATCTCATCCATCCATGCTACAGAAGCCTGGCTCCTTGAAATCACAAAACAATCAGAAGATATCTGATCTTTCAGGATCTTGTAACTGCCGCTTGCCAGATCCACCTGATAGAGGTTTCCTTCCATATACATATAAAGCTGATCCTGCGTACTGACATAAGACAGCACGGATAAGTTCTGCTTCAGTGACTGATAAGAACTGCTGCTTGGAATAAATAATTCTTCCTGCATGACATTACGTTCCGCATTATAATGATATACGGCACTTCCCGCCATTCCTTCATGCTCATCGGAATTCATATAACCATAGACGACAAAAGAAATATCTCCCGTCTCTGACACCCTCACGATCTTAATATCATGTTCCGTATGCTCTGAACGCTCATCAATCTCATCCGTATTCCGAAAACCAAAAATCTTCGTACACTTGTTTGCACTTCGATTATAGGACCAAAGATCTCCGTCCACCACAAATGCCACAATATCCGCACTCTGATTACTCAGATACTGAACATCTCTTCCCACAACGCCAAGACTGATACCAGTACTGGTCAAAACCGGCAGGTCTGCATCAAAAATCTGAGTAGCGCTCCTCTCAAAATCAAGCAGTCTCACACGGGACTGTGCATAACGCATCCGGTAGAATTCCTTCACGCTGTAATACTCAATATTACCATCTGTATCTTTGGCACTAATCACATATTCCTGGCTGATACTCGTAGTTGTCTCATTGATCTCTTTCACCACAGGTACCGCCTGCTTCTCTAATACCGGCGCCATATTTCCCCAGGAAATCTGATCCAGACTGGAATGAATCGTCACCTTGTTAAAACTACTGTTAGATGCCGTATCATCAGGCTCAAGATAAGCCGCCAGATCACTGGCTGTCTCTTTATTCAAACAATTCTCATAAAAGTTCTTCACAAACTCCAGATACATATCCACATGAATGCCGGACCGCTGCACAATTCTGGTGTAAAAATAAACGGGCTGATCCATTCCTTCGATATCCACAGAAAAACGCAGCAAATATTCCTGATTCATCAGAATCGGTGTTTCCAACTGGAATCTGGCCTCTTTCAGACTTCCGTTATCTTCCAGACTCTTAATCTTGGCATTCTCCACCAGTTCTGACTTATCAACCGATGTTACCTCATACGTAATACTGTTAATTTTCCTTCCATACGGATTGATCTGTAAAGTCAATTCCCGATCTGTGTTCAACGGAGTCAGACTGTCACGCATTGTGGTGCCATCCATCTCCTGAAGATATCCAAACATTCTGTTAACCGATATATCACCAATCCGTATAAATGCAACCGGCAATGTCGGTGTCTCAAAATCCCTTGTATTTTCTGTTTTCTCCCGATTCAAAAAAAATGAAAATCCCGCCACGGACAGAACAAAAATGGCAAGAAGTACGAAAAATTTTATAACTCCCTTCTTCATCGAACGTCTCCCCTGTTTTTTATCAATAACCCTGTTTTTATATCCCTTATTTATGTCAACTTATCTGCTGACATTTTCCCATCAGATCTATTGTAATCGCTTTCTTTACAGAGAGCAACAGAAAAATTAAGAGTTTTTATAATTTTAAAACATTTGTAAAAAAATAGGCGATTGCAAAACTCTTCCGAAGTCGCCTATGTAAAAATAAGAAGAAAGGGAACCACACAAATCTGTGTGATATCCCTCTCCCATATTCAGGCAGCGTCTTCGCACCTGTATATTCACCTATTTCGCTGCTTTTTCCATAAACCGCTGAATTACGGAAGCACATTGTGCACGGTTTACCTCACCCTGAGGATTCAAGCTGCCGTTATCTCCGATAATCAGTCCTTTCGCTACTGCCCAGCTGAAAGCTTCTTCTGCAAACTCACTGACATTGCCTTTATCCGGAAATTCTGCCAGATCCGAACGCCCAGAGGTATCATAGCCTTTATATACTGCATAACGGTACAACATGGTTACCATCTGCTCACGACTGACTCCATCGGATGTTCCGAACATTCCTGCATTCGGTCCTGCACCATAACCCTTCATGATCTGAACCTCATCAGAGCTTGCCCAGCTTACAGCATCCGAGTAGAATTGTCCATCCTCTACATCCGGGAAGATCTCCTTATAGGTCACCTCCGGAGTGCCTTCCATACGGTACAGAACTACTGCAAATTGCGCACGCGGCAATCCATCAGCAGGACCAAAATGAGTAGAATCCAGACCAGTCATGATACCATTTTCATACACGTACTGAACACTTTCCTCATACCAGTCACCTTCCTCTACATCCACAAACGCTGCTTTTGGCGTTTCCGGAGTCATAACCACCGGTCCCACACCTTCCAATGTCGGAGTAACTGTCATATAACCGTTTTCATCAAAAAAGATTTCATCAATACAAGTCTCACGATGCTTTCCGAGTCCATCTGCAGAAGTGAAGATATCAAGTGGTGTATAGAATCTGTGGTATGCCATAAAATACCTGTCTGCTCCGGTTCCATCTTTTACATGGAGCACAGACTGATGTGCGGAACCAAGGATTCCCTGACTCTCATCTTTACTCAACAGATTTTTCTTCTGCACGGTAACATTGACTTTGCCGTTTTCATCAAATAATGCGTCTGACACACCATAGTTTACATGATAGTTCGGGCTGTTCGCATCATCGCAGCTCCAGGTCCAGTGATACTTTCCATTCGCCTTTGTCACTACCACCGATTCACGGAAATCTGTTAATCCGTTGATTTGCTTTAAACTTCCCTCCTTGATGCTCATCATATCGTCATTCAGCTCGGCGATGGCAGCCTTTCCATTGCCGAACATAATGTAGGAAGTTCCGTCGTCATCGGTAAAAATCGAAGGATCAATTGCCTGTCCCATGGACACACCGGCTGATGTACACATAGCCACTGTGAGCAGTGCTTCTCCTTTATCCACATACGGACCTGCCGGATCATCTGCAACTGCCACGCCGATTGCAGATTGTCCGTTGGAGAACTTACCGCAATAATAGAAATAATACCTGCCGTCCTTCTCCTCGATTGTGGGCGCCCATGCACTGCCTGTTGCCCATGGAGAAGCCGCAATCTGAACATCTTTTTCGTTCTTTCCAGGATTATCATTCTTCAGATCCATGATGATTCCTTCATCCTCCCATTTTACCATGTCGGTTGAGGAGAACGCATGGAATACAGTGCCGCTCCAGCTTGGATAACCGTCTGTTGTCGGGAAGATCCAGAACTTTCCATCCAGATAATCAATATCCGGGTCCGCATACTGTCCCGGAAGCACCGGATTACTGCTGATGACAGGTGTCTTCAGTATCCAGGTTTCGCTCTGAGCGCCGTTCTTAATTACAACTGTTGCATCTGTTGATAAATCTATCTCACTTCCATTCGTAAAGACTTTGCCATTTACGGTAATTTCCTGAGGTTCTTTTGTAAATGTAAATGTTACCGGTATTTTCGCTACATCCGTTCCGGTCCGGACATAAGAAGTAATTTCCTTCTTCTCTTCATCAATTTTTGTAAATATGGCAGTATGATCATCTGTTCCGCGATATTCCAAAGCAGTCTCCCGATCTGGTGCGCTTCCCGTCACTACTTCTGTAATCTCCAGCGGAAGTTTGTCCACAAACTCTGATGCCAGAACTTTCACTTCCTCTTCACCAAGCGCCCGGTTTTCAATACGGAAATTATCAATCCATCCTTTATAGTATTCTCCGCTTCCCCAGTTTGCCTTTCCAATCTGCAGAATACCGGAATTTCCAAGAATTCCTGCCAGACCGTAGGAACTGTTCTCACTGGACTGTCTTACCCCGTTTACATAAATTGTCGTAGCAGTTTTGCTCACTACAACATCCACGTGTACCCAACGTTCTCCGGTACTTGCAGACGGAGCCGCAGGCCGGCTGCCACTATTGTTATACCGCTCCACTTTCGTACTTCCGCCGGATTCCATAATACCCAGATATTTCTCAGACAAATAGGTCTGACTGTCTGCGTTTGGTGCCGCATACATAATCCAGTTTGTACTTGTCCGGTCCGGCTTTGCTTCATAAGAAATGGTTATTTCATTCAGTCCTGCCAGAAGGCTTCCGCCGTCTTTATCCGTCACAGTCAGATAATTCGATGCACTTCCGTCCAGATAAAGAGCCTTTCCATCCAGACTTTTATCCAAACGATAAGCAGCTCCTTCTGCCTTTGCATGTTCACTGGAAAATCCTGTCTCCTCATTATCAAATGTGAACTCTGCCAGTACCTTCGGTTCTGTGGGATCATCCGGTTCTTTTGCTTCCCCATAGGCTTTCAGAAGACGATCCTGCTCTGCCTGTGAAAGACGTACAACTGTGCCATGACGGAATCTGCCGTCTGCAAATACCGCACTTGTACTCTTTGTAAATGTTCCGGATGCCAGATCCTCTGTAAGATAAGCTGTATATCCGCTTCTGTCTCCCATCGCACACCAGCGTCCGTCCGGAAGCTGATATACGGTCAGTCCTTCGCAACCGCTGAATCCTTTCGCTGAACTTTCACTTCGCTGAATCAGACGGGTCCAGTTTCCGCCCACACTTGTTTCCCTGTTCTGTCTGACGTCAAATACATCATCTGTTGCAAGTGTATCACTGACATCCATAACCGTATTCCAGTCAGAGGTTGAGAAACGATAGAACTTTTCACCGTCTTTTACGATCGTTGTATCAATAATATTAACTTCGCTGCCGCTTGCTTCATCTTCGCTTAACCATACTTTGGGTTCCGAGAATGTTCTGAAATCTCTTGTTCTGCATACATATACACGCAAAGCATTGTCATTCGTGCCTGCCTTGGAATTATCTCTTGCAGACCAGTATACAACATAGTCCCCGGTTGTTTCATCATAGATTGCTTCCGGTGCCCATACGCAGCCTGCATGATCGAATCCGGCATAAACCAGTCTCGGCTCACTCCAGGTTACAAGGTCGTCCGATTCCCAGACAACCAGATTCTGACTTGCACTCAACTGATTCCATCCGCTTCCTCCGGCTCCGCCTCCTTCCGCATGCAGATCCGTTCCAAGAATCCAGTAACGGTCTCCTTCTGCCGAACGAATCAGGTGGGGATCTCTGACGCCAAGATCGCTCCCTTCTGCATCATTTACCAAGACCGGCTGTGGATTGCCATTTGCATCTTTATTTAATTTACTCCAGTTCAGACCGTCTTCACTGTATCCAAAGAAAATCTTCTCATAACCGCCGGATGCGTCAAAATTTGTCCAGAGATAACCCGCCGTATAATCCGTATCCAGATCTGCCGGCATCGGCTGAACCGTTACCTCAAATTTTTTCTCTGTACTCTGTCCGCCCAAAGTAATGATTGCCGTCAACATCACCTTTACAGGCTCTGCACCGGCTGCCGGCCTTGTCACCACTCCGCCTCCGTAGCATGTATCCTCATCGTCAGAATCTGTAACCACTGCCGGGTTACTGGACTCCCACGTAATCGTTGTCCCGTTGGTACCATGTTTTTCCAGTGGAAGATTTCCGCGCACCTGATCCTGATCTTCCAGAACCAGTGCATCTGCTGCCTGCTGCAAAAGTACATCTGCACCAATTACAACTACGGTATAAGTTCTCTTCTCTGTCTTACTTCCATATGTCCCTTCCGCGGTCATTGTCACAGGCATATTCTCCGCCGGCAGCGTTACCTTTCCGTCTGCTGAAAGAATATCTTCATCTGAAGATGTCCACACAATTGTACTTCCATTGATACTTCCTTCCGTGGGAAGTACCAGGTCTTCACTGGTGGATTCCGGAAGAACAATTGCATCCAGATCTTCTTTTAAGAGTCCTTCGTCACTTCTGTCTTTACAGGCAGCATACACATCAAACTGTGTCAAAGTTCCGGTAAATGCAGGATCCGGACTGTAAAGCGATTTGCCGATATAACCGCAGGTTCCGTTCTCCGTACCGTTTTTTAATATATCCTGGATGGAATATCCGGTTGATAATGTACTTCTTTCTTCTCCATTTACCAAAAGCTTCATGTCACCGTTCTCAAACTCCAGGCGAACAGTATGATATGTACCTGTCGTAATACTGCCCGGACTATTAAACAACTTTTCATTCGATCCATCCTTGATGCCGGCACGAACCACATTTCCCGAAAATGCCGGACTTACAAATACATAATTTGTTACATTTGGCCAGGAATTCACTTTCGTACCGAGGCACCAAAGCCAACTGTTTGCAACTGTATCTGTTTTAAAAGTTGCCTCAACCGCAAAAGATTCCTTTTCAATCAAGCCCGCCGGAAGTTTAATGTATTCTCCGCCATTTCCTGCAAAATTCAGTACCTCATCCTCAGATTCCTTCGCAAAATCTTCCTCTGTAAATCCTACAATTTCCGCGTCATTACCAGAACCGCTGATATCTGTAAGCTTATTGTCTGCATGACTCATATCATAGGATGCAACCAATTTCCTCCCTTCCGGTGTATCTGCTGCTGCCGCAGCACCAACAGCGGGCATGGATGACACACACAATGCAGCACTGATCAGAGCTGCCAAAATCCTTCTCTTCATACCTTGTCCTCCTAATCCATCGTTTTTTTCAGTATAACGATTGGCCTCTTCCGTGGCAATGCAATTTCTTTTGAATTTTGTTGATAATTTTTCGCAATTTTCAACTCCATTTCTTATAGCTGACATACAGTTTTCCCAACGTTTTCCGTATGCCAGCCGTTCCTTTGTTCTGTTGTCTGACGGACTTAATAAAACCGTCTGCGCCGGCGGCGCTGCCTGCACCGACGACAAAACATCTCATTATACAAAAGTACACCGATTAAATCTCTCAGCCCGTCATCTGAACCTCTGCTCATAGCTTCCATCTCTTCCGGTCTCTGACCGGCCTGATCCATATATCGTTCTGCAATTCTGCGGCACAGATGCTCCATCATCAATTTATCCGGATATTCATCAAACATCATACTTCCATCATATTCCATACGGTCACATTCCTGCTCTACCAACTCCTGTATCGCAGCTGCGGTTTTGGAATAATAAGATTTCATCACCTGCATATCCCGCTCCTGTTCCTTCTCCTGATCCATTTCCATAAAAAATGGATAAGCGGCGTAAAAAGGTAAAGGTTTTTCTATATACATACACGCTGTTCCTGATTCCATATTTCTATACTATATGCGCTTCTTCCTGCAACGGTTCATATTCCGCAGTCGTTGACGATTCCAGGAACACGGAACAGATAAATTTTCTATATCAAAGAGAGACTTGTCAAATCCAACAAAACGTAATAGAATGATACAAACGTCCCAAAGTTATGCTTTTTCATGCCTGCATGAAAAAGCATAACTTTGGGACGCGAAAAACACCGAAAAATAGCCATTTTTTGTAGAAAAATGAGCGAATTTGAGGTGTTTTAGGATTGTGAAAGCATGAAATGCAAAGCAATCCGTGTATCATAAGCGTCAAAATACCTTTTGACCCTTGTATTATGTTATTTAAGGGAGAATTTTTCATATGAATGAATTGCTAAATCTTTATTCTCTTCTGGATCAGGCGGGAATTTTTAAAGAAATCTATGATACTTACAGTACCGTCTTTTTAGAAGCTGCACTTGCGTTTGCACTGCTGAACTGTTTTTTCGGATATAAACTCCGAAAGGTGTGGAGCTGCATCTTTGGTCTTCTTCTGGGAATTGGCACCGGACTGACTGCTGCCGTCTATCTGGACCAGCCACTCAAAATCTCACTAATTGCAGCAGGGATCGGAGGACTTGTCTGTATGATGCTGGCATTTCTTCTGTACCGGATCGGTATGTTTTTCCTCTGTATCGGAACTGTAATCATGATTCTTTTTCAATTGTTTCCGATGCCTACCTTCAGTGCACTCTGCGGTTTTGTGGTATTCGGTATTACGGCAGGATTTCTGGCAGTTGTTCAGGAACATGTGGTGGTCATCTGTATCACTGCCGTATGCGGCGGTATCGGATCAGCCAAACTGCTTTCTCTGCTGACCGATGTCAACACTGTGCTGACTGTTTTATTAGCCATTGTTCTCTCGGTTCTTGGACTTGTCTTTCAATTCAAGCCCTGGAAAAAGAAAGAATACTGGGAAGAGGAGGAAGATAAAAATACCCGGCAACGAAAAGCTGAACAGGAACATAGAAAAAACCGCAGAAAGACCCAAAAGAAGCGGAAATCACAGAAATCAGGTTCTTCCAGTTCTTCCAATAGGAAACGTTCCACCTCCTACACGCAGTCTTCAGACCGCAAGCATTCCGCTCCTCCACAGCAGTTTTCCGGCAGCAGACGCTCTGCTTCCCCGCAGAAACACTCTGACAATAACTCCGATTCTTTCAGAAACAATCGGACAAATGTTCCTCAAAATCGCCCGGCGACTCAGAAACGAACATCTGTCTCTCCTTCCGCTCCATCTGCCGCATCAAAAGAAGAACCTGATTCTTACACGATAGATTTGTCTGATATCCGTACCGAAATTTCAAAAGAAGTACAGGATATCTATCTTCAAGGGCATCATAAAACCGACCATTCATAAGCAGCTTTCAATTGCTGAACCGACTTCCAGAGAGGTTTACAAACACTCGCACTCCATAAAAAAGGGGTTGTCGCACTAGGTATGACATGCGACAACCCCTTCTCTATTACTTTCAACAGCAGCCCAAAACCAGACCGAATCAACTCTGCTGCTGCCAAAGTATTTAAGAGGTCCCTTAGCTTTTTCTTCTGCTAACCCTCCTGCCGGATTGCCTGCATTTGCTTGGATTGTAGAATCCACGCTTGTATCAGACATATCTACAAAGGCCGAGAATTTGATATCATCCAAATAGACAGCTCCCTGATACTGGTATCTCATCCTACAATTTTCATCCCCGGATCCTGCACTGCTTCCTCGGTAAACGCCGGAATTGTCATTACTGCCTTCGCTTTGGTCAGCCCGCTTCCTTTTTCCTCTGAAAGAGCAGCAAAATGAATGGATACCTGATTTTTAACCAATGTCCCTTTCACGATTTCTTCCATATCCGGATCTATGGATATATGCTGATCTACTCCCACATTCAAAAAAGCTTTTACGGAAAATCCCCTTTTGTCCGCAGTGAGATATCGTAAAAAATATCAAAAGTTACATTGTTAATACCTGCCAGATTCATCCCGTCATTGTCATGGAAACAGATTCCAGCCTGACTCCAGCTGATATCACTGTCTTTACTGTAATCTACAGTTACCTTAGTGCGTCTCCTTCCTCATCATATGACACTTTGGAGTTTTCATTGCCGCTGTACTGGTATATCCACTCTTCGTCTCCATAATACCAGCCCGCCGCATCCTGGGAAAAATCCCATAACTGTACCGGAATAATTGTTGTCTCCGCTGCTGATACCATGATCGACAATACTCTTTTTAAGCTTTTTGAATTCCTCATTCCCTTCCTTCTTATAGTTTAATTTAAGTTAAAATCACTAACTAAGTATATTCTACACGATTTTCTTCTCCATTTAAATACCAATATTCCACAAGTATTTTTCGGATTTTTCATTGTTTCAACTAATTTAATCATGTTATAGATTATTTTTTATTTATTAGTTATTCGTCAACCCACATTAAATTAAGTTTACAGCACCAAATCTGACCACCCTACTACACTCCGGGTCCACTTCCTCTCATCTGCATTCATAAAAAACAGATGTTGCAAGACACCAGGCCATTTCAGACAAAAGGTACTGCCAAGCCAATTCGCCTCGCACTGTCCCGTTCAACAAATTTCCCCGGAATCATGAATATTCCGGTTGAGTAGTTAGCATTTCCAATCTTATGATAAATGATATGAACCGCCCTTTTTGCCATCTCTTTCACATCAATCTCATATGTGGTAATCCCAACTTTACCGAACTGGTCTTTCACATAATTATCAAACCCCACAACCGACACATCCCCCGGAACGGAATATCCATTCCGTTCTAACTTCTCAATCAGCAGACTCGCCGATAAATCGTTATTACAGAAAAAAGCTGTAGGCATCTCCTTTGGAAACTCAAACCATCTCTCACTGTCCACTTTCCCGATTTCATGGTCGCGATCATCCAGCACCCAGTCTTCCCGCCATGTAATTCCATGCTCCATCAAAGATTTCAGATAGCCGAAATATCGATCATCAATACTGCTTGTGGCAAGTCTTGTCCCCACAAACCCAATCTTTTCATGTCCAAGTTGGAACAGATAATTTGTCATACGATACCCGCCCATCAGATTATTGGAAACTACGCAATCGCCTCCCTCCTCCACACTGACAAGAGTATCCAGATTAAGAATCGGAATCCGTATAACCGTATTCAGCTTTCTGGCATAATCCACCTTAAACGGTCCCATGATAATCATACCATCAATTTTCTGCTCTGTAACCATTCTGGGGAGTTCCCCCTTTTTTTCTGTCTCATGACTAATAATTTCCAACATCAAAAAACAACTCTTTGCGTTTGCACGTATGGAAATTTCCTGATAAATTTTCCGATAAAACGAGTGATTTTCTTCCATATAGCTTTCTGAAACAATTACACCAATCATATAACTCTTTCTGTTCGTGTCATCTCTCTCTCCACGAGCGCCCTTCCTCACATAGCCCATCTCATCTGCCAGCTTTATGATTTTTTCCCTCAATTCTTCGCTAACGCCCTTTTGACCGGAAAGCGCTTTGGAGACAGTTACTGTGCTGACATTTAATCTCTCTCCGATATCTGCCATCTTAACGATTTTCGCCATATTTGCCTCCTATGTTTTTAACTAATTTTCCCGAAATTTTAATTAAACCATTCAATGTTAGTTTAGTAATATTTTTACATTTTGTCAAATATAAAACCCCAAAAAGTTGCCATTTGCAAAAAAAGCCGCCGCTTCACACTTTTTAAGTTTAAAGCAACAGCCTCTTGTTCTATTTTTTCTTTATATAAATCAGCCGTTCCTTATAGTACCCTCTTAACGGTTTTATCAGAATTCCTGCATACATAAGCGTACTTCCCCGGTAACATCGTCCTTCCACTTCGTAAACTGCATCTTCAAGAAGACCTTTAAACCTGATAACCCTGCTTTTTCTATTTGCCTGTGCAAGAACCTGAACATAAGCAACCAGTGCTTCCTCACCATCTTGAGAAACCACCTCAATACAGTCATATAAGTAATTCTCCCGATAGGATGTTATTCTGGAATACTCTCCTTTCCGAATCAAGGAATGATACGCTTTATACCAGGCAATCTGTTCTGGAATCTACGCCCTCTCATCATCTGAAATTCTGGTAATGTCCAGTTCATATCCAAAAGTACCAAAAAGCGCTGCAATCCCTCGAGTCTCAAAAGGTGTGATTCGTCCCGTAACATGGTTTGGGCAATCGGATACATGAGCCCCAATACAGGGCAATGGGAAAGATATCCAGAAACGAAACCTTTTCCCGTGGATTTACCGATGGGACCAACGGAAATTCCTCTGTCCGCAAAAGATATGACAAATCCGTATCCTCAAGCTTCCTTCCATAATAAACATGCCCCAGATAACCTCCGTCAACAATTGCGCACACATAACTGGTGGCTGGTGTATCCAGCTTAAATACCTGATGTCTGCAGTCGCACTGTATCACTTTTTACTCCTCTCCAGTCATATCCCTCTTCAATGCCTCCAGTTTCACTTCCGCATCTTCCAGAGAATTACCCTTTACACCAAAATAAAACTTGATTTTCGGTTCTGTACCTGACGGACGGACACAACACCATGCATGATCCTCCAGTTCATAATATAAAACATTAGACGCAGGCAGCCCCGTAGGTTCTTCTTCTCCTGTCAGCAGATCCTTACGTACATTTGTTTTATAATCCCTGACAGCCCTGACTTTCAATCCACCCAATTCTTTCGGCGGATTCTTTCTCTGCTCACTCATCATCTCCTGGATCCTGGAAGCACCATCAATCCCCTTTAACGTCAGTGTCGCAAGTCCCTCTTTGTAATAACCGTATTTTTCATACATCTCTATCATGGCATCCCAAAGTGTTTTTCCCTGCTGCTTATAATATGCCGCCACCTCACAGAGCATCATTACCGCCACACAGGCATCTTTATCCCGGGCGTAGGTACCTGCCAGACATCCATAACTTTCTTCCAGACCAAAAACATAGTGATACGTATTCTGCTGCTCAAAAAATTTAATCTGTTCTCCAATATATTTGAATCCTGTAAGCACTTCTATCAGCGCTGCATGATAATCCGCAGCAATGGTCTTTGCCATATCAGTTGTTACAATCGTCTCAACAAGAGCAGGATTCTCCGGCATTGTACCCGTCTTTGTTCTCTCTCTTAAAATATATTCGGCAATCAACATGCCAGACATATTACCGGTAAAACTTACATATTTTCCGGTCTTTGCATCTTTGGCATAAACTCCAAGCCGGTCTGCATCCGGATCGGTAGCAAGAATAATGTCTGCATCTACTTCTTCTGCTAACTTCAATGCCAATGTCCATGCTTTCTCATCTTCCGGATTGGGATAAGCAACTGTCGGAAAGTTTCCATCCGGAAGTTCCTGTTCCTTCACCACATAGACATGTTCAAATCCAAGTTCTTTTAATACTCTGCGCACTGGAAGGTTACCTGTACCATGAAGTGGCGTATAGACAATTTTCATATCCTTTGCAGCTTCCGGAATCAGTTCCGGATGGATACTTTGCTTTTTCAGCTGCTCCATGTACAAATCATCAATCTCTTCCCCGATCATCTGCAGCAGTCCCTGTTCCTTCGCTTCACCTTCTGCCATAGTCTTAACCTGAGAAAATTCTGTGACTTTTGCAACCTCTTCCAAAATATTTTTATCATGGGGCGGTGTGATCTGGGCGCCGTCTTCCCAATACACTTTATATCCATTATATTCCCGTGGATTGTGACTTGCAGTGATGACGATTCCCGAAATACAGCCAAGCTGTCTTACAGCAAAAGAAAGCTCCGGTGTAGGACGCAGACTTTCAAACAGATATGCCTTGATCCCATTACCATTCAGACAGAGCGCCGCTTCTTTCGCAAATTCGGGGGACATTCGTCTGGAATCATATGCAATGGCAACTCCTTTTTCCTGCCCATTCTGTAAAAGAATATAATTAGCCAAACCCTGTGTCGCCTGACGTACCGTATAGATATTCATCCTATTGGTTCCGGCTCCTATCACCCCCCGTAATCCTCCTGTACCGAATTCGAGTTGTCGATAAAAACGATCTTCAATTTCCTTTTCATTTCCCTCAAGTGCTTTCAACTCCGCTTTCGTGTCTGGATCAAAATACCCGTCTGTACACCATCTTTCGTAAACCTCTCTGTAACTCATCATTTTTCCTCCTGTTTTTCTATGATTTTAAATCCCTGAAATATATGACTGCCTTCAAAAACTGCTCTTACAGAATTTCTTTTTGTGCCTTTTTTTCCGGTATAAACTCATCAAATATCTGAACCAGCAACCTGGAGTTTATAAAAGCCACTGTCCCTGTCCCGGCGGAAACCCAGATCCAGAAAACCAGTGAGAATGTTTCCGGTGAAATCAGAAACCAGGCGAACGGCAAACAATTCAATATAAGGATAACCGCCGTCTGCCAAAGACGTGCAACCACAATCTTATCCGCATTCACAATCGTATTCCTGACTGTGTTTTCAAATTTGGCAAGCAGAGGAAATACATAGCCGAACACGGCAGTTCCTATCAAAAAACAGTAATACATCCACCGTACATCAAAGAATGGATCTTTTGCTTAGAACGACCCAGAATATGAAAATCCGCCGCAAGCACCCCGATAAAAAGGAATAGAATCAATGTAACCGGGATTGACTGACGAAAATTCTCCCGAAACGCCCGAAAAAACCTTCTGACAATACCTTCTTCCTCATCTCTTACCATCTTCATTGCCACATAATACAATGCAACTGTTGATGCACCAATGGTAAAAACAGGAACACACCCTATCAACCATAGAACGCTTAAAAGCATCAAGTCAAAATCTTCGTTATAACATGATTAAATATATTATCCGATTGAAACATTTTTTTCAACGACATTTGCTATACCTCCTGTTCTACTCCATCATGATATCCAGAAATTCATCCAGATAGTGCCGAAGATCGGCAGTAAGCAATTCGTCATTGCCAAGACGATAGATCAGGCGGACTGCGTTAGCAGTAGTCTGATATATAATCTCAAGCCGCGACATACGCTTACACCTGGATGCAACCATCAGACAGTCCATGCGTTTGACATTGGAATTCAGGTCCATATATTTTGCATACGTATCCGCAAGATACATCATTTTTTCTTCGAGAAGATTCCGGTCTGTTTCCATTTCGCAGTTGTAAAGTCTTTCGTGGAAATGGCTGAACGTCCTTTCACTGACAGGCCGTTCCGTGAGGTGTGTCGTATGCAGCGCATACTGATACCGCACATCACAGCAGATGGATTCTACCAGTTCTTCATCTGTAAGACCATTGTTTTCCTTGAGCATGAGGCTTCCAACAATAAAATTCACAGGTGTATTTGGCCTTGCAGCATGATTCTCACTGTAGCGGACAGAAAAGCGCTCCTCATTAATTGCCGGGAATACAATATCCGCAAAATTCTTGCACCAGGACTTCCTAATCATCTGCTGATTCCTCGGTGTTTGATTAATAAAACTGTCATGCAGAGTAATCTGCTGATTCTAATTGGTTTTAAAAGACATATCGGAACACCTCACCTTTGATATAACACTATTATACTATATTTGTTGAGGTATTGTAACTGGATTATTACTTTTGACACCTAAATCAATACTGATTTCTAACAAAAATGAACCTTAATTTTTAGCAAGTAATTATTTCACTTACATTTCATCAAATCAAATATAAAGCAACCCAAGGCGGATAAACAATACTTTTATATAGACAGCTTTTGCTGATTCAATCGTACAAAAAATACTCCTTTTCAGAAAGGCAAGTTTTTATTTTTTCTTGTCTGTCCGAAAAGGAGCATATTATATTTCTTATGTCATTCTATTTATATAAGTATTTTTCATTCTCCGGCAGATCAATATTACTCTGATCGATCCACTGATAACCGGAGCTGATATAGCTATCCACCGGAAGGTGTGCAGCCAGTCTTGCCGCCACTGCCATAGACGCATATCCCATACCATACGGATTCTGACAGATCATGCCATACTCACTGCCATCTCTTACCGCATCTTGTTGAATTTCTCCTGCATCAAAACCAATTACTTTTACAGTGGTATTATTCAAATCCTTTAATCCCTGTAAGGTTTTATTACTCATTGCCTCATTTGTACAAAAGTATCCAGAAAGATTCGGATGTACCCGCAGTACACGTTCCACCATATCTTCAACTGTTTCCCCTTTATTCTCATAGGCCGTCTGCGCAATTTTTACATCCGGGTGATTTTTTCTGATTTCTTCCACAAATCCCGCAACCCGGTCAATACTGCTTTGTGCAGTCCGCTGATGTGCCATAATTGCAATCTCGCCGTTATCACCAATTGCCTCGCAGAGCTTTTTTGCTGCCTCTGCACCTGCTGTGTAATTATTGGTTGCACATGCGGCTGACACTAACTCATTCTGAACGCCGGAATCAATGATAACTACCGGAATTTCATTATCCGCCGCAGTTTCCAACTGTGCATCACAAGACTGCATATCAATCGCAGCCAGACAAAGTACAGTCGGATTCTCTGCCAAAACCTCATCTATGGTATTAATCTGTTTATCTACATCCGCATTATCCCCTGGACCTTCAAAGGTCATACGGATTTTGTCTTCCCCTTTATACCCCAGAATATTATTTAACTCATCAATTGCAGCCAAAGCCCCTTCCTTTACTTCTTTCCAGTAAGCAGAATCCAGTCCCTTGGCTACCACCGCAATATAAGTTCCAGGTTCTACCGGTATCTCTTTCATCGTAGTGTAATCGGCCGTCAGGTCCTGGGAGTTTGACAACGTCACTTCTATCTTTGCCTCTTCTGTCGGTGTAGGTGTACTCGTTTCCGTCGGTGTGGGCGTTTCAGTCGCTGTCGGTTCTGTCTCTGCTGATACAAATGCCTGAACATCTCTATCTTCCGTATGATTACAACCAGAGACACCGCTCGCCAACAATATCATCGTTAAACCTGCAATCCATGTATGCTTCATCTGCTTTCTCCCTTTCTTTTCAGGCTAATCAATATTATACACAAAGAAAAAAAATAGTCTATATGCCTTTACATGGATTTTTGTGAATTTTTTCTGAAGTTTTTATGAGTTTTTACCTTTCTCTTACTCTCCTTCTCGGGCAAAATCATGAAATAAGGGGTTCTCCGGAGTAATTTCAAACTCCAGTTTTTCAGCATTTGCCGGATGCCTAAAACTCAGACGTACAGCACACAATGCCAGCTCCTCCCCTTTGATACACTCTGGATTATACTTTCTGTCCCCGCACAGCGGCATCCCCGCATGAGCCATCTGAACCCGAATCTGATGATGTCTTCCCGTCTTCAGCAGGATCTCCACCAATGCCCTTCCGCTCTCCCCATCTTTTTTTCGAACCCAATAATCCAGTTCCGACTGCTTTGCGCCCGGCATCCCCTTCACAGCGACCCGGGACAGATTCTGTTTTCCATCTTTCCAGAGATAATCCACCAGTTTTCCCGATCCTTCTTCCCGGGCATGCTCCACAACTGCCACATATTCTTTTTTCATTTCCTTCCTCTGAAGCTGACGATTCAATTCCCTGGCTGCCTCCTGTGTCTTGGCAAACACCAAAATTCCCTCAACCGGCTGGTCCAATCTATGTATCACCGCCAGATAAGGAATCCTCCTGGTCCTTACTCCTTTTCCTGCCAGATAATTTAACAGCAAATGCTCCAAATCCATCGCCCCTGCTCCCGCATGCTGTACTGCTATTCCTGCATGCTTTCTCACTACCAGAATCTGCTCATCTTCGAACAGAATATCCTCTTCCATAAATTTATGATTCATACTGTATACCTGTCTTTCCACTTCTTTCCTTAAACGGATATGTCTTCTGATACAGACATCATTATGCATGAAAGTCAATTGCTCTGCCCTTCGTACTCCTGCAATCGCCGCTGTCCGGAACTTTCATAGTCAGTATGAACGAATAATTCTCTTTTGTCAACACAGACAAATCGACAGCCGCCATACCAACATTCTTTTTTGATACGACGGCTGTCTAATGATTTTCATTATTCAATTTTCTTTTCTCTTCTTTCTTTTAAATTTTATTTTTTCTCTCCGTTTTTTATTCGATTTTTCTATCATACATGCTGCTTTACAACTTTGTACGAATCATAAACTCTCTTCATTCCCTGCTTCATAAGTTCCATATTTTTTTCGAATCCACCTTTTAGAAAGCTTTTTTTAATTCCGATTACTCCGAAAACTATCTTTAATTCCCGTAATTCTTTATCCTTTTATTGATAAATGAACTCGTATTAAAAATCTCACAGCGGATTATCTCTTCCTTAAAATGTTTCTTTATAAAAGATAGCTTGTCTAAAAATATTCTTATTTAGAAATGTTACATCACATCTATACTGATATGTAAAGGTTTCTATATAATCATCCGATCATTATATTTCCAGATATCTACTCTATAATTCATCTCAATATAGAAATTCTTAACGAATAATGTTCTATCGAATCACTTAATTTTCCTTTACTCTTTCCTATACTTTCAACTCTTATAGGTATCTATCTTTTTTGAATTCGTTTCTTTACACGATTCAAAAATCCTTTCATATCGTGGTATTTATTCAATACAAGTGCCAACTATGATTACCTTTTTAATTCTTTCACTTCACCTGTGAAATTCTTCTATTATCTCTTAATAAAAGGTCTTTCTTGCGGGGAACGATTCGGCAATACCACTCTTGTATTGAAAGTTAAACGCTATCTATCCCACTGGAATCTACCTCCTTCTCTCCTACCTATTCTTAATTAAGAATCTTTCTACCTTTCTGACTTCTTCTCCCATTCTTCATATAAAGATTTCTCGTCTCTTTATAGAAAATAGTTTGTTGTGAAAAAATCCTTTTTGAAATGTAGCTGTAGGTTTTGTTTGTTGTTTTGTATGATTGTATATTACCAGATCTCTTCCTATTTGTCAACACATTTTTTGATATTTTTTTATTTTTTCTCTTATCATTTTTAAATCTTATGAATTTTCAGATATTTTAAATGTAATCCTATTTCTACCTGCAAAAAATTTATAAACAATTATGAAATCATGAAATATTCAAGATTTCATCTACAATTTTATGATACCATCTGCCCCTAATATCATTCTGTCTAAATGGACATGTCTGCTGACGCAGACATCACCATTCATGAAAGTCGATTGCTCCGCACTTCGTGCTCCCGCAATCGCCGCCAGTATTCGTAATCCGGGCTGTCGCCCTGCTTACTCATACCGGCTTGCCCGTCCAATGTCCATGACTCGCCGCATGCAAACATGCGCTCCTCATGACCGCTGTCCGGGACTTTCATAGTAAAAACCGAAGCCGGTATGGCAGATCATCAAATCTGCTGCTACCGACCTCGGTTTTTTCAGACCAGAATTTCTTCTGCGTCTGTTCTTATCCTCTATAGTAATTAATCAAACATCCTTTCAGAATGATTTCTCGCTCATCATCTGTCAGATCACCCAGTTTTAATTCAAATGGTTTCAAAGTATCTGATACTACATATGCAGTAATCGTCTCTGCTTTTTCCTCTACAGCTTTTCGAATTTCCGGAATAAACAGATAATCACCATTCTTAAACGGAAGATCACCAGCCGAAATCAGGAATGGCAGCATACCCCAGTTGATCAGATTGGAGCGGTAACGTTTGGTCGCATATTCATTGGCAATATTCGCCCAACCGCCCAGTACCTTCTGACAGGAAGCAGCCTGTTCACGTGCAGAACCGTCACCTGGCTTCACTGCAAAGATTGTAGAACCTACACCGACATTTGTCTTATCCACATCTGGATAAGAGGTGTGAATGGTATCCAGAACAGGCTTCAGTTCCGGAAGTGCCTCTGATGGGCATTTTCCTTCTTCAATCGCCTTCTCAGCAACCTGAACTTCTTTTGCACGTCCCACATAAGCCGGATCTTTTCTGGAAAGAGCAAACTCAGCCAGCCCCAATGGATTGGAACGGAAGGAGGATGTCTCTCCGGATGGAATCAGCTCATCTGTAGTTGTAACCGGATCATGAATCTCAGATACCACTTTCAGAATCAGATTCTCAGACAATTTCGGCATCGCCGGCCAGTCTTTGATGTTTGGTCCGAACTGAATCTCAACAGAAGGATCTGCAACACCCTTGCTGTCGAATACACGGTTTTCATAGATCTTGCTGTCAAAATGATAAACCGGATGTGTATACTCTCCGGCAAACTCTGTTGCCGGTGTCAGATAACCTTTGTTTGCGGCTGTTGCAGCAATCGAACGGGCATCCATCAGTGCTACAGAAGAAATCTGTCCATTCTGAACCTTGGAACCTTCACGGTTCGGGAAATTTCTCGTAGAATGACGGATACTGAACGCATTATTTGCCGGAGTGTCTCCTGCACCAAAGCACGGTCCGCAGAATGCGGTTTTCACAATTGCTCCTGTTTCCAGAAGAGATGCCAATGTTCCATTCTTTGCCAGTTCCATATAAATTGGTGTACTTGCCGGATAAACGCTCAAGGTAAATGCATCTGCTCCGATACTGTGTCCCTTCAGAATATCAGCCGCATCACAGATGTTTTCAAAGCCGCCGCCTGCACATCCTGCAATAATTCCCTGATCTACATACAGCTTGCCGTCATGCACCTTATTCTTCAAAGTAAACGGCACTTTGCCGTCAAGACTTACCTGTGCGCGTTTTTCCACATCATCAAGAATATCCATCAAATTAGCATTCAGTTCTTCAATTGTGTACGTATTACTTGGATGGAACGGCATCGCGATCATCGGCTTCACCTTATCCAGTTCTACCATTACCATACCATCATAATACGCAATCTCTCCCGGATTCAATTCTTTATATTCTTCACTTCTTCCATGAATATCATAAAACTCTTTGATTCTGTCATCTGTTTTCCAGATAGAAGACAAGCAAGTGGTTTCCGTAGTCATAACATCCACACCGATACGGAAATCCGCACTTAAGTTTGCAACACCAGGACCTACAAACTCCATAACTTTATTCTTCACATAGCCATTTGCAAACACCGCACCGATAATTGCCAGCGCAACGTCCTGCGGACCAACACCTGGCTGTGGTTTTCCAGTCATATAAACACCTACCACCCCTGGCATTGCGATATCATAGGTCTTATTCAAAAGCTGCTTTACAAGCTCCGGTCCGCCTTCTCCCACGGCCATCGTACCCAATGCGCCATAACGTGTATGAGAATCTGATCCCAGGATCATCTTTCCTCCGCCTGCCAGCATCTCACGGGCAAACTGATGAATGACTGCCTGATGAGGCGGTACATAGACGCCGCCGTACTTCTTCGCACAGGTCAGACCGAACATGTGGTCATCTTCATTAATTGTTCCGCCTACAGCACACAAAGAATTGTGACAGTTTGTCAAAACATACGGAACCGGAAATTTTTCAAGCCCTGATGCACGCGCAGTCTGAATAATACCAACAAATGTGATGTCGTGAGATGTCAATTTATCAAATTTAATCTGAAGTTCTTTCATATTGCCGGAAGTGTTGTGATCCTTCAGAACTCCGTATGCAATTGTATTCTTAGCTGCTTCTTCCCGGGAAGGACATACGCCAGCTGCAGCAGTTAACTTTGCCTGTGCCTCATGGTCATCGGCAATTACCTGCTCACCACGTACCAGATAGGCACCGCCATCCAATAATTTAATCATAATAATTTCCTCCTGCTATTTCTTCTTGTGACTATTTATTATCTACAGGCATCTTTTCAGGCACACACCAGTATCTCCTGACTGCCTGTGAATAATCGCATTTCTCAATTACTTAATTATTTCCGTTTGCATTCATATATTCCATATAACTTACCACCATCATGGCGATCTTAAATGTTAAAGCATCCTCAAAGACACGGATATCCAATCCGGTACTCTTCTCCAACTTTTCCAACCGATATACCAGCGTATTACGGTGTACATAAAGCTGACGCGACGTCTCCGACACATTCAGATTATTTTCAAAAAATTTGTTGATGGTTGTCAAAGTCTCTTCATCAAATGTATCCGGCAGATTTTCACCAAATACCTCTTTCATAAACATCTCACAAAGGGGAACCGGAAGCTGATAGATCAAACGTCCGATACCCAGCTGGCTGTAAGGAACAACATTCTTCTCTGTATAGAAAATTTTTCCGACTTCCAACGCCATCTTCGCTTCTTTATAAGACCGGGAAACACTCTTGATTTCATGAACCGGATTACCAAATGACACCCTTACCTGAGACATCGCTTCTGCATTCAGCATATCTACAAGCATACGGGCAGTCTGGTTCATCTCTTCTTCTCCATCTGTCTCCTTTAACTCTTTTACTATGATAATACTGTGCTCATCCACTGCTGTAATAAAATCTTTTGGCTTAGATGCAAACAGGCTTTTGACCGTCTCCATTGCACTTATGTCTTTTTCATTCTTTGTCTCTACAATATAGACAACTCTGCGCGCCTCCACATCAATCCGCAATTTCTTTGCACGATTATAGACATCCACAAGAAGAAGATTATCCAAAAGAAGATTCTGGATAAAATTATTCTTGTCCAGACGTTCTTTGTAGGCTATGATCAGATTCTGAATCTGGCAGACCGCTACCTTTCCAATCATATAGGCATCATCGCTGCTTCCCTTTGCAACTAATACATATTCCACATTCTGATTATCATACACCTTAAAGAAATGATAGCCCTGAACCACCTGACTGTCAGCCGCTGAATTTACAAACGCATTAAGACTGTCTGACTTAATCTCTGTCTCCGAAAATGTGGAAACAATGGTACTGCCATCCGTATTCATAACACATAAATCAATTCTGGTAATATTTCTTAATTCATCTAAAGTCTTCTGTAGTACCTGACTCGTAACCAAAATAGTCACTTCCTTTCTCTGCCGCCATACAGCATATTCTCATCCCGGCTAAAAAACGCATACCTGCATTCTCCATATAGGAAATTCACTTGCTCCGCACTTCGCGCTCCCGCAATCGCCGCCAGTATTCGTAATCCGGGCTATCCCCCTGCTTACTCATACCAACTTGCCCTTCCACTATCCATACCCCTGCGTGTGCAAGTACATCCGGTTCACGGCTGCTGTCCGGGACTTTCTATAGTAAACGGACATGTCTGCTGGCGCAGACATCACCATCCATGAAAGTCGATTGCTCCGCACCTTGTGCTCCCGCAATCGCCGCCAGTATTCGTAATCCGGACTATCGTCCTCCTTACTCATACTGGCTTGCCCGTCCAATATCCATGTCCCTGCGCGTGCAAGCACGCTCCGGGTCATGGCTGCTGTACGGGACTTTCATAGTAAATATACCGTATTTTCAAAAAATTAGCAATGCATTTATTCCTTTTGGCAGTACTTTTCTGCTGAAATTCTAAAAGGCTGCCGCAAAAATTGCGGCAGCCCCTTAGCCCATACTTCTCTATTTTAGTTTGTGATTGTAAGTTCTGTCTCTTTATCAAACAGATGAACTTTTTCCATATCCAGAGCAAATTTAACTCTGTCACCGGTTCTTGCGGTTGTACGAGGATCAACACGTGCTGTCATCGAGAATCCCTCAACATCAAAGTACAGGAATACTTCCGCACCTAACAACTCATATACGTTGATTGTAGCTTCTACAACACTGTCTTTGGATGTCTCGATCATCATCTGAGAATCGCTTACGTTCTCCGGACGAATACCCATAACAACAGTCTTTCCATCATATCCGCCGTCAATTACCGCTTTTGCTTTGGATGCCGGCAGTTTCAGTGTATATTTACCAACAGTTAATGTAACATCATTTCCTTTTACCTTAACCTGCGCATCTACGAAATTCATCTGGGGAGATCCGATGAATCCTGCTACAAACAGATTTCCTGGTGCATTGTAAAGGTTCTGAGGTGTATCAACCTGCTGAACAACACCGTCCTTCATAACAACGATTCTGGTACCAAGAGTCATAGCCTCTGTCTGGTCATGTGTTACATAGATGATTGTTGCACCCAGTCTCTCATGCAGTTTGGAAATTTCGGTACGCATCTGTACACGAAGTTTTGCATCCAGATTTGACAGCGGCTCATCCATCAAGAATACTTTAGGATCACGCACGATAGCACGTCCCATAGCAACACGCTGTCTCTGTCCACCGGAAAGAGCTTTCGGTTTACGATCCAACAGTTTTTCCAGATCCAGAATCTTAGCAGCTTCTCTTACCTGCTTGTCAATCTGATCTTTCGGCACTTTTCTCAGTTTCAGACCAAATGCCATGTTATCATATACGGTCATATGAGGATACAGAGCGTAGTTCTGGAATACCATTGCGATATCTCTGTCCTTTGGCTCAACATCGTTCATAACTTTATCACCGATCTTCAGTGTACCATCGGAAATCTCCTCCAGTCCTGCAACCATACGAAGAGTGGTGGATTTACCGCATCCTGAAGGTCCTACAAAGATGATAAATTCTTTATCTTCAATTTCAAGGTTGAAATCTTTTACTGCTTCAAATCCGTTCGGATATCTCTTATAAATATGCTGCAATGATAAACTTGCCATTTTAAATTCCTCCTAAAATTATCAGCCGGGCTGCTCTTGCCCTCTCTTTTGCTTCTGGTATTAGTATACCGAAAGACCCAAATTTACACCATGCCATTATTTCACAAATTTTGCTGAAACCCTTTGTCAATTCTGATTATCCTGTCTTTGCCCCAATATCCATTCCGACAGATTCAACAAACAAAATAAAATTTCGTATGCAGATTGACGAAACGGCAGTTTATGCTTAATTCATTTGCTTTTTCCCGCAAAATTCGTTATACTTTTTAATAATGATGATACAAGCATGACCTTTGGGATGCGCAAAACATGAGAAAGTAGCCCGAATAGGGCGGATTTCGAATGTTTTAGGATTTCGGGAGCACAAAGCGAGGAGAAATCCGTGTATCATAAGCGTCAAAATACTTTTTGGCGCTTTCATCTTAATGATAAAAAGAAAAGAGGCAGGAATTTTATGAGTTTTGGCGGTATTTTTAACATGGACAGCAAATTTTCCCAGATTATGAGCAGGCTGTTCGATTTAATGATCCTTAATTTTATCTTTATTATAATGTGTATTCCGGTTGTAACCATCGGAACTAATCTTACAGCCATGCACTATGTCACCATTAAGATGGCAAGGAATGAAGAATCCTATACTTTCCGGAGTTACTGGAAATCTTTCAAAGAAAACTTTAAACAATCGACCATCATCTGGCTGATTCTTCTGGTGATCGGACTTTTTCTGGGCCTTGATATATACCTTTCCACTCATATGATGACCGGAGTAATTGCTAATATCAAGTATATTTTCTACTGTATGTTTCTGGTGTATCTCTTCGTGCTGCTGTATGTTTTTCCCACGCAGGCAAGATTTTATAATACAATCAAACATACACTACTTAACTCATTACTATTCTCCATCCGCCATCTTCCGTACACCATTCTTATGATGGCAGTTATCATTGGTCCCTTTCTGCTATGCACAACTGTATCGGCTACCGTTTTTTCTTTTTATATTTTATTTATTGTTCTGTTTGGATTTTCAGCTACGGCTTATATAAATTCCATCTTTTTAAATAAGATTTTCAAGAATTACATGCCGCCGGAAGATGACGAGCAGACAGAAGATGCTGTCATCGCACATATGGATGCACTGGAAGAAGAACCGACTGCTGAAAACAAAAGCTTTTCTGATGATCCTGAAAAATAAAAGTCAGCCGCGCTTTCCCGGATAACACCGGACCAGCGCGGCTGATTTCTATTTTTCCTGTGTTCCTGCTTCCATTTCAGGTTTCGGTTTCGGAATTTCCCATACCTCACTAAAAGTCAGTGTTACTTTAAACAGATCCCCATCCAGATAGATATCGAATGTACCATGCTGAAGCCTTGTCAGATTCTGTGCTATGGAAAGCCCCAGTCCGCTCCCTTCCGTGCTTCGTGACACATCCCCGCGTATAAACCGCTCTGTCAACTCTTCTGCTTCAATGTTCAGTGGATTCTCCGATATATTCTTCATCGTAAAGATTACTCTTCCATCTTTTTTTCCCGTCTCCACATATACACGTGTTCCGGGCATGGCGTATTTTGCCGCATTTCCGTAAAGATTTTCCAATACACGCCAGATTCTTCGTCCATCCGCGGAAATTCTGAGTGACTCCTTCGGCATCTTCATCACCACACTCAGATTTCGGTTACTGAATCTTTCATCGAATTCACCATTCATCTGCTGCACCAGTTCATTGAGGTTCAGCGTAACAAATTCCAGCTTCACATTACCGGAGCTTACCTTGGATGCTTCCACCAGATCTTCCGTCAATTGTTTCAGACGCTGGGATTTGGAATCCAATATCTCAATATATCCCTTAATCCTGGGATCCTGTATGTTTTCCCTTTTTAAAAGATCTACATAATTGATGATAGAAGTCAGCGGGGTCTTGATATCATGCGATACATTTGTGATCAAATCTGCTTTCAGACGTTCACTCTTCATCCGCTCCTTTACCGCTGCCTGCAATCCGTCACCTACACGGTTGACCGTCTCTGCCAGTTCCAGATTATCACCAATCAGATTTGTTGTATCTACTTTATAGTCCAGATCACCGGCGCCGATCTGCTGAAGTCCCTCTATGACAATCTGCCTTCCGGATGCTTCACGAATCATATACAGTAAGACCAATCCGTCAACAATCAGACACAGAACCGTTCCAACGCCGCCCAATAAAATCAGATGCATCAGAACGAATCCTCCAAAGAGCAGAATCAATCTCGTAGAAGTATTTCTGGCTGCATATACCCCCTTACAGATAGAGAGAATGCTGCGGACCAAACTGCTGCTCCAAAGATTTTTTCCCTTAATTCTGCGCACAATACTATAATAGAATATAAGACAAATACCATAACATGCCGCAGCCAATATAGACTCCAACACCAGAATCCACACTGCAGCCTCATAATTAATGCAGGCAGCAAACCCCCAGAACGCTAAGGCAATCACTGCACTGCAGCAGATAAGTATCAGCGCTCCTTCAACCTCCGTCGGCATGCGATCCATGGCACATAACTGTATTTTCCTGTCACAGGCATTATGCCCGCTTTGTATCGTACCGAGCACAACCAGAATCAGCCACAAAATCAGAGAACCAATTGCCAGGCCCAGAAGTACATTTATCCACGGAACATATTTATCATAACTCCTTGCAGCCCGATAAATACTGTCATTATTCGGGAGCTCTGTATCGAGTCCAAGAAATACCGTCTCATCCTTGTCAATCATAACATGGTCACTGTAGATACTTTTCAGATGACGACCTGCAGCCGTATCTTTCCCAGTCTGTTCCATCTCTGTGATAATCCCATTTTTCCGCTGATACCACATGGAAAGCTCAAAATCGCTGTTTTTCCGGTCGAATGTTTCAGGATTATTTCTCCACTCATTGATATTGGTATATATATTACCGTATCCGTCTTTGATATAGAATCGGATATTGCTGTTTACATAGATATTTTCCAATAGCTCTGAAGTACTGTAATTATACTTACAGATACTTACCGCTTCCGCTAACGCCTGGTATAATTCCTGCAAAGATACCTCATTTTTATTTTTGGCAGCGTATTCAGCCAATGTACTGTCCGATACCGTCTTTTCTCCCTGAGATTCTATCTTCTTTCCCTGATCAAATAAAAACAGAAATGCATCAGAACAGGTGGTCACACTTTCTCCTGACAGTTCCTGAATTTGTTTTGCAAGTTCAATCTCTGAATCTGTAAGACGGAAAGGCTCTGCATACTCTTCCGCTTCTTCTTCCGAATCACGTACCACACCATATTTAACAGATGTCTCCGAACGCTCTGCAGCTGTACCATCTGTTCTCAACGCAGCCGCTACCGCTGCCTCCACCTCCTGCCTTGCATAGTCGGTTCCCTCATCATCCAGATACTCTTTGCTCAGGCGGCTATAGTAATAGCCATCATATCCGCTGTATCCCTCTGTTCCAAAGTCCGTCTGCTCATATCGATCATAGAGATCAGATAATTCGTACGCACCATCATCATTATACAACAACTGAAGCTGCCTTAATGTATAAGCGGTATCCGGATTCACCTCGTATTCATCAAGTATTGCCGTAGACTCCCTCAATGCTTCCAGATTTGTGATATCAATTTGCAGTTCCTCATTCAACACTCCGTCTTTTTCAAATCTTCTTGCTTCACGAAGTCTACCGGAAACATCTGCCATATATCCAAACATCTGACTGGCGCAATCTGCTGTATCAGTATATTTTTTACTGCTTCCTATATCCTCCAGGGATACTCCGATGTTCGCAAGAATCATCAGAATTCCCAGTGAAAGTACCATGAGAAAGATGCAGATCATCTGACCTGCAGTAACCGCACATTTAGCGGGAATCCCAAAAAAGGCCTTTTTCTCCCCAACGCTGAATGTTTTTTCTTCTTCCATAAACAACTCCTCTCTGTACGCAATCGCCGCTGTTATGCAAAACTTACATTTTCTCTATTTTATAACCGATTCCCCAAACCACTTTCAGGTATCTCGGCTCCTTTGGATTAATTTCTATTTTCTCGCGGATATGACGGATATGCACCGCCACCGTATTATCTGCTCCGATCGCATCTTCATTCCAGATTCTCTCATAGATCTGTTCAATCGAAAATACTTTTCCCGGATTCTTTACAAGTAGAAGCAAAATATTATATTCAATCGGCGTCAGTTTCACAGGCTCCCCTTCAACGCTGACCTCTTTCAAATCATCATTGATCATAAGTCCGCCCACCTGATAGATATTTTCCCCTTCCTCCGCCGCTATATTGCCAAGCTGTGTATAACGCCGCAGCTGAGATTTCACTCTGGCTACCAGTTCCAACGGATTGAATGGTTTCGTCATATAATCATCAGCACCAATATTCAATCCCAGAATCTTATCCACATCTTCCGATTTTGCAGACAATATAATAATCGGTATGGCGCTCTTCTCGCGAATCTTCAGTGTAGCACGGATTCCGTCCAGCTTGGGCATCATCACGTCAATCACTAAAAGCTGAATATCCTCCTTCTCCATAATCTGTAACGCCTGTATTCCATCATAGGCCTTCAGGACATGGTATCCCTCCTGACTTAAATAGATCTCTATTGCCTCTACAATTTCCTTGTCATCATCACATACCAGTATGTTCATCATTGATTCCTCACCTCATTTTATTCCTTCCGCGCGCACGGATTGTTTTTACGCAGTGCCGTCATTTTTCTGTATTTTGGCACCCCGTATAGTATAACGTAAAACCACATACTTTACCAGAGTTTCAGACGGAGCTCTTTCGGTCCTCTCTGATGGTTCAAGATTATCAGAGAAATCTTTAGTTTGCGCTAAGAAAACTCTTAAGATTTCTTAAAATTCCTATCCTGCCGTAACAAATGAACATGAGATGCCTGCCCTGTTCCGCCACTTTACTTTCCTATAGGGATCTGATACACTTAGAACTGCTCATAGCACAAATATTTCCTGCATCTCTGGAGCATATCTGTCATTTCACAAAAGGAAAGGAAAATTGAGAGATCCTCTCACTGACAACACATGACGAAAGAAGACATTCGAAAAATTAAAGGATTGGCAATCATTTTAATGTTTTATCTTCATTTGTTTGGCTGCGGCAGTTTTTTAACACTGGATTCCAATCATTATGTGGCAGTATTTAAAGATTATGATTTTGCAATTGCCGCCAGTGGAAAAATATGTATTGCTCTTTTCTTATTCTGCTCCGGTTACGGATTATATAGAAGTTACATTGGAAAAACTGATATATCTGAGTCTGGAAATATAAAACGTATTGTAAAGTTCTGTATCTCATATTGGAGTGTTATGCTCTTTATCGCAATGCCTTATCTGCAAATATCCGGCAGACTCAATATGGATTATTTCTTTATAAATCTATTTGCTTTGCTGCATAATGATGAAATGCTGTATGTCAGCTTTAGCTGGTATATAAAACTGCATTTGGGATTACTGATCTTTCTTCCCCTTATGCGATACCTGAATAAGAACATAACCAATGTCTTATCTCAAATTGCATTGTATATCCTGCTGCCATTTTTGATTCTCCTACTATTCGGCAATTTAATTTCCGAAAAGTACTATAAAGGGCTATGGAAGTTCCTGGTCAGCTCCTGTATTATGGTCTGCTCTTATCTCCCATTATTTTCGACCGGACTATTCTTTGCCAAATACAAGGTGTATGAAAAAATAAGCGACAGACTAAAAATCCCAAGAATAGTCAAATTATTTTTTTCCCTTGCCTGCATTATCATACTATTATTATTAAGGAATAAATTCCATTTGTTTGAGGAAACAATAACAGAAGCAATCTATGCATCTAAAATACCAGATGTAATTTATGCACCACTACTTGTAATCTTCTGGCTTGTATTCCTTGATGCATTGGGCAGTAAGATTCTAGCTAAGACTATAAATTTTATCGGAAAATATTCTTTTCAGTACTGGTTGATCAGCGGTATGTTTTTCCTGAATACCTCAGAACTGCAGTGGATTCTATATTTACCTAAATATTCAGTTCTTATACTTGTCTGGTCTTTCTTAATTATGACACCATGTGCAGTCCTCTGTGAAAAATTATCTCAGATACTGTTTCGCTCTATCATGACAAGATTTGAAAAAGTGAAAAATTTTCTCGCGTAAACCATAGTTGGAAAATAATCACTACAAAGGAGTAAGCTATGACTGTCAAACAGAAACCAATAACTTATAAGGGATTTATATGGAAGTTTTTGTTAATCGCCGGATTTCTAATATATTCCGGATGGCTTATGCTTCAAAGCCCTAACAGCCCCTTATCAAATGTTCCGGAATATGTTGACTCAGGTGTGTTTCAATATATCGGCAGAAAAATTCTGGAAGGTTATATGCCATATAGAGATATTTTTGATCATAAAGGGCCCTTACTATATCTTTTAAACGCTTTAGGATTGCAGCTTATGGGCAGACATGGCATTTGGCTGATGGAATGGATTTTTTTATCCACAACACTGATTGTTTCATACAAATTATGCAGAGTATTCTTTTCAAGATGTGCTTCTGTTTTATCCGTTTTTATGACTTTTTCACTTTTGGGTCTATACTTGGAGGGCGGTAATTTTACAGAAGAATATGCGATGCTTCCATGTGTGATCGCCTTGTATATCTTTGCAAAATATTTTAAAGAAAAGGATATCAATAATTTAGAACTATTTCTGTTAGGTGCAGGTTTGATGAGTACTTTACTCTTGAAAGCAAATGTTGCATGTGCATGGGTCATATTTTGTGTATACTTTGCAGTAATCTCTTTATGGAAAAAACAGTTTAAAGAATTATTGCGATATGTTATACTCTTCCTGTTGGGTTCCTGTACCTTTTTCCTTCCAATCGGTCTGTGGTTATTTATAAAAGGTGCATGGACGGATTTTATAAAATCCTATATTGAATTTAATCTGATTTATACCTCGGCCAACGGAAGTCCCGCGATACTGCAGGCTGCAAAGTTTTATTTAAGCGACAATAATTTGCAGATCATGTTATTATTGGGCATTTTAACTCCCGTTTTCGTTTATCATAAAGAAAAAGACAGAGACACCTCTGTATTTGTACTGCTCAATACTGTTTATTTACTATGTACCTTTGTTCTTATGATTATGCCCGGCAATCAATTCACTCACTATGGTTTATACTATATGCCCGGTATGTTGATTGTATTTGCCGTCACTTTTTATTACCTGGAGAAGCTAATCAGATCCGACAACAGCTCTGCCGCCTGTCTGGCTTTCTGCATTCTGATTTTTCTTGTAAAAAGTATCTGGATTTCCAATATGCTGGAACAAATCAGTGAAATCAGTTTAACCTGGCAGGTATCGGAGGAAAAAACAGAATTAATAGAAGCCGTTCAAAGGTTAACAGATCCGGAGGACAAAATTATTATGATTGGAAATGAATGCTGGGTTTACAATCATACCGGGAGGGACGCGGCAAACAAATATATTTTTCAGTCCCCTCTGACATGGATCTCACCCGAAATTGCCAGGGACTACGAACAATTAATTCTTGAGAATCCTCCAGAGCTTGTCATCATACAGGGAAGCAAAAAGGATGATAAGACCATTATTCAGCAGTACTCATGTGAATTAGCAGAGGTTCACGGCAGCTACCGCTTATACAAAAAAAGTTCTGAAAATTAAGATTAAAAACATAGGAGACAGAAACAATGTTCCAATTATGGGGTAAAATTTTCAAAGATAATCGTATGATAAAAGATCTGACCATTTCTAATGATACAACTGACACCAGAACTCATAAGATTTTTGAAAGCTTAAATGAAATGTGCGATATCTGGGATCTTGGCAAGCCGATCTGGCTGGATACGAATATTTCCGAATTTCAAAAAAGTGCAAAGACCAGATTCTACCAGGATCATTTCATAGAAACGGTAGACTTTGATTATCTGGAAATTCACATAATTGAGGAATAATTATTTACGATTATTATTTTAAAAGAGAGTGCCGCCTGACCGACTTCCGTAAGTCTGCGGCACTCTCTTTTCCTTTCTGAAGCTGACTGTTTTGTACCTCACAGTCACCCCGGAATATGTGCAACCCAGATGTTTTATCTCAAAGATCAGCAGGCTATGAAACGGAATTCCACATCTGGATCAGAATATATTTGATTTTAGAGTCTCTTCAATAACTCTTCGCGTTCCTTCTCAAATCCCGGTTTGCCAAGCAGTGCGAACATGTTCTTCTTGTAGCTTTCCACACCCGGCTGATTAAATGGATTTACGCCGGAGATGTATCCGCTGACACCACATGCAAACTCGAAGAAATAGAATAACTGACCAAGGTAGAACTCGTTCTGCTCCGGAATCTTCACCATCAGGTTCGGAACATCACCGTCCGTATGAGCCAGAATTGTTCCGTTCATGGCACTCTTATTGACAAAATCTACGGTCTTTCCAGCCAGATAATTAAGTCCGTCCAGATCTACAGGCTCCTCGCCGATTGTCAATTCTACTTTGGATTTTTCAACATTTAATACAGTTTCAAACATAATTCTGGAACCGTCCTGAATAAACTGTCCCATAGAATGAAGATCTGTGGTCAGATCTACGGATGCCGGGAAGATACCCTTCTGGTCTTTTCCTTCGCTCTCACCATAAAGCTGTTTCCACCACTCAGATACATAGTGAAGACTTGGTTCATAATTCGCCAGAATCTCCACGGATTTTCCTTTTCTGTGAAGAATATTGCGGATAGCCGCATATAACAGTGCATCATTTTCTGCAAACGGCGTATTCAGAGCCAATTCTCGTCCGCTTGCTGCACCCTCCATCAATTGATCAATATCTGCACCGCTTGCTGCAATCGGAAGCAGACCCACTGCGGTCAATACGGAGAATCGTCCTCCTACGTCATCCGGCACTACGAAGGTCTCATATCCTTCCTCGTCGGACAGATTTTTCAGTGCTCCCCTTGCCTTGTCGGTGGTTGCATAAATTCTCTTGGCTGCTTCTGCTTTACCATACTTCTTCTCAAGCATCTCCTTGAAAATACGGAAAGCAATTGCCGGTTCTGTTGTTGTACCGGACTTTGAAATAATATTTACAGAAAAATCTCTATCTCCAACCACATCAATCAGCCCCTGAATATAGCTGCTGCTGATGCTGTTACCCACATAGTAGATTTCCGGCGTCTTGCGCTGTTCTTTGGTAATATTGTTATAGAATCCATGTCTTAAAAATTCCACTGCTGCTCTCGCACCCAGATAAGAACCACCGATACCGATTACCAACAATACTTCGGAGTCCTCCTGAATCTTCTTTGCGGCTTTCTTAATACGGGCAAATTCCTCTTTGTCGTAATCAACCGGCAAATCAATCCATCCAAGAAAATCATTTCCCTGTCCGTCTCTGGAAAGCAAAACATCCTTCGCTGCATTCGCAATCTGCTCAAAAGATGCCACTTCATTCTCACGGATAAACTTTGCTGCCTTTGAATAGTCAAACGTCACTTTTGTTTCCATTGTCTTTTATCTCCTTTGCCTCTGGATTCTTTTTCTAATTCCTATTCAGTTTACCAAATTAAAGCCCTACCGTCAACCCGGAGCGGACAATTCAAACCTCAATTCAAATACTCCCGGATTACTTCCCGGAATAGTTTTTCTTCTTCCGGAGTAAGTACCCCTGCAAACCGACTGCCCGAAGCTGCGGCTTCCCGAATTCCTTTTTCGATCTGCGCAATCTGCTCCTCCGTCTTTGCCTGCTGCTCTGCCCGCCTCTCTTTCTTCTTTTTCAGCTGAACCCGTTCCTCCTCTGTCACAGGAAACAACTCCGGCCGTGCCCTCTCTCTCTCCCGCTCCTTCTCGGATAAATGTTCACCTGCAGGCCGATTCTCAAAATAATCACGCCAACTGTCAACCACCAGTTCTTCCTTGTCCGAGAGATCCATACAAAACCGCAGCATCAAAAGTCCTGCTGCAACACATCCCGCCAATAATCCATGTTGCCATAACACATACCTTTCATACTGATACTGCATGACTCCATATCCTGCCGCCGCAAACAGCACTACACAGGCGCACAGCGCAATATTTACACACTGATACAAATGCCCTACAGATACTCCTGCCTGTCTTCCTTCCGACATCCTCACACGGACAAAGGAATCCGCATTTTCAATGGTTCTTATCCGGCTTTCTTCCAACATTTGGCTTGTCCACTTAGCCTTCGGCTTGTCCTTCCGTCTCAAATCACGGATTGCGGTGTTATAAAAATGATTACTCCAGAGCAGACACCAAATTCCCATGATGCCTGCCGCTATCATACCGTAGAGAAATAATTTCATATCAATGCACATTTGCAGCATTTATGATACCCCCTTGCGTTTTGGTACTGTCATTATATACCGCAAATATGATTTTTTGCATAAAAATCGTTCGCCAAATAGCGACACATTCTCTGCTTTTACAGTTCTTTCACCATATTCTCCACCAGTTTGACACAATGTCCGATGGCTTCCCGCTCGAATGTTGGATAATCCATGGTAGCGCTGTCGTCAGCTTTATCTGAGATTGCTCTTAAGACCACATAGGGCACCTGATTGAGATACGCAGCCTGTGCAATTGCTGCCCCTTCCATCTCTGTACAAAAACCATCGAAATCACTTTTGATCTGATTCTTCACCTCCCGGTCAGAGACAAACTGATCGCCGCTTACCACGCGCCCTGCAAATACATGAATTTCCGGATTCACCCGTTCACATACGGACATCGCCAGCTTTATAAGATTCTCGTCCGCCGGAAATGACAAAACGTCCATCCGCGGAATCTGTCCTTTGGCATATCCAAAGCCGGTAGCATCCATGTCATGCTGCAGTGTATCTGTAGAAACCACAATATCGCCTATATCAATCTGACTTTTCAGAGAACCTGCAATCCCGGTATTGATAATTGCATCCACCTGATAGTCATCTACAAGAATCTGTGTACAGATTCCTGCATTTACCTTACCGATTCCAGAGCGTACCACTACAACCTCCTTCCCATTCAATTTTCCTCTGTTAAACTCCATCGCTGCCTTTGTCCGGATTGACACTTCGTTCATCTGTTCCTTTAGCTTTGCAACTTCTTCTTCCATAGCTCCGATAATTCCAATTAACTTCATCTTTCTTCTCCTTTTATTCCTGATTCCGCTTTTAATTCTTATAGTTTTTCTGGATTATTTTTAATGAAAATGTTATACTTTTATCTATCATAGCATGATATAAAGAAAGAGTCAAAGATACCGCTCTAAAAAAGAAAGGAGGAATCATATATGGTATATCGAACACACGGCACATGTTCAACCCAAATTCAATTTGATCTGGTTGACGGAAGAATTTATAACGTTAACTTTACGGGCGGATGCAATGGTAATTTGAAAGGAATTTGCTCTCTGGTAGAAGGCATGGATGCAAAAGAAGTAATTTCAAAGCTCGAGGGAATTTGCTGTGGATTTAAATCTACTTCCTGTCCGGATCAACTTGCACAGGCGATCAAGCAGGCGCTTTAATACAACTTAAGGAAGGAATTACAATATGAAAAATAGAAAACGATTGATTCTCACAGCTATCACAGCAACCTTTGTACTGGGAGGTATGACCGGATGCGGGAAACCTACACCTGTCAGCATTGCCGCAGATGTGGTAAAAACTCTGGAAAAGATTGAATCCGTGGATGGAACTATGGAATTAAACTTCAGCGGAAAAGCCAGCGATCCTTCTGGTTCCGGTTTAAGTCTGGATATGGATTTAAACCTGAACATGGACTTTCAGTCAACCGTAACACCGGAAGAAGCCGCATACATGAATATGGAACTGAACCTTTCAATGCTTGGCATGAATTATGACATGAATGCAGAAAGCTATACCATAAAAGGTGATGACGGATACCAAGTATATACCTGTATGGAGGATACCTGGATCAGACAAAACGTAGAAGATTACGAATCCCAGACAGAATCCCTGATACAGGCAGATATCTATCGGGCAATTGCTGATAAAAAACTGACTGCAACTTTAGATGAAGAACTTCAGAAAGTTAATAAAAAAGATGCTTATCTGCTGCATGTATCTTTAGACGGAGAATATTTAGATTCTCTTTTCTCTTCTTTAGGAGATATGGGGGATGAGCTATTTGAAGGGGATATGGATTTCAGTGATACCACTACTGACGCAGATATCTATATCTATAAAGACGCTAATGTACTGGCCAAGATGGAAATCGACCTCACTGATATCAGCTCTGAAATCATGTCAGGCATCAGCGAGGATGTATCCTTTGATGTAACAGAATATACCTTAACTCTGACCATGAATTCTTATAATACGGTAGATGTAATTAAAGTTCCGGATAACGCCCTCCGCGATGCTGTGGAAGCTGACAGTTCCCAGGATATCATGGGGGATTTATTCGGGTCCGATGATGACCTTTCCGGTATAGAAGATGAAAGCGGTTCTGATGATTTGGATACCTCAGATTTATTCACTGATGAAGAGGCTGCTATAAATGAAGCCGGCAATTATATACTTACAAACAACGCCGGAAACCTTCAGGCAGAAATAGGCGTTCCGGAAAATTATGAATATTCTTATTCTACTCCGAATGTACTCAACCTGGAATATGAAACCGATGAAATTTCCATCTCTCTTCAGTATGGTTTTGATGATTTCACGGAAATGAGCAACATGGCAGCCGAGTACAGTGACTATTCTTTTTTGGCAAATGAGCATTCTTTCACGAACATAACCTCTGCTCCCGAAACAACCACCACTGTGAACGGACGCGAGATCCACTATGTTACAGTTTCCTATGTCTATGCTGGCGAACACAACTGTACAGACTGCTACGCCTGGACAGAAGCCTCTACTGGTGTTCCCTTTCTGGTAGAAATGGACTTCTTCCCATATGAAGAAAATGCTTCCCTGAATGCAGAAGAGCTTATTCAAACGGTATTCTCCAAAGTCACTTTATAAAAACCGATACTATATATCTGCTTTTCCGACAGGGAAGGTACTGCAGACTGCAGCACCCTCCCTGTCGTTTTTTCTGTATGGTTTCAGCGATCCCATTTATCACAAAGGCTGTTGATCTGGTCGGCAAAGCGAGAAAGATCCTTATTAGCACCGCCTTCATTATGTCTGATTACAGCAAGCAAACGTTCACCTGCTGCCTTCAGACGTTCATATACTGCATTTTTTCTTACATTGACGGATTTCACATGTTCCAGACGAACCGGTGCCGGTGCCTCCACAAGTACGTTGTTTCGCAGATCATAAACCGTTCCGCTGTAAGGTGCCAACGTCTCATACTGAAGTTCCCTGGTCAATCGTTCCGCAAAATACTCCGTTACCCTGTCTTCTCCATGAGTCACAAATACTTTATCCGGCTTTTTCTCAAAAGCGGAAGCCCATCGCATCAGTCCTTTATCATCTGCATGACCGCTGACTCCGGGCAAAACCCGTATCCGGGCATTTACCTGTACTGGCTCCCCGAATAACCGAATACTCTCAGCCCCTTCCACCAACGCTCTTCCCGGTGTACCCACTGCCTGATATCCCACAAATAAAACCGTATTTTCCGCCTTCCAGAGATTATGTTTCAGATGGTGTTTCACCCGCCCTGCATCACACATACCACTGGCAGATATAATCACTTTCAGCCTGTCATCATAATTAATTGCCCGTGACTCTTCACTGGTAATTGACAGGCGCAGTCCCGGGAAGCGGATGGGATTTATCCCTTTACGAATCAATGCTTCAGCTTCTTCATCAAAACACTCTGCATCATGTTCATAAAAGATATTTGTCGCCTCTACTGCCAGCGGACTATCCACATAAACCACGAAATCCTCGAAGCCCTGAAGCATATGTTCCTGCTTAATCTTCCGAATAAAATACAACATTTCCTGGGTGCGGCCTACAGCAAAAGACGGAATCACAACATTTCCTCCTTTTGCAAAAGTTTCCTGCAAAACCGCCGCCAGTGCTTTTGCATAATCCGGTACTGCTTTATGGCTCCGGTCACCATAAGTGGACTCCATCACAACATAATCCGCTTCTTTGATATAAGTTGGATCCTTGATCAGCGGCTGATTCAGATTTCCAATATCCCCGGAAAAAACAATTTTTCTGGTGACTCCCTCTTCCGTAAGCCAGATTTCAATACTGGCAGATCCCAGCAGATGCCCCGCATCTGCAAAACGCACCTGGATTCCTTCCGCCAGATTAATTTTTTCATTATATGGATATCCCTGGATCTTACGGATAAGCCTCACGGCGTCTTCCACTGTATAAGCCGGTATATGATCCGGTTTTCCCAGCCGCCTGTTTTTCTTTGTACGCCATTCTGCCTCAAACATCTGAATGTGAGCGCTGTCACGCAGCATAATGTTACAGAGATCTGCCGTAGCATATGTGGTATATACATTCCCCCTGAAACCTTGTGCATAGAGTGCCGGAAGATTTCCCGAATGGTCAATATGTGCATGTGTCAGCAATACAAAATCCAAATCAGCTGCCGGTACAGGAATCGGTTTATTCTCAAATATATTGGGTCCCTGCTCCATTCCGCAATCCACCAGAAATTTCTTTCCGCATGACTCCAGATAATAACAACTCCCGGTTACTTCATGTGTTGCCCCTAAAAATGTAATCCGCATACAGTTCCCCCTTTCGTTACTATAAGTATACCCCCAAAGCAACCAGAATACCTAATAAAAAAATATTAAACTTTTTTTCTGTACTTTGAAACAATAACAGACAATGAAACGATTCTGATTGAAGTTTCATTGCCTGTTATGTTAGTGTTTGGAAGACTGGGCACTCTCCCCATCTCCAGCGGTTCATAATGCATCCGCACTGCGGCAGTAATGTAAGAGTGCCCGCACCACAGTTCCAAAATGTCTTATAAACCAATTAACCGGTTATCAATTATTTATATTCTCCTCCTTTGTATCCTCTCACTTTCTTACATTACATTAAGAATACGATTGATATACAAAAAAATTACAGCTTTTCTAAAAATTTTTTTCCGGATTTTCTCTTGCCCTTGTGACGTTGGGACGTTATACTGGAAATGGTACACTAGAGTGTGTTTGAAAATTGCTTTCCGTGAGATGTGCGTCCCGGTTTGTGGGAGATTTGTCTCAAATGAGGGAGGCGTAGCGGGCTACGTTGACCGAATGCGGGGCAAATATACCGCAAAGTGGGGCGTACAGATCACGGGAATGAATTTTCAAACACACTCTGGTATCTTATCATATTATTGCATACATTTATGCAAAGGAGGCTTACTATGAAACATATCGTTCTGACCGGAGGCGGTACTGCCGGACATGTAACACCGAACATTGCTCTGATCCCTGCTTTAAAGGATGCCGGATATCAGATTTCTTATATTGGTTCTTATGACGGAATTGAAAAAAAATTAATTGAAGAGCTGGAAATTCCCTATTATGGAATTTCTTCCGGAAAGCTCCGCCGATATTTTGATGTAAAAAATTTCACGGATCCATTCCGGGTTCTGAAAGGATTTAGAGAAGCTAAAAAACTCCTGAAACAATTAAAACCGGATGTCATCTTTTCAAAAGGAGGGTTTGTCACAGTACCCGTTGTTGTGGCTGCAAAAAACTGCAAAATTCCTGCTATTATCCATGAGTCAGACATGACTCCCGGTCTTGCCAATAAGTTGTGCATCCCTTCCGCATCCAGAATCTGCTGTAATTTTCCGGAAACCATTGCATGTCTTCCTGCTGAAAAAGCAGTCCTGACAGGAACACCGATTCGTAGGGAACTGCTCACCGGAAACCGTCTGGAAGCATTAAATTTCTGCGGATTCACAGCAAATAAGCCCGTCATTATGGTAATCGGCGGAAGTCTCGGTTCCGTAATTGTCAATAATGCAGTAAGAAGCATTCTTCCGGAACTTCTAAAGGATTTCCAGGTAATCCATCTCTGCGGAAAAGGAAAAACTGACGAATCCCTGTGTGCAATGCCTGGATATGTCCAATATGAATACATCAAAAAAGAGCTTCCTGATTTATTCGCCCTTGCCGATGTGGTAATCTCACGTGCCGGCGCCAATGCAATCTGCGAAATCAGTTCTTTGGCAAAACCAAATCTGCTGATCCCGCTTTCTGCCAAGGCAAGCCGCGGCGATCAAATTTTAAATGCCCGTTCTTTCGAAAAACAAGGGTATAGTATGGTCATGGAAGAAGAAGAGATTACTCCCGAAAAGCTCCTTCAGGGCATCCGTACACTCTATGCTGACCGCCAGCAATATATCGATGCCATGAACCACAGCAGCCACACAGACTCAATTAAAGTTATTATGAACTTGATTGAAACATGCGTAAAATAATGATCGTAAACAGCGAGAGGGTGCTGCAGCATATGTGTTGCAACACCCTCTTACTATTCCTGGGAAAATCTATGGCTCAGCCATTCCTTGGCACGGTGATGTTTCACTCTCAGATTGTTAAGAGTAATCCCCATATCCTTCGCTACATCTTTCGGTTTTTCCCCTTTTACATCCAATCTGATAATCACTTCAAACCATTGTTTGTTTTTCTGACATAATTCTGACAAAATGGTTCCGTAGTTCTCCCGCAGAATAATCTCATATTCTGTCGAATCGGATTTACACAACTCTTTCATATTTTCACCACCTGATACTTCCCGCTCATAATAAGATTTACGCTTATAATCTATCGCCTTTCTGGTCGTGCAGGTAATCAGCCATCCTTTTATCTTACACACATCAATTGTTTCCCACTTTTGATACAATTCCGCAAAAATATCCTGAGTAATATCCTGCGCAAGATGATAATCTCCAATTACATTGTAGGCAATCTGGGAAACAAGTCCGTGATACTGCATATAAACATTTCTGAATTCTGTCTTATCCATATCTCATCTTCACAGTTTACAGAAGGGAATTAACTTTTTTCAAGATTTTATCTCTGTCATGCTCTGTTAATTCGCCCGGTCTCCATGTCAATCCCACTTCATCACCCTGATATCTTGGAATTAAATGCATGTGAAAATGAAATACTGTCTGTCCTGCCAGACTTCCATTATTCTGTACTACATTCAGTCCCTCCAGATCCAATGCCGTTTTCAATGCATTTGCTGTTTTTTTCGCCAGAACAAAAACTTTAGCCGCCAATTCCTCCGGCAGCTCATAGATATTCGCATAATGCTTCTTCGGCAAAATCAACGTATGCCCAAAAGATGCCGGACCAATATCCAACATTACACGAAAATCCTCATCTTCATACAACGTTGCAGAAGGAATTTCACCATTCGCAATTTTACAGAAAATACAATCCATCTTTTTTACCTCCAATATACTTTTGTAATAATCTGAGCAACTGTTCAGTACCTTCACAGTTACCGTTTTTACCTTCTTTCCTCCATATAATAACACCTTTTTGTCACTTTTTGTCAAAAAAACTCAAACTCTTTTATTTGATTATTGCAGCATCAGGTGATAAACTAAAAGGGAAGGGGTGATATACATGAAAGATGAAGAATATAACTACACACTATCAAAATTTTCCCACGAAATACGCAACCCAGTTACTTTAATCAACAGTTTTCTCCAATTGATGGTACAGGATCATCCGGAAATCTCCACTTATAACTATTATGACAAGATTGAAGAAAATATGACGATTCTTCGATCCTTGCTGGATGAACTGACGGATTACAACCATGCATCAAACCTTTGTGAAGAAGAGATAAACCTTTATCTGTTTTTAGTCAAATTTACCGAATCAGCCAGAGAAATTCTAAAAAGAGACAAGATTGATATCGAACTTCAAAAAGGCTCTGCAATACCAAGAATTAAGTTGGATCCTGTAAAAATGAATCAGCTGTTCAGCAATTTGATCCGTAATTCTGCGGAAGCTATTTATCCGAATCCCGGCAAGATTACGATCAAGATACTCTGCGACGGCTGCAAGGTAGAAATCAAGATTTCTGATACAGGAGACGGCATTACACAAGACCAGATGGATAATATTTTCCATCCATTTGTATCTTACAAAAAGGACGGAAACGGACTGGGTCTTGCGATCTGCGATGAAATCATGAAAGCCCATCACGGCTCAATCTCGGTAATCTCATTACCAAATGAGGGAACAGAATTTACACTGTATTTCCCCGTTTCTTAAAGTATGTGACAGGCAGTGCCAGAATTACTCCGCCCACCAGCCCGCCTATGTGGGCTGCATTATCTACACCGGCGGAGCGAAAACCTACATATACAGACAGTAAAACCATCAACATCAGGCGCCGCATACTCAGGTTTTCTTCCTGACCTCTGCGGCGCCAAACTGTAACAATAAGTGCTCCCAGAACAGCAAATATGGCTCCGGACGCTCCTGCTGACACAACAGACTCCTTTCCTGCCATCTCTACTGCCCAGGAACAGAGACTTCCTATCAACCCGCCTCCAAGGTAAAGAATCAAATAGCATGCCTTTCCTACAAATCGTTCCAGATAATATCCCGTAAAAAACAATAAAAGCATATTATTCAGCAGATGTTCCAGACCAAAATGCAGAAACATACAGGTAAACAAACGATAATATTCACCTGCCTGAATGAGCGCTGTGTCTGCCGCACCCCAGGATATCATATGTGATGGATCTTCTGAACTTCCGGTGGCTTCAACCAAAAGAAATATCAGAATATTTACTCCTATTATGAGGAAATTCATCCAACTTTTTGGACCTTCCCGCATCTCATCAATAATATCTTTGTTATAATTTTTCTGCTCCATAATCAGGCCTCTTTTACAATTTCTACATTTTTAATAATCAAATATGTATGGGTTTCATTATACAATAGTTGTGAACTACCCATTGTCTAAAGCCAATGGGCTTCCTGTTTCATCGACCTCGTAACCTACTGTCTCCACAGGCGTTAATTCGGGCAGTCCCTGCCCTATTCTGTATTTCTTTATGCTATTTGTCTTAATCCCTCAGCTAATATATTTTTCGCGGCGTTAATATCCCTGTCATGCTCTGCGCCACAAACAGGGCATGTCCATTCCCGCACCGACAGACTTTTTGTTTTTGTGTTCTGATATCCGCAAACAGAACATAGCTGGCTGCTGGCATAGAACGTATTTATTTTGACATATTTTCTTTTGTTCCATTCCGCCTTATACTCCAACTGCCTTGTCAGCTCATACCATGATACATCCGATATGGATTTTGCCATATGATGGTTTTTTACCATGTTTTTTATCTGCAGATTCTCAGAGACGATCACTTGGTTTTCGCTGACCATCTCATGTGACAGTTTATGCAGATAATCTTTTCTGGCATTTGCTGTCTTCTCGTGACATAATGCTATCTTTTTCTTTACTTTGCAGTAATTACTGCTTCCCTTTCTTTTATGCGCCAGCTGCCTTTGCAGTTTTACCAGTTTTCTTTCTTGTTTCTCCAGTATTTTGGGATTCTCATACTTCCGCCCGTCTGATGTAATACATAAGTCCTTAATTCCTAAATCCAGACCAGTTTTTCTTTCTGTTTTCGGCAATGACGTATGATCCGTTTCCACCAGAACCGAAACATAATGTTTGCCGCTTGGAACCTGTGACAAAGTTGCCGATTTTATCTGACCTGCAAATTTTCTGTGCAGCTTCGCCCTGACCTGTTTCAGTTTTGGAAGTTTTATTTTTCCAGCATCAAAATCTATGCTGATATTCCCATTCGTAAAGTTTGTTGTATATGATTTATGTCCGTCATGTTTGCTTTTAAATTTCGGATACCCTGTATGTTCTTTGAAAAACTTTTGGTATGCGGAATCCATATGGTAGATGGCATTTGTAAGGGCAAATTTATCCACTTCTTTTAACCATTCGTGCTGTGCCTTTAATTCCCTGTTGCAGTAATTATTACAGTCTGTTCTGCTCACGGACTTCTTCTCTCTCTCATATTTTTCTTTTCGGTATGCCAGTGTCTGATTATAGACAAAACGGCAGCAGCCAAATGTTTTTGCCAGAAGTTCTTCCTGCGCTTTATTTGGGTATACCCTGTATTTATATGCTTTTAACACCGGCTTCCACCTCCTTATCAGCCTTAATTTTCTATATATCTCCGTAGCATTTCTTCTGAAACATTGCCGACACTACATGCAAAATACCCATCTGTCCAGAAGGTATGCTCCTTCCAAAAATGCTTCCGCAGATGCGACGGATAGCGTTCCCATATGTGCTATGCCGTGTAACTTTTCATCAGATTTACGATTTTGCTCACAGAAATTGTTGGCTCTGTTTCTATCATGTAATGAATGTGGTCTTTATCAGTCTCCATATATTTGATGATTACATGATGTCTTTGACATACCTCGTATGATAATTGCTTGATATCTGTTTTGATACAAGCAATTTTTTCCTGTATTTGCATACGAAAATAATGTGATACTGTAACAATTACTTATGTCTGTTTTTTGATTTCCATGTACCCATACCGATAGCATAGCATAAAAATCTACTTTGGGCTACCTTAACCCACCGTCTAGAGCCAGTGGGATTGCGGTAGCCTTATTTCAAGCCGATGGTAAAAACGATCCTCACTCGCATTTCCTTCTAATGCCTTTAGTTCTGCCCTTGTAACCTCATCAAAATACAAATCTGTACACTACTTATCATAAGTTTCTTTATAACTCATCCTCCTCAAATCAAAGTAACAGAACCTGTAGTTAATTTTCATCTATTATAACACTTTACCACAATAACAGCCAATATTTTTTTACTTCCTTCTCTTACTTGAAGCTTATCCTTGCCCTCCATTTTATTATCCTGCAAAAAAAGATAATGAAGGTTCTTATCAGTACTATAGCGTTTGAGCTGCATTCATCTAGAATGTTTTTAGGATTGCAGGAGCATGAAATGCGGAGCAATCCGTATATCATAGGGGTCAAAATACCTTTTGACCCCAACATCTTGTTAGTGATGCTTTCTTATAGAGAAATTTTTAATGCTTTTTTGTGCATTTTTTTACTGGACAAATATTAAGATTGCATTTATAATTAGTTCCATCGAAGAACATTTCTGAGATGCAAATCATGTTTCATATATGGCACACTGTACGATTTAGATATTATCTGTATGATTTCTTTAATGTTTTTATTCCCTTTTTTATTATACTAAAATATAACTTTAGTCTTATTTACTTTAGGCATTAAATTGCTTCCATTATTTAAAGTTATGAGCAATTTATATTTTTGAAAGAGGTGATTTTTTTTGGAAAAGTAATTATATTGTTATTTACAACAACAGCAGTATACATGGATTTGGCAGAAGAACAGATTCCTAATTACTGGATCATAGCTGGTTGGATGACAGGCTTTGTTCTGCAGGTTTATCTCAGCGGATGCAACGGAATTTTTGTTTTTCTGACAGGTGGGAGTGTTCCCATATTTCTTCTCTTTTTACTATTCTACTTTCGTATGATGGGCGCCGGAGATATCAAATTATTATCGGTGCTTGGCGGGCTGATGGGGCCTGAGGCAATTCTATTTTGCATCTTTTATTCATTTATCTGCAGTGCAATACTATCTTTCGCAATCTTATATATCTGCGATAACTTCAAAGAACGTTTTCAATATTTTATTACATACATTCACCAATGTTTTCAATCAAAACAACGAATTCCTTATCGTCTTCCCGGAAAGAAAAGGCAAGAACATCTGCACTTTTCTGTGGCTGTCCTGATGGGAGTCCTGTTGTGGATAGGAGGTATTTACTAAGATGAATCAGCCAAAAAGCATTCTGGCAGTCTGTGATCTTGAGGTGGAATATGCCTACAATTTTATGGAATATCTGAACCAGAAAAGGAACATTCCCTTCGACGTTCAGGCCTTTACGGGACCGGAAGTTCTCTGTGCTTATGCGCAAAATCATTCGATTGAAATTTTACTGATTTCCGGAAAGGCAATGTGCGATGCAATAAAAGAGATAAACGTCGGCATGCTGATTATCCTTTCGGAGGGAATTCACAACCCTGATCTTGATCAATATCCAAGTATTTACAAGTATCAATCCTCTGACAGCGTTATAAGAGAAGTTATGAACTGCTATGGCGCAGAAAAAATTGTTCATCCGCAAGCTGCCGTTTTAAAAAAGAATACCAAAGTTATCGGAATTTATTCACCTGTCAGCAGAAGCCAGAAAACCTCTCTGGCTCTCACTATGGGACAAATCTTAGCCCGGAATCATGCGGTCTTATACCTTAACATGGAAAGTTTTTCAGGCTTTGAACAACTTCTGGAGCAAAACTACGAGCATACCTTAAGTGATCTTCTCTATTACATCCGGCAGGAAAACGCAAACCTGCTCTACAAAATAAGCGGTATGATTCAATCCATACAAAATCTGGATTTCATACCTCCTGCTCTTTCCCCCATGGATATCCAATATACTGCCTGCGACGAATGGATAAAATTATTTGAAACCATTGCCCGTGAAAGCAGCTATGAGATTTTAATTCTGGATATAAGTGATTCAATCAATGAGCTATTTCGTATTCTGGAGTATTGCGGCCAGATCTATATGCCCGTACGCACAGACCTTATCTCCACCGCTAAGATTACACAATTTGAAAGTCAGCTTGGCATCTGGGGATATACCAGCCTTTTAGAGAAAATTAAGAAGATCCATCTTCCCTTCCATACCATAAACCGAACCGGACATTCTTATTTTGAAGAGCTTGTGTGGAGCGAACTTGGTGACTTTGTTCGGAATCTACTTCGAAAGGAGGAAGGCTTATGAAACAGCTGGAGGAACTGCGTACTCAAATTCTAAATACTCTGGATCTGACACGTGATATTGAAGATCATGAAATTTTGTGTCGAATTGACGAACTGATTCTGTCGGAAAGTAAAACAACGCCCCTCACTGTTTTGGAAAAAGACCGCCTGCGCCGGGAGCTATATGCTTCTCTCCGGAAACTGGATGTCCTACAGGAATTGTTAGATGATAATGAGGTCACCGAAATTATGGTAAATGGTTACCAGACCATCTTTGTGGAACGTAAAGGAACCATTCAAAAATACGAAAGGCAGTTTTCTTCTCCGGAAAAGTTAGACGATGTCATTCAGCAAATTGTAGGCCGATGTAATCGGATTGTCAATGAACAGATTCCAATTGCAGACGCACGTCTCGAAACCGGCGCACGTGTAAATGCCGTTCTTAAACCAATCGCCTTAAACGGACCAATTCTCAGCATCCGGCGTTTTCCCGACAAACCAATCACCATGGAAGCACTGATTCAAAGTAAAAGCATCACCAGAGAAGCTGCCGAATTTCTGTCACATCTTGTTATTTCCGGTTATTCTATCATGATCGGCGGCGGTACCTCTTCCGGGAAAACAACTTTCCTCAATGCACTCTCCTACTATATTCCCACCAGGGAACGAATCATAACCATTGAAGATAATGCCGAACTGCAGCTCCAGAGAGCAGAAAACCTTGTACGTCTGGAAAGCCGCGCTGCTGTTATGGACGGCACCTGTGAAATCTCCATGGATGATCTTATCAAAACTGCGCTGCGTATGCGCCCTGACCGGATTATCGTGGGAGAAATCCGGGGACGTGAAGCTACATCCTATATCACATCTTTGAATCTGGGACATAAGGGAAGTATGGCAACTGCCCACGCCAACTCTGCCAGAGAAATGCTCAGTCGCCTGGAAATGATGGTGCTGATGGGTATGGATCTTCCCCTTACGGCAATCCGCCGCCAGATTGCCTCCGGAGTTGAAATTCTGGTTCACCTGGGCCGGGACAAAAACGGGCATCGGCGTGTGGAAGAAATTGCTGAAATCCTGGGGCTTGAACAGGAAGAAGTACAACTCCATACCTTATATGAACTTCAGGAAGAACGCCTTGTCCCCAAAAGCCCTCTGTTACACAGAGCGAAACTCGAGAGGGCAGGTCTATGAAACGCAGATATGATCAATATCACTTTTCTGTCAGAGAATGGTGTATCTTTATCCCGCAAATCATCGGTCTGTCATTTTTTCTGAACTATCTCTTCTACCGCAGCATCTGGGGACTTATTCTACTGTTTCCGGTTGGATGGCTCTACTTAAGAGAACAAAAAAAGTACAGGCTGAAAAAACTCCGGCAACAACTTCATTATCATTTTAAAGATAGTGTTTCTGCTCTGCATACTGCTCTGCGCACCGGCTATTCTCTTGAAAATGCGGTGAAAGAAACTTATTTGGACCTGCTGCATACTTACGGCAAAAAAGACCCCATGGTCCGGGAACTTTTTATCATGTGTAATCAGATAAAACTAAAAGTTCCCGTAGAAGAATTGTTCCTTGATTTAGGCGTGCGAAGCCATATTGAAGATATCCGCACTTTCGCAGAAGTTATTCAAATCGCCAAACGTACCGGCGGAAATCTGGATCAGATTCTGCAAAGTATTTGGCGAACATTGAGCGATAAAATTGAAACTCACCAGGAAATTGATGCTGGCATTGCAGCAAAAAAGTATGAACAGACCATTATAAGTTGTATGCCTGCGGGTATTATTCTTTATCTGCAGATATGTTTTCCCTCGTTACTCTCTGAAATGTACACAACCTCTGCGGGGCGGATCATAATGACTGTTTGTCTAATAGTCTATGCTGCTGCTTACCTGCTTGGCGGCAAAATCGTAGAAATTGAAATATAAAACCTGCAAAAAGGAGATTCCTATGAACCGAAAATTAATTCTGACCTGTATTGGTGCCAGTCTGGTAATAAGCACCATCTTCCTTTATCGAGATCTGACTGCATCCCGCTCACTGGAGCATTACACACTGGAACGCGGAGAACACGGGGCAGGAGAACAGGACTATACGCTGCACTATAACACAGAAGACGGGAAATCCGGGACATTGACTTTAGCAATCCCGGAAACCGTATATCCTTCTGCGGAAGTAAAAAAAGAACTGGATGAGGCACTTTTGCAACTGGATCAGCTAATCCTCGGCAACAATACTTCCCTTTGGCATATCGATCAACCTTTAAATCTGCTCTCCGAGATTCCCGGAACACCTATTATGGTTTCATGGAACAGCAGCCGTATGGATCTGCTGGATTATGAGGGAAAGCTTGGGAAACAGATTCCACAGGAAGGAGAAACGTTGGAATTATATGCTGATTTAATGTTACAGGGAGAATCTGTCCAGTACCAACGTACCGTCCGGGTCTATCCACCCGTAATGACAGATTTCAACGATCATCTGAAAGCAGAAATCCAATTCCTGAATCTGGACCAACAAGGTGACTCCTATTACTTACCGGATCAGATTGACGGTAAACAAATCAGTTGGCAAAAACCTCTCCCCACCCAGGGAATTACCTTGCTTTTTCTAAGTATTTTTATGGCAGCTGCCCTCTATTTTGCTGACAGACAGGAAAAACATCTGCAAAAAGAAAGGCGAAGGGATCGGATGATGGAGGATTACCCCGAAATTATCAGCAAATTACTTCTTCTGCTCAGCGCCGGTCTCAGTATTCGAAGCAGCTTTGAACGTATTTCCAAAGACTACGCAGAAAATAGGAAAGCTTTTCCAGGAGAAACTCATGCTGCCTACGAAGCGATAACAATTGCCTGTCGTGAGATGAAAAATGGTACTTCCGAGCGAGAGTCATATGAAAATTTCGGAAAACATTGTGACTGTCCGGCTTATAAAACTCTGGCAACTCTCTTATCACAAAATCTGAAAAAAGGAGGCAGCGGTATACGGGAACTATTGGAACGGGAAGCTCAGGAAGCCTTTGAAGAACGAAAAAGGCGCGCTAAAATCAGGGGAGAGAAGGCAGGAACCCAATTGCTGATCCCTATGATTTTAATGCTAACCATTGTCCTTGTAATTATCATTGTACCGGCCTGCCTGTCTTTCTCCGTATAAATGAATAGCCGACCGGATCCTTTGACACGTATCAAATGTTTCCTGTTCAGAAAGGAGGTGAGGCTTATGAAAGAACTTCAGGCATTTTGGAACGAAGAAGATGCGGTTGCTGTAGTTGAAGTCATCTTGATTCTTGTGGTACTTGTAGCTTTAGTAGTCCTATTCAAAAAACAACTTGTATCTCTTGTAAATGATATTCTGTCGAAAATTTCCAGTCAAAGCAAAAACATCTGATATTAACCCACATTCCAAATTGCCTTAGTTTTGAAAGGAGCTGTATGCTATGGAGAAAAATCAAGGAAGTATTACCGTATATCTCTGTCTGACACTTACAATTCTCTTATCGCTGTTTAGCGTCATGCTTGAATCTTCCAAAACTGCCACAGGACGCGTTCTTATTATATCCGCTATGGATCAGGGACTTTTTTCCCTGTTTGCACAGTACGACCGGCAGTTGCTGGATCATTACGATTTGTTCTATATTAATGCAGGATACGGAAATACAAGTCTTCAGATGAACCGAATCTATGATACGGTCCGTCGAGATGCCCTGTATAGTCTGAACCCTTACGGGCATGGTAATTCTATTTATGGAAATTTTCTGGGAACAGACCTTACATCTGGCAGTATTACCGGATATACACTGGCCTCGGATCAGGCGGGAAACTCATTTGAGCGTCAGGTATCTGAGTATATGAAGCAAAAACTTGGTGTCTCCGGCATACAGCAGCTTTCCAAAACTTTAACCCAACAGACAAACCAGATCACATCCCAGGATTATAGAAAAACACAAATTTCATCTCAGGATCCCGTTGCAGTTTACGAGCAGGAAATACAGGAAAAGGAAATGAACCACACATCAGAATCCCAGTTTCAGGACCCAATACTGCCATCCTCCACTATGGTAAACCCAATTGAAGTCATACAGAACATACGAAAGATGGGAATCTTAAGTCTCGCTGTTCCCGAATCTTCCAATCTTTCTGATTCTCAGATAGATTTATCCTCTTTGCCATCCAAAAGAAACTTACAGCAAGGTATGGGATTACTGTCTGAAACCCCTTCAGACAATATGGCCAAACTAATGATGCTGGAATATATCATAGAAAAATTTCCCTGCTATACTTCTGAAAAACACTCAGAAATTCTGAATTATCAGATAGAGTACGTCATCGGCCAAAAAGCGACTGATATCGAGAATCTGAAAGCGACGGTAAATCAACTGCTTGCAATCCGCGAAACTTCAAATTTGATTTATCTTTACAGCTCACCATCAAAAAAAGCTCAGGCAGATGCACTGGCAACAACTCTTGCCGCTTCTTTACTTCTCCCTGCCGCACAACCGGTAATCTCTCTTGCTCTGTTAGCATGTTGGGCTTTTGCTGAAAGTATTCTGGATATCCGTGAACTTTTAAGCGGTGGGAAAGTCCCTCCGCTCAAGGATGACAATTCATGGATACTATCCCTGGAACATCTTCCTGATTTTCTTAATCACCTTGATGACAACAAAAAACATACAAAAAATGGATTTGATTATAAATGGTATCTTCGTTTTTTATTATTTACAAAAACACAGACAAAGCTTACAGCTTCTGCCATGAACCTGATTGAATACAATATGAATCAGTTGTATCCGGACAAAATCTTCCGTATTGATAACTGTATCGATCAACTTGAATTCGAGAGTATCTGGTCACTTGCCGGGCAGAGCTACACCGTTCGCAGAAATTATCAATATCTCGAATAACTTTACAGAAACTATTGCCGATTACAAAAAGGAGGTGCGAAAGGGTGCTCTTTTACACGGAGAAGAAACAACAGATCAACAATCCTGTTAATCATAAGATTAACACCATAACTCTTATAACAACAATCCAAGACTCTCTTCCAGGTATTCTGTCAAAAAATTGTGATGACTTTCCCCCGATGTTTCATCACACTTCCACCGGTAAAAGAGCAGCCTTTCGCATCTTTAAAAGAGCCAGCTTCACGATTGAATCAGCCCTGGTTCTTCCCTTGTTTTTACTATCCTCCCTTGCCCTGTTCAGCTTACTGGACTTCTATCGCATCTATTTAGATGAAACAATCTCTTTATGTGAAAAAGCAAAAAAAACTGCTGCCTGTGCCTATGATCCCTCCAATTCATCCCCTTTGCAGAAATTATATCCCGATGGGTATCTTACCTTAAGCAAAGTGGTTACCTACCGTATTCCTTATGCCCCGTTTCCCCTGCCCGCCATTCGAGTATCCTGTTATTCCAGAGTACATCTCTGGTGTGGTTACCAGGGAACAGAATGGGATTCCGATTCCATTTCCTCTTATGATGATATGGTTTATGTAACGGATTATGAAAGTGTCTATCATACCTCCTCTTCCTGCTCCCATCTGAGTTTTCAGATTGACCAGAAAACTTTGGCAGCCGCCCAAAATTCCAAGAACCAAAATGGTGCCCACTATGATCCCTGTGAAAAATGCATTGGTTCCGGACTCCCCCGCCATCAAGTCTATCTTACCCAATACGGCACTGCCTATCATAACAGCCCAAATTGCAGCGGTCTGAAACGCAGCATCCGTCTTATTCCCCAATCAGAAGTCCCCAATCTTCACATCTGCAGCAGATGCGAAAAAAATTCATAAAAAACAAACACAAACATACGTCAAAAAGCTCCTACAATATCGAAAGGAATTTACTGCATGAATTGGAAAACCAGCATAACGATTCTATTATTAACCGCAAACGCCATAAATGACTTTAAGAAAAGGGAAATCCTTCTCTTACCCACCATTTCTTATGGGCTCTTCGGATGCTTTATTCTGCTGTCCGAGAAACATACGAGTTTTTTCCGCTCTCTTCTCTGCCTTCTTCCCGGTTTTTTTCTCCTTGCTGTCGGAAAAGCAAGCAATGGAAAAGTAGGATACGGAGACGGCATTCTAATTTTGGTTCTGGGCGTCTGGACCGGTTTTCTGGAATGTCTTCTGACTCTTACAGCCGGACTTTTACTGGCTTCTATTTGGGCCGCTGCCGCTTTAATTCTGAAAATTCACAATAAAAAAGATACCATTCCCTTTATTCCCTTTTTACTCATTGGATATCTGGCGAGGATACTTATATGAAGCATGGAAAATTTCTTAACTCTATCCTGTCCGGCCACTGCCGGTCATCTCTTCCATCCGCAAAACGCCATTGCTGCTCCCACGGAAGCCTGTCTGTCGAAGCTGTATTTCTTATACCGCTGGTTTTGCTGATTTTCTTCTTCATTCTCTCTTTTGCATTTTACATGCATCAGAGAATCTGGTTTACTGCTGCCGCCTATGAAGCAGTATTAACGGAAGGTTCCGAAGAATTCAAAGCAAAACTGGCATTAACCGAATCCGTTCTGACTGTAGATACTCCAACGGCAGAGGTCCGCTGTTCCCCTTATCATGCCCAGGTAACGTACCGCGGAACCATTTTTTCACTATTTGGAAACTATCGTCTGAACTATAAAGCGGAAGCCGCCATTGAACGTCCAAATCCAGTCAGACAAATACGTTTCATACGGCTGCTTATGTAAAACAAAGAGGAAAACGTTATGCAAATTGAGTATCGCAGAGATTTAAATCATAACTATGTTATTTTAGAAAGCACAGATGAGATTGATACAAATTGTTACCAGGTTCGAATGATTCTGTCCAATGATATCCGAGGATTTTTACCTTGCAGCATACGAGGCGTTGACGGAAAAACACTTTTTTATTATGAAATCACCTCCCGCCAATCATTAAAAAACCTCTATGAACAAAAATCTGTAGATTATTCTCTTCTGATGCATCTATATGAACAAATTTTTCAGGGTCTGGATTATCTAAAACAGTTTTTACTTGATATCAATGACCTGGTTCTATTACCGGAACTGATTTTCCTTGACCCGGAAACAGAAAATGTAAGTCTTTGTTTTCTTCCCGGCTACGAAAAAGATATCCGTCAAAGTCTGCGTGTCCTGATCGAATACCTTCTGCCCAAAATCAACCATCAAAATCAGGAAGCAGTTATGGCTGGATATGGACTCTACCGAAAGATTATGGATCATCATATCAATATAGAGTCGTTAAAGGATACCCTGCTGGCCTCCGGAAATCACAACAGCCATCCAACCTCCATAGATTCTGAAAAAAAAATGGCGGATCCCGAAAAAACTGAAGCAGGAGATTCTGCTTTACCGGATCCCCTGGAACGCAGGAAAATACTGGATGAATTCTTTTCTGAATCAGAAGCTGAACAAGACATCCCATGGAACAGATATCTCGGAATCGGAATAACAGTTATTCTGACTGCATTTCTGATATTATGCAACTGGTTTCATCCTCCCCTTTGGCTTTTTGTTATACTTGCCGGATGCATCATTACTGCCTATGTATGTTTCTTTTTTGTAACTTGTTTTAAAAACCACCGAAAATCACTGCTGCAATCAGTACCCAGTCCATTTTCCATGCCAGATTCATCAAAAACCATTCCTGATTCAAAATTCGATTTTTCTTTTTCAGATCAGTTTTCCGGTAAACTGATACAACCCGTAAAAAAAGAAATCTCAAATCCTTGCGGAGAGACTACACGTCTCCATATGTCCGATACCCCTCCAAAGAGCACTTCCATTCTCACCCCTATAGCACCGCTGCAAATAGCTCCCATTCCCCTCGAAAAAGATATGGTATTAATCGGTAAATTTTCACAAGCAGTAGATGTAGTTCTGGATGCTCCGACTGTCAGCCGCATCCATGCCAAAATTCAAAAGTCAGGAGATTATTACTATTTGTCAGATTTAAATTCAAAGAATGGCACCTATATCAACAATAGCTCCGTTACAATGGGTGAGGAATGTCTGCTCCATGATGGCGATGAAGTCAAATTTGCAGATCTGACTTTCCGCTTTCATCAATAAACTCTGGAGCGTGTCTGAAAATTCTACTGAATCAAGTCTGCATATTCCCCATGGCTGACTTCTTTCAAATCATCCGGATTCAGGCAGAGGGTTGTTCCGATTCTGCCTCCGCTTACATAGATCTCATCAAACTTTCCGGCAGATTCCTGAATATAGGTTGGATATTGCTTTTTCATACCGATAGGACTACAGCCGCCTCTGACATATCCGGTCACCGCTGTAATATCCTTCACAGGAATCATTTCAATAGACTTTTCACCAACCACCTTAGCTGCTGCCTTCAAATCAATTTCTTCCGCAATCGGAATAACCAGCACATAATACTGTCTGCTTTTCCCCTGAACTACCAAAGTCTTAAAAGACTGCTGGATCGGAGCTTTCGTCTTTTCTGCCGTATGAAGTCCATCTATAAAATTATCACACTCATACTGAATACATTTATAAGAAATTTTCTTTTTTTCCAAGATTCTCATTGCATTGGTTTTTATTTCTTTCGCCATTTTATTTTCCCTTCTCCACACAAATTACATGGTTAATTTCAATTTTCTTAAAGACAGGCTGCCCGTACAGGGCAGCCTGTCCTACTGTGCGCTGCCTCTGCTTTCAGCCACCAGATCGTTATATGCATCCATCAATTCGGATGTCTCAAAAGTTAACTTTCCACTCTCACAATTCCACTGTTCCTTATTTTCAATCAGAAAATCCAGAATATTTTCCGTCTCATCTAATTTTTCATTCAATTGCTGACAGGCATCTTCAAACTCCTTCGATGTATGCATAAATTCTGTCTGAAGCGTAGTTAAATAATGTTCACACAGTTTTGCATAAATCCCGCTGATACCTGAATCCTGGATTGCCTGCGTGACGCTGACCGGAGCGGTAAGCTCTGTAAGTCTCTCGAAATCAGAATCCACCAACTCTCGTTTTTCCCGAAACCATGCTTTACTATTCCTAAAGTACGGACCATCCGATTGAATGTTTCCTTCTGTCAGCATAGCGGTAAATGTCTCATCCTCAAGGACGGAAGTAATCTCTTTTAATTTTGTCACATATTCATTCATGTACTCTTTGATTGTCTTTTCTACTGAAGCAAATCCTTCATCCGTACGAAGCTTCATATCAATACTGTCCTCAGATACATTCATGCTCCTGATATCATTAACTTCCTTCTGCAAAATACTCACCTGCCTGAACTGAATTATCCCTAAAACTGCCAACAATATCACAATCAGAAGGATCATACATATCTTAAACACTTTTTTTATCTTTCTTCTTTTTGCTCTTTTTCTTCTTGTGAACCGATCCATTCTTTCCTCCATATCCAGCCTGAAATATTGAATCCATCATTATCCATGCGGCATTCATGATCCGTGGTATCACCCTGCCTACTCCTGCCGGTCTGCCATTAAGTTTTCAATAATACATAAAGAATTATATAGCAGGTTTCCCTGCCAACACAAGAGTCTATCTGAAAAAAGAGCTGAATTTCACAAAAAACAGGTAGTTAATGCAACATTTTACTTTCTATGTTACACTCTTATTATGATACCATGGTCAAAAGGTTGTGCGGAGCAATCCGTGTATTATACAGTTTGGAGCAGCTTATGAAAAAATTTCAATGTTCACTCACCTTTTATTCTGTTCTTCACTTTCTGGTAGATCTCTCCTGTGCCTGGCTCATGCTGCACAGGATTTCCGATGCAGACCAGTGGTATACTGCGCTGTTTTTTTATAACTTTTTTGCCTTCGCCTTACAGATGCCTTTGGGAATTCTGACAGATTTCCTGAAAAGAGATTCCTGGTTCGCTGCACTTGGCTGCTTTCTGACATCACTGTCTTTGCTTCCCATGCAGCCTGCCCCGGCTGCCGTCCTTCTGGCAGGCTGCGGCAATGCTTTGTTCCATATCGGGGGCGGAACCATTATTTTGAAATCTCAGAAAGAAACCTGCACCGCTTCCGGAATCTTCGTATCAACCGGTGCCCTTGGGCTGTTTATCGGGGGAAACGTTCTTAGCGGTACACCTGCTATTTCTATCTTACTGATGATTTTACTACTTCTTCCGCTCCCCGGTCTGATGCATTCTCATAATGAGCTTTGTGGAAATCTGCCCCAGACCACCCGCACCGATGATTTTTGCCCTTTTCCGGCTCTTGTCTGTCTGTTTCTGGTTGTAGGTCTCCGTTCTTATCAGGGAATGATACTTTCTTTCCCATGGAACACCAGTCTCTTTACCGGAAGCCTGATGATTTCAGCCGTTGCACTTGGCAAATCCCTGGGCGGTATATGTGCCGACCGTTTCGGAACAATCAGACCGTCTTTCCTGTCACTCCTTGCAGCAGCCTGCCTGTTTCTTTTTCCTTCCAACATTGTGACTGGAATCGCAGCGGTACTTTTCTTTAACATGACTATGCCGATTACATTAACTGCACTCTATCGATTGATGCCGAAGCATCCGGGATTCTCCTTTGGACTTCTCACCTTTGCACTTTTCCTTGGATTTCTTCCTGTATATCTTGGCATCATACCCTCCCGCAGTTCACCAGTGCTTTACGCTTTGCTGTCACTGATATCAATGCTCTTGCTTGGAGTCGGTCTGAAAGGCGGTGATTCTTTATTCTGAACTACGCAATAAAGTCTCTTACGCTTTCCCTGATTCTCACCCTGTTGCTGGAATATATGGCAGCCTGGTTTCTTTATGTCAGAAGCAAAAAGGATCTGCTGCTGATGCTGCCGGTTAATCTTATCACCAATCCTCTGGCAGTCTGTGCCTACCTGAGTTTATCCGGCTGTACTGCTCTTCCGTCTTTTGTCCTGCAGATACCCCTGGAATGCCTTGTCATCCTGACAGAAGGATGGATCTATACCCACTATAGCACCTCTCTTCACCGTCCATGGCTGTTTGCAGTAGAAACCAATTGTTTTTCCTATATAACCGGACGCCTGCTTCAATTTTTAATTATAACATTCTCATAACAAACAAGTCCGTTTCCTATATTTTATCAAATTTTAAGGAGGTATTTATGAAAAGATACATATACACCATACTCAGCCAGATATTCTCGTTCTTCCTTTTGCTGTTTCTGATTACTCCTTCTTCCGTATCCGCAGATGTAATCTTCGAACCGGAAAACTCTTTCTATTCCCGTCACTCCCGGGAATGTACCTATGTAAACCGCAACTATACGGCAAACGGAGATATTACCTACCGAAAATCCCCGGATTCCCCTCAGGCAGCAGGGATATTGGAAAATGGAAGCAAACTTAACATTTCTTTTGTATATAAGGACAGTGCCGATGTGGAATGGGGAATTTTTGAGAATTCAAAGACAGGCTGGGTAGCAATGGCTGATTTATATCTGGTCTATGACAGTACAGAATTCATCAAAGATCATGCTTCCGAAATTATCACCGGAGAACCTGAGACTCTGCCCGCTGACAGCACTGTAGTTTTTTGGACTTATCCGGAATCCGGAACAATCTGTCACGAATTCGGGGAATTACCTCAGGATATCACATTCGAAAGCTTCTATACAGATGCCGGAGGAAGACTCTGGGGAAATTGTGGTTATTATATGGGATTCTGTGACTTCTGGGTATGTCTTTCCGCACCTGAGAATACAAAGATTGAAGCAGCTGCAGTTCCCCAAAAGATTCCCGGGCAAGCGATCGACCGGACAAAAATCCGACCTGCAAAATCCACCGCATGGAATACGGTTACTCTCATAGTTCCTATTCTCCTTATAATCTTGGCATCTGTCATTCTGATTAAGAAATTCTGGAAAAGGGAACGTTGATATCCGGCAGCGGTTTGTCATATAGAAAACTTTGTTTTCTATATGACAAAAAAACACCGCCCCCGATGCTCCTTATGTCATCGAAAACAGTGCTTTCATGCGCCTTCAGGGACTCGAACCCTGGACAAATAGATTAAGAGTCTACTGCTCTACCAACTGAGCTAAAGGCGCTTGCTATATTAAAATGCGTTATTACTTGTTTCACAACGCAAGGATTATTATAATTGAATCATCCAAAAAAATCAACCCCCTTTTTACAAAAAATTTATTTTTTTATATTTTTTGTAGATTTGTTCAAGATAATGGCTGATTTTCTTAGATTCTCTGGGGTAATTGCCTAAACGGACATGTCTGCTGACACAGACACCACTATTCATGAAAGTCGATTTCTCCGCCCTTCGTGCTCCCCAGAGAATCCTTCTTTTCCATGAGTATAAAAATGCTTCCATTATACAGAAAAACTGTTATTTTATTTTGAGATTCTTTTTTTTCCCATTTATCTTTTCCAATGTCTTGTTCATCTCATTGACTGAATTTATGATTGTCGGCATAAAACCCTTTTTGTCCGTTGTCTGATAACTAAAAATTTCCAATTTTCTCTTAATTCCTGATGACTTTCTCATATATATCAATCTTTTTTAATATATAATATGATACCAGGGGCAAAAGGTTATGCGTTTCATGCTTGCATGAAAAAGCATGACTTTGGGACCCGTAAAACATGAGAAAGTAGCCCGAACAGGGC
>OBAR01000222.1_pt1 | contig 81184 bp, 60 predicted proteins | sample 1517911 | NCBI WGS metagenome assembly OBAR01 (sample SAMN04571709, study PRJEB22368) | human gut metagenome | biome: human gut; material: stool | host: Homo sapiens | place: Luxembourg | collected 2012-10-26
CGGCTTGCCCGTCCAATGTCCATGACTCGCCGCATGCCAGCATGCGCTCCTCATGTCCGCTGTCCGGGACTTTCATAGTAAGATAAAAGGCTGCTGCAACCTGGCAGCAGTCTTTTATGAAACTATACGGAGGTTATGCCCTATGACAAGAGTTCGGTATGATAATCAATATATATCCTATATTCTGGAAGATAATTTCCGATTTTTTATAACAGGATACAGGGTTTTAAAAAAGCAAAAAAGTAAAGGGCTGATTCCGTGTTCCAAAGTAATGTTTAACGGACATATCAAATTATTATATTCTATTTCCGGATATGTGCCGTTGTCGGTTGCTGCTGTAAAATGGGAGCCGAAGGAAGTTATTCTATGGATGATAAAAATTTTGAAGGTTTTGATGGGAATCCAGGACAACGGGTTTTTACAGATGGAAACCGTAGATGTGGACTTGTCACATATCTTTATAGATGTGGATCAGGCGAAGGTGTATGTAATTGCGCTGCCGCTTACGGTGGAACCTGATTTGAATCATTCCTGTCAATGGGAAACTGAATTACGAAAATCACTCATTTCATTGATGGAGATATCCAAAAATCCGGAAAGCGGTCCATTATCAGCTTTCAGACAGGAAATTTTGGTGAATCGTTCTTCTTTGAAAGATTTATATAAAATAGTAAAGGAAACTGCAATTCATAAAAATATATTGAGTTATTCACAGCATTTATCGGATGGAGATGAGAATGCATGGATGGAAGATAAGCCGGAATCAGAGAAGAATTTGTATTTTGTTTCCAGAAGTCCTATAAAAAAAGTAGAATTGCTGATTAATAAGGATGAATACATACTTGGAAAAAATCCTAAGATTGTGGACGGTCTATTGGATCTTTCGCCGACAATCAGCAGAAAGCATTGTAAAATTATAAAATTAAAACAAGAGTATTACATCGAAGATTTGGAAAGTGCAAATCACACCTATGTAAATGGGGAGATTGTGGAAAGAGGGAAGAGAGTAAGAATAAAGCCAGGCGATCAGATTCGCCTTGCGGAGATAGAATTTGGAATAGAATTCAGGGATTTATCGGCGGAGGAAAAATATTGGAGAAAAAATTAATTGTGGTAGTTGATACAGATGAAGAATATTTATCTGCGTTAGAATACAAGCTTTTAGAAGAATGGGAAGAGAAAGCGGATATAGAGATTATTACGCAATTAAAATATTTTCATGAGTTTTTTGGCAAGCCGCGTAATATCTTTTTATTAGTTATCAATGAACTACTTTTTAATCAGAAAATTCAAAAACAGAATTGCAGTCACATTCTCCTGTTGTCAGAAGAGGAAGGAAGTGCAGGAGAGAAGCATTCCTATAAGTGCCTGTATAAATATTCCAGTATCAGGGAAATTTATATGGAAATTACGAAGGAAATCCGTAGTTTGGAAGAGCATATACCGGTAGAACGTACAAAAGTTTACACGGTATATTCGGTGTCAGGAGGAAGCGGGAAAACAATATCTGCGTTGGGAATTGCCAGTGTATTGGAGAATATGGGAAAAAGTGTGTTATATCTGAATATGGAATCTTTTCAGGATTTCAATATCTATCTGGAAGATAAGACATGTGCGGCTGCATCTTTTGGATATGCACTGGCTATGAAGGAGCCCAATTTGATCCAGTATTTTGGTATGGAGACAGGAAATGATGGATTTGATTATCTGAAGCCTTTTGAGAAATCTTCCTTATCCTATCAGATCTCCGATGATTCCTATCTTTTTCTTCTGGAGCAGCTTAAGGCACAGAAGCGATATGATGTCATTGTACTTGAGATTTCCAGGGAGCTGACCAAGGAAAAATTACAGTTGATTGAGCAGTCAGATAAAATAGTAGTAATTTGTATGCAGACGGAAGATTCAGCCTATAAGCTGGAACGTTTTCTGAATAATATGAACTGGCAGGAAGATCAGTGGGTGTTTGTCTGCAACCGCTATAAAAAAGAGGAAGAGAATTATCTGAGTAATCAGGTTTCATTGGGAATGTATACAATTACAGAATATGTGGATGAAACAGAATGCTCACTGACCCTGGAGCAAATACGAAGACAGGGATATTTTCAGACAACGGCATATGTGATGGAATAGAATGGAGGGGATATGGAAGAGAAAATAATCTTAATTTTTCATGATGTTGAGAAGAAACAGGACTGTGATCTTGAAGTACCGTCTGATTTGACAGCAAATGAGTTTGTTCATGCATTAAATCAGGGATTAAACCTGGGGATTGATACAAAGGATATATCCCAATGTTATTTGAAATCGACAAATCCGATTGCTCTGCTTCGGGGAAATAAAAAACTCTCGGAATATGGACTGCATCATGGAACAGATATTTGGTATGACCGTTAATGTAAGGGGCAGATTGGGATAGGAGAGGGATATGGATTATAAGCTTATGATATTTGGAAACAATATTTACAGAGAAATTGAATTATCGGAAGATATGAAAGATGGAATACTTATTGGAACTACGCCTGTTTGTGAAGTAAGGTTTAATCGTGAATATTTTTTTGATGATTTTGAACTGTCCGTTGAGAAGAAGGAAGCATGGACATTAAGCTGTCGTCCCAATATTTACTTTAAAATAGGATCTATGTTGAAACAGTATCTGGTCGTATTAAAGCATGGGGATAGTATACTGATTAATTACGACAGTACGGACAGTGAACTTTTTCATGTTGAGTTTCTGATTGATTATGACAGGAATCCCACTCCTTTTGAGTATTGTATCGATCGGTCGGGACAGGACAGGGTTATGATCGGAGGAAGTTCCCAGTGTCAGATTCGTTTGTTGGATTCGATGATCGGGGAAGATTTTATCTGTCTGGACTGTTATGCAGGGAATTATCATATGGAGGCATCTAACAGCCGCTATGGGGTATATGTCAATGGTTTTAAAGTGAATCAGACTTCCTTTGATATCAGGGAGGGGGATTTTTTTGCAATTATCGGACACCAGTTTTATCTTTCAGAAGGATGTCTGTACGTCACAGAACAACAGTATATTCAGACTGCTTTTCGGATGTATAAAATAAATCAAAATTCTAATGCACTGAAGTATCCCAGATTTATCAGAAATGCGAGACAAAAATATAGTTTGCCGAAAGATACGATAGAGGTGCTGGCGCCCAAAAGTCAGACAGCGGAACCAAAGAAAAATCTGATCGTAACATTGATTCCAGCATTGTCAAGTCTGGTTCTTATGGTTGCACTCAGAGGAATTATGGGTGGAGGCGGTATGTTTGTACTATACAGTGCGGGAACTATGGCTGTTGGTGCGGGAATGTCTGTCTGGACTTATTTTCATGATAAAAAGGAATACAAAGAGAAGAAAAAAGAAAGAGAGGAAAAATACCAGGCATATCTGGAAGTGCAGGAGAGGAAGATACAGAATTTGAGAGAAAAGGAAGAATCAATTCTCAGGATGAACTATCTTTCTACAGAAGAAGATGTGTCGTTGGTGAATGATTTTGGAAGCCGTTTATTTGAACGGTCGATGCAGGATGAGGATTTTCTGGAAGTGTATCTTGGCAGCGGAAAGGTAAAATCCATATGTCAGGTGAAATATAAACCACAGGAATATAAAGATACGGAAGATGAATTATTGGACTATCCGCAGTATTTACATGATAAATATGAATATATGGAACAGGCGCCGGTAACGGTCAATCTGAAAAGAAATTCTGCAGTCGGTGTTGTGGGGGTCAGAAGTAAACTGTATCAGATTCTCAAGAATATGGTGCTGGATCTGACGGCAAGACAATTTTATTCCGAGGTGAAGCTCTATTTTATCTTTGCAGAGAGTGATGCGCCGCAGTTTCAGTGGATGCGCTGGTTCAGGCATGCTTACGATGAGAGAACAGATTCCCGTTGTTTTATGTACGATGAAGAAAGCAGTAAATTCGTATTAGAGTTGCTTTACAGCGAGTTATCAAGACGTGAGGGAATGAGTAAAGAACAACGTCAGGAACTGGCTCATTATGTAATCTTCGTGTACCGTTCCCAGGAGCTGGTGCTGCATCCTGCAGTAAAATATATTGGGAGAGCCAAAGAATATGGATTTACCTTTGTCTTTTTTGAAGAGCACAGGGAATTGCTGCATTATGGATGTGAAGAGGTGATTTTTCTGGAGGAAGGGGCATGGCAGGGTTGGCTGGTAAAAAGTGCAGACGGTGAGAAGCAGCAGATGTTCACATATCAGCATATTCCCGGAGAAGCAGCAGAAGCCTGTGCAAAGAAGCTTGCCTGTGTTTATGTGGATGAAGTCAGCCTGGAAGGTTCTTTGACGAAGAATATTTCTTTGTATGAGTTGTTACATATTATGAATGTTAATGATATTGATCTTCGAAAACGTTGGGCCAAGTCGAAAATCTACGATAGCATGGCGGCGCCCCTTGGAGTAAAGAGCGGAAATGAAGTGGTATATCTGGATTTGCATGAGAAATATCATGGTCCCCATGGATTGGTAGCAGGTACAACAGGATCCGGCAAGAGCGAAATCCTTCAGTCTTATATTTTATCTATGGCAACTCTTTTTCATCCTTATGAAGTCGGTTTTGTAATTATCGACTTTAAAGGAGGCGGTATGGTAAATCAATTCCGTGATCTGCCTCATCTAAATGGAGCAATTACGAATATTGATGGGCGTGAGATTGAACGGTCACTGCTCTCTATCCGTGCAGAATTACAAAAAAGGCAGGAAATATTTGCAAAATATGGTGTAAACCATATTGATGCTTATATACGGAAATTTAAATCCAAAGAGGCGGAAAAACCGCTTCCGCACCTGATTCTGATTGTAGATGAGTTTGCGGAATTAAAAAGTGATCAGCCGGAATTTATGAAAGAGTTGATCAGTACTGCCCGTATCGGACGAAGTCTTGGAGTCCATCTGATTCTGGCAACGCAGAAGCCTTCCGGTGTAGTGGATAATCAGATCTGGAGCAACTCAAAGTTTAAGTTGTGTCTGAAGGTGCAGAATAAGGAGGACAGTACGGAAGTGCTGAAATCACCTCTTGCAGCAGAAATTAAAGAACCTGGACGCGCCTATCTGCAGGTAGGGAATAATGAGATTTTTCAGCTTTTCCAGTCGGCATACAGCGGCGCATCTTCCAGCCGTGATAATGCGGGAAACGAAAAATCATATAAAATATCGAAAATCAGTCTGTCCGGGCAGCGGCAGGTGATCTTTGAGCAGAAAAATCGAGAGAACGAGGACGGAGAAACACAGTTAGAGGCCATCGTGAAATATATTCATCAATACTGCGAAAAAAATCATATTGAAAGGCTGCCGAATATATGCCTGCCGCCTCTGGCAGAAATAATTCCATATACGGAATCGTTGATAGAGAAAAAGACAGATATTGTCGTTCCGGTCGGCATTTATGACGATCCGAATCATCAGCTGCAGGAAGAGTTGTATGTGGATTTCACACAGGACAATATATTTATCCTCGGTTCTTCTCAATATGGAAAGACCAATATGCTGCAGGTGATGATTAAGGCAATAGCGCTCAATTATAAGTCATCGGAAGTTCATATATATATCATTGATTTTGCATCTATGATATTGAAAAATTTTGAGACGCTGGCTCATGTGGGAGGAGTCATTACCCCGTCGGATGATGAAAAACTTAAAACATTCATGAAAATGGCAATGTCTGAAATTAAGGAGAGAAAAGAGATCCTGTTGAAACTTGGTATCAGTTCATTTAGCGCTTATCGGGAAGGTGGGTTCGATCAGATGCCCCAGATTGTACTTATGATTGATCATATGACAGCATTGAAGGAGCTTTATCCTCAATACGAAGATGCTTTATTAAATATTTGTCGTGAAGGACTCAGCGTAGGTATTAGTGTAGTGGCAGCAAATCTTCAGACGGCGGGAATCGGATATAAGTATTTTTCTAATTTTTCAAAGAGGTTTTCTTTGTATTGTAATGATTCTGCGGAATATGGATATTTATTTGATCATTGCAGAGTAAAGCCGAAGAATATTCCGGGGCGCGGGATTACAGAGATTGATAAGAACATTTTTGATTTGCAGATTTATCAGGCATTTTCGGCGGAAAAGGAAGTGGAGCGGACAGCAGCGATACAAAAACTGATACAGGAAGTAAACCGGAGGAATGTTGGTGCCGTGGCGAAGAGGATACCGGAAATACCAAAGATTTTAACCGATACTTATATCAGAAATCACTTTACCGGCCTTGCGCGTATGCCGTATGAGGTTCCGCTTGGAATCAACTTTTCCAATACAGAACTTGAGATGCTGCAGATGGAGAAACAAGGTGTTCTTGGTATATCAGGACGTCCTCATGGAGGCAAGACAAATTTTGCAAATTATATTTTAAATACCCTGATCAGGAATGCAGTGCAGGAGCCGGTGAAAATTCATATTCTGGATCGTATTGACAAGAAGTTTATATCATTTCGCGAATATCCTTGCGTTCAAACCTATTCTATGGAGGCACAGGAAGTGAAACAGATTATTCTAAATATGGATCAGGAATTGGAAAAAAGGTATCATCTGATGGCAGAGGGAAAGGAAGCGGCGCTTGAAAAGGAAGCATTGCTTGTCTTGGTGCTTCAGAATATGGATACTATGACTGTAATCAGTACAGATCAGGCAGTTTTGGATGCCTATAAGAGAGTGACTACAAAATATAAAGCTTTAAAGGTATGTATAATGATTACGGATATTGAAAATGTCAATATTGGTTTTGGGTCTCCGGAAGTGCTGAAGTTGTTGAGAGATAATAAAAATCTGGTGATCTTTGAAAATCTGGGAGAACAGAAACTTTATGATGTGCCGTTAGCATATATGAAAGAGTATGTAAAACCTCTGGAGGCAGGAGAAGCATATCGAATTGTGGGAAATAGTCTTACAAAAGTGAAAACCGTATTAAAGCAATGAAGACGGAGGAAGTGTGATGAGTATAGAAGCTGCAAATTGTGGGATTTATCATTGTCGTAGTAAAATTTCGGAATATGAGCGGCAGATTCGGAGTCTGCAGGATAAGATCTATGAGTTGGAAGTCTTGAATAAGCGATATCAGGAAATCAGCCGGGAATTTATTTCAAGAAATCAGGCAAGTAAGGATAGTTTGCGAGGTGCAGGTGTGATGAGCAATCCCTTGCAAATCGTCAGGGCGTATTATGATGGGATGCAGTCTATGTTAAATGGAGGGCGGTTTTATCAGACCGTGGATGGTTTTTCGGAAGCTCAGAGAAAGATATGGCGTCAAACAGAGGAATATGAGCACCAGATTCAAAGGTTGAAAAACCAGATTTACAGTTGTGAGCGGGAGATCAGGAATTACAATCTGGAGATTATCCGATGTCAGGAGGAGCAAAGGAATGAACAGTGATGAGGTAGTTGTCGTTGATGAATATTTTGAAGAAATTGGAAGGTTTTTTGAAGAGCAGGGGAAAAAGTATGAGAGTATTTTGAACCAATATATAGCTGCGTTGAGGATTCTTAAAGAAAGGGGAATTTGTTCGGGAGACACAGCAGATGCGTTGGATGCATATATCAGCCTTGCCTCACAAATTAAGGAATGTGCGTCAGATCTGGGGACAAGTATGAATACGATGATGAAAAATTATATTGCTGTAATAGATACAAAAGATCAGTATCTGTTTTAAGCAGGATTGATACGAAAGGACAGGGCAATATGAAGAGAGATTTCTCAGAAGCGTATAAGCAGAAACTGATTCAGATGATTCGCCAGAATGAAAACGAAAAGTGGTGTGACTTTACGGATTGGTTAGGGGACAGACTGTTGGATTTTTCTGACTGGATTGGATTACTGGATTTGTATGGAAGTATAAGCGGAGCAGAGGCTTATACAAAAGCCATATTAGATAAAAATAATACAAGTATCGGGCAGATTGAACGAATTTTTGATGATGTAAAAGAAGCAGACAGACAGTATGGAGGGAAAAGAATTGCAGATGTGAAGAACAGGATTCAGGAGTATGATCATTTTCTTGTGCGTATGAGCGACATTGTGAATCCTTCAAACGGCAAATTTGACAGCGGACAAGTTTCATGTCTTTTAACGCTTGCGGCAAAATTTAAAGCAGACTTGGTAAAAATAAAAGTGGATGCTGATTACTCGGAGGAAGTGTATCATTTATTATATGATAAGCAAGGAAAGAAGAAAAAAGTAGGTGATATTACTAATATAGACAAAGATAAAATTATTCAATGCTATGAGGATACACATCCTAAGTGGAAAGAAGAATTAAACAAAATTCTTAAATCCGGAAAACCTAATACGCTGACAGAAGAGGATATCCGTAATATTAAATTTATTGCATATACGGCGGAGGAACCCTATAGGACAATTTACCTTGACAATGTTGAAAGGTATAAGATTGGTTCCATCGGAAGTGAAGATGTGAAAGGTGCTTTTTATCGTCCGGATGATGGAAAAATATATTTTCAAAATAATCAGAGCGGTTTCAGTCGTGATCCGAGGGGAGCATACACTACTTTTTTCCATGAAAGCGGTCATGCGACAGATTATAAGCAAGAGAGTATGAAAGGACCCATCACAGAATCTTATCAAGTCTACAATCCGGAAATGGGAAGAAAAGTAACACTTCAGGAAGCAATTTATTTTGATGTTTATAACGATATTGAACATCAGATTCGTGAAAGAGTAGAGGATGAAGAGAGTGTGCAGCGTATTTTGGATACGTTCCGTTTCGGAAAAAATGATACAGGTAAGTTATCTGTTTATGAATTAACGGTCCGGAATTCGGTAGTCAGACACTATGACTCAGATTTAGCCGGAGAACGAAATGAAGCAGCCTGTGATGTGTATGGCGGGGTAACAAATCTTGAAATCGGAAAAAATGGTTATGGTCACCGACCAAATGCTGCGAAGGGTGAGACGATTGAAGATTATACATACTGGTATGACAAGTCCGGCAAGCAGACGTATGCACAGAGCCGTGAATTGTGGGCGGAATATTTTTCTTATTGCATGACTGGTAATGAAGAGGCTTTGGAATCATTAAGAGAACATTTTCCGGAAGCATCGAAAGTATTGGATTCGATTGCAGAAAAGATAAGGTCAGATATTGAATAAGTGTTATAATGATAAAGGCATCAGAGGTAGGTATTAAGGAGTATGAAATTGGAGGAATTGGATGATTAAAAAATATTCTGTATTGGTAGGGCTGGTTTTTATGCTTGGTATTGTTGGCTGTCAGCAAACACAGAATACGACAGGAAACAGTTCAGAAGAGAGATTGGAGGATAAAAGTATGGAAGAACAGTTGATATCAAAAGAATTTCTTATGGAGCAATGCCGGATTACAGAGGAAGAACTGGAAGGAATTGATGCAGATGCTTTTATAGAAAAGTATGGACTTACGGAAAGTACAATAAAGAAAGTAAAGATTCCCGTGATTCTTGAAGATTACAGGCAGGAAATGCAGGAGGAGAATCTGGAGGATGAGGTAAGCTATCATTATCTGACGGAGACAGAGTCTGAAGAAGGAACACTCACAGAGGAAGAGATCCCTCAGATTCAGGTGATTGCTTTTTATATGAATGAAGGAACTTATCAGGAAACATTGATTTTTGACAGGAAGAGTAAGCTTGCATATTTCGGTAAAGTGATAGATTTACTTGAGAATCACGCAAAGCCAACAAAGCAGAAAGAGTTGTCTCGGGATGAACTGTTACAGTTGGAGAAAATATTAAAAGATTCAGGTATACAGAATTGGAAAAGGCGGTATGAAGGAAGCAGTGAGGGAACAACAGGCTGGTTCCACTGGAGGCTTTTTCTTGAAATGGAAGATGGAAGAGTATTCGATTATTCGGGAAGTGGTGCAGCGGGAGACAGCACGCCCGAAACTTACAACCTGTTTACTGAAAAATTACATGACATAATTGAGGAGTGATAAACGTGAGCAAAGAAATTCTATATGGTCTGAATCATATCTTAGACGGTACTGCAATATTGGAAAAGTTAAGAGAACAATTACAAAATACAACCGGATCAGTGCCTGCAATTCAGGGAAGCGGGCAGACCGCTTTGGCGGCCAGAGAAGCAGCGGAGATGTTTTTGCATGTTCAGGATACAATTGGTCAGTTGATGGATAATTCTATAGATTTTTTCAGAAATTTGGAAGAAACACATCGTATGCAGGATGTGGCTTTGGCTAAAGGAATGAATGTTCAGAATTAGGTAAAAGGGGTATATTTTCAAGCAAGGAGAAAGAAGGTGCGATAATGGCAAGAGAAGATATACTGCGTGAAATAAATCTGGCAGAAGGTGAGATGGAAGTGATAGAAAAAAGGCTTGCCGAGTTCAGGGAAAATTATGAAATTCTTTTGGAGTGTGAAAGAAATAATAAAGAAAGCATAGAAAGATTTGACCAATCCATTCAGCAGAGAAAGGGAAGAATACGATCCTTTCATTATCTTGCCAAAATTGCAAAAAGTGCCGGTTCTTATATTCATATGATGGAGAATGAATTATCGGGGAAAAGTTATCAAGAAGCTCTCAGTCAGATTCGTGTAATTGAACAAACACTTTATGAAAAGAAAAGAGAAGTTAATCAGGAAATCTGCAGACTTGAAAACAGCAAAAGGCAGATTGGAATGCAAATACAGCAGAAGTGGTTTGACTATAGGAATTTTGGGGAGGAGAGTTGATGGCAAAGGATGTAATTATTATTGATAATAATTTTCAGGATGCGGCAAAGGAGATTAAGGAATATGGGAGTCATTTGGCATCTGTGACACAGGAATATGCCCGTATCTTAGATTATATTACTGCAGAAGCAATTATCGATGACCAGATTGCCCCGAATATTCAGAACATTGTAGATCAGGTACGGAAAATAGGACCTGTTATTGAAGAACAGACAGATAAAGTAGAGTATATGTTGAATGACTTTATCAATCAGATAGATGAGGCAGATCAGTTTTTGTATTAGTATGAGGTAATTGGCAACACGTTTCGCCTGTCTAAAACGATGTTGGTTATCAGCGGAGGAAAGAGGTTGTAAAGAAATGAGTGATTCGGTAAAAGTAGATTACGGATCTTTAAAGGGAGCTATTAAGGCAATGTGTAAGCTGCGTCTGCAGCTTAATACAAAAACATATTTAAACACAAAATTAATTAATGAGAGCCGTGGAGAGACATATGAGCGGGTGAATCAATGTTATGATGAATTATTGGCAATTGAGCAGATATTGATTTTATTGTTGGAAAATACAAAAAAAGCTCTTGAAAATACAGGAATTCAATTTACAGAGGCGGAAAATGAAGCGATTGTTGAGTTTTCGAGTATAGGCGCTGTGTCCGGAGTAATGGGAGTAATCGGAAATGGTGAAAGAAAAAAATAAGGGGAAGCATCGACTTATATTGAGTATGTTATGTGTTTCAGCCATTATGTATATGGGAGGATGTGCGGTGGGCACAGAGGATGTAAAGCAGATTAAGGAAACAGAAACGGATATTGCAGATCAGATGGAACAATATTTGAAGGATACGTATGGAAATATTGAATATGAAGTAGAAGGAACTGTATATGCTGGATGGAACCAGTCTTATGATGTCATGAATGCTTATCTTGCGGGAGGAGATTCTTATGCGGATGCATTTCGGGTAAGGCGTATAAAAGAAGGGGGTGATATAAGGTTTGAAGACACTTATAAAAGTATGTTGATAAGAGACGATCTGGAAGAAAAGATTCATAGTATGGCAGAATCTTATTTCAAGAAATGTGTTGTTTATGCAGATACAAACCATCTTTGGTTGAGCGATGCAGTTGGTTCGGATATTACACTTCAGGCGGCTATAGACGCAGGTGAAAATATCCGTTGTAATGTATGGCTTATGGCAGCGCCTCAATTACAATCAGTGGAGGAATTCCGGCAGGCAACAGAGTCTTTTATGGAAGAGTGGAGACAGACAGGGATTAATATATCGTTTTCTTTCTTCTATCTGAAAGAGGGTGTTTATGAGCAAGTGACACGGGCAAATCGATTTGACATGAATGAACCGGAGTATTATCAGGAATTCATCACAAAAAGCATGAGTGATAATTAAGACAGGGGTGGCATCAATGGCATTAAGTGAAAAGCAGATGTTAATGCTTAATAATCTGGTCTATCGTGAAGAATTTTCCATGAAGGAAAATGAAGGAAGACAAATTGGAGAGATTCTGGCAGAAATTCAGGAATCTGATTTGCCGACAGGAGAAGCAACAAGTCGTGAGGAATGGAAACAGATTATAGAATTAGCAAAATCAGATCAGGAAATCTGCAAATTGTACCTGATTGATACAATGGATAATAAGAAAACAGGCGGGAGAGCTATGTGCGTGGCAGATGATGATCCAAAATCGGGGCTTAGTGAGAAAACAAATGCAATTGTAGTTTTTGCCGGTACCGGAAAAAATGAATGGCGGGATGATGCTGTTGCAGGAACTGAGACAGATACACCACTTCAGGTTGAAGCATATGAGTGGGTGGAAAATCTTGATTCTCGTCTGAAAAATATCACAGTATCCGGACATTCTAAGGGTGGTAATAAGGCAATGTATACTGCAGTTCGTTCTGATCGGGTTGGTGAATGCTATGCCTATGACGGGGAGGGGTTTTCACAGGAATTTGTAGATAAGTATGATGATCAAATTAAGAAAAAGAAAAATAAGATTCACCTGAGGTGTAACTATAGAAATTATGTAAATATTCTTCTGATTTGTATTGCAGGGGATGTGGTGTACTATAAAAACAAAGGCGGGACAGATTCAGAAGAGGCAATGGGTTTTGGAGGATATCATTGTTCGGATATGATGTTTAAGCACGATAAGGACGGAAATATCATCTATGAAATGGCCGTGGGTGGTGCTGATTCACAGGACTGGACGATGAGTTTTATGCACGAATTCGTGATTTATCTGATGAAACATGCTCCAAAAGGTGAGCAGGTTCTGGCGCTTAGTGTATTAGGTGAACTTTTGCAGCAGTCAGTAGGTGGAGAGAATGCAGAGGTAAAGCAAGAGATATTGGATAAGTATGGAAAAGACGGACTTGAAATTCTATTAAAATACTTAATTGCATTTATGAGGGAATATCAGAAGGAGCATCCCTTAGAATTTCGGTTGAATATGAACTCTCTTTACTTGCTGTTGATTGAATTTTTTGGTATGAAAGGTGCTGTTGCAAGCCAGATTTTATATGCGGCTTTGAAGAGCGGGAGTCTTGATTTATTATATAGTGTTCTATATTGTGCATACAATCTGGCGGGAGGATCAGGAACTATTGTTCGTGATTTTAGTCAGAGCACAAAGGAAAGATTGCTTAGTATGGCAAAAGAAGTGGAAGAGGAGCCATGGTGGAATGTCTTTCGGTGGGATTGTTGGTATCGTATGGAAAATAGGATAGGGCTTTTGAATATTGATTACTATGCAGACAATATCAATTCTTATTATAGAAAACTTATAGATATCAATAATGCAAGTTGTAAGAATATTGAAAAAATATTTGATAAAGTTTATGAGATTGACAATCATTGTGGGGCTGATTTATCAAATATACAAGAGGAACTTCGCATTGTGAGAGACGAATTAAGAAGTCTGGCAGAGGATGTTTCTTAGAACAGAGGAAGTATATGAATACGGGAGATTTGATTAATCATACATATCGGATTTTAAAACCCATCGGCAGCGGGGGATTAGGGGTTATTTATCTTGGATACCATGAAAATTTACAGAAATATGTAGTAATCAAGAAGGTAAAGGATCATTGTAAAAGCTTAGTGAATTGCAGGATTGAGGTGGATATATTAAAAAGTCTCCATCATAGGTATTTGCCGCAGGTTTATGATTTTGTGCAGATCGGAGAAGAAATTTTTACGATTATGGATTATATATCGGGACATGATCTGAAGTCTTATCTGGATGCAGGGTGGAACTTTGATGAGGAATGCCTTGTACTATGGATGAAACAGTTGTGTGAAGTGCTGGATTATCTGCATACAAGGTCACCAAAGATTATTCACTGTGATATCAAGCCGGCCAATATTATGATTACAGAAGAAGGCAATGTTTGTCTTATTGATTTTAATATTTCCCTGGATGGTGAAAATAACAAAGAGTTGGTAGGGTTGAGTAGTCAATATGCTTCGCCGGAACAATTAAGGAAAGCAGAGTGTAAGATGCGTTATGGCAGCAGTGATACTGTCAAAATGGATGAACGCAGTGACTTGTATAGTCTCGGCACTGTTTTCTATAAGCTTATAACCGGAATCACACCGAATGCAAGAAGGGAGAATTATATTCCCATCAGTCAGGTGGAGCATCCTTATGATGATGGATTGGGGAATATAGTGGACAAGGCAATGGAGGAAAATCCCGTTCGAAGATTTAAAAGTGCCGGTAAGATGTTAGAAGCAATAGAGCATATGGAACAGTGAAGTAGCCGTTATAAGCATTTGATAAAAATCGGCAGAATACTGGATGTTGGATTTGGGGTACTTACGTTGCTGCTTGTCTCCCTGATGATTACGGGTTATCAGGGAATGAAAAGAGATGCATTTTTTTCTGCTTATGATAACTATATGGGGGAAGTAAGAGGAGGGGATTGGCTGGAAGAAGGGACAGCAGAGGTTTTATTGCAAGAAGGAATCCACCTTCTGAATCAAAGCGATTATTCTAAGAAATTCCAGGATTATCCCAGTGAAAAGGCCAATGTACTCTATGTGATCGGCCAGGCAGAGCTTTATCAGGAGAATTATTTACAGGCAGAAAAATATCTTTTGGAGGCAGCCCGATGCAATCAGGAAAGTGCGGATATTTATCGGGATTTGGCAGTGGCGCAGGCATACTGCGGATTTGGAACAGATGCCCGGGATACGATGGAAAAAGCTGTAGAATGTGGTCTTTCCAAAGAGGATGCAAAATATATTGAGGCGGCGCTTGCTTATCAGAATGGAGAAAATCAGACGGCTTATGATCTCGGAACAGAGGCATCGAAAAGTGAAGATACAGAGATTGCAAAGAGAGCAGCATTGATTGCAGTCCGCGCTTCTGAACAACTGGGAAATACAGATGAATGTGTGGGATTTGTGACAGCATTGTCCGAAAAAGCGGAAGGAAATCTGAAGGTGTTTTGGCTTAGAAAAGCAGGAGAGCTTTATATGAAGCTGCATCGTCAGAATCAGGATGATAGCAAAGCTGTTGAAAATGCAATTTACTGTTATCAGAGTATACAGAACAGTGGACTTGCTCAGCTAACTGATTTATACAATCTGGCCTTTTTGTATGATGAAGAAGGCAGATTTTCCGAGTGTAAACAATTATTATTGTCTATGCGGAAACAGTATCCGGAAGAATATGAAATAGCCATACGCTTATCTTACATTAATTATAGAATGGAAAATGATAAGGCCGTAAGGTTGAGAGATTATACTCTGGTGAAACAGTATTACGAAGAGGCCGAAAAAATTTGCCGGTCAAAAGAAATATCTATTTCAGAAGATGTTAACATGGTTCAGATGAAATATATTATAGAGGAATTACAAAAACAGGGTTGGCTGGCACAATAGTGATAAGCTATAAAGGAGTGAGATGTTTGACTGGGAATGAAGTAATGTTTTATTTGTCCGGCGGGCTGTTGGCGGTGTTGGGTATTATATACGGAGCAGCCCGTGTATGGATTATCGCTCAGAAAAAGAAAAAAGATGAAAAAAATAGTATTTGAGTACTTGGACAGAATATTTATGCAATAAAAGAATCTGGGGGAAAAGATGAAAAAGGACAGAAGAATATGGGTGGTAGTAATTTTCGGTGTATTAATTGCTGCAATTATAGTTGGTGCGGTAAGTTTGGTCAGTAGTCAGAAAAAGGATCAGCATTACGATGATCAAATGAAGATGGCAACGTATTATTTGGATGAGATGAATTATGAAAAGGTAATTGAAGCTTATAAGACAGCTATTGAACTAAAACCGGAAGATCCGGAAGCCTACATTGGACTGGCGGAAGCGTATATGGATAATAAACAATATTACGAGGCAAAGTCAGTAGCGGAGTTAGGATTAGGCAGAATCGGTGACAGGCGTTTTACGGATCTGATGAAGTTGATTGAACTGGCGAGAATGGGAGATCAGCAGGAACAGACGAAGGTTAATCTATTGAATAAGGATTATGTTGCAGAAGGGACAGATTCAGAAAAACTTGCTGTAAAACCTGGAATTATCGGAATGATTGCAGATTTTTGTTATCAGGAATATATTGACACATATGGGGATGCGGATATGTCATATGTCTCTGCGGAGGAAGGCTATAAGGCAAAATTCAAAGGCTTGAAGGCATATGCGTATTTCAGGAATACACCGGAAAATAAATCAATCATCAATGAGGCTACGAGGGTACCGGAGAAACTGGCGAAGCCGTATAAGGTGATAGTACCGGATCTTTCTCTTATGTTCGTGGGATTTGAGGGATATATCAGCTATGATAAGTTGTGCAGTATTTTCGGTATCCATACGGAACCGGTGTATGATGAAGGTGCAGATGCTTATTATCTGGACTTTGAATATCTGGATTGTCATTTTCATGTTGAAACAGATGTGAAAGGAAATATTTACAAAAAGGATACTTATTTGCAAGTGTCTCCATTGAATCCTATCAAAGAGGATTGGGTGGAGGAAACAGAGGAAGATGAAGAAGAGGAGGAAGAAGAAACCGGAACATTTATACTGGGAGGAGAAACTTATAGTTATGATGTAACCACTATTCAAATTTATGGAATTTTCCTGCCGGATATCAGTGAATTGGAGAACTGTAAGAAACTGGAAACTCTGTATCTGATTGATTGTGGAATTGCGGATATTAGTCCATTGGCAGGGTGTGAAAATCTGGTGGAATTGTGTTTGGATGACAATCCGTTTACAGATTTATCACCATTAGCAGGGCTTAAGAAGCTGCGTTATCTACAGTTTCATGAATCCGGTGTGACAGATATCAGCCCGGTTTATGATCTGGATCTGGATTTCTTTAATCCATGCTCTGATGGGGTTACATATGAACAGGTATTCGAATATAAGGAAAGACATCCGGGGTGCATTTGCTATTATGATTATTACAGATTGTAAAAGCATGGTTTAGGAGAAAAAAATATGGAAAACCGTCTTGTGACGATCTTTCAGGATACACAGAAATTGCTGTGGGAAAATGAACAGATTTTTCATCTCACCGCATCGGCAGTAATGTGCACCAGAGTTTTTCCGGAAAATTTTGAGACCAGCAGAGTTATGAGAAATTATCCGACTATGATTTCCGTGATGGATGAAATGCCATTTGCAGCAGCACGCAGATTAGTAAAATTATATCCAAAGGTCGCAGTCTTGAATTTTGCTAACGCAGTGAATCCCGGAGGTGGGGTAGTGTATGGCGCTGATGCACAGGAGGAAAGTCTGTGTCGCTGCAGCAATCTGTATCCATGTCTTACGAAGCCGGAAATTTTTGAGGATTTCTATCATTATAATAATCAGATGGATTATTTTTACAGTGACAGAATTATTTATTCGGAAAATGTTACAGTATTTAAGACAGAAACCAAATACCCGGAATATACGGATGAGTGGTTTCAGGTGGATGTCATTTCCTGTCCGGCGCCAAACTTAAATGGAATCACCGTACCGGATTATGGAAAATTGGAGAAGGTATTGAATAGCAGGATCAAAAATATCATGGCTGTTGCGGAAGCCCATGGCGTACATGCGTTGGTGCTCGGAGACTTTGGGTGCGGAGTACTTTTGAATCCTCCCGAACTTGTTGCGCGGGTCTTTTATCAACAGCTTGTGGATGGCGGTTTTGAAAATACCTTTCGTGAAGTTGTTTTTGCTGTTAATGCAGAACATTTACAGGGAAAGAGAAATCTGAATATTTTTAAGTCCATACTAAGTCCATGGCAAAAGAATCCGCTATATGGAAAGAAGGTATCGATTCTTGGTGATTCTATCAGTACATTCTGGGGCAGTAACCCGGAATATTGTAAGATTTATTATGAGGGAGAACACTGTCTGCGGGCGGGTATTTATACAGTGGAAACTACCTGGTGGATGCAGGTACTGCATCAACTTGGGGGTAAATTGTTGATAAACAATTCTTATTCCGGAAGTAAAGTATCCGGTGGGAGCAGGTATGCAGGGAATGGAGATTTGAGAACCTCGGATTTACATGATGGTCAGATTACTCCGGATGTGATTTTTATATTTATGGGAATTAACGACTATGGATCCGGTGTCCCGCTAGAACCCGTAACAGATCAGGAATATAGGGAAAGAAACTACTATTCTTATTTTAAACCATCCTATGAAATGATGTTATGGAAATTGCGTCAGATTTATCCGGATGCAGAAATTTATTGCGCAACGCTGCCAATTTCCAGCACAGATGGCAAAAATATGTTTCCTTTTAGTATTTATGGAATCCCGTTAGATACATATAATAATGCAATACGTAGCTGTGCCTGGCAGTATGACTGTAAAGTAGTGGATTTGCAAAAAATGGATGTTTCCTATGACTCTATGGATGGAGTACATCCGACTGCATTAGGAATGTCCCAAATTGCAGATGCATGGATCAGAAATTTGCTGGCTGATTTTGATAAGCGAAACAAGATTAAAGCCAACAAGGGCAGGAAGGAAAATAAGATTCGTCTGGAAATATGGTTGACGTTTTTAACGGTATGTAGCATTGTTTTGATGATACTGGTTGTTATTATGCTGCTTTATCTTGTATAAAAAAGTGGTTAAGCCAGACAGAGCCGGATGAGTTTAAAGAATCCTGGAAAAGAAATTGATATTATATTTTATGTTATGTATAATAGATGTGTACAGAAAATAAAGGAAATGAGTATACTGAAGAGAGAAAACAGATTTCTTTGTTGGTGTAGTAATTATATAGTAGGTAAGGGAGAGGATTTGTATGACGAGGCAGGAATCAGAAAGATTGTTGAGAGAAAAAGAGCAGATAGAAATACAGATGATCGAATTACTGAAGGAAGAGAGAGAAAGCCTGGCTGAGTTGGGGCAGGAATATTATAATGTTGTGAAAGATCAGTCTGAATCGTTGCCGGAGGTTCTGAAATTTTATTTCGAGAAGATTGATCAGTTCGAAGAAAAAATTGATTCTATGAAGCATATGATCGCTGACATTGATGTCGCGCTGCAGGAGCCGGTCGTCCAGGTTTGTCCGAATTGCGGGAAAGAGATGGATAACGAGGCCAGATTCTGCTCTGCCTGCGGAACAAAACTTATCGTGGAGGAGCAGACAGTTGAAACAATAGAAAAACCGATGATTTCTGTATGTAAGAATTGCGGAAATCAGTTAAAGCCGGGTGCGCATTTCTGTGGAAAATGTGGTACGGCTGTTACGGAAGCTTTTTAAAAATTCATGTAAATGAAAGAGACGTTATATATCCGTAAACGGTAGATAGTCCGTCAAGGTAAACTTCCTGACTTTGACAGGCTTTTAGAGGGTGTAAAATAAAGTGTGTAAGTTGAGAAAAATGCAGAATGCACTGAAGGATATTTTCGGTCCAATGTTTGAAGCCATGCTTCAGGGGGAAATGAACAGTCATCTTGGATATCAGAATAATGAACGAGGCGAAAAGAAAAAGGGACGTTTCTGCAATCGAAGACAAAGTTCTCGCAATGTATGCAAAAGGCATGAGCCAGCGCAATATCGCCGATATGATAGAAGATATTTAACGGATGATGTAGATAATTTACATAGCAGTCATACATAAAACGTGTGTGGCTGCTCCTTTTTTACTAAAAATAAGAACCAAACAGATGAAAAACGAGAACTAAAAATTAAAAACAAGAACCAAATATTGAAAATACGAGAACTATATGCTATGATAAGTATGCAATGAAAGAGAGAGGCAAAGCATATGAAGTATTATACAACAAAGGAAGCTGCAGAGCTCCTGGGTGTAACAAAACGATATATAACAAAACTGTGTGTCAGCAAAGCAATTGCTGGTGCGGAGAAGAAGGGAAGCAGATGGATGATTCCGGAGACTTTTATTGCAGAAAAGAATAATCGGAATATCCCAAAACGTGTATTTAATACGACTGGTATCTGTGATCCGGCAGAACACTATATGATAGATTTGACACAGCGCCTTTCCGAGGTCAGGAAACTCGTTGATGAAGGAAAATACTTTACGATCAATCGAGCCAGACAGTTTGGAAAGACAACAACGCTACATGCCCTGGCAGAATACCTGAATCAGGACTATCTTGTTATCAGTATGGATTTTCAGATGCAGATGAGTGATGCAAAATTCAAAAATGAGAACAGCTTCTCCCAGGCATTTGCCAGAGCTTTTGAAAATTCATTCCGAATTACGGAAAGTGGCAAGAGTCAGGAATATCAGGCAGCCTTGAAGGAGTTTACGGAAGAACGGCAAGAGGCCGGAGAACAATTTGAACTGGTAGAATTGTTTCAGGCGCTCAGCGACCTTTGTGCAGCAATTTCAAAGAAGATAGTGCTTATGATCGATGAAGTCGACAGTGCGACAAATAACCAGGTTTTTTTGGATTTTCTGGCGCAGTTACGTGGCTATTATATTAATAGAAGTCGATTTGCAACATTTCAGTCAGTAATCCTTGCTGGTGTTTGTGATATTCGTAACTTGAAACGTAAGATGCGACCGGACGAGGAACATAAAGATAATAGTCCATGGAACATTGCTGCGGATTTTGATATTGATATGAGCTTTTCTGTAGAACAGATCAATAGCATGCTTCTTGATTATGCATCTGAACATGATTCTGCTATAGATACAAATCTGATTGCCAGGGAAATCTATGACTATACTTCAGGTTATCCATATCTTGTATCCAGACTTTGTCAGCTGCTTGATGAAATGTACAAAGCCGGAATGCATGATATCTGGACTCATGCAGGAATTTTGGAGGCTGTTCGCAAACTGGTTCGCGAGTCAAATTCCTTGTTTGAGGATATGGCAAAGAAGGTGAAGGATTATCCTGATCTTGGAACCATGCTGCGGGATATTTTATTCTGTGGTAAAGGAATTCCATTTAATCTGGGAACGGAACTGGTATCGATTGGTGCCATGTTTGGTTTTTTGAAGGATGAAGATGGACAGGTTGCGATATCAAATAGAATTTTCGAAATCTGGTTTTATAATCTTTTCATTGCGCAGGACGCGATCGAAAGTAAGACGTACGACGCTGGGCAGCAATTGAAGGGACAGTTTGTCACAGAGAGTGGACTGGATGTAGAGAAAATCTTGAAGAAATTTGTGGAGCATTTTACAGAAAGCTTCGGTAATAGTACGGATGCATTTGTAGAAGAGAATGGAAGAAAACTGTTTATGTTGTATATTCGTCCGTTGATCAATGGCATCGGAAACTATTATATTGAGGCACGTACGCGTAGTATGGGACGTACAGATCTGATTATCGATTATCTGGGAAAACAGTATATCATCGAGATGAAGATCTGGCATGGAAATGAGTACAATACTCGTGGTGAGGAGCAGTTGATGGGGTATCTTAATGATTATCATCTTGAAAGAGGATATATGCTCAGCTTTAACTTCAACAAGAATAAAAAGCCGGGAGTAAAGGAGCTTCATTTTAAGAATCATACACTGGTCGAGGCAGTGGTGTGATGTTATTTCCGTTTCTGTCATGATGCTAAAAGAAGGAGGGAAGGTCTACAAGTCAGAAAGAGACATCTTCTCCACAATATCTTTCGTAAAAATTGTAGTTTCTACCAAGAGGCTTCGTTATGAATTGAATTTGCGAAGGAATATTACGATCATACAGGGCGACAGTGCCACTGGAAAGACAACGTTGATTCAGACTGCTATTTTGTTTTTATTACAAGAGATGGGTTGCCTATGCTGCCGTACAGCGTCAATGAAATCTACTGCCTGAAAAACAGCGGATATTATCAAAATACCAGGCAGATATATAACTCCATGCACCAGGTATATCCGGAAAAGACGGCGGAAGAAAATTTTATGTAAATGAAAGAACTGTTATACATCCTCCTGGATTTATGTTGAAACCAATATGAATCCAGGGGGATATTTTTATGGCAAGAGATAACAAAAATGACAAGAAAACACAGGAAATGTCCCACGACAGATTGGTGATGTGCAAGATGCATGATAAAAAATGACAAGAATGAAAAAAAGATCCTATTTATTGTGCGAATTGGATGATATATAATGTAGAAGAATAGAAAATTTAGTAAAAATAGACAGAATATTTTCTTGGGATTCTGAAAGCATTGCATCATAAGAAGAAAATATAGACAAAAATTCCGGGGAAATATCAAAGAAAAGAGGAGGGATATAAAAAAATAAAAATTTACAGTATTTCTACAGACATCATTATGACGACAGAACTGGCAGGATTGGATTCCAATCAGAGTGGAAAACTCAGAATGCGGATCCAGGCAGACAGAACAAGAAGGCTGTCAGGAGTGAAATTTTGTGTATCAAAAAGAAATTTTGAAAAAACAGGAGGATGAGAATGAAAAAGAGAATACTAAGTTTTGTGCTTTGTCTGGTCATGTTGGTTTCTTGTCTGGGTTTTGCACCGGTTGTTCGTGCGGAAAAGGAAACAAATACGGCCGGGGAAACAAATACGACAGAGATTATTGTAGATAACGACGAAGCAGTTTTTGTGGACAGCAAGTGGAAGAGCAGCACGTACCGTAAAGGGTATTATGGAAAGGACTATTGTTCCATTGCGCAGGATACGGCAGAGGATTCTAAAACAGCTTCGGCTACCTGGCTGCCGCAGATAGAAAACAGCGGGTATTATAATGTTTATGTACAGCATCCGGAAGGCAACGGAGACAGCAGCATCAGTGACAGTGTTCCTTATACGATTACCCATGCGTCCGGAGAAACGGTTGTCCGTCTGAATCAGCGTGAGAAGGGAAAGGGAGGGCAATGGAGAAGGTTGGGTATGTTTCCGTTTGATGCAGAAAAGCAGGCGTCCATACAGTTGACTTTTGATGGAGTAGAAAGCAGAAAAGCCATCATGGCGGATGCGGTAAAACTGGAATTTGTCACGGCAGAGATGGAGCGGATAATTGTAGATAATGATGAGGCGGTTTTTGTGGACAGCAAATGGAACAGAAGCACGTACCGTGCGGGATATTATGGAAAAGATTATTATTCCATTGCGCAGGATGGGGCAGAGAATTCAAAAACAGCTTCCGCTACCTGGCTGCCGAAGATAGAGAACAGCGGATATTATAATGTTTATGTACAGCATCCGGAAGGAGGCGGAGACGGTACTATCAGCGACAATGCACCTTATACGATTACTCATGCGTCCGGAGAAACGATTGTTCGTCTGAATCAGCGTGAGAAGGGAAAAGGAGGACAATGGAGAAAGCTGGGGGCATTTCCGTTTGATGCAAAAAAGCAGGCTTCCATACAGTTGAACTTTAACGGAGTGGAAAGCGGAAAAGCGATTATGGCGGATGCAGTGATGTTGGAACGCATCAGTGATATTGTTGCTGATGATCAGCAGTTTGAGCAGGCGGGCACTGCATGGGAAACAGTAGAAAGTGCCGGGGCTTCCGGCGGCAGTTACAGAACTGTTCAGAATGGGGATAACGGAAGCCGGCTTTCCTATAGATTCTCTGTGATGGAAGGCGGAGGGTATCGTCTGCGCTTTTTCAAACCGCAGGGACTGGATGTCTCCAATATGAGCAAAGCGATGGAGGTTCTGATTGATGACACGTCCTATTCGATGGATCTGTCAACGCTGAAAGACGGATATAATACGGTTGCGTTCTGCTCTCTGGAAGAGGGGAATGAACATACACTGGAATTTTTGAGAAGCCAGGACGCAGATGTATTTCTGGATGCAGTCCGTCTGGAATATGTAGGGTATTCTTTGTATTATACGGAATTTTCTGATGAATCGGTGAATAGCTGGACGCTTGAGGAAGGTTGGACACTTGAGGAAAATGCGCTTGAGGGAACACGGAATGCCGCTTATCTGTCGGGAGACGGATGGAAGAATATTAAGGCGGATTTTACATTTACTGTGGATCAAAACGATGGTTTCGGTTTGATTGTGAGTGGCACTCCTGAAAAAGGCTGGACACGGCTGGAGTATGATGCGGCAGAAGGTGTATTCCGGCTGCTTTCACCGGATGGTACGGAACTGGGAAAAAGTGAAGTGTGTACATTGGAGGCCGGACAGTCCTATACACTGAGACTTCTGGCGGAAACACCAAACCTTACCTTTTATCTGGATGGCAGACAGCTGCTGCAGATAGAAGGGGAAAGAAGCGGAAACCTGGGAGTTTACTCTAAAGGCGCCCTGCTTCGTGTATTAAGCGTTGGTGTGGATAAAGCGAAAGGTGCGTTAGAAGGAAATTATACCGTACGGCATGACAAACCGCAGCAGACAATCTGGGGTCTGGGCGTTGAAATCCAGAGTGATTCCATTGCTTCCGGAAATCAGGGTCTGCCGGAAGACAACCATTCGGTTCCTCACGATTTAACACAGTCAGAACGTGACAGAATGTACAGTGATATGCTCAAAGGGTTCCGCTATCTGCGTATGGCCGGCGGATTATTCTATCGTGGCACGGATGAAGAGGGAAAACACCTGCAGGAGCGGTGGGATACCCAGAATGAGGAACTGGCGGAGCTGATTGAAAAATCGGGAATAGAGGGAATCAACTTTGAATTCTGGTCACCGACCCCGTATTTTAAAGCCAATGACGGGTATCGGGAGAAACCGAAATATGGCTTGAAATGTTTTGACGCTGATTTTACAGGCGATAAGGATGCATTTCTGCAGGATTTTGCAGACACCATCGTGGAGGATTTTCAGTATTTGAAAGAAAACGGCCTGCCTGTGGTTCAGTTCAGTCTGCAAAATGAGCCCGAATGGAGACATGATACCGGGTATTCCCACTGTCATTACAACGCAGATATGTATTATCAAACAGTGCAGAAGGTATTTCCAACCTTAAAGAAGGCGTTTCCGGATATCCTGATTCATGCGGACAGCCTGGACGGACAGTATTCCGGCCGTTCCAAAAAGATTATCGCCGATCCGGAGCTTCTGCCTTATGTGGATGCCTGGACGCATCACTATATGGGAAGTGACTCCAATACACAGATTGATCAGGCAAGTCGCCTGAACTCTAACAAAGGACGGGATGATATCTACGTATACAACACCGAGTTTGAGTATCTGGATGGAAGAACCAGCGACTGGCGCTGTATTAATACCGCTCAATCCATCATGAACTGGATGACATTTGAAAATTCCCCGACCTGGTACTGGCTGCATGCCTTAAAACCTCTGGGTAATTCAGAGGCCGAAGGATATTCTCTTGGATTTTGGAGAAAGCCGGGAGATACGGGAACACATTCGGAGAAATATAACCATATTCAGGAAGGCGAGTGGGATTACAATTATCAAAACTGGAATTCTATCCGGGGATTCCTGAAGTATATGCCATGGGATTCCGTGCGCTATACCGTGGATGAAGATGAGGTGCGTTATGACCAGCGTATTATGTCCTGGAAAACACCGGAGGGCAAACTGGTAATTGCACTTACCAATCGTTCTTCCAACGATTATTTCCAGTTCCATTTAAATACGGGTCTGGATACTTCCTTCCATGGTTACCGCTATACGCCGCAGGGACAGGATGAAATTGGACTTGGAACTATGCAGGGCAGTGAGATTTCACCGATGCTGCCGCCTCTTTCGATTGAATTCTGGGTACAGGAAGAGGATGACTCCATGAAAATGGCAGACAGTGTCGTTCTGAATCAGACAGAACTGAACCTGACTGTGGGCGGAGAAGGAAATCTTACAGCAACCGTTCTGCCGGAAAATGCTGCAAACAAGAATGTCAGATGGACGTCGGATGACTCTACGATTGCTGCAGTGGATGCAAACGGTAAAGTAACCGGTGTAAAGAAAGGTGAGACAAAGATTATTGCCACAGCTATTTCCGGAAGCGGTCAGTTTAAAGCCGAATGTACCGTGAAGGTGGGAGACGGTGGATACCGGGATATCTTTGAGGATGTGAAAGAAGAGGACTGGTTTGCCGGGTCTGTGCAGTATCTCTATGACAGAGGAATTATGACAGGTCTGGATGATACACATTTCGGACCGGCCCAAACCTTGAACCGTGCAGAATTTGCAGCCATTCTGTACCGGATGGAAGGAGAGCCGGAAGCAGTATATGAGGACAGGTTTACGGATGTACCAGAAAACCAGTATTATACAGATGCTGTTATGTGGGCAAGCTCTGACGAAGTCGGAGTGATCAAAGGGTATTATTCTGACGGGGAGAAGGGAAGATTCGGACCGGAAGATAAGATTACCAGAGAGCAGCTTGTGACGATGCTGTACCGTTATGCAAATTATAAGAATGATACTACGGCAGAGAAGTTTTCAGTGACAGACTTCCAGGATAAAGATGAGGTCAGTGAATTTGCACAGGAGGCGGTAGCCTGGGCTGTGGACAGGCAGATTATCACCGGTGATCAGGGGATGATCAATCCCAAGGGAGATACTCTGCGTGCGGTATGTGCGGCAATGGTTCAAAGATTTTTGGAAAATTGTAAGTAGGGAACTACAGAGATGAGTGTTATGAAAAAGAGACTGTCGGGAAATGGATAGTCGCAATAAGGGGAGTTATGGCTTGACTGAGTCATAGCTCCCTTATGACTATAAAGTGATACCCGGGTCAAAATACTTTTTGACTCGGGTATCATAAAATGTATTTTTATGGTGTTACGCCGTTCTCTGAAAGAATCTGTTGGATACGTGAAACCTCTACATTTCGGGGAGCAATATTGTCTTTTGCTGCCAGAGCGGCTGCAATGCCCGCGGCCTGCCCCATGTTGGCACAGATAGGCATTACCCGGAAATTGGCGTGTGCCATATGAGTGCCTGATATATTGCGCCCTGCAAGCAAAAGTCCGTCAATTTTTTCGGGGACAAGGCATCCGTAGGGGATTGTGTATCCGGCGGTCTGGGTAAAATTTTCCTGGGATCCGGTAGTATCCAGTCCGTTTCCGGTCATATTATGAATGTCAAAATTAAAGTGTGCCTTTGTTACGACCCAGTTGTCAAAGACTTTTGCATCTTGAATATCCTGTTCTGTAATTGTTTCAACACCTTTGAAATGGCGGGTTTCTCGGATTCCGATAAGAGATGCACAAGACAGCAGATAGCAGTTTTCATAGCCGGGTGCATAAGTACGCAGAAACCGGATAATAGGAGCAATCTGTTCCCGGCAGGTGATGGTGGCGGCTGCCAGATCATCCGCATTCGTGCCGTCTATACCGGTACAGTTGGTCATATTGCAGGTAACAACACCGGGCAGTGAGGTACGGTACAGGAGAACATGGCCTGCCGGAAATGGAAGGTGTTCGCGTCCCAATGCCTGAATTTCGCCGGACGGCACCTGAACGCACTGTTCAAAACCGCCGGGGAAAATTGCACGTTCGTAATCAACACCGCCTACTTTGAACATAATTGTAGCCGGCTGCATAGCGCCGTCACATTCTCTTCCTTTTACATATTCCGCTCCGGTTTTAGCGGCGATATCACCGTCGCCGGTACAGTCGATCACGACTTTGGCCATGACAGCCTCGCGGCCCGATTTACTTTCCAGAATAACACCGCACAGTGTGTTCTCTTTCATGATGACATCCGATGCAAAGGTATACAGTCTTAAGCGGATACCGGCCTCTTTAATCATTTGCAGAAAAACGGTTTTGAGGCGCTCGGGATTGATGATCTGGCGCGGAGATCCATTGAAGCCATAGTCCTCAAGGGTGTCGGAAAGATCTGCGGAACGTCCCAGGACTTCTTCATAGAAACCGCCGGCTGTCCGGCCTGTCCAGTGGCTCATCAGACCGACTGTGGAAATACCGCCCACATCACCGGTCTGTTCCACTAACATGGTTTTTGCTCCGGTTCTTGCTGCCCATACGGCAGCACCCATTCCGGCAGGACCGGCACCTAATACCAATACATCTACCTGAGCAATAACAGGGATTTGTCTTTCGGGTTCTGAATACATCATATAGTACTCCTCCTTGTGATAAATGTGATGTTTTTTGGAAGCTTCACAAAACTATGAGAATATGATATCGTTAAAAGTGAAAAAAATGAATAAACCAGTCTGCTGTTTATCTACCATTTTGTGCAAAGGAGAGAAAAAGATGATTCAGGAAGTACTGCAGGATATCGTCCGTTATTTTGACGATTTACAGGCCGAAGGTTATTATGTTTCCTTTCATAATCTTGCCATTCCCATGGATAGCTGTATGGAAAAACTGACACCGTATAATATTAACAGCAATCCTTTTTGCCTGTTGATAAAATCCAGTTCTGAGGCATGGAATTACTGTATTAAAAGACAGAAAAGAGTATTGGATGCCTGTGCGGGAGGACCTTTTTGCGGGATATGCTATGCCGGTATGGGAGAGTACGTTTTTCCGATTCATAATAAATTGGGTGAACCTCTGGCTTTTCTCAGTGTCAGTGGGTATCAGATTGAGAAAGAGCGGGCGATGGAGCGGATTTCTGTGACGGCAAGGCGATTTGATTATTCGGAAGCCCGGATAAAACAATCCTATGATCATGATCTGAAAGCCGAGCTTCCGGATTTTGACGAGTTATCTGCCCGGATGGCTCCGCTTTGCCGTATGTTTGAATTGTTAAATATCCTTTTGAGTGATCTGCCGCATGGGGCAGTTGGAAATTTGGCGCAAAATAACATTTTGGGTCATGCAGTTGTGTATTTGCGCAGACACTATGCCAGTTCTGTTTCAGCGTCGGATGTGGCGGAGGTATGTCATTGCAGTGTGTCTACGCTGAGCCATTTGTTTAAGAAAAAGATGGGGGTCAGTATCCGTAAATACCAGCAGCAGCTTCGTCTGTCAGATGCCGGAAACCTGCTGCGGGATACGGATTTGCCGGTTAATGTAATCAGTGATTTGCTCGGTTATGGTAACCCGAATTACTTTTGTAATGTATTCCGGGATGAAATCGGTATTGCACCGTCGCAGTACCGGGAGCAGTACCAAAAGGAAAAGAAAAATTAAACGGCAAGTAAGAAAATACTTTGGGGAAAGAAAGGGTGGGGAATTTGAAGCAGAAACAGGTACATAAATACGGGAGCCTTCGAAAGCAGATTTTGCTCTTTACGATGAGTGTGATATTGATTTGTCTGGCACTGATAGGAGGAAGTCTTTTTACGATTTCCCGGTCTGTTGTGAGAAAGAATCTGGTTGACAGTACACTTAAATTTATTGAGCATACCGCATATACAGTGGAAGAAGATCTGAACAACATTCAGGAGCTGATGGATTATTTTTTTGTAGATAAGCAGATTCAGTCGGCATTATCGGAGGAGATTGTTACGGATTATGACCGGATACTGCAATGGAATAAGCTGAACAACGCACTGAGTACCTATACACGATTTGATTATTTTCAGTATATAAATTGTATTCTTTTTTACAATTCAGAAGGTAATCTGCACACGTTTTCTTATATGGCGCAGAATACGAAAGATTATGTACAGCGGAATCAGGAGTTAGGATGGTATCAGGAGACGTTGGAAAGCGGAGGACGGTTATTATGGGGGAGTGAACTTACTTCATCGAAATCAGCTTATGAACCATATGAAGCAGGTATAGGGAATACGGATGTTTCTGCGATGCGTGCTTTGAGGAATCAAAACTACAAGATCATACAGGGCGCCGTATATATCAGTATTCAGCCGGGGTATTTTTCGGTTATGCAGAAGGAGAACGGCTTGAGTGATCTGGATATCTATTTATTTGATCATGCAGACCGGCTATTAAATCCAAAAGTATCAGAAGAAGAAGTCTCCCAATGGTTGTCTTCTCTGGATGATGCAAAATGGCAGGATGCAGGGTATCGCTATTGTGTTTCAGGGCAGAATATCATATATGATTACTCCATACCATCCTATGGTTACCGGTTGGTTGCGGTGCAGCCGTTGCAGAACACGTTACTGCTGGATCATAGTATTATGCTTCTTGGGGGCGTCATACTGATCATGATGGGTCTGATTGCCGTTTCCTTTTGGATTTTTCTGAACAGGAAGGTGATACGTCCAGTCACAATCTTGTCGGATACGATGAAAAGGGTTCATACGGAAGGGCTTTCTGTCAGCGTTCCTGAAACTGGAAGTATTGAATTTAATTATCTTTCGGACAACCTGAATTACATGTTGAATCAGATTCAGATTCTGATGGAAAAAAATCTGGAAAAAGAGCGGGCTGTTCAGGAAGCGGAACATAAGGCTGTATTGGCCCAGGTTAATCCTCACTTTGTTTATAATGCGCTGTTCGCAATCCGGATGATGGCCCTGATTCAAAAGGCGGACAATATTCGGGATACGGTCGACGCTTTATGGAGAATGTTGAAGAACAGCACATCCCGGGCGAAAGAAGTATTTACTCTGGCGGATGAGATACAAAATATCAAAGATTATATTCACATTTTAAGTGCGACGAATGTTCAGAAGTTTGAAGTTCTGTATGAGATTGAGCCTGAGTTATATGAGGCTGTCTGTCCGGCGTTTCTGATACAGCCGGTAGTGGAAAACGCGATTATGCATGGAATTCTTCCGAAACATGGATTTTCTACGATCCGAATCTGCGCAGCATCCAGGGAGCAAGAGATTGTCATTACCGTAACGAATGATGGAATTCCTATTCCCGCAGAGCAGCTTGAGAAAGTGAATCAGAGACTTTCCAAAGCTGCTGCGCATAAAGGTTTGGGATTAAGCAGCATCTGTCAGAGACTGTCACTCCTTTATGGAGAGGCGGCGGGTCTGACGATTACAAGCAGCGGGGAGACGGAGAAAACAGTTGTTACGATTCATTATCCGCTGCAGAAAGGAGAACAGGATGTATAAAGCCATTATTGTGGAGGATGAACTTCTTATAAGAGTTGCGTATCAGTCTATCGTAGATTGGCAGGCTTATGGGTTTGAACTGGTTGGGATGTTTGAAAACGGACAGGAGGCGCTGGAAGCTTTTGATGAACTCAAGCCGGATTTTGTATTAACAGATACGATAATGCCGTTGTGTAATGGAATTGAATTAATCCGTCAGATTAAAGAACGTGCTCCGGAAACAATTTGTATTATTCTGAGCGCTTACGGTGATTTGGATTATGTAAAAGAGGGAATGCGCATAGGAATCGATGATTATCTTCTTAAGTTGGATATTACACCGGAGCGGCTCGGCAGTTTGCTGGAGTCTGTGGCTTTAAAGTTACAGAAGCAAAAGCGCAGCGGTGTAGAGCTTGTTTCAGGTGAACGTCAAAAGGAGAGGGAGGACTTCATTCGCAGATGGATCAGAGGAGAATTCACGGAACGCGATATGATACAGGACTATTTGAAGTTTTACGGAATTAAGCTTAACATGCATCAATTAATCTGTCTGAGTATACTGATTGAGCCGGAGAAGCAGTGCGCTTTTACAGCTGAGATGTCCGGTACGATGAAGCAGGTTGTTATTCAGACACTGCAAAGTGCCGGAACATGGGTTCTTGTAGATATGCAGTCAAATTACTTATGTGCGGTAGGATGTTGTGATGATGATACGATGCAGCAGTATAAAGAAAGCGTGATGAAAAGTATACGCTTTTCGCTGAAGTCTGTAATGAATTTGTCTGATGTAACAATACAGTGTGAGGCTGCGGACGATCCCTTAAGTGTTCCTGTGGTTTTTCGTGCTATGGCTCCGTGCAGTGCGGCGGATCATACAATATCTGTTGTGATTCAGGAGATTGTTGACAGAGTTTTGCATTTACAGTATGCAGAAGTGATAGAAGGATTGAAGGAGTTAAGCAGCCTTTTTTCAGAGACTCCGTTTTTGTTAGTGGATGCGGTGCGTAATAATTGTTCTTATATTTTGATGGGTCTGCAGACTGCTATGAAAAATGATCCCTTGTTAGAAGAGTGGATGAAAGACTATTATACAAAAATGAAGTCGGATCTGCTTCATTGTTTTCATTCCAGGGATTTTATACATTGGGTAGATGAATTTGGTGTTAAGTTGGAAGAGATGAGACAAAGCCGCATATCGTCAGCTACCGTGGCTGAGAAAGCAACGGAATATATTTGCAGACATTATTCGGAAAATCTGTCTTTGAGCGATATTGCAGAATATTGCAGTATTTCCGCTACTTATCTGAGCAGGATTTTTCCGCAGGAATTGGGAAAAGGTGTTCAGGAGTATTTAATAGACCGTCGTATAAAAGAAGCTAAAAAATTGTTGATGGAAACCAATAAAAAAATATATGAGATTGCAGCCGGAGTTGGATATCCGGATCCTGTTTACTTTAATAAGGTTTTTAAAAGGAATACAGGCATGACTCCTAAAGAATATAGAATGCAGAAAATAGCTATAAAAACAAAAAATGACAAGAAAATCTGAAAGAAGACCAAAATGCTTTCCTTTGTATAAAAATACCTGATAAAAAATGACAAAAAATCAAAAAACCTCATATTTACTGTTCAAATTGACTGAGATATACTGATTATATCATCAATAAACCATTAAAGTACACAAGTGAACAGGAGGAAAGGTATGAGAAATGTAAAAAGATGGGTAGCGCTTATGATGGCGTTTACGATGGCTATGAGCTTTGCAGGGTGCGGCAATGATAAGAATGAAGAATCAAAAAGTTCCACTTCCGGAAGCAGTGGAACAGCAGCTTCCAGCAGCAGCGCAGATGCAGATTCCAACAGTGGTGAAAAGGAACCGGTCACAATTGAATTTGCTTCATGGTATGCAGCAGAGGAGACGACATCTGACACGATGTATGCCATGATTGATGCATTTGAGAAAAAGTATGACTGGATTACCGTTAATGTTACGGAGTATGCGTACAATAACTTATCAGAGCAATTACTTGTTCGCGGAGCAGGAGGCACAGCGCCTGATGTTTCTCAGGTTAACGCAGGCTGGGTGGCAAGTCTGGTGGAGATGGGCGCCCTGAATTCTATGAATGATCTTTTGACAGAGGAAGAGCTGAATGATTTTTATGCCAGCGCCAATGAGGGCTTTACCTATGGGGATCAGGTTATGGCTGCTACGATGATACGAAATCCATTTTGTATGTATTATAACAAGACGCTTTTGGAAAAAGCCGGATATCAGGAGTCTGACCTGGAAAATCTGAGTTGGGAAAAGTTTAATGAGATGTGTAAGGATATTGCAGCGCTTGGAAAAACCGATGACGGCAATGTAGTTTACGGCAGATCACTATCTACTGCGCTGTTGTCGGGAACCGGCTACTATTTCTATAACGATTTGTTTGCGAATGGAGCGGCTTATGCTGATAAAGACGGAAATATTACCTTTGGCTCTGACGGAACAATTGCCGCATTTACACAGGTTCAGGATCTGGTAAAGGCAAATGCAGTGGCATCCGGTCTTGAGATTAAAGAGAATCGTACGTTGTTTGGAAATGGTCAGATCGGTTTCCACTTTGATATTGCTTCCCAGAAGGGAACCTTCCTTGCTACCAGTTCCAAGGGAGATGCTTATGCGGAAGAGATCGGAGTAGTTCCTGTGCCGGGTGATGTTCCCACATTTGCTACGGACCATGCGCTCGTATGTTTTAAACAGACGGAGCATCCGGAAGAATGCGCGTTGTTAATTGATTTCCTTACCGGTCCGGAAGGCATGGAGATCTATACGAAAGATCTGGATGCGATCTGTGCACGGACGACCACATCTGAAATCGATTACTATAAAAATCTGAGTCCGGATATGAAGGTTTTCCTTGAAGCAGCCAGCACAGCCGAGGGATTGAATGCTAAGAACGCCCAGTATGATAATGCAATGCTGCTGATTGCAGAAGCTTTGCAGCGCGTGACGATCAATATGGAAGATCCGTCTGCTGTCGTAAAGGAAATTGATACTAAGATGAAAGAGCTTTATGGGCAGAATTAGTTAAATACCTTATAAAGGACTGGGGAAATGCCTTCAGTCCTTTACTTTAGAAGAAAGGAAAGCATATGATATGAAACAAAAACGTTGTTTGCCAATGAAGAAGGGCAGGATGAGCGAGCGCGGCAAAGATTTGGTTTTTGCATATACCCTTTTACTTCCTGCGATTCTGGTTTTCATGGTAGTTATCTTTTTTCCGATTGTGAAGGGAATTATGGCAAGCTTTTGTGACTATACGATTATTCACATGAATGATGGTATGAAGTGGAATGATTTCGCCAATTATAAGAAGGTTCTCTCCGACGGAGCTTTTGTGAGACAGCTTACGAATACGCTTATTTTTGTAGTTGGTACAGTGGGACTGGAATTTGTTGTGGGTCTGGCGTTAGCGCTTTTGCTTAACAGTAAAATTAGAGGACGGTCCTTCCTGCGTTCTGCATTTCTGATTCCATGGACAGTTCCTTCCATCGTGGTAGCGGTTCTGTGGGCATGGATGTTTCAGGCGCAGTTTGGAGTGTTAAATTATATCTTTGATTCTATGGGATTACTTTCCAATTCCCATATGGAATGGCTCCAGAATCCGCAGACAGCTATGATTACAGTAATTGTGGCCTGCTTTTGGAGACAGACCCCTTATATGATCGTTATGCTGCTTTCAGGTCTTCAGGCAGTCCGGGCGGATTTGCTGGAGGCTGCTGAGATGGACGGGGCAAATTACTGGCGGCGTCTGACTTCGATTATTCTGCCGTCCATAAAACCTGTAATCGGTACTACCTTGATTACCTCCATACTGTCATCGTTCCAGCAGTTTACAATTATCTATAATATGACGGATGGCGGTCCGATTGATGCTACGACAACCCTTTCGATCGCTACTTATAAACAGGCGTTTACAAGTTATGATTTGGGGGCCGGTTCAGCGCTTGGAGTAATATGGCTTGTGATTTTGGGCAGTATTGTTACTTTTTACAATGTAAAGTCCAAACGTTTTGATGACTAAAGGGGGACAACCAGGTGAAAAAAAAGAGACTGAAGATGATGGGAATTTATCTGATCCTTATCATTGCACTTGTGATTTTTCTGTTTCCGATGTACTGGATGGTAATCTCAGCATTCAGAAACAATAACGGTCTGATGCAGTGGCCGCTGAACTTTAAGCCGGTGATTGACACATTCAGTAATATAGCGGCGGTTTTTTCATCGGATAAATATACACATTATATTTTAAATTCCTTTATTATTTCAGCAGGAACCATGCTGTCCTGCGTGCTGTTATCTCTTCTGGCGGGCTATGCACTTTCAAGGTATAAATTTCCTATGCGTAAAGTGATTATGTCTACCTTGTTGTCAGTGCAGATGTTCCCGACAGTGGCAATTTTGATTACACTGTATACCTTTTTTGTACGGTTTAAATTGACGAATACATATACAGGACTGGTATTAGCTTGCTTGTGTGTTTCCTTGCCGCTATCCGTTTGGATGATGAAATCTTTCTATGACACAATTCCCCTGTCTTTGGATGAGGCGGCTAAAATAGACGGATGCGGACGCTTTGGAATTTTATTCCGGGTTATTATGCCAATGATGAAGCCTGGGATTTATGCAGTGGGAATTTATTCCTTCCTTATGGCATGGGATGATTATGTATTCTCAAAAGTTCTTATAAATGTAAATGATAAAAAGACTTTGACTGTGGGAATTGCAGAAAGCTTTATGGGAGAATTTTCTCATAATTATGCAGGGATGATGGCGCTGGCAGTTGTTGCAGCACTTCCGATTGTGTTGATCTTTATCATTTTCCAGAGATTTCTGATATCCGGTATGACTGCCGGTGCGGTGAAGGAATAAAGATATTGTAGGAGAAAGAATAGGGGAAGAAATATGAAAAAAAGGATTTTAAGTTGGATTCTTTGTATGGCGGTACTGTTGATGGGTCTGGATGCTGCCCCTGTTGTCAAAGCGGCGGAAGAAGATGAAAATGTAATTATTCTGGATGATCAGGATGCGGAAAGGCATGGAAACTGGCTTAGTGGAAGCAGCCGCGGCGGGAAATACGGAAGCAGTTATACGGTTTTGCAAAAAGACAGTACGGGAGATACCTGGATAAAGTGGGCTGCCAAGCTGCCTAAGTCCGGGGATTACAGGGTATACTATATGCAGCCGGATGGAGTGAGTGATTCAAAGAGTATTGCTTCAGCAGCTCCTTTTACGGTTCATCATGCATTTGGAGAAGATACTGTTTTGGTGAATCAGAGAAAAACAGGTGGAAAATGGGAACTTCTGGGAACCTATACGTTTACGGATAATGACAGTTATATTCAACTTTCCAGTAAAGTAGAAGAAAATAATACAATGGCGGATGCGGTTAAATTTGAGTATATACCTGAAAATGTCATAGTTGATAATACGGAGGCAAAAACAGAAGGAACCTGGAAAGAAGGAACCAGCAGGAAGATATTCTGGGGAGAGAATTACAGTGTTGGAGTCCGTGATGAAAGTGGAAACACCTGGATGGAATGGACACCGAATTTAGTCAGAGAGGGATATTATAATGTACAGATTGTTCATCCTGACGGTGGAGATTCAGGTGCAAGTATCGCGTCGGATGCCCATTATATCATTACACATGCGAAAGGCGCAGAAGATTTACGTGTCAGCCAGAAGGACAAAGGTGGATGTTGGGAAACAATAGGAACTTATTATTTCCGTGCAGGTACGGAGGGTAAGGTAAAACTCATAACAGATATTTCCAATACAGCAAATAATACGTTTGGAGATGCGGTGCGTTTTGAATATCTTGAAAAGTATGAGGCTCCTTCTCTTGAAGTTATTGTAGACAATACAGAGGCAACCGGAGATATCGGGGAAGAAGGCTGGCATACATCCACATGGCGCAGTGATTATTACGGAAGTAATTATCTGACCACTGAAACAGGCGGAGATAAGAAAGAAGTTGTGTATACTCCGGATCTTCCCCAAATGGGAAATTATGCGGTTTATTATTATGGACCAAAGGGTGAGGCAGCGGGAGTTCCTTATGAAATCCGTCACAAAGATGGGTTGACAGTTGAAAAGTTTGATCAGTCTGCCGCAAAACAAAAAGAATGGAATCTGATCGGTATTTATCCTTTTGCAAAAGGAACTGGCGGAAGCGTCACCGTGCGAAATGAAGGCAGCAGTACGAATGTTTTTTCGGATGCATTGAAATTTGTATTGGTGGATCGGGAAATTTCTCTGGGACTGATGAAGTGGGACGGTGATTGGGAGGTCAGCGGAGAAGGTGACAGCTGGAAGGGAACGGCACAGCAGGGCGCTTCGGTCACTATACCCTATACAGCACGGTATACTGGTTATCATCTGGTAGAAATTGCAATTCCGGAGAATGCAGGTGAGTTAAGCAGTGAGGTCACCGTTTCCTGTGGAGAAACCAGCAGCAGGATTGATTTGTCAGGAGAGAAAGCAGGATACCGAAAAGCAGCAGTGTTTTATCTTGAAGAAGGGGAAGACTATGAAATTACCCTGACAAACGGACAGGATGGCATATTGGCTCTGGAGGGTGCAGTTGTTCGATATACAGGTTATGATCTGATGTATGAAGATTTTGACAGTAGCTCGTCTCTGGGTGAGTGGACGCATAGTGAAGCCAGCAATTGGACGGTGCAGGATGGAGCATTATCTGGTTCGGCAGGTGAGATTCACCAGCTCAAAAATGAGTGGATCAATGCACAGATGACAGCAAAGGTTCGGGTGGATTCTTTGCAGGAGGATGCTTTATTTGGTTTGATCCTAAGTGGTTCAAATAATACTTATGTAAAGCTTACCTATTCGCCGGAAAAATCCTGTTTTGTATTATACGATTACCAGACAGGTACCCTCCTGGGAGAAAGTGTTCCTGTTAAAATTGAAGAAGGAGAAGAGACTATTATTTCTGCAGCATTTTCTTATCCGGAGCTTTCAATTATTGTGAATGGTGAAGAAGTCATGGAGGTTGAATTTGGCCGCGATGGAGAAATTGGCTTTTTTGCAGAGAATGTGTTGCTTTCCGTTTCTGAGCTTTATGTACGTTCATTGTCCGGACCTGACATGGTCAGCGGTAATTACAAGGTAAATCTGGATGAACCAAGGCAGACCATCTGGGGACTTGGCATTGAGGTACAAAGTGATTCTATTGGATCCGGTAATAACGGGCTGCCGGAAGAACCGACTTCCGTCCCTCATGATCTGGTACAGTCAGAACGTGACCGCCTTTATAATGATATGCTGAAAGGTTTCAGATACCTGAGACTTGCAGGCGGACTCTATTATCGCGGGACAGACGAAGAGCAGAAACATTTGAAAGAGCGTTGGGATACACAGGATGAAGAACTGGCGGAATTAATTGAGAAATCCGGTATCGAAGGAGTGGATTTTGAATTTTGGTCTCCGACACCTTACTTTAAAAACAGCAACAGTTATATCACAACGAATGAAAAAAATACATTAAAATGTTTCGATTCGAACTTTACCGGTGATAAACAGGCATTTTTGCAGGATTTTGCCGATACTGTAAAAGAGGATCTGCAGACTCTGCAGAAAAATGGAATACCGGTTATCCAGTTTGGACTTCAGAATGAAGCGCCTCATAAGGTAAACAGCTATTCTCATTGTCATTATGACAGCCAACCGTATTATGAGACGATGAAAGTGATGATTCCTACGTTAAAAGAGGCATTTCCGAATCTCCATGTCCATGCCGACAGTTGGAATGGTCAATATTCCGAAGGATCCAAAAAGATCATCAAGGATGAGGAATTGCTGAAGCTTATCGATGCGTGGACCTTCCACCGCATTGGTTATAATTCGGATAATCAAATCAGTTCAGCAAATTACTATAATTCCAATAAAGGGCGCGATGACATTGTTGTGTATAACAATGAGTTTGAATATTTCGGAAGTGCGTCTGATTGGAATTGTATCAATACAGCGCAGTCGATCATGAACTGGATGACATTTGAAAACGCTCCGACCTGGCATTGGCTGCATATGCTCAAACCTTTGGGAAACTCTGAAGCATCCGGATTTTCACTGGGCTTCTGGAGAGCTTCCGGCGATGAGAATGACAGAGGAAAGTACGACTATATTGAGGAGGGGCACTGGGATTATAATTACCAGAACTGGAATTCCATTCGTGGTTTCTTAAAATATATGCCATGGGATTCCGTACGTTATGATGTGACGGAAGATGAGATAAGAACAGATCAGCGTATTATGTCTTACAAGACTCCGGAAGGCAGAATGGTGGTTGTCCTGACAAATCGTGCAAGTGATACGGCATTTACATTTCATATTGATACTGGTACAGATGCCGTCTTCCGTGGTTATCGTTATACGCCGAAGGATACAGGGGAGATTGCATTGTCTCCTATGTCGGGAAGCGCAATAGATCCGACGCTGCCGCCGCTCAGTATTGAATTCTGGGTACAGGATGCAGATGAAACAATGAAGATGGCTGACGGAGTTTCTCTGGACAGCACAGAATTGACACTTTCTGTTGGGGATACAAAACAGCTGAATGCTACGGTAACTCCTGCGGATGCTGTAAATAAAAATGTTACCTGGAGATCAGAAGATTATACGGTTGCTTCCGTGGACGAAAATGGAAAAGTAACCGGTTTATCGGAAGGTGAGACAAAGATTATAGCTATGGCTGTTTCCGGCAGCGGTCAGTTCCGGGCAGAGTGCACGGTAAAAATAGGAAAAACAGAACCTGTAACATTTGAGGATGTGCAGGAAGACGACTGGTTCTATGATGACGTGAAATATGTAAGCGAAAAAGGTATCATGACCGGCCTGGAAAAAACGATTTTCGGTCCGGCACAGGAACTGAACCGTGCCGAGTTTGCAACGGTTTTGTATCGGATGGCAGGAAGTCCGGACGTAGAGTTTCAGAATAAGTTCCCGGATGTAAAAGAAGGTGAATTTTACACGGATGCAGTCATGTGGGCGAGTGAACAGGGAATTGTTACAGGCTATACGGATACAGGTATGTTTGCGCCGTGCAAAAGTATCAGCCGTGAAGAACTGGCGGTCATGATGTATCGCTACGCAAAATACCGTGGACAGGAGGATACTGACAAAGGAGATCTTTCAGTCTGGCCGGATTGTGATTCCGTAAGCGAATTTGCAGAGAAAGGAATGTCCTGGGCAGTTGCCAATGACATCATCCGGGGTGCGGATGGAAAACTTCTGAACCCGCAAGGTAAGGCAAATCGTGCAGAATGTGCTGCGATTGTTCACAGATATTTTAAAAATATTGAAAAATAATTTGATCTCGTCAATTTGTGCAGTGCAGCTGCTGCAGAAGAATTAAAAAATACTGCCGTGTCAGAATATGATTTCTGACACGGCAGTATTTTTTTCTGAGATTCCTGATACCATACGTTTGATTTCAATTTGGTACGATAGATAGAGTTCATACTTTCTTTTATGCTTAAAATAGGGTAAGATAATATGTAAGAAAATAGGTAAGATGAGCATTTACAAGACTGTGTGTAAATGCTCTTTTTGTTTTCTGATATTTGTCCCAATATTGACAAATATGTCCCAAGATGATATAACTAAAGCATAGAGAAAGAATGAGAAGGAGAGTGCGTATCATGAAGAAAAAAAATGTGATAAGCTTAATAAAATATTATATGGAAAAGAATGATGCGGGCTTTCGGAATGAAGCTTATGAAATTGCTAAAGGATTTGATGCTTCTGGAGATTATCAGCTTTCAGAGTATATTATGTCCTTATTGTCCAATGTGAATACGTTTGTTCCACAGATGTCGGAGAATACTTCTCCCTTTTTTGAAAAAATTGAGGGGAAGGAAGATATGCTGTTACTTCCGGATGTAATTACCAGTGATTTATTGGGCGTAGTAAATGCAATTGAACATCATATTGGAATTAATAAGTTTTTGTTTCAGGGGGCACCAGGAACAGGGAAGACGGAGGCAGTTAAGCAACTTGCACGAATATTGAATAGAGAAATTTTCATGGTGGACTTTTCAGCAGTGATTGATAGTAAGCTGGGACAGACACAAAAGAATTTATCCATGTTGTTCAAGGAAATAAATAGTTTCGTTCAACCGAATAAGGTAATTGTTATGTTTGATGAAATTGATGCATTGGCTTTAGACCGAACGAATCAGAATGATTTGCGGGAAATGGGGCGGGCAACTTCTGCTATGTTGAAGGGATTTGACCGGATGAATGAAAATGTAGTTTTAGTCGCTACAACTAATCTTTATAAATACTTTGATAAAGCGTTAATTAGAAGATTTGATTCAGTCATTGATTTTGATAGATATACCCAAGAAGATCTTCTTTCGATTGCAGAGAAGATGCTAGATCAATATCTTGATAAATTAAAACTGGCAAATAGGGATATCCGCTTGTTCCGTAAAATAATGAAACTAATGCCACAGATACCGTATCCTGGGGAATTGAAAAATTTGATTAAAACGTCTGTTGCATTTAGCAATCCACGTGATGGTATGGACTATTTTAGAAGGCTTTACTATGCAGTTTGTAATGAAAAACCGGAAGATTTAAAAAAACTTCAGAGTCAGAAATTTACAGTTAGAGAAATAGAAATACTGGTTGGAAGATCAAAAAGTAGTGTTGCAAGAGATTTGAAAGAAGGTGTAATGAATGAATAACATTTTACAATTAAAAGGAAGATTTGAACAAAGACCTAATAGCTCCAAACTGGGATCGCCGAAACTTCCGAAGGGAAAAAGTGTGTCTTCGTTACATCTTGTTGAATTATCTGAGCAATTGAAAAGAATTTTGCAGTACTGGAAAACAAATACGGATATCAGTGGTGCCTTGGTTAGCGTACACTATACACATATTGTTGCAAAGAGTAATAGATTGAAGATTTTGTTATCTGAGAATAGTAAATCTCCTACGGAATCTATTAGAGGAGTTAAGTTTATCTGGGAACCAGACGAGAATGGTAAAGAGATACAAAAGCATGTGTTTACTCATTATGTTTCGCTTAAAGCGATTGAAAAAGCAATCGAAGTTTTGAGTGGAACAATATCTGTTATTGAAAAATACTTTAATGGAAATATTACTAGCGAGGAAACAGAAAAGATAGCAGAGACACCGGCGGATAGATTTAGTGAATTTTCTAAATCCAATTTTTTAAACGCTGTGGTGGATGGATTTTACGTTGAAAGTTTTGATATTGATCGTGCTACAGAAGAGATAACAGAGGAGTCCATTATAACAATTTATCAGACCGGGATTGAAACGAAGAAGTTGTTGTCAAAGTTTGGGATTCATATCGTTGATGAACGTATTATTGATGGAACTACATTAAGACTTAATCCAGATGAAGCGAAACTGCTATATAATAATGCTTCGTATCTGATTGCGATGAGTGTCACTGATTTTTCCCAGCTTACCAGAGATGAGGTGTTGGATGATAAGGAGGAGTTTAGTAGTGAAGAAAGCTTGATACCTCATCCGACCAACGAACCTGTAATAGGAGTTATTGATACACAATTTAATGAAAAAGTGTATTTTCATGAGTGGGTGGAATATAAAAATTTACTTGATCCGAATATTCCATTGACTGCAAAAGATTATGAGCACGGAACAGGAGTAAGTTATATCATTGTAGATGGTCCGCAAGGTAATCCGGCACTTGATGATGGGTGTGGTAGATTCCGAGTACGTCATTTTGGTGTTGCAACACATAAGGGCTTCAGTTCATTTACTGTGTTAAAAATGATACGAAATATTGTTGCCTCAAATAGGGATATTAAAGTATGGAATTTATCATTGGGTTCCAAACTCGAAATCAAGCCTAATTTTATTTCCCCAGAGGCAGCAGAACTTGACCGTATACAAAGTGAGTATGATGTTACTTTTGTTGTTGCGGGGACAAATATTCCAGATGGTGAAACAAAAAAAGATATGAAAATTGGATCGCCAGCAGATTCGCTTAATTCTCTAGTAGTCAATGCTGTAGACTTTAGAGGGAAATCAGCATCTTATACGAGAGTTGGTCCTGTATTATCCTTTTTCCATAAGCCTGATATCAGTTATTATGGTGGAGATGGTTCCAGCTATATGGATAAAATGGTTGTATGTCGTGATGATATGGGGGCGGCATATGTAAGCGGAACTTCATTTGCAGCACCGTGGATTTCAAGAAAACTGGCATATTTAATTCACATTATGGGATTGAGTAGAGAAGTTGCGAAAGCGTTATTGATTGATGCTGCTGCGGGATGGAATAGGAAAGATGATGTTTCACATAGTATCGGTTATGGTGTTGTTCCAAAACATATTAGTGATATTATGAAATCATCGAATGATGAGATACGTTTTATTTTGACTGGCGCATCAGAGGAATATGAGACATATACATATAATCTGCCAGTACCGATTGTAGATAATGCACATCCATTTTATGCAAGAGCAACGTTAGTATATTTTCCACAGTGTGATCGTAATCAGGGGGTCGATTATACAAGCACTGAAATGGATATACACTTTGGTAGAGTTGTTGTCGAAAACAGAAAAGCTAAGATAAAACCAATAGATAATAACCAGCAATCGGAAGATAAGTTGATTACCCTTTATGAAGAAGATGCAAGAAAAATGTATCGGAAATGGGATAATATCAAGCATATTAGTGAAGAGATTAAAGAAAGAAGAATACCAAGGAAAGCATATGATTCTGGTCTTTGGGGGCTTAAGATAAATACCAAAGAACGTTTGCAGAGAAGAAAAGAACCACTTCAATTTGGAGTAGTTGTAACATTGAAGGAAATGAATGGTGTAAATCGTATTGACGATTTTATCAAGATGTGTATGGCGCGTGGCTGGCTGGTTAATCAGTTGGATATTGAGAATCAGTTGGATGTATATGCAAAGGCAGAAGAAGATATAGTATTCGAGTAATAATGTAGAAAAATGCATATGGAGATAGGAGGGGGTTATATGACAATTCCGAATGCACCAAAAAGTAAAAATCAGAGGTATATAAAAAGGTAAGAAAGAAGCAGCTATGGACCGTAAGGGGCTATAGCTGCTTCTTTCTTAGATTCCAAAGTAATCGTCCACGCCATCTGCAATTCCTGATGCCATACGTTTTTGCATTTCCTGATCCTGCATGGCAAGATCATCATCAGGGTTGGTCATAAATCCCATCTCTACAATCGTTACAGGAATTCGGCACCAGTTAATTCCACTCATGTTATCGTAGTTTTGCACTCCCATATTTTTGAATCCGGTCGCAGCGCAGTAAGCATCTACAACAGATTGGGAGAGACGCTGGCAGGAATCGGCCATGGAACCGACATAAGGGTTGGAAGAGGAAGGTGCCATGGTAAGTGCACCGTTCACGGAACTGCTGTCACTGCCGTTTGCGTGAATTCTCAGAAAAATTTCGGCGCCGGAATTATTTGCTGTCTCGGCACGTTCGGCATTACTGATATTCACATCATGTGTTTCACGGATCATGACCACCTGATAGCCGCGGTTTTGAAGTTCCTCTCTCAATTTCAAGGAGACATCCAGCGTCAATTGATATTCAGGAACCCCAGTAGTTCTTCCGGTGGTTCCGCTGGCGACCTTTGCCTTTGTTTCGGAAGCACCTGGACCAATGGGTTCCTGTTCACTGTTTCCCTGTGCCTGATGTCCGGCATCAATTGCGACGATATGACCGTTGCCGGAGGGAGTTGGTTCCGGAGTTGGCTCTTCTGTCGGGAAAGGGGTCGGTTCCGGAGTATTCTCTGGTTCTGCGGTTGGTTCCAGAGTTGGTGTTTCTGTTGGAGAAGGAGTGATTGCAGGAGTTTCTGTTGGAGCAGGTGACTCCGTAAGAAGGGAGGAAATAGATGCAGTCTTTTCCTGGGTGGTATTACGCATTTTCAGTAAACTGCTGATACCCAGGACGCATCCAATGATGCCTGCGGCAGCGCATAGGATGACCAGAATTTTTAATTTGGTTTTCATTGTTTTATATACCTCACTTTAAAATTTTATTAGCAGGCGATTGCGGGAGCACAAAATACTCTTTGCATCCAACATTACAGCTTAATAGTATAGCAAGAGTTTTTCTGCGTCAACAAGAGAAATTATATTTCTGAAATTTACGAATTCGTAATATTTTGCATTGTTTTTTTATGGTATAGTAGAAGAAAGTATTTGACCGTGTCTGGAATAAGGAAGCCGGTTATAGAAAGAAACAAAGCGTACAGGCGGCTCCGAAAGAGTTTCGCAATCGCCTATACAAATAGTAACAGGAAAGGAGCCAGAGGGGATGGCAATTGATAAAGTAAGGGATTACATGAAAGAGTATAACAAAGATCAGGAAATTATAGAGTTCAGTGAATCTTCTGCTACCGTGGAGCTTGCGGCTCATGCGGTGGGATGCGAACCGGCGAAGATTGCAAAGACAATGTCTTTTTATGGAAAGGAAGAAGGAAGCTGTATTCTGGTTGTGACAGCAGGAGACCGGAGAATTGATAACAGTAAATTTAAACATACATTTGGAATGAAAGCAAAAATGCCCAAAGGGGAGGATGTGGAAGCATTGACAGGACATGCGATCGGGGGCGTTTGCCCTTTTGCAAATCCGGAACATGTGGAAGTATATCTGGATGAATCTATGAAGCGTTTTGAAGTAGTTTATCCGGCGGCAGGAAGCAGTAATTCAGCAATACCGGTGACTTGTGATGAATTGGAGCAGATCTCCCATGCAAAAGGGTGGGTCGATGTATGCAAAGATTGAGAGATATGCAGTAGATAGGGGTTGAAACGAGTATGGGACAGATGAAGAATAACAGGAAGGCTCTGCAGGTAATTGCGGAGGTTCGAAAGGCAGTAATCGGAAAGGACGAAGCTGTTGCGAAGGTGATGACTGCGATTCTGGCAGGAGGTCATATTCTGCTGGAGGATATTCCGGGAGTTGGAAAGACAACGATGGCAGTGGCATTTTCAAAGGCTATGGCACTGCAGCAGAACAGGGTACAGTTTACGCCGGATGTACTGCCTGCGGACATTGTAGGATTTTCCATGTATCAGAAAGATACGGGACGTTTTGTATATCAGCCGGGAGCCGTAATCTGCAATTTGTTTCTGGCAGATGAAATCAATCGAACTTCACCGAAAACACAGTCTGCACTTCTGGAGGTAATGGAAGAGGGAAAGATTACTGTGGATGGGACAGAAATTAAGGTTCCTGAGCCATTTATTGTAATTGCCACACAGAATCCTTTTGGAAGTGCCGGAACGCAGCTCCTTCCGGAGTCTCAGGTGGATCGTTTTATGATCTGTATGAGTATGGGGTATCCGGATATGAAATATGAGATTGAGATTGTAAAAGGCAAGGTTCTGAACAATCCTATGGATGAGGTCCAGCCGGTTATGAATGGACAGGAGTTGATGGATATCCGAAAGCTGGCAGAGGCTACTTATATCCATGATGCGGTGTATGAATATATGGGACGGTTAGTAGGTGCGACCAGAAAGCATGAGTTGATCGAATTGGGCTTAAGCCCGAGGGGAACACTGTCTATAGCTGCTATGGCCAAAGCAAATGCATTTCTGGAAGGCAGGGACTATGTGGTTCCGGAAGATGTACAGTTGGTATTTCCTGATGTTGCAGTTCACCGGATACGGCTGAATTCGAAAGCGAGAATCAATCATGTATCAGTAGCGGAGGTGATACGGCAGATTCTTGAGAAGACACAGAAACCAACGGTGCGTGAAAGACATTCATAGGTGGTCAGAATATGATTCGAATAATTTTATATCTGTTGGGCACGGCAGTTACCGGATATCTGGCGTTGATTTATCCGAAAGACATGGTGATTATGGTATTTGTTCTGGAAGTATTATTATTTCTTCCGGCGCTGCTGTATAGCATGTATCTGTCACGGAAGGTAAAGGTAAGTATCCGGGTGCCGGTTCCTGTTGCGGAGAAGAATCAGGCTGTTGATGTGGATATTCTGGTGGATAATCAGTCGGGAATGCCGTTGCTTTGTGGAAAACTTTATCTGAAAGTAAGGAATTATTATCACAAAGGAACTGCTTTGGAAAAGGTTCGGATACAGTCTCCAAGGAAGAGTAAGACCAGCTGCAGATGTCGGTTGAGTAGCGGGAATTGCGGGAAACTGAGTATTGCAGTTGGGAGAGTATATACAGGTGATCCTTTGGGGATCTTTTATCTGCCGGTGAGCATATCAAAAAGGCAGGAATCCCTGTCTGTGATGCCTGTCATCCAGCCGATGGAATTGGACATAGATAAAAGAGACTGGGAGATTCTTTTGGATTCGGATGAATATGACACGACCAGGGGCGGGGAGGATCCGTCAGAGGTATTTCAGATCCGTTCTTATCGGAGAGGGGATCGGATGCAGAGCATCCACTGGAAAATGACAGCGAAATCTGAAGACTTGATGGTGAAAGAATTTTCCAGACCCCTGTATTGTGCAGTGGTCATGTTTCTGGATATGAGGGCTGCGCAGAATGGTTCCGGTTTTGACAATGCTGATGAATATCTGGAAAGGGTATTGGCGGTATCCTCCGGGCTTATGGAAGCGGAGTGCCGCCATATGGTGGTATGGTATGATAGAAAGGAAAATCAGATCTGCCGTATGCAGATAGAAACGCAGGAGCATCTTTATGGATTGATTGAGCAGTTATTTCAGATTCTTCCCTATACGGAAGGTGTGAATCTGGAGGAGCTGTATCATGAGGAATATCCTTATCATACCTATTGTTTGTCGTATCTTCTGAATCTGAAGCTGGAATTATGGGAAGGAGGTGGATTTTCGTGCAGAGGCGAAAAGAAACTTCTATCGTAATTGGTCCGGTCAGGATGCGTACGGCCAATCAGCGGAAGTATCGTGAATCTTTTCAGATGTGGGTTCGTTTTTTGTATTTTGTGATGGCTTCCTTCGGATGTGTATACTGGTTATTTTCCATGCTGGAGTTGGAAGTTTCCATGCAGAAGGTATTTCTGACGGCAGGTCTGTCCGCATGTTTGTTTCTGGCAGTATTCGGGAGCACGTGGAAACTGCGTATTACACTGCCGGTTATCGCTTTTTCTTTGGGCATTTATATTTTTTACCAGAGAGAAAGTCTGATCAGCGGAATGGGAATGCTGCTTAATAAGATTTCAGAACTGGTACAGCGTTATTATGGGCAGGGATTTGGAAGTTTTATAACAGATGATCGGAGCACGGACCTGAACCGTGTGTGTTGTTTGACGGCATTTCTGCTTGTAATGCTGTTGGGATACGGAATTCTGCGGCGTCAGAGGATGGGTGTAGTCTCCATTCTTTCTGTTATTTTATTTTGTGCAAGCTTAAGTTTAGACTGTTTCCCGGATGAGGGGGCAGTCCTGCTCTGGATTTGTGCCTGTTTGGGACTTTGTGCTATGGGAAGCAAAAGATGGGGAAGGCTGCTTCCCAACCTTCAGATGAGGGCAGGACTTCTGATGTTTGTGTGTTCTGTTGTTTTATTGTCTGTGAGTTCGCTGTGGATTGTGCCGGGAATTTCGTCTGTATTTGTGGAGAAACATGAAGAGGCGATGCGGTTCCAGAAAAGAATGGAAGTTCAGATTGAAGACTTTATGCTTCGGACGCCATTTTCCGGTTGGGAGATTTTTTCAGGATTTACCTGGCAGGGGAAGGTGGAAAGCGGTCAGCTGACCAACAGCTCGCCGGGACGGACAGGCAGGACGGCTCTGACTGTGACACTGGATAAGATTCCGGATGAAAATCTCTATATGAGGGGATTTATCGGTGGAATTTATGAAGGGGATCGTTGGCAGGAGATATCGGATGAAGATTTCCGGGTGACAGCGGAAAACCAATGGGATATGAGTCAGGAGGAGATTGAAGAGGCCAGAAAGCTGCTGCTCAATCAGACGTATGAGTCCTGGGATTTCTTGCGGAATACGACGCAGGTTGTGGAAAGGCATGGAACGTATCAGGTAGACTTAAAGGAAGTCAAAGGATCTTATGGTTATCTTCCTTATCATACAGGGATTGATACGTTGGAGAAAGGGACATTGGAACTGCAGGCGGACGGAGAGACAGTGAGATATACGGATCAGCTTTCTTATGAGGGATATTTTGGAGAGCCTTCGGGTGTGCTTATGATTTCATCTGCGGTGGAGAATCCTACCATAGATTTGTACAGCGCCTATGTCAGAGAGCATTACCTGTATGTGCCGGCAGAAGGGATCGAACAGCTGAGGGAATTATGTGGACAGATGGAGGATGCATTCGGTGAAATGGCAGAGGCGAATCCATCTGCTTATCCGTATTGGGCGGCTGAAGCTGTTCGGGAACTTTTGGCTTCTCAGTGTACCTATAGTACAACGTTGTCACCGCTTCCGCCGGGACAGGATTATACGGAGTATTTTTTCTTTGAACAGAAGAAAGGGTTCTGTACCCATTTTGCCAGTACCGGAGTCCTGATGCTGCGTATGCTTGGAGTACCGGCAAGATATGCGACCGGATATGTAGTAAGGCCAAATGAATTTAAAAAGGATGCAGATGCGGATACCTTCACGGCAGAGGTACCGGATGGTAATGCACATGCGTGGGTTGAAATTTATGACCAGTCTCTGGGCTGGGTACCGGTTGAGGTTACACCCGGGTATGATGCAGGCAAGGAAGCAGATTCTTTTCTGGAAGGTGGGGAATCCAATGAGGGGATAACACCAGTTCCAACTCAGATACAGACACCAACTGCAGTCCCTCAGGTGTCTGAGACACCGGATGATCATGCAGGAGATGGTAAGGATTCATCAAAACAGAATGCCGGAAGAGATGCAGTGATTCGTACAGCAGGTACAATTTTACTGGTTTTATTGGCAGCAGCGATTTTTTGTGGCCTGATTTGGATTAGAAGGTATTTTCTGATTCGCGGAAGAAGGAAGCGTTTTGGCAGTAAGAGTAAGCGGCTTGCTGTTATGTCGATCTCACACGAGATGTACCGAATGCTTCGTTTTGCGGGATATGGTCAGCCGAATCATATTTCAGATCAGGAGTATGGGCAAAAAATCCAGGAAGCATTTTCCGTTTTGGAGGATGGGGAATTCCTGACGTTTATTGCATGTGTTCAGAAAGCAAAATTCTCACAAAGTCTGCCGACAGAAGAGGAAGTAAAGCTTTGCCGCGGGGTCTATCAGAAATTGGAGCAAAATCTGGAAGGCAGAGGATCACGCATCAGGCAGTTCTGGTGGAAGTTTATTCGGTGTTATCAGTTATAGTGCGGAATAGTTACACGATTTGTTTCATATATTAAAATAACGAATGGCTGTTATCTGCCGTTTGGGATGACCGCAAGTTATTTCTGAACACACTCTAAGTCGGATTGAAAACGGCAGAACGTGTATTAATATATGAGAAGAAATAGAAAGCATAAGATGCAGGAACAGGTAAGGTTTGCAGCAGCAATTCTGTTCCTGCTTATTTTTTTGCCGCTTCTGGGAACGATACTTTTATCCGGAAAGCAGGAGGTAAAATTTACGAAGGAAAAAGAAATAGAATCTTTGCTGGCTTCGGTTGTCTATCGGGAAATACCCAGGCAGAGTCAGGATCAGATGATCTGTGCCCAGGCAGTTCTGGTCAGAAGCCGTATCTGGCTTTTGCTCAGTAAAACCGAAGACCAGCAGGCAGTATACGATCAAATTCTGAAAGAGAACCTGGAGTATGAGAGAGACCATGACATGAAAGCGGAGATGTTGAGTAAATGCAGGGAGGCAGTTCGAAGTACGGAGGGATGTGTGCTGCGCTATGGGGGGCAGATTGTAGAGGGACCATTTTGCAGAGCCAGCAACGGTTGGACCAGGGGAGGAAAAGAAGTTTTTGGAAAAGACAGTTACGGTTGGCTGGTGGGTGTGGAAAGTAAAGCAGATCTGGATTATGAAATTGACAGGCAGCCAGTCAGCTATACAGAGGAGGCGTTTTATGAAAAGATACAGCAATCGTTGGCAGCAGGTACCAGTGGGAGCGGACAGGAGACAGCGGACGGACAGAATCTGGAAAAGGAGGGGATTTTAGATCAGATTTCTGTGGTAACTACAGACTCTTCCGGTTATGTCACGGATGTGCAGGTCGGTGGAGTCCGAATGTCCGGTGAGGCTTTTCGTCAGGCATTGGAGCTGCCATCGGCATCTTTTACATATATAAGAGAGGAAGATACGATTTCATTCACCTGCCGGGGAGCGGGACATGGAATGGGATTGTCCCAGTTTGGAGCTGACAGTATGGCAAGAGAAGGGAAGGAGTGGAGAGAGATTCTGAATTATTATTTTCCAAATGCACAGGTGGGATAAGCGGAAAGGAAAAGAAGAATAAAATAATCAGTGAAATTTTGTATAGATTTCTATTTTCAGGCAACCCTACTAATACAGAAAAACCGATGGTGTTTTTTATAAAATTAGTAGAGGTGAATGACATGAAATCAAGACAGAGAACATTGCGTATTATGTTGAGCGGCATTTTGCTGATGGCAACCCTGGCATGCGGGGTATATGTGTACCGCTATGAGAGCAATAAGAAGGAAGAGGCGCGGATTGAGAGTGCAAAAGAGGAAGAAGAAAATGAGTTAGACAAGACGGTTGAATCATCTGAGGAAGAAGCAGCTGATGCAAATACCAGTAATGCTCAGGCGGAGATGTCTGAGTATGAACAGAGTGATGTTCCGCAGAATGTAACCGAAACGCCGACAGAGACACCGGCTGAGGAACAGCAGCAGCCCCAGGAGACACCTGCTTTGGATGCGGACGCAGATACAACAGCTTCTGATGCCGTACTTCCGGCATTGGATTTTAATGAAGGTACTTTGTTAAGTCTCCCGCTCTCCGGTGAGACAGTAATTCCTTATAATATGGACAATACGGTATATTTTTCAACTTTGGATCTGTACCGCTGTAATCCTGCCGTCATGATTGCGGCTGAGATCGATACTCCGGTTGCGGTAGTGGCAAATAGTCAGGTAGCGTCCATTACAGAAGATGCAGTTACAGGAACAACAGTTACTATGGATATGGGCAACGGTTACCAGGCAGTTTATGGGCAGCTAAAAGATGTGAATGTGGAGCAGGGGCAGACGGTTGCCTCCGGTACAGTGATTGGCTCAGTGAATGCACCTACAAAGTACTTTACAAAAGAGGGAAGTAACTTGTATTTTGCACTTAGCAAGGATGGCACTCCCCTTGATCCGGCTCTTTATCTGCCGCCGGAGACAGAATAATAAGCAGTGCAGCAGCAGAACAGGCTTTTGTATCCTGGATGATTACAGATCCGGGATACAAAAGTCTGTTTTTGCATGCAGACATAACCTTTTGACCCTGGTATCATCATAAAAAGTATAAGAAACCTCTTGATTTTTAATAATATATAGTGTAGTATTGAATAAAATAAAACATAGTAATCAAAACTATGTAATGAATATGTGTGAATTTGAGAGGTGGATTTATGAAAAAATTAGGTATTAAAGATCCGGGAAGTGCAGTTACACACGGAATTGCCTGTATATTGGCAATATTGGGAGCGGCACCGCTGTTGGTAAAGGCGGCAAGAGAGCCGGATTATCTGCATATGATCGCTCTTGGAATTTTTATGTTGAGTATGATTTTATTATATGCGGCAAGCACGATCTATCATTCGCTGGATGTTAATGAAAAGGTAAACCGCCGGCTGAGAAAGATGGATCATATGATGATCTTTGTGTTGATTGCCGGCAGCTATACTCCGGTATGTTTGATTGTTCTGAATGGAAGAGGTGGAAAACTGCTTTGTACGGCAGTGTGGGCAGTGGCGATTTTGGGGATTATCATAAAGGCATGTTGGATTACTTGCCCGAAGTGGTTTTCCAGCGTGTTATATATCGGTATGGGATGGCTGTGTGTACTGGCGTTTTCTCAAATTTTCCATGCTTTGTCAAAACCGGCATTTGGGTGGCTGCTGGCAGGCGGCATCATCTATACAGTGGGAGGAATCCTGTATGCGTTTAAAACACCAAAGTTCGATGCAAGACATAAGAATTTTGGATCCCATGAGATTTTTCATTTGTTTGTTATGGGTGGGAGCATCTGTCACTTTATTATGATGTATTTTTTTGTGGCAGGAATGCCGATATAATATGATAGATTTTATCTGTTGTTGAGATCAAGATATTCTGTATACAATCGTATGCGGTTGACAGGCAAATCTCATTGCCGCAACTTAAAATTGCGAAGCTTCCATTGTAAAGTGGTTGATTTAGTCCCATCCATAAAATATAATTTTATGGGAGGTACAAAAGAATGAACTTTGCAGAGAAATTATTGAATTTAAGAGTGGAAAATGGCTATTCACAGGAAGCACTTGCAGAAAAATTAGATGTAAGCAGGCAAGCTATTTCAAAATGGGAATTGGGAACAAATTTACCGGAAACGGATAAGTTGATTCTTATTAGTGACTTTTTTAATATATCCATAGATTATCTGTTAAAAGAACATATTCAATTAAAGAATGATGAAAGTTTGGACAGAGTTGTGCTTAGATTTTTAGGTTCCGCTCAGGATATGGATAGTATATCAAAAGAATTGGTGGATATTATGAAGGATGGAATTATCGATGAGGATGAAAAAATGCGAATGAATGAGATTTTGGAAACCTTGGATGAAATTTCTAAAATTATTGATGAAATAAAGCGAAAAATGAATATGAAATAGCAACTGCAGGTTGCTGTAATTGTACGGTTTGGTCGGTGGAATTACAAACACCCATCTGATATATTCTTTTCAAGAAAGCATTTTGCTTTTGATTTTACATTAGATAGAGGAGGAAAGAGATGGGTGTAAAAGATATCTATTTTAAAACAATGAAATTTGCATGGTTAAAGCTTGCAATGGGGGCGGCAATTACTTTAATATCCGTCATATTGTTGGCGATGTGTGCTGGTATAGGAGCACTGTTTCGTAATAATATGATATTCATGTTTATGATACTCATGTGGATTATTTTAACTGCGGGAATTTATCAGTTTGCCATGCATTATGTAGGGTATATGATAAAGGCTGCTCATGTTGCAATTATAACGACAGCAGTAACCACCGGACAGATTCCGGACCAGATGTTTGAAACGGGAAAAGATATGGTTAAGGAACGGTTTGCCGCATCCAATGCGTATTTTGTAATTGACCGTTTGATAAGCGGAGCAGTAAAACAGCTTCAAAATACAGTTGGGAAAATTGATAATATATTTGGAAGTATACCTGGTGTCAGTGCAGTAGTAAGTATTCTTCAGCTTTTTATAGGGATAGCGCTTGGTTATGTGGATGAATGCTGTCTCGGCTATACATTCTATAAAAAAGAGGAAGGTGCATTTAAATGCGGCTGTGACGGAGTGGCAATCTATTTTCAAAATGCCAGGCATCTGTTAAAAAATGCGGCTGTCACAACCCTGATCGTAATTGCGGCTACAGCTGCAGCATGGGTGATTCCTTTTGCAATTATAGGCGGTATCTTTTCGATATTTAACTGGTCGGGAGTGGTAGCCTTTTTATTGGCAGTTATGATAGCGATATGTGTTAAGGCAGCATTTATTGACAGTTATATGATGGTAAAAATGATGGTTTCCTATATGAGCGTAGCACCTCAGACAGAAATTACCTTTGATCTGTATGGAAAATTATGTAAGCTGTCAAGCAAGTTTAAAGAGATGTTTAACAAGGCAAAGGACGAGATGCCGAAAGCCGCTATGTAATAAATGATGTGAGAAGCTGAAGTTTTTTGCTGCGAGTGAGGTGTTTGATCTCCCATTCGCGGCGCATGGCCTCTTCTTTGGTTTGGAAGGTTTCGTAATAGACAAGAGTGACAGGAAGGCGGGATTTGGTGTATTTGGCGCCTTTTCCGGCATTGTGGGTCTTGATACGTTTTTCCAGATCGTTGGTCCAACCAGTGTAAAGAGTATTGTCACTACATTTTACGATATAGGTGTAGGCTGAAACGGCGGTATTTTGCGGCATAAAGAACGCTCCTGTTTTGCGAAATTAGTTCAGGGAACATCACCGAATGAATCAATGGCATTCGGCGGTGTTCCCTGATTCTTGTTCATTGGGCTATGTAGAGTGAACCGCGTATCTGTAAGCGATGGGCGGTCACTCTTGTTTTATATAAAGCAATCGATGAGAACCCGTATTTTACCCAGATGAATGTGTATGCACAAAGAAGTGCCTCTTTCTCGTATAAAACCTCGATTGCGGGTTTACTTTATTATATGCAGAAACGGGAAAGAGGTCACAATCGACTTTGGTGTCAGGGATATCAGAGTTTAATATTCTTGAACAGGGAACCAAGGTTGGTGGTCAGTTCTTCAGATTTTGGAATTTCAATCTTTTCAATCTCTTCCTGTTCTGCTTTTTCCGCATCTTCTACCAATGCTTTTATGGAAAGACTCAGTTTACCATCTTTGATAGCGATCACTTTTACAGTTACCGGATCCCCGACACTTAAAACAACAGAAGGATCTTTAATTCTTGTATGACTGATCTGGGAGATGTGTACCAGACCGCTCATGTTATCACCGAGATCGATGAATGCGCCATAGGATTGAATGCTTTCTACGGTTCCTTCCATGATGCTGCCAACGGCAATTGCATTGATTTTTGCCTGTCTTTCTTCCGCAGCCTTTGCGCGGAGGATCTCACGGCAGGATAGAATCAGACGGCTTTTCTCTTCATCAATATCAAAGACCTGAACCTGGATTTCTTTGCCCAGATATTCATTCAGATCATCAACACGTCCAAGCGCCAGCTTAGAAGCTGGGATGAATCCGCGGATGCCTTCTATATAGGATACAACACCTTTGTTGACAACGCCGTCAACCGTTACAGTCAGGATGGTTTTGTCCTCCTTTAACTGATTCAGTTTTTCCCATGCCATCTGATCTTCATCCTTAAAAGAATCAAAGGAATCATCTACAGCTTTGGAAAAATCGTCCATGGTCATGTTTTCTTCTGACATATTGTTCGCTCCTTTTTTTTGATTAGCAACTGCTTTATGTTTTCACAGTTACCGCTTTGTGATTGACATGCAATTATTTTAACATACTTGTGAAAAAATAAAAACAATAAAATAAAAATTGGTATTTACCAAATAAAAAATCAGTGATAAACTGTGTTGAAATAGAAGTTTGAAGTCATTATGGACTGTTTCGGGAGGCAGCAGGAAGTGTCAGGAACAGTGAAACTGCAAAAGCAGGAGGATTGAAGTTATGAAAAAAGAGAATAAGATTTATGTGATAGGTCATAAGAATCCAGATACCGACTCGATTTGTTCAGCTATCGCTTATGCAGATATTAAGAATCGTACGGAAAATGAAAGTTTTGTGGCGAAGCGGGCTGGCCAGATTAATGAGGAGACGGAATATGTGCTGCGCCGTTTTGGAGTAAGAGCGCCGGGATATCTGCCGGATGCGGGAACTCAGGTAAGAGAGATTGATATCCATGAAATCGAAGGAGTAAGAAGTAATATCTCTGTGAAGAGAGCATGGGAGAAGATGCGGGCGGAAAATGTTGTAACGCTTCCAATCACCAGTGAGGATAATGATCTGCAGGGACTTATTACGGTCAGTGATATTGCAAGTTCTTATATGGACGCTTATGACAGCACCGTTATGTCCCAGGCAAGGACACAGTACCGCAGTATTGCAGAAACCTTGGATGGACAGGTGATTGTGGGAAATGAACATGGATATTTTATCAAAGGACGTGTGGTAGTTGGTTCTTTTCATCCAGATATGATGGAAAATTATATTAACCGGGACGACCTTGTGATTCTTGGAAACCGGGCGGAAGATCAGCTTTGTGCGATTGAGATGGAAGCCAGTTGTCTCGTCGTGGGGTTGGGAGCAAAGATATCAAAAAGTATTCAGAAACTGGCAGAAGATCATGACTGTGTGATTATCAGTTCGCCCCATGATACATATACGATTGCAAGATTGATCAATCAGTCTATTCCGATTAAATATCTGATGACAAAGAATAAACTGATTACATTTACCACCAGTGATTTTGTGGATCAGGTGAGAGATATAATGAAAACTCAGAGACACCGGGATTATCCGGTTCTGAATAAGAGAAATAAGTATGTAGGTACAATTTCCCGCCGGAATTTGATTGGCAATAATAAGAAGAGATTGATTCTTGTGGATCATAATGAAAAATCTCAGGCGGTAGATAATATTGATGATGCGGAAATTCTGGAAATTATCGATCATCATCGGTTAGGTTCTCTGGAAACGATGGCTCCGGTGCTGTTCCGGAATCAGCCGGTAGGGTGTACGGCAACGATTATGTACCAGATTTACAGAGAACGAAATCTGGAGATTCCCCAGGACATTGCAGGACTTCTGTGTGCGGCCATTATATCGGATACGTTGATGTTCCGGTCACCCACCTGTACGTTTCTGGATCAGGAGGCAGCTAAGGCATTGGCAGAAATTGCAGGTATTGTGATAGAAGAGTTTGCGACGGAGATGTTTCGGGCAGGAAGTAATCTGAAAGATAAGTCGCCGGAAGAAATTTTTTATCAGGACTTTAAGAAGTTTATTGTGGAAGAAGCTACGTTTGGTGTGGGACAGATCAATTCTATGGATGCTGGTGAACTGGAAAGTATCAAAAATCAGTTGCTTCCGCAGCTTGAGAGTGAAAGTGTTAAGCATGGGCTTCCGAAGGTCTTTTTTATGCTGACAAATATTATCAATGAATCTACGGAACTGGTATATTACGGGGATGGGGCGAAAGAACTGGTGGAGAATGCATTTCATCCGGAAACCATCGGAGAGAACAGTGCGGTTCTGCCGGGAGTCGTGTCCAGGAAAAAACAACTGATTCCAGGATTTATGTTGGCTTTGCAGCAGCAACAGATGTAGTGGTGAAGGGGACGGAAAAGAGCGGGGGGAGAAGGAGCTTCTGGGGATTTGCTTGCTTCTTCGTTTCCCCTCAGCTAACTTTCGTTCACACTAAGCTCATCGCCAATGGGCTCATCGCTAAGTGTTTACAGAAAGTGGATCTTCGGGCGCACTCCGAAGTCAGCGCAAATCCCTCGGAAGCTCCTTCTCCCCCCGCTCTTTTCCTGACTTCTGCGGTGATATTGTTGTTGCTGGCTGAAAGTGAACGGGACAGTACACCAGAGGGGAATTTGAGGTAAGTTCCACGCAAAGTGGAGCGTGCGGTTTTTGGAAATGTATTTTCAGACACGCTCTGGCATGGAAGGTAAGAAAAGTGGAATATGGGTGGTTTGAGTAATTAGGTCTGGTATCGGAAATGGGGGTTTTGGGTATCGGACTTTTGTTTTGCAGGAGCTAAAGGATGCGGGAATGAATTTTCAAACACGCTCTAGTAGGAGAAGGTTTTGGAAGAGCAGTATTGGATGGAATAAATATATAGAGGATGGAAGGAGTAGTGTGATGGCGAAGCAGTTTTGGAAGGCGGGGAACATGTTGTATCCGGTTCCGGCAGTGATGGTTAGTTGTCTGAGGGAGGGGGAGAGGCCGAATATTATTACGGTTGCCTGGGCGGCTACGTTGAATACTTCTCCGGCTATGACTTCAATTTCGGTGCGGCCGAGCAGGTATTCTTATGAGATTATTAAAGAGACGGGGGAGTTTGTGATTAATCTGACTACGAAAGATCTGGTGTATGCGGCGGATTACTGTGGGGTGAAATCAGGAAGGGATGTGGATAAGTTTGAGGTTTTGAAGCTGACGCCCTGTGAATCGAGGATTGTGAAGGTGCCGGGGATTTTGGAGAGCCCTGTGAATATTGAGTGCAGGGTTGTGGATATAAAAAGGTTGGGGAGTCATGATCTTTTTATGGCGGAAGTGGTCGGAGTGAATGTGGATGAGAAGTATCTGGATGAGGGCGGAAAGTTTCATTTAAATGATGCGGGGCTGGTGGCGTATTCTCACGGGGAGTATTTTGAATTGGGAAAAAGTCTTGGGACATTTGGATTCTCGGTCAGAAAGAAGAAAAAGAGAAGAAAATAAAGGTGAATAGGCAGAGATGCCGGGTCGTAACTTTAAAAATAAATAAAAAAAGCTGTTTTGTTTCAGTTTTAGTGAAAAAAACAATGGAAAACTTAAAAAAAGGCGAAAAAAATAGGAAGTATTTTAAATTCTGTATTGCCAAAGTGTTTTTCTTCGTGCTATAATCGTGAATGGAAAAAAGAGCGCCGTAAAGACAGGATAAGTATGATAGAATGAGCGAAATAAAGGAGCTCTGAAAAATAAGGGAGAAATCATAGGAGGACATAAGAGATGTCATATGTTGATGAGGTAATTGAGTCAGTCGTAACCAAAAACCCAAGTGAACCAGAATTTCATCAGGCAGTAAAAGAGGTATTGGAATCTTTACGTCCGGTGATTGAGGAGAATGAAGAAGTTTACAGAAGAGAAGCGCTTCTGGAGAGAATTGTAAATCCGGAGCGTCAGTTTAAGTTCCGTGTACCATGGGTAGATGATAAAGGACAGGTTCAGGTAAATACAGGATACCGTGTACAGTTCAACAGTTCTATTGGACCATACAAGGGAGGACTTCGTTTCCATCCGTCTGTAAATCTGGGTATCATCAAGTTCTTAGGTTTCGAGCAGATTTTTAAGAACTCTCTGACCGGACTGCCGATCGGTGGAGGTAAAGGTGGTTCTGACTTCGATCCGAAGGGAAAATCAGACCGTGAGATCATGGCATTCTGCCAGAGCTTTATGACAGAGCTTTGCAAATATATCGGTGCAGATACAGATGTGCCGGCTGGTGATATCGGTGTAGGTGGAAGAGAAATCGGATATCTGTTCGGACAGTATAAGAGAATTCGTGGTTTATATGAAGGTGTTCTGACCGGTAAAGGTCTGACATACGGCGGTTCTCTGGCAAGAACAGAAGCTACCGGATATGGTCTGTTGTATCTGACAGAAGAACTGTTAAAGCTGAACGGCATTGAGCTGGCAGGAAAGACCTGCGCAGTTTCCGGTTCCGGTAATGTTGCAATCTACGCAATTCAGAAGGCACATCAGTTAGGTGCGAAAGTTGTTACCTGTTCTGATTCTAACGGATGGGTTTACGATCCGGACGGAATTGATGTAGACGCACTGAAAGAAATCAAAGAAGTAAAACGCGCTCGTCTGACAGAGTACAAGAATTATCGTCCGAACTCTGAGTACCATGAAGGACGCGGTGTATGGAGCGTAAAAGTAGATATCGCACTTCCTTGTGCAACTCAGAATGAACTGCATCTGGAAGATGCAAAGCAGTTGGTAGCAAACGGATGCCTTGCAGTTTGCGAAGGAGCGAACATGCCTACCACTCTGGAAGCTACAGAATATCTGCAGCAGAATAAAGTAATCTTTGCACCTGGTAAGGCAGCAAACGCCGGCGGTGTTGCTACTTCCGCACTTGAGATGTCCCAGAACAGCGAGCGTCTGAGCTGGACCTTCGAAGAGGTAGATGCAAAATTACAGCAGATTATGGTAAATATCACACACAACATTGACGATGCTGCAAAACGTTACGGTCAGGAAGGAAACTACGTAATGGGAGCGAATATTGCAGGATTTGAAAAAGTTGTAGATGCTATGATGGCTCAGGGTATTGTTTGATCTGTAAGTTAAAAATTTTGAATTCGTAGATACAATGTAAGTGTAAGGAAAACCTGTAAGCAAGATGTACAGTCTTGTTTACAGGTTTTTGTGCGTATTAGTGATACAGCAATCACAGGTTGCGCAAGTGGATAGTTTGATTGGTGGAATTATAAATAATTTTCTGGTATATTTTTCATTTATAAAGGATTCCGCATACTGGCGGCGATTGCGGGAGCACAAAGTGCGGAGCAATCGACTTTTATGAATCATGATGTCTGCGCTAACAGACAGGTCAGTTTAAAAATTGCTGCAACAAAATTCAAAGATGCAGAGTGTTATTAATGTAAGTAGTTACAAAACAGTATGAGAAAGGAAGGGTGGAGTTATGAAAAAATTAGTTGGACTTTAAGCTGTTGTTGTTTTTTTTTGCAGGATTATCAGTGATTTTGCAGGAAAAAATGAAGAGAAAACATGAATAAATAAGAGCGAAAACATAGAAAGGAAAAAACATGAAAAAAATATATGTTTCTAAAAAAAAATATATTTTTCTCTTTTCCTTTTGGTGTTACGCTGAACATGTTGGTTACCAGTTAATCGTTAAAATTAAAAAAAGGATGGTAAGGTTATGAAAAGGAAATCAATTGCCGCCATAGCGTTAGCAGCTACTTTAGCTGTATCTATTATGGGAAATCCAATGTTAAGCACAGTTCGTGCGGAAGAGTCCGGTGAAGAACAGGTTGTTTTGCAGGCGGAAGAGATCAGTAACGAGGAAGCGGTGCAGGAAGAATCCGGCACTGAAAGTGAAGTACAGCCGACAGAAGAGACCGACATAAAGAATGATGAACAGCCGACAGAAGAAACTGACACAGAGGATGATGTACAACCGACAGAAGAGACCGACATAAAGAATGAAGTACAGCCGACAGAGGAGACTGGCACAGAGAATGAAGTACAGCCGACAGAAGATGTTGCGCAGGCAGAAGAAGCAAAGACAATGCTTAACCCGGAGGAGGTAGTTGCGGCAGAGGACGCGGTATTATCGGAAGGAGGAGTTGCAATTGATGCGGTGAATTTCCCGGATGAGAATTTCAGAGCATATATTGCAAGTGCATTTGATAAAGATGCAGATGGCAAACTGTCAGATGAAGAGATTGCTGCTGTTACAACTATGAACGCAACCAGTAAGAAGATTCAGGATTTGACCGGAGTCAAGCTATTTGTGAATTTGAGGAAGCTGAATTGTTATAGTAATAATATTACAACGATTGATGTTTCTGGTATGCAGAATTTGTATGATATTGAATATCAGGATAATAAAGGGTTAAAAACACTGGATTTCAGAAATTGTCCGAGCCTGGTTGTTGCTTATCATTCTATCCAGCAGGAAACTGTTTATATTTCAGCCGGAATGACAAATTACGGAGGCTGCGATGCAGTAAGACAGCATACGGGAAATATTGTCATTGATCTGGATGGTTATTATACAGTAAATGCAGATGGAAGTAAATCTGTCGATTTCGACAGTGTGATTTCAAGCAGACTTATCAGTGTATTCAATGATTCAAACGGGAACAATCCAAATTATAATCTGGAAACTCATGTATTGACGATACCGGCAGGAGATGCAAAAACAGAGATAACCGCTGGCTACGATGGAAGCGGAAATCCTACCAAATGGACATTCTATACGGATATTCAGAATGTGGACGATTGTGTGGTATCTTTCCAGACCAATAGCGGAAGCATTGTTGAGGCACAGACGGTTGCTCTGGGTGGCACAGTAACAGAACCGGAAGCACCGACAAAAGAAGGTTTCGTGTTCCAGGGCTGGTATGTGGATCAGGAATATACACAGGCTTATGATTTTGCAACACCGGTTAATACAGATATTACCTTATATGCAAAATGGGTTGATGGTGAAGTGCCGGCTGCATACGTTGTAAGCTTTGACAGCAAAGGCGGAAGCGCAGTAGATGTACAGACGGTTAGTGAAGGAGCTGCAGCAATTGAGCCGACAGCACCAACGAGAGCAGGATTCCTGTTTAAAGGTTGGTTTTTGGATGAAGCATATACACAGGCTTATGATTTTAAAACACCGGTGAATGCAAATATTACATTATTTGCAAACTGGGAAGAGATTCGCTGCATACTTGTTTACGATGTAAACGGCGGAAAATGGAAGACAGGTGGTACTCAGACTCAGGTAATTGTAAATAGCTTTGGTAAAGTAACATTGAATATCGAAGAGCCGACCCGTACCGGATATAAGTTCAGAGGATGGACACTGGAAAAGGCAAACGCAAGTAAAGTTGTAAAAGAAGTGACCTTCGATCAGAACCAGCAGACAATTACAGTATATGCACTGTGGGAGAAGATTCCTCAGAAAGCAACAATTGTAAATACTGTAAAAACAGGCGATGAAACATCAATTGGAGTTTGGGCTGCAGTCGTTGCGTTGTCAGCAGGACTGGCAGTAGTATTGATTGTCAGAAGACGCAGAGGAAACGCTGATAGATAAGTGTTGAAGCAATCGATGTTCCTACATGGTGATGTCTGCGTCAGCAGACATGTCCGTCTATTTAAAAGAATATATAGTGAGAAATAAGGCTCCGGAAGCTTGCTTCCGGAGCCTTATTTTAAAATTCAAAGAAATAATTGTCCATACGCTGATGGTTGTTGGATATGGATACGGAGTAACGGGTCCTAATCAACAAAGTTGGAGCAATAAAGTTCCACAATTCCTGCCACAAATTTAAGGAAAGGAAATTTTCCAAATGAAGCGTTCACAAATTAATAAAGCATTAAAAGAGTTAGAGACAATGTGTAAGAAACATTGTTGTTATTTGCCGCCGTTTTGTCATTTTACTCCGGAAGAATGGAAGCATTTGGGTCATGAATATGATGAAATTCGTGACTGCATGTTGGGTTGGGACATTCGCTGGTATAAAACAGAAGATATTATTAACCGCGGGGGCGGTAATGTACTGATTCGTGTCTATAATTCTCTTACGGATGAAAGTATTGATTATGTATCAGATGTTACGGTTCATACAGACGGGCGGACCTATACCGTTCCGGCGGGAACACAGATTCGGCTGACGCCCGGAGAAAGCATTTATATTCAGCAGTATTTGTATCATGATTTCACGGTTGAGGCAGGAAGCGGTGATGTGCTGCTGGGTGAAGTCAGCCAGTGCAACGATGATAACACCGATAACCGTTTTGAACCGCCTGTGGGCCGATTCCCGGAAATCGAAGAAGATGAGGCTCCTTATAGACTGCTCTGTAACGAGTACCCGGCAGCGAAGTGAGGATGAATGTTCTGTGGGTTAGGAGATTATGGAAAGTGTGAATTGACATTTCCTGATTTTCATGGTAGTGTAATTTTAGTTCAAGTGATTACTTGAAAAAGAGAAAAAGGAGGGAAAGTATGATTATTATTTCTTGCAGATAAGGATGAACTTAAGATTGCATGAGTTGATGACAGTAACACTGTCTGTCTTTGTCATGCGCTGCAGGAAATATATGTACTTTCTTTGAAATGATGGTTGATAACTATGAGAAATTCTGATCGTTGTCGATTCCTTCGGATGATAAAATTGCTGTGACAATGTAAGGTGGTTTTGTTGTGTGAAGTTATAGCCGCAGAAAGTGTATATTTTCTGCGGTTTTTTGTGTTCTCAAAAGGAGTATGGAACTTCCTTTGATGAGGATAGCTATGGAAGGAATGGAGGAAACAGATGTCACAGATTTGTGTTCAGGATTTGACATTTTACTATGAAGGAAGCGATGACTTGATTTTTGACCGGGTGACTTTTCAGATTGATACGGATTGGAAATTGGGATTGATCGGGAGAAATGGAAGGGGGAAGACAACATTTTTAAAATTACTTCTGGGGGAGTATGAGTACAGAGGCACAATCAGCTCCAGAGAGGTGTTTGACTATTTTCCCTATATAGTTTCGGATAAACAAAAGGACACCATAGAGGTAATCGAGGAGGCGGATCCGGATTATGAGTTTTGGAAGGTATGCCGGGAGATGAATTTGCTTGAGGTGGACAGTGATGTACTTTACCGCCCGTTTTCCACCTTGAGTAACGGAGAGCAGACGAAGGTGCTTCTGGCTGTATTGTTTGCAAAGGATCATCATTTTCTGCTGATTGATGAACCCACCAATCATCTGGATATGGAGAGCCGGGTGAAGCTTCGGGAATACCTGAATCAGAAGAAAGGTTTTATATTAGTCTCTCACGACCGGGATTTTCTGGATGGCTGTATTGATCATGTACTTGCTATTAATAAGAGTAATATCACGGTGTCGAGAGGAAATTTTTCTGTCTGGTGGGAGCAAAAAGAAAATCAGGATCATTTTGAACTGGCACAAAATGAAAAGTTGAAACGGGATATCCGCAAATTGGAGCAGGCAGCAGCAAGTGCACAGAATTGGTCGGATGAGGTGGAAAAGACGAAAAAGGGAACCAGAATTGCCGGGTTGCGTCCTGATCGTGGATTTATTGGCCACAAGGCGGCAAAGATGATGAAACGTTCCAAAAATCTGGAACATCGGGCACAGGCAGCGTTGGAAGAGAAGTCTTCACTTTTGAAGAATCTGGAGACGGTAGATGATCTGAAACTGATACCACTGAAACATCAGAAAGAGGTTCTGGTGCGTATGGAGGACGTTGATATTGCTTATGAACAACATCAGGTGTTGAAACATCTGTGCATGCAAGTACGAAACGGAGAGCGTGTGGCACTTCAAGGTGGAAACGGTTGTGGAAAATCCAGTGTTTTAAAGATGGTCTTGGGGATAAATGCGTGTTCCGGCGGTCGGTTGGAGCTGGCTTCGGGACTTGTAATCTCCTATGTTCCCCAAGATGCTTCTGGACTATCTGGTACGTTGAATGGATTTGCGGAAAAAGAAGGAATTGACCGTACCTTGTTTCTGGCGATTTTACGGAAATTAGATTTTGAAAGAGCGCAGTTTGAAAAACGAATGGAAGACTATAGTGAGGGGCAGAAAAAGAAGGTACTGATTGCAGGAAGTTTATGCCGGCAGGCACATCTTTATATCTGGGATGAGCCGCTGAATTATATTGATATTTTTTCCAGAATGCAGATTGAGAAGTTAATTCGAATATTTGAGCCGACGATGCTTTTTGTGGAACATGATGCAAGATTTGTCAAAGACGCGGCAACCCGGATTTTGAATTTTGAAACGTTAAGATAATATAACTTGACATCCTGTGCGGCATAGTTCTATACTGAGAATAAGGGTAAAAGTGAGTTATGAAAGGATTGGGGTATTGACCATTGAATCAAAAGAAAGAGATTAAGCTTTCAAATGAAGAGGGATTTATCAAGATTGTAGATGAGGTAATCCGGGAGTCCAGATTGAAAGAAACTGAAGCATATATACAGCATGGAATCACAAGTGTATATCGTCACAGTATTGCAGTGGCTTATTATAGTTGCTGGCTTGCAGAACGTTTTCATATCAGAGTTGAGAAAAAAGAATTGATACGGGGAGCATTGCTCCATGATTATTTTCTTTATGACTGGCATGACAAGTCAGAGGGAAGACATTTTCATGGCTTTACCCATCCGGGATGTGCGCTGCGCAATGCCAGCCGGGATTTTCACCTGACCCATCGGGAGAAGGATATTATCAGAAAGCACATGTTTCCATTGACACCGATTCCGCCGATGTACCGGGAGAGTTATCTGGTGTGTATTGCAGATAAGGTATGCTCTACTTATGAAACAATGAACAGAAAACGGTTGAACTGGCTGTTGTATAATTTGAACTGGAACTATTGAAAATGTCGTAGATGTTTGAGACAGAGATATTATTGTGAATGTCCCTGTCTCTTTTGTTTGCGCTTGCCATTCTCAGGGGCGGATGATAAAATGGAAACTACAAAAGAGCAGTGATCTGTGGGAAAGGAGTGTATGCAAAGATGGATGATATTATAAAGAAAAAGCTTCCGATTGGAATTGAGGATTTTGCTGAAATCCGAACAGAAGGCTTTTATTATCTTGATAAGACAGCACTGATTGCAGACTTACTCTACAATTGGGGAAAAGTTAACCTTTTTACCCGACCCAGGCGTTTTGGAAAGACACTGAATATGAGTATGTTGAAGACGTTTTTTGGTATTGGCTGCGATCAATTGTTGTTTGACGGTCTGGACATTTCAAAAGAGAAGGATTTGTGCGAAAAATATATGGGTAGGTTTCCGGTGATTTTTATTTCGCTCAAAGGCGTAAATGGCGATAATTTTACAACAGCGCGTTCTATGATGTGTTCGATTATCGGAAATGAGGCTTTGCGGTATGGAATGCTGGCACATAGCAGCGAACTGTCAGAAGCGGAGAAAATGCGGTATCATGCATTGATTCATGTAGATGACAGGGGAAATTTTGAAATGTCAGATGAAATATTAATGAACGGACTTTTAATACTCTGTGGATTGCTTCAGAAGCATTACAGCAGGAAAGTTATTATTCTGATTGACGAGTATGACGTACCTCTGGCAAAGGCTAATGAAAAGGGTTATTATGACCAGATGGTCTCGCTGATACGAAATATATTCAGTCAGACACTCAAAACGAATGAACATCTTTACTTTGCTGTGCTGACCGGATGCTTACGTATCGCAAAGGAAAGTATTTTTACAGGCATGAACAATCTGAAGGTCTTATCTGTTGCGGATGTCCGTTTTAATGAGTATTTTGGATTTACAGATAAAGAGGTAAGAGAAATACTGGAATATTATGGACTTACAGAAAAATACGGGGTTGTAAAAGAGTGGTATGACGGCTATCGGTTTGGCGATGTGGAAGTATACTGTCCATGGGATGTCATTAACTATTGTGATGAGTTGAGGGAGGATAGAGAGGCTGTACCGAAGGATTACTGGTCTAACACAAGTAGTAATGATGTGGTGAGACATTTTATTGAAAAAGCTGATACAGGCACGGTAAAGCGGGAGATTGAAAAGCTGGTTGCGGGAGAAATCGTAGTGAAAGACATTCATCAGGAATTAACGTATAAAGACTTGTATGATTCCGCAGATAATATCTGGAGTGTTCTTTTTACCACGGGCTATTTGACGCAGCGTGGCAAATCTATGGATGATACGTTTCAGTTGGTGATTCCGAATAGGGAGATTCGTAAGATATTTACCCGGCAGATCATGGAGGTCTTTAAGAAAGATGTTCAGAAAGACGGAGGACTGTTAGATGCATTTTGCCAGGCATTAAAAAATGGTGATGCCGGGAGTGTAGAAAAACAGTTTAATGAATATTTAAAAAAAACCATCAGTATCCGGGATACATTTGTACGCAAACAGACAAAGGAGAATTTTTATCATGGGATTTTGCTGGGAATTCTGGGATTTAAGGAAACGTGGGGTGTGGCATCTAATAAGGAATCCGGCGATGGTTATAGTGACATTGAGGTAGAAATTGATAATGAGGAAATCGGAATTGTCATTGAAGTGAAATATGCCCATGATGCCGATCTTGATTCCGAATGCAGGAAGGCGTTGGAACAGATTGGAAAATATAGATATGCAGATCAACTCCGTGAGAATGGAATGCAGGTAATTTTGAAATATGGCATTGCCTGTTATAAAAAAAGGTGTAAGGTGATGCTTATGGAAGAAAGTCCCACAGCTCGTTGCTGATGGAACTATTTTCATAGATGAAAAACTGGAAGGGAAATTTAAGTACACCAATTGACATTTCCTGATTTCCGTGGTAGTGTAGTTTCAGTGATTATTTGAAAAAGAGTAGGCGATTGCGAAACTCTTCCGGAGTCGATTTAGAATTCGTTCTCACTCCGACATCCGTACAAAATATAGAAAAATGTACGCTTGCATCGTACATTTTTTTATATTTTGTTCGTCTGTAGTCGCAATCACGAATCTCTAAGCCGACTCCGGAAGAGTCTCGCAATCGCCTGTTTGAAAAAGAGAAAAAGGAGGGAAAGTATGATTATTATTTCTTGCAGATAAGGATGAACTTAAGATTGCATGAGCAGATGACAGTAATACTGTCCGTATTTGTCATGCGCTGCAGGGAATATAGGTACTTTCTTTGAAATAATGTCTGGTAACTATGAGAAATTCTGATCGTTACCAATTCCTTTGGATGATGAAATTGCCGTGATAATGTGAGGTAGTTTTATTGCATGGGGTTAGAGCCGCAGAAAGTGTATATTTTCTGCGGTTTTTTGCGTTCCCGAAAGGAGGATGGAACTTCCTTTGCAGAGGATCGATATGAAGGAATGGAGGAAACAGATGTCACAGATTTGTGTTCAGGATTTGACGTTTTACTATGAAAGTCCCAGACAGCAGCCATGAACCGGAGCGTGCTTGCACGCGCAGGGACATGGATATTGGACGGGCAAGCCAGTATGAGTAAGGAGGACGATAGTCCGGATTACGAATACTGGCGGCGATTGCGGGAGCACAAGGTGCGGAGCAATCGACTTTCATGGATGGTGATGTCTGCGTCAGCAGACATGTCCGTTTACTATGAAGGAAGCGATGACTTAATTTTTGACCGGGGGACTTTTCAGATTGATACGGATTGGAAATTGGGACTGATCGGGAGAAATGGAAGGGGAAAGACAACCTTTTTAAAATTGCTGCTGGGAGAGTATGAGTACAGAGGTACAATCAGCTCCAGAGAGGTGTTTGACTATTTTCCCTATATAGTTTCGGATAAACAGAAGGATACCATAGAGGTGATTGAGGAGGCAGATCCGGATTATGAGTTCTGGAAAGTATGCCGGGAGATGAATCTGTTGGAGGTGGACAGTGATGTGCTTTACCGTCCATTTTTCACCTTGAGCAATGGAGAACAGACAAAAGTGCTTCTGGCAGTATTGTTTGCGAAGGATCATCATTTTCTGTTGATTGATGAGCCGACCAATCATCTTGATATGGAGAGCCGGGTAAAGCTTCGTGAATACCTGAATCAGAAAAAAGGTTTTATATTGATTTCTCACGACCGGGATTTTCTGGATGGTTGTATTGATCATGTGCTTGCTGTCAACAGGAGCGATATCACTGTGACCAGAGGGAATTTTTCTGTCTGGTGGGAACAAAAAGAAAATCAGGATCATTTTGAACTGGCACAAAATGAGAAGTTGAAACGGGATATCCGTAAATTAGAGCAGGCAGCGGCAAATGCACAGAATTGGTCAGATGAAGTGGAAAAGACGAAAAAGGGAACCAGAATTGCCGGATTGCGTCCGGATCGTGGATCTATTGGCCATAAGGCGGCAAAGATGATGAAACGTTCCAAGAATCTGGAGCATCGGGCACAGGCAGCGTTGGAAGAGAAGTCTTCACTTTTGAAGAATCTGGAAACTGTGGATGACTTGAAGTTGATACCACTGAACCATCAGAAAGAGGTTCTGGTGCGTATGGAGAATGTAGATATTGCGTATGGACAACATCGGGTGTTGGAGCATCTGTGTATGGAAGTGCGAAGGGGAGAGCGTGTGGCACTTCAAGGTGGAAACGGTTGTGGAAAATCCAGTGTCTTAAAGATGGTTCTGGGGATAAATACATGTTCTGCCGGCCGATTGGAGCTGGCATCAGGGCTTGTAATCTCCTATGTTCCTCAGGATACTTCCGGGCTATCTGGTACGTTGAATGAATTTGCGGAAAAAGAAGGAATTGACCGTACCTTGTTTCTGGCGATTCTACGGAAATTAGATTTTGCAAGAGTACAGTTTGAGAAGCGGATGGAAGATTACAGTGAGGGGCAGAAAAAGAAGGTGCTGATTGCGGGGAGTCTTTGTCGGCAGGCGCATCTTTATATCTGGGATGAGCCGTTGAATTATATTGATGTTTTTTCCAGAATGCAGATTGAGCAGTTGATTCGGAGATTTAAGCCGACGATGCTTTTTGTGGAACATGATGCACGGTTTGTCAGGGATACGGCGACCCGGATTGTGAGTTTTGAAACCTTAAGATAATACAGCTTGATTTGTCGGGATTATGACTACAGTGAACATAAGCTCTGTGAAAAATCATCCAAAAAAATACAAGTTTTTATTTCAAAAAACTCCAATATACAATAAATCAATAATTAGATATAATGATACCAAGTAGATTTTTTGTATTTGGGGGCGTGTTATGAAACATACATGGAATATGCATACAAAGGTGTTGGTACTGTGTTTGGGGATTACTTTAATCGCGTTGATTTCGCAGACAATTATTTTCAGAGATACCTCATCGCAGATCATCTATCAGCAGGCAAAGGAAGAGAGTTTTAATTCACTGCAGAATATGCAGGATGATATTTATGGTTTTATTAAGACGATTGAGAATGGGCTCATCAATATTTATAATGAAAAGGAATTTATAAAAGACTTAAAAGCAGAGATGGATCTTAGTGATATGCGTGATAAGTATTACCGGGAAGCATATAATATCGGAGCCAGAAACTTTGAATCATCCGATTGGGTTGTGGCGCTGTATCTGTATAATTCGGATCATGAGATCATCAGCACCTATCGCAGGGCCACGACTCCGAAGCATAACTATCCAAAAGATATTTACAGTGATTGTGAGCAGTATAATGCCCAGATCGTAAAGGAATATGTGGAGTCGGGAGACGCCACGATGTTGATTTCGAGTTACTATAATAAATCCAGAGAAGCAGATATTGTGCGGTTTGTATTGAAGCTTTATAATAACAGTAATATTCAGAATAAGATCGGGTATGTGGTCTGTGATGTGGACAGGAAGAGCATCAAGACTATGATGGAAAAATATAGTCCGGATCAGGAGGTCTTCATGTGGCTGCAGCCATTGGGGGATCGTTCAATGCTCAGTATAGGAACGCTGGATCAGAAGGATGAAGATAGCTATGTAAGCTTTCAGAAGGAAATTCAGGAAGGAAATGAAAATCTGGGGGAAACTTTGGAGTCAGGAAACAGAGTCTTTTTTCAGGTCGGTCAGAGTAAGTATAATCTCGGGGCATATTCTTTAATGCCGCAGTCTTTGTTAGAAGAAAACCAGAGGGCACTGACGAAAAATCTGATTATGATTGCAGGCATCATGCTGATTGTTGCGGCAGCAGCAGCTTACCTGGTTTCCAAATCGCTGACACGTCCGTTGGAAAAGATGACTCAGACAGTGAAAAAAATCAGAGATGGAGATACCAGGCTGCGTATCCAGCGAATGAAGGATGATGAAATCGGGGAGCTTGCTCAGAATTTTAATGAAATGTTGGATCAGATTGAAAGTCTGATCAGCAGGGAATATGAGACGAAGCTGCTGCTGAACAGAGCCGAGTACAAAGCGCTTCAGGCACAGATCAATCCGCACTTTCTGTACAATACATTGGATACCATGACCAGTATTGCAGAAATTCAAGGCTGCCGTCAGGTAAGCGCCCTGTGTCAGTCGTTGTCCAATATTTTCCGCTACAGTCTGGACATGAAGAATCCTTATTCGAATGTAGCAAAAGAGATTGTTCATCTGAAAAATTATATATATGTAATGAGTGTACGAATGCAGGATGAAGTGGAGTATCAGTTTGAGGTACAAGACGAGGTTCTGAAGGATTCGATTCCCAGAATTTCCATCCAGCCATTGGTAGAAAATGCGTTGAATCATGGATTACGGAATTGTCGGGGGAAAAAGAAAGTTTTGATTCAGGCATCCGCCGTGGGAGATAATCTTCAGATTGTAGTAAGCGACAATGGGGTAGGAATACCCAGGGAGAAATTACGGACATTGTTGGATGAAAGAGATGAGAAAAAGGCAGAAAAGGGGACTTCCATCGGAATCAACAATATCCATATGAGAATGAAGATGCTCTATGGAGAAGTGTATGGCCTTACAGTCGAAAGTGAAATAGGCTGTGGAACCAGAGTGATTCTGACGATACCGCGCAGAGGACCGAAGGAGGAGTTTTCATGAACGAGTGGTTTAAAGTTTTGATAGCAGATGACGAGTATTGGACCAGAGAAAAGCTCTGCAAAATGATTGACTGGAAGAAATATCATTTGGAACTGCTGGAACCGGCGGAAGATGGGGAAGAAGTTCTGAAGCGGATGGAGGAAGCAGAACCGGATATTTTGATAACAGATATCAATATGCCTTTTTTGAATGGGATTGACTTATTGAAAGCTATTCAGGAACGATATCATCATGTGGTAACCTTTGTCGTCAGCGGATATGATGATTTTGAATTTGTAAGGGAATCCTTTATGGCCGGTTCCATCAATTATCTTGTAAAGCCTATCAGCAAAATTGATCTTGTAAATGCAATTGTAAAGGCCCTTGAAATCATCAGCGACAGGAATTCAAAAGCGGAGGCCGAGGAGCAGCAAAAATTGGAGCTTAAGAAAGCAGCCTCCCTGATCCAGGACAGGGAATTTTCGCAGCTGTTGGAACGTAAAGAGATGCCTTTTACCCCTAATATTACGATGAACAGTAATATGGATTTTGTGGGAGCAAGTCTGATGCTTATAAAAATTCATAATTTAACCAGACTTTGCAAATCCGTTCAATATGATATGAATCTGCTTTCCTTCCGAATAAAAACAAAAATCAAAGAGATTGCCGGGGAAGAGAATCTGATGGTATTTAACCATGTTTACCGATCCAATGAATTTATCGTGGTATCTGAGTCAGAAAGTAAAATCCTGATTCGGATAGCCAGAAGGATTCTTAAGGAAATTGGAATAGTGGCGGAATCTCCGGTCAGCGTCATATTGAGTGAGCATTCTTATTCTATGGAAAGTCTTCACCAGGCGTATATACAGACCGTGGCATTACTGATGATGCGACCGTTTACAAGGGAGCACTGGATGATGTGGTCAAAGGACGGAAAGAAGGAGCAGGAGGAATATAAGGTAAAGAACAGGATAACTGAAGTTCAGACCAAGGAATTACAGACATTGCTGAAGTCGGGTAATAAGAGAGGGGCAAAGAACCTGGTTTTTGAAAAAATCGGAATCCGTCATTGTCAGGAACAGGGGTGGGAATATCTTGAAGTAAAGCAGACAGTGAAGCGGATCTTAAGCTTTCTGGTTGAATATGCCGCAGGTACAGCCAATTTGACATCTCAGGAACTTCTTGATCTGGAGTATATGGTAGAATTAGCGGATAAAGCGATTGAACTGTTGGATGCAGAGTATCTGTGTGAGCTTATAGATGATAATATAGAAAATATGATAGTGGTCAGTCAGGAGGAGGCTCCTGACACCATGCGCGAGGCGGTTCATCAGGCGGTGGAGTATATTGATCAGCACTATTTTGAACCTTTGACATTATCTGGTCTGGCTAAGAAGTTTCATATGGAGCATTCCTATTTTTCCAGAATGTTTAAAAAGGAAACCAATGAAACTTTGATGATGTATATATCCAAAACGAGAATTGACAAAGCAAAGCGATATATGGAGCAAAAAGACAGTAACCTGACGGAAATTGCATTTATGGTGGGGTATGATGACTATACTTATTTTAATAAAGTGTTTCGTAAAATAACCGGTATCAGCCCAAGAGACTACAAAAAAAGTATGAAATCAGGTACAGACAGATGAGAAAAAAAGAGCTAATTTCAGGCGGTTTGGTTTTGCTTCTGATTTTATCAGGCTGTACGGAAACAAAAAATGAGGAAAAGGTACAGGAAAAGGAACCCATCGTGCTTTCGGTACTGGCCGGTCAGTCTACCTCCGATGCAGGAGTGGAAGATATGATTGATGAGAAGATTGCAGAGGTCTTTCCAGATGTAAAACTTGAGTGGGAGTGTGTGGACTGGGGAGAAAGTTTTGACGCAAAAGTGAGGGCCAGATTTGCCGCCGGGGATATACCGGATATTATGATCGGAAAAGCCCAGGATGTGAAAACATATTACAGTACCGGAAATCTGTCAGCGATAGATGCTGAACTGGTAGAAGGAATCAAAGAGGAAGCATTAAGTCCGGTGGAAATCGGGGGACAGTACTACGGGCTTCCTTTCAATGCCTGGTATCAGGGGGTCATTTATCATAAGGAAATCTTTCGTTCCCTTGGGCTGCAGACGCCGCGAACACAGGAGGAAATGTCATTTGTCATAAAGACGTTGGAGGAACAGGGGATAACACCATTTGCGAGCCACTATCTGGAGAGCTGGAAGGTGGGAAATACCACCATGCAGTTTATGATTAATGATATATTCAGCCGGAATCCCTGTTGGGGTGAAGATTTCAGAAGAGGCAGTGTGAGCTATTCCGGTGATGAGAAAATAGCAGCTTGTATGCAGAATAATATGGACATTTTGGAACATTCCTGGGAAGATGCGCTTCTGATTGATCAGTTTACCTGTGATGACCGGTTTGAACAGGGGGAGGCGGTTATGTATCTTACGGGTTCCTGGTCGCTTCAGTTTGAAAATCAATATGCCACAGACAATGAATATGGGATCTTTCCATATCCCAATCAGGAGGGAAATTCCAGATTGATCCGTGAGACGAATATGACGTTTATGAAAGGGGCAACGACAGAATATCCGGATCTGGTAGATGATATTTTGAATATTCTGATCCATGATTCCGGTTTAATGAAGGAAATTCTGGAATTTACACAAACGTACTCCGTAAGAGAAGAGACCGGTTATGATTTTCAAAGTTGTATACAGGAAGATATTGACTACTATGAAAATAGTGGTCAGATAATCGAAGCGGCTACGGGGAATTCCCAGCTGGTGTGGGCATTCCAGAATGATGTGGCAGCTCAGGAGCTTTTGTGGCTGCAGGGAAAACAGACGTTGGATGAAGTCCTGCAGTATGCGGATCTGCATCGCGGTGACAGTATCAGTTAGAAAAAGAGTTGGTTTATTTTTCAAAAATAGCCAACTCTTTTTTTCAAAATTGTCCTAATTGGTGTTCTCTGATATTGCTTATAATAAATCCATCAGGTAAAACAAAACAGGAGGGTTTTAAAATGAAGAGAAAAGTTGTAAGTTCTTTGATAGCAGCAGCAATGTTGACCAGTATGTTAGCGGGATGCGGAAATGATTCCGCAGCGGACAGCAATACAAAAAGTGATGTGGCTGGAAGTAATTCTTCAACGTCCACCGGATCTGACAGTGCTTCCAATGAGGAAGAAGATGGTGAGGAGGTTACCCTTACCGTTCTGGCCGGACAGTCTACCACAGATGCCGGTATTGAAGATATGATTGATGCTGCGTTGGCAGAGAAGTATCCGAACATTACTTTGGAATGGGAATGTGTTGACTGGGGAAATGATTTCCAGCCTAAGATGCAGCAGTATCTGCAGTCAGGACTTCCGGACATTATGATTGGAAAAGCGCAGGATGTGGCAACCTATGCCCCCCAGGGAGTTCTGGGAGAGATTGACAGTACATATCTGGATCGGGGTCTGGATGCAGCAAGAGAGAATGTGACTGTAGACGGAAAGACTTACGGTCTGGTATATAATGCATTGTATCAGGGTGTTTATTATAACAAGGACATGTTTGAGGAGAACAACTGGGAAATTCCAAAGACTCAGGAAGACCTGCAGAAAATTATAGATGCCTGTGAGGCAAAAGGGATTACCCCATTTGCCAGTCATATGGTAGATACCTGGTCCATTGGTAATGTGACCATGCAGTTTATGATGAATGATGTATTTAACAAAACTCCGGACTGGGGCGATCAGTTCCGTGATGGAAGTGTAAGCTTTGCTGACAGTAAAGAAATGCAGACTGCTTATGAATATAATAAACTGATTTTTGATCATACCTTTGATACTACATTTTCTACGGAGCAGACAGACTGTGATGCGAAGATGGTCAGCGGAGAGGCGGCTATGAAAGTATCCGGTTCCTGGTCTATCCAGAACTTCCTGGATATCGATGAGAATTTTAACTTTGGTATCTTCCCGTTCCCGAACCAGACCGGGGATTCCAAGTTAATCTTTGAGCCGAACATTACAATTATGACAAGCGCAAAGACAGAACATCAGGATGCGGTTAACAAAGTATTGGATCTGCTTACCTCTGACAAGGAACTGGCAGTGGAAATCTATGATTATACAAAGACAGCCTCTATGTTGAAGGATGTGACACCGACTTTCGAGAATCCGAGTCAGGAAGACATTGATAAATATTCATCAGAAGGAAATATTGTGGATGTAACTCTTGGAAACAATCAGTTGGTATGGGGCGGATTCCAGGAAGAAAATGCAAAGGATATTGCTTCCTGGCTGCAGGGACAGACCAGCTTTGAAGATGCTTTAAAGGCATCAGATGGCAGAGTGGATACAAGCAGTGCAAACTAAGAGCGGATAAGAAGTGATCTGTATTCTTTGAAGAAAGTTCAGAGGACTGCCATACCCTTTCTATCAGGTACGACAGTCCTCTGTTTGGATTTAAAACAGGTTGCAGCAAGGAGCGTGTAAAAAATGAAGAAAAAAAAGAAAGCCAGTATGGAAGATAAGATGTTTCGCCAATACCTGGTGTTGGTACTTCCCGGTTTTATTATATTTACGATTGGTCTGATCATCCCGCTTCTTCTGTCTTTTCGATACTCTCTCACCAGTTGGGATGGAATGACAGCGGAAAAACCATTTGTCGGATTGAAGAATTACATAGATCTGATTCACGATAAAGATTTCAGGGATACCTGGTGGTTTACCATTAAATTTACGATTGGAAATACAATTATTCAGAATGTGGCGGCATTGTTATTTGCAGTTGCACTGGACAGCGGAATCAAGGCGCAGAAAGTTTACCGTACGGCATTTTTTGTTCCGTGTCTGATCAGTGCTGTTGTTGTCGGCTTTATCTGGTTAAAGATGTTTTCCAATGTGCTTCCGGCACTCAATGACTGGCTGGGCACTAATTTCGATTTCCTGTTGTTTGGAAAGCCGAATACAGTCCTCGGAGGTCTTTTGATCGCCAATAACTGGCAGTGGATTGGTTACTGGATGTTGATTTATCTTGCAGGACTGCAAAGTGTTCCGGCAGAATTGTATGAGGCAGCAAAAGTAGATGGTGCAGGTCCGGTGAAAAGGTTCTTTCACGTTACAATTCCGATGCTGGCACCTTCCATTACCATCTGTGTTGTAGGAATTACAACAGGTTCCCTGAAGGTTTATGATCTGTTGGTATCCTCCACAAAGGGAGGTCCGGGAAGAGCATCTACTTCTGTAATCTATCAGACTTATACCACAGCAATTAACGGAAGGCAATATGGTTATGGTTCTGCTATGACTGTGACACTGGTAGTTGTACTTCTTCTGGTGGCATTGATACAGGTAAAAGGGTTGAAAAGTAAGGAGGTACAGGCATAGTGGCAGTCAGAAAAAAGAAAAAAGACGAAGAAATGGCAGTTTCTACACCGTATACCAAAGGGACATTTCTGGTTCAGGTTATTATGACAGTACTGGCAGTTTTATTTATAGCTCCTCTTGTAATTATTCTGAATTATTCCTTTAAGACGAAGAAGGAGCTATACCTGAACAGCCCCCTTTCTCTTCCGGATTCGTTAAACTTTGATAATTATATCAAGGCGTTTAACAAGCTGAATATGAAGGAAACATTTTTTAATACGTTTTTCTATACGGCGATCAGCGTTCTGATTCTGGCGGTTTTGTGTGGTACTACGGCATGGGCAATTGCCCGGTGCAAAAAGAAATTTTTCAAGTTTGCATTTATCTATTTTATTGTAGGAATCCTGATTCCTTATCAGGCGCTGTTTTTACCAATTTATACCATCGGATACAAGATGCATTTGACGAATACCAGATTCGGAATTATCTTCATGTATGTAGCGACAGGAATTTCCTTCGGTGTTTTCCTGATGAATAGTTTTATGAGTACGGTTCCGTTGGAATTGGAAGAGTCGGCCAGAATAGACGGATGTTCGGTATTCCGGACATATTTTTCGATTGTATTGCCGCTGCTGAAACCGGCAATGGCAACTTTGATTATTATGCAGTCTTTCCAGATATGGAATGATTACCTTCTGGCCAGTCTCTATGTAAGTAAAAAACAATTGAAAACATTGACGGTAGCCATACAGTCACTATTCTCTGCACAGACCAGCGATTATACTACGGCGATGGCTGCAATTGTAATATCTGTTCTTCCGATTGCGGTGCTCTTTATGTCATTGCAGAAATACTTTATCAAAGGAATGACGGTAGGGGCCGTAAAGGGTTGAATAAAAGGAGGAAGGCATGAGAAAAATCTTAAAAGAATATAAACTGGGTGATATGGTCGCACGATATGAGATTGATGAAGGAGAACATGTCGGGCTGACGTTATATCCGGCGGAATTGCCGTTGTGTGAAAACGTGGCAAAGACAGCAAAGCTGGATAGTCTGGTACAGTTAAAATTGACCGGAGATGCCTATGAAGGGTGTTATGCCCCTGGTAATACACTGAGAAACAGTGAGAGTGTGAAAAGATTACAGTATCAGGAGCAGAATATCCGGGAAAATGATGAGATGATTTTGATTCAGACGACCCTGCAGGATCCGCGTGGATATGAGGTATGCCATGAATTGAACTGGAAAAAGGGAACGGAATATCTGGGTACAAAGTGTGAGTTCAGAAATCACAGCGGACAGGAAGTGCAGTTGGAATTACTGGCGAGTTTTTCTCTGGAGATGATATCTCCTTATCTGGCAGGGGACTGCCATGAGGCATTGAAGATCCATCGGCTGAGAAGCCGCTGGAGTCAGGAAGGTCATCTGGAATCCTTACCGTTGGAAGCTTTTCAGCTGGATACCAGCTGGAACATGGACTCTGTAAAGTGTGAACGGTTTGGGCAGGCAGGTTCTCTTCCGGTTAATAATTATTTTCCGTGGTTGTTTGTGGAAGATACGAAAAGTCATGTATTCTGGGGAGCGCAGTTGTATTCCGGGGCTTCCTGGCAGATGGAACTTTTCCGGAAGGATGAGAATTTTGCAATAAGCGGGGGACTTGCAGACCGGGAGTTTGGACACTGGAAGAAAAAGGTTGCCCCTGGGAGGTGCTTTCAGTCGCCGGAAGCAGTGATGACTGTGTGCAGGACAAAATCCATTGATCTGGCCTCCGGCCGTCTTGTGCAGGCGCAAAAAGCGGCTGCTGATAAAGCACCGGAGATCGAACAGGAGCTTCCGATTGTATTTAATGAGTATTGTACGACCTGGGGTTGTCCTTCCCATGAAAATATTGTGAAGATTCTCGATGCAATTAAAGGAAAAGGATTTACCTATTTCGTAATTGACTGCGGCTGGTATAAGGAAGCGGGTATCCCCTGGGATATCAGTATGGGAGATTATCAGGTATCGGAGGATCTTTTTCCGGAAGGATTGGAGAAGACGGTTGCTGCAATTAAGGAGGCGGGACTTAAGCCGGGCATTTGGTTTGAGTTTGAGAATGTAGGGCCTGCTTCAAGAGCTTATCAGAATACGGATCATCTGCTGAAACTGGACGGGTATCCGCTTACCACCAGCAGACGAAGATTCTGGAATCTGAATGATCCCTGGGTCATGCAGTATCTGGATGAACGCGTGATTGGGATGCTGAAAAAATATGGTTTTGAATATCTGAAAGTAGATTATAACGACACGATGGGGGTCGGATGTGACGGATGGGAATCTCCGGGAGAAGGACTCCGGCAGAATGTACTTGCGGCTCAGGAATATTTTCGGAAGATCGCACGGGAAATCCCCGGAATCGTAATTGAAAACTGTGCTTCCGGCGGACACCGCCTGGAACCGGGATTTATGGGGCTTACCAGTATGGCATCCTTCTCAGATGCTCATGAATGTGTGGAGATTCCCATTATCGCCGCTAATCTTCACCGGGCGATTCTTCCAAGACAGAGTCAGATCTGGGCAGTAATACGGGAGACAGATTCCTGTAAAAGGATTGCATGGTCGATAATTAATACCTTTCTGGGAAGAATGTGTCTTTCCGGAGACGTAACAAATCTTACGGAAGAACAATGGACAATCATTGAACAAGGCATGGCTTTCTACCGGAAAATCTGGCGTGTTGTCAGGGAAGGAAAGACTTACCGTTACGGTCCGCAGATTGCATGTATACGGCATCCTGAAGGGTGGCAGGGAATTTTCAGACAGGGAGATCACGGAGGAGCTTATGCCGTAATCCATACATTTGCCGGCTTGCTTCCGGAGGTAATTTCCATGGAATTGCCGGATACCTGTCATTATGAAATAAGTGAAGTATACAGTGATACAGAAGTACATCTGGAATTGAAAGGGAAAACGCTTCGGTACTATCCTGCAGATAATCAAAAAGCTGTAGCAGTACTTCTTACAGAAAAACAGGGATAAAGGGGTGGTTTGCATAGACAGCAGAACCTTTATAATAAATGGACATGTCTGCTGGCGCAGACATCACCATCCATGAAAGTCGATTGCTCCGCACTTTGTGCTCCCGCAATCGCCGCCAGTATTCGTAATCCGGGCTGTCGCCCTCCTTAC